>JGI24158J21664_10000582_pt1 | contig 34833 bp, 28 predicted proteins | sample Ectturendosymbi3_FD_21664 | JGI IMG/M metagenome (IMG submission 21664)
GAGGTCGATGGATTGGACATTCGAAGACAACATGGTCGGCGGTTTGTTCTTCTGCGCCACATTGACAAGCCACAGAAGGGGCCATACCCCATTTGTGAAAGCAGGAGCGGAAACGTCCGATACCGGTGCGGAGGCGGTGAAGCCGAACCCACGCTGTTCTTGGAAGGGTCATTCCAGGAAGATGTGTGCCTGTGTCGAAGATGGAGTCTCGTAGTGTTTTCCAACCACTCTGCATCATCTGTGATCCGCCCAGAGCGCAGCACTCCTGATGTTGTTATCAGATGAGCTGTTGTGCGACGGGCACAAATGGGTGTCTCGATTTTAGGCAGGCGCCGTGCGTTTACACTCGATGGGTGGGTGAGCGCTGAGTGGAGCAGATGTCCAGGCTCCATGGAACGGCGTGCTGGAGACAGTGTGGCTCAGCAGGTTAGATGCCTGCGAGGAGAGGAAGGTTGTCCGCTTGTGTAGGACGCAGGCATCCAGTCACATGGTTGTCCGCTTGTGTAGGACGCAGGCATCCAGTCACAATTAGCAAGGCGTCGTTGATGTCAAGGTGAATGGGGGTGAGAGCACTGCGGCAGCAGACAGGCGCGCAGTACTCTGCTGTTGGGTGTACCAGGGCTAAGGTGGCTGTTCGCAACGTTGTTGCTCCAGCACCACAGCCCGAGCCAGCGAGTCGCCTCGAGTGCAATGCGTGGTGTCAACCTTTTTCGAAGTGACTCGAGGTGTCCGTGATACCTGAGCGANCTATCCAACGTTACTCAGAGGTATTAGGGCTCAAAGCAGAAGGCAGGGTATCGTTGCAGTAGTTCACTTTTAACTCACGTGTAACTTCCATGTTGTTGAGCTGGAAGACTGCCGACACGATCTGAACTGCTGTAGTTGCAATGATGCTGGCCTTTGCTTTGGACGCAATTGGGTTTCGTGTTATCTACATGCATTGTTATTTCGCTGTCAATATCAGGCCGGACTGATAGTCAGTTGTATGGTATTCAGCGCGTTGATGGTATGCGTATTCTTAACCAATGCTGTGTGAAGTTAGGTGGCAGGTAGCTCAACAACCTGTTGTCTGCAGGTCAACAAGAAAACACTGCTTGAAATTAACTTCATATCTATAACGAAACCTGAGTGGTAACTCGTTGAACTGCACGGACCACTGTTAAGCAAATTGTGACTTCACCTTCAATTTATATCTATTTTAAAGTACGCAAACAAGCGCAGCTCTTTCCGACATTAATTAGAGTAATGTCGTTGTGAAGAACAAGCTGCTACTCGGAGGTTTGTGAGAACTGAAGTCCAAAGCGTATCTTGCATCACGTCTATTTCAGTCGTTTCCCACAAGTATTCACGGTTCGGTACCATTTTGCGTGTTTACTTGAACTGCTGTGACAATTTCAAAAACGGTTTTATTTAGGTTTGAAGCCGTATTTATGGCATTGAACTTTTAAGCTGTTTATTCAATTCGGTGTTTTTCCAAGCAGTTACTATGTTAGTTATTCATCATTGCGTCGAAATTTTACCTGCAGCCGCTGTGCGATTCGTCACGTCCTTCTGGTGATCTGCAATTTACTTGACATTTCAGTTTTGAACTATCACCAGGGCTGCCATACCGTCCGTAATTCTAGCATTTGCCCATATTTTGAAGGACTATGTCTTAGAAAATATTACTGCCCTTTTTTCTAAAATAACTTAAATTTTACTTGCGTACATTTTTTCGTATTTTCTACAGCGTAAAAATTTTAAATGGGCAATATCTGATAGCCATACACAGCGTTTTTTAAGGTTTGACGTTGGTGACCGTTAATACGTTTTGAAGGACCGCATCTATTTCATCTGAATACCACGATAGTCATAAAGCGAGGTTTTTATGTATTTTGGTGGTTATGCAGCGAAGTTCTGTATTTTCAGAGACCGTTGGAAAAATTTGAGAGACGAAATTTTTTGAAAGAGAAAATTTCAGGCCCTCAAAACGCCTTAAAATAACACTGGGCATGCAGACCCTTTCCATCTCATCATACACATTTTGTTATCAAGGTTTCTTGACGTCATTAAAAATAAGAGATTGCTGGAGTAGATTGTCTCTGGTGATTATAGTCATACAAATACAGGTAGTTCAACCAAAATATTTTAATTTTCTTTTGGGTAAGAAAATCGAACTTTCCCCAGTCGTCCTTATTTTTGGTTCCAGATCGATGGTAGGTCTGCCTGTCGCCCAAGAGGCTTGTGCAGTAACGTATGAAATCCCTTTCACTAGCTTGTGTGTTACGCAATGTACCTCATTCTTTTGTATTTGCGTTCCGCATTGCCCGTCGAGATACGAGCAAAAAATGAAAGGTGTTTATTCCCTGTGGTTATCGTACATCGTGTAAATCGTCGACTGCAATGTTGCTGCAGAAAAGCTAAATTGATGCTTATTTTATAATGTTGAAACGGAGGATTCTTGAAAAATTTCGTTAACATCAAGTACAGTACATTCATTAGACAGGATCCCTACCCACTTGTTTAGATTATTCCTCGTGGCCAATTTTGGCTGCATATTGCAGAGATAATGTTGAATTTTTTATTTATATCACAACGTAAAAACTTTTAAGGTTTAAATCAGTATTAGACCAATGATTGATTAAAGAGTACTTTTTACCAAGCACAAAAGTGAAAATTATCTTCAGTAACGGAAAGAGCATTGACTTTGTAAGTCACCTCTGTCCGAATGACGGTTGTAACATCAGATTTTGTTTGTGCAGAGTGCAGCCGGCAGTGTCCGGTCTTGTTTACTGAGTATACCAGCAACGTTAGAACACATCTACTGCTTGAGGTCCTGAGGTGAACTTTTTACGACTTATTTCGCGGTATTTTCACAAGTCTGCCTGCGTAAAATACAAGATATTCAATCCAACAGCTTGATGCTGGGCCCTTGATAAAGAACTTAAAGCAGATTTTTTTAACTGCTGTCAATGCAACTTCTTACACTGGTTTGTTATGCGGCGTTTTTAGAAAAACGTGAAGAAATGAATGCATAGCGACATTCACCAGTCACAAATACGAGTGCAAGTTAATCTTCAGAAAACTCTGTAATGTTTGATGATTATCTTCATTAAACAAATGCGAAAGTTGTGCAACTACTTGATCAGCGAATTCAAGCAAAAGGTAAAAAGCACCCCCAACCGTTTGAAGTATAACAGTGCAGAGAAATCATCTCTCTTACGCAACTCATATGATACTGCAACATTTTTCGCTTAATGCATTTCATAAGGATAAAGTACGGTGCATTTTAGACGGTTGGATGCGGAACATGGCTCTCGTCTTATTGAACTTTCCAAAACTGACCGGAATTGACACTGCTGCTATCTCATGCATTTTGCATTTTTTTCAAGACACTGACCTATACCAAGCTTGCGCAGAGGCAAAGGTAGAACCCAAAACGCCTGCAATGTCTTTAGGGAAAGTACTATGATCAACAAAATCTGAAATTCAAAGCATGAAACTTTTGAAGACAAATGTTATCGGCCAAGCCGTTTGTGCGTACGTGAAGAACGGATATCATGAATGTGCCAATTCTTCCCCCGGTAACAGAGTTACCAACTGCTCGTACAGCGTCGTACAAAATCAAAACTTACTGCGATGCCTATGTTTCATGCATTTCCTGTCAAGAACTACTGTTTCAATAAGAAACCATGTTGGCCTAGGGGGCAAAACACATCCATGAAACATATTAGGAGCTGATTCTTTTTTTTTATTACAAGAAGCTGCTGTGTTGGTTGAAATAATTGACCGGCCCATGTTTATCCACAGAGTATTTTGTCTCTGAATCCCAGAACAAAGCCACACGCTAATCTGGTTGCAACAGCTGTAACAAAAAAGGCCAAGAAGCATTGGAAAAGAAATGCGGACAAAGAATGCTCGGTACGTTTTTGGTTTTTAATTGTCAAAAGTAACTGATGAGATATTTCAGTGTTGCTCTGAACTGCATATGCTGAAAATCATGCGGTAAGATAATTTTTAACCTGTTGAGTGCGGCAGTAGGAGAGTAATGATTGCTCAGTATAGTCATCAATACGGTTCACATGAATAGTCTCCATTAGTCTTCATACGTTTTGTGCTGACACCATCCCACCAGACAAAGTACCTTTTGCTGACTGGCACATTCTGCACTTGCCATTACCCTTCGATCAAGAAAACTGCGCACGCGGCAAACAGGCGCGCCGCTGGAGTGACAGATGGGGTCCATTATTGGTACCAACGAAATTACCGAGGCTTGTAACGTCGTGATGGCACACGTTGGTTGAAATTTCCAAGTTTTCTGCAACTTCGCAGTTGTAAATTTTTCGGTTGCTGCCTTCTTTACCGTGCAGTGAATTGTATCGGGAAGGTTGGTTGGTTGTTTCATACCTAAGCCTAAAAAGACCATAGTCTTTTGGAAATAAGCAGTAAATGCTTTGTGTAAGTTTTGTGATGTCGGAACCGCTACGTATTACCAGCAGATCTCTCCGAGAATGCGCTGAAACTTTTATGAATAGAACCACTTTCCGTTGGAAAGCCGGTGAGGATTATCTTGCTTCCATCCCTCAAGGGTGCTGGCGTATGTAGCTAGACCAGGGGTCACCAACGTGGTGCCCGCGGGCACCAGGTTGCCCGCGGGCTTGTTCTGAAATAACATAAATATGATCAGCGTCTTCACATTGATGAATATTTTGAATTATTAGTGATAACATAAAACTGGTAGCCCTTCGCATGAATCTGTACCAAGAAGTAGCTCTCAGTTCCAAAAAGGTTGGTGACCCCTGAGCTAGACTCTTAACTGTCACGATCGTGTTTAATTGTCGAAAATTTCTTGTGGCTACGAGATAACAAGTGCGAAAGCAAATTAAGTAAGGATTTCAAGAGCGTAACATCCGGTGCTGAATGGTGATTATTTTGTTGGAATTCTTCGAGTCGAAAGCATTAGATAGTGTTGTTTTCCCGTGGTAAAGTAGCAGAAAAGCGTAAAATGTTCTTATACTATGTCTTTGACCACCTATGCAGACCTGCAAACCTTTGGATAAGAACTTCGATGACGTCAAGCATACCACTTTGAGCGAACGCGGCGCTTTGCGTGAAGCTGCCAGGTACGACAACAACGTGTCAAATTTAATGCTTTACAAGTCAGAAACCCTTGAAGATGGTGTTGTTGGTGGTGAGCTGACCTTGTAGCTACACTTTATACTGCGTATGCCTGGCTAAGTTTTTGCGATATTCACCAAAAAAGCACACCCGACTGTCTTGTTTATGCATTATTTGCTTTCAGTTTCTGTAGATTCGTTTAACTGGTAGGATAAGTGTAGCAGCCCCTGCCTTGGCAAAACTTCAGCTCCATCAGCCCATGGTAAACTATAGGCTGGGGATGTCCACCTCAAATAGGTTGGCTCGCCAACTTTTTTTCGTAACTCATTTACGTGCTAACGTTTGATAAAATAACTAATAATTATGTGTTTCTGTGCTTAAAACGCTAGTTTTTAAATAGAACCAAACGTTTTTTACATTTAGAAAACATTTATTTCATCAAGCAAATTACTCACAATATATCGAAGCTGCTTCTTTGCAAACGTTGCTTTTGAGCTTAACTTGAACAGTTGGCCTACAATGGTGTAGTGGCAACATATACTACTGCAACGAAATGTCCGTGATAGTCTTCAAGAAAAAAACTGACAACTGTGAAAATAGAAAAGATTTTCTACAGACCAATCATCTGGGTTTTCCTTTCATTCAGTGAAGTTAGTTGTACTCCTGCAAGATTAATCTTGAAACGTTCAACCTGTTTCATCTCTTTTTTGATCAATGTTTTCATACCCAGGGCTATAAAATGCTGGTGCAAATACAAACTTCATCTTACTCGTGGCAAACCTTTATACAAGAACTACATAGGTGCGAGCCTGTCACAGCGTAAGTGTTGTTACACCATCGTGCGAACAGTGACAGAACAATACAAATAAAAACTAAGAGTGCAGAACAAGATTAAGTCGGTTGATTCCACGACAGCAGTGAAACGGGTTTACCGTAGCTTTTCATAGGTAGTGGGATGTGCAATTGTGTTCATCATTAACAGTTAAACTCACGATTTATAATGGTCGCCGTACCTTCTCAGCGGATTTTCCAGTCTATCACAAGTCGTATTTCTTGTTACCTCTACCCACATTTAGACTGATTTCGTTGTCAGACGTCTTTTTTCATTAGAGCTCACGTGCCATGCCGTTGTCAAACTCATCGTGTGCCACACTGGGCAGTGGGCACGCGCGCCCAGTGTTAGACACCCTTGCTATTGGCGGCCGGTGTACAAACAGCACGGCCACAAGGGCCTCGTTTTTGTGCAGTCTGTCACTCACACTTTGGTTAGTCATGCCGAAGGTTACTCGCTGGTTGAAGGTTGCTTTTCGCGATTCGCACTTTCGGATAATCGGGAAGGCGTTGGTGGCGGCCAGAAGCTGCAATATCGGCGAACTCTGACAATATTAGTTGGGGTTGTATGCTGACTATGCTGACGTGGTTCAACCAATCGGGCGCAGTTCAAACACATTCCTGGGTGTGTTAATTATTGTCCAAATGCACGGTGCAATGTGACACCAGCGGGTGAAATAGTTTCTGAAGTCTAAGACGTGTAGTTGTTTTGAAGACCGGTAAGCGCCAGGTTTTCAATGAGAGGTAATTTTTTTCATTAGTTGATCAGACGACTGCCCTTTCAATCGATTCCAACGAAGGTATTAGGCCCATCTCATGAAATTACGATCGAGCAACCAGAACTCTCCGCATGAACCTCCACTCAGTAACAGATGTACCGTGACCTTACTCAAGAAAATGAAAAAAGAGATGGAGTGTCACATTTGGCGCATGAATGCAAATGCAGCTTTGCGCTAGAACAAATCTTAGCGAATGGTGTGATATTCTTAGCCTGTTATATTTGAACCGTTCACATCTCATTTCAAAGCGTTGCCCTGTACCAATCTCGGTACTTTGCGTGAAATGACGTCCAATTTTTACACATTTACTCGCATCGCATTTAGCTACATCTCTGGTTGGTCCACCTTTCCTAAAAAAGAGCATTACCCTCATGATTTAGTACTGTAAGACCGGGTGGCTTTAGTTATCGAGGCGCATCAATTGAACATAACGGAAAACACATTATTTGTATTTCTTGTCACGGTAAAAGCATGGTATCCATTCAATTGAAACAGTTGCTCGTGTAAATTTCACTTATGAAAAGTGTAAATTTACTGAATCACAATTTCTAGCAGAAGCGTATGTTTTTAAACTGCAGCGCTTTAATTTAACTTATTACAGGCCTATTCAACGAAATTCCTTGTACCATAAACAACTTTTTTTACTGCTTGATTCATGCCGACATCAATAAAAAGTGTAAAAATTATTTGGGCGAAATTTTATTTTAAAAATTTTCCAAGGGCTAAACGAGAGAAAAAAGCTAAAGAAACCCCGCATAAAAGTGGTTACTTCGGCGGCATTGGTTAAGCTTGCTGATCGACATATGCGTTTTGATTAATTTCCAAATAAACATTGCGCTCTTTTTTCTGGTGTTTGCTGTAATTTAAAAAAGAAAAATTGAAGAAAGGTTTTGACGTGACAAAGTGTGCTTGAAAAGGGCTTGACTTGAAAATGCCGGGCGTCATTTCATACCGCCCTTCGTGTAGAACGACGTGCAGCCTCTACAATTGGTTTTGTTTCACTGAGATAATAAATCTTTACGATATATTTGTTCAAACTTCTTACGAACTATCGTTCAGATATAGGGTTAAAACCATTTCGCTGGAAAGTTATCGAATTAAACTTGGTGGTTCTTGTTCAGATCACATTGTTTCCCATAAAATCTTAACAGCTGTGAAACAGTCGCGCAAAAACTGTGCTTATATTTGCAGTAGCCTGTTATGGGTTTGTGTGAGTGGTTTTAAAAATGGTCTTTAAAATAAAGAGAAAGTTTATAAGTTCAAAACCTATTAGAAAACCTGGAAACACTTAATTTTGGAATTGTGTTGCAGCGTCTGAAACGTATGAGAACTCTTGGGAAAACTGCTTCAATTTAAGCATTAGTTAATTAAGCTTCGTTGTCAACTCAATTTTGTATTTTAATTTTGGTGTATTCTGTCCCATATTTGCGCTGTTTTCCATGATATAGTCTTCATGGTGGTCACATTTTGAATTTTGTTATCTGAGGCTCGTGTCCTGTCCAATAAAATGGTGAATGCACAGGTAGTTTAAATACAATAAACTCGTTCATCGCTCTGTTTGAAACGTGGAAGTGAAAAAGTTTGTTCTACAGACATAAACACAGCCGTCTCTTGTCACGACAAACAGCACTTGGAAAAAGCCTTGACCTTCTTTTGAGGTTAAAAGTGGCAAACTTGGTTTCGTTAAATAACAATTCTGTTCGTAGTCCCTCACAGCTTCAATAAGCTTAACAAACCTTGTTTTTGCACTTTGCACAAATCATGTGTAGTCTCACTGCTAAGAAAACGTCACTTTGTGAAATCGTGTGGATCGCAGCTTGTGTGCTTTGTTGCCAGGTGTTTGAAGTGTGCTGATGCCCCATGTCAGAAGAGCTGTCCCACTCAGCTGGATATCAAAACTTTCATAACAAGCATCGCAAATAAAGTAAGTAGCTGCTGCAAAAGAGGCCCGGCATTCTGTTGCAAGTAGAGATGGTGTGGGAGTTACGCGCCTCGTTTTTTAGGGATTGTTTTAGTATTTCCATAGTTTTAATCAACGTATTTTGTGCAAATTATTCATCTTATGTAGTCTTACGTGAAAAGTGGCGTGACGTACACTGCCGTAGACCGGTTGAAACAGCGATTGTTTTTTGTGATTGGTGTTGATGGTCGACAATTGCTGCACCTCTGTAAGGGGCAACCTTACTGTGATTGTGGAACACTTTCGTGGCTTGGGAGCGCACCCGGGGCGCAATTTCATCGCGCTCGTTTCTTCACTCTTGTTTGTTTCATCCACTCTTATAAAGCATTTCTGCACACGTTTTGCCCAATTTTCTTGACCTTTTTTTATGTCGAATGAATGAATGACTAAAAAAAACCTTTTCCCATGTTTCCAACAAATTCTCTTGTTGACTAACAAAATAATTTTGCTTCATCTCTTCTATCGCAAAATAATTTTTTTTCTTTTTGCTCAAATGTTTTTCTGATCTTTATGTTGGAGCTCGGACCATCATCATTGCTCCTCACCAAACTAGTTTTTTTCAGTGTGCGTGAGGGCCGTTTTCAGGAAATTTTCAAGGCCATCCCTTTTGGCTTCGCGAACCCGGGGTTCGGCCATCGCGGCTTACTGTGTGAAACCTCGCTTTTCAACGACGATATCTTCTCCTGCTTGTAAAACGTCGGCCTGTCTTTCACACTTTTCTGCGTAGAAATACGTACGAACTTGAAATAATAGTAATAATAATGTTATAGTAATAACAATGTTAACAGTTCCATCCAGCTTGTATTGTTTGGCCTGAAGTGCGTACTAATGCTGGCCCGAAAGTCTGGCCACCCGTCTATCCGAGTTTGGTGATTGCCGACTTGGGTCTGCTTTGTGTGCGACTTAAGACTGCCGCATCAGGTCACTCGCCGAACCAGTCGATACTCTTTATGTGGCGCGGCTAAAACACAGTGACGGTTGCGGACCAAAGTCACATCAAGACAGCCATCGTAATTACAAACCACGACACTGCAGATGGAAAACAATCTGTTTCTCTAAAAATTACGCCGAAAACTTCACAGGCAACATTTACAGCTTCGAACCCAACTTGTAGGCGAAAAATTGCAACAGACTCCCTTCTCGCTTATTTCGGAAAATGTGAGGCAATCCGGTCGACGCTTAACGAATCACTCACGGACATCAGTGTATTTTGTCCACTCGCAACGAAGACGTAGAAGTCAGGATCGCGACGAAGATGGGTTCGCGGTCAGGAAATCTTCAAGAACTCGTAGGGAGTCAGCTAAGCCCGGCATTTCCTTTGCAGTCAGCTTAAAATCAAAATCATCAAAGTCACGCAGTGCCGTCGAGCTTCACGCGGTGCTCAGGCTGTAAATCAGGGGTCTCGAACTCAAATTGTTCCGAGGGCCAAATGACGACTTATAAAGTAACCCGAGGGGCGCATTATGACGCTGACGCAACAATGGCGGTGCCTGAACTTTACCAGAAACAGCTTTTACATCTTATTTCCTGCGAAAGATACCGCGAATTACAGGAAAACCATTTCTAGCCATCTCTACGTTCGTTTGAAAGGAACTGGTTCACTCGCTAGCCGAGCACTTTTAAACACCACTGAAGAAACTAAATAACGTAAATATTAATTATTTGAAAATTCCCAAAAAAACATCGCGGGCCGCACAAAACGCCCGCGTGTTTGATACCCCTGCTGTGAATGGTAGTTGTCGAAATGCTTACCCCTCCACAGTAATCTTGGTATACTCGGTGGGGCCACGTCGATTTCGTTTTTATCGACACTGCGGGAATTGTTGCATCTTTTTGTACATATTAGAAATAACATGCGGTCGATTTTTAAGTCAGTTTTCGTAGAAATCTTTCCGGTTTGCTGCTGTGACGTCTGCAATTTACGCTGCAAAAATCCTCCCGCTTTGACAAGGAAAAAATTTTACGAGAGTTTTTCTGCTTTAAAAAACGAAAAGAGTATAATCGAGCTAAAATGGTGCTTACTTGTTGCGTTGCGAATCGGCATGAAGTTTCAGCGGTGCGAAATTCTGCCTCAAGCAGTATGTTCTTCGAGGATTGTTAACCACGCCCTGTCTCAAGTGTTTGTTCAAAACTATCTGGCCCACGGGTCGAGGTCAGGTGCAAGCCTGCTCAGCCAAAATGCACCTTACCTGAATATTCACAGGAAGCTCCGAGTGCCTTTACGTCACTCGAGGCTGGCTGTTCTTAATATTATTTCCGGGGTGAGTTGAAGAGCATGGCGAAGACCTGCTTTCAGCTGCAGCGTCCACGCAATGCATGGCGAAAAAGAGATTTTGAAACGCATCTCGAACCAGGCATCTTTCGTCAACATCTCTTCACGAAGCAAATTTTGTTCGTTAAAGTGTTGGTGCAACCGTTCATTCGCATGCCACTAACGCTGACCATGTGGACCAATAAACACCGCAATAGTACCTACCATTGGTAAGTTACAATCTACAGCACGATTGATTGCGAGAAGTTCGTTAGTCAACTGATCCAATGGTTCATAGCCGAGTCTAACGTTTTTCTAAGCGAAAACGCCTTGGATCAAGGCAGTCCAGCCATGTACATGACATATAATAAACCGAACTAGTCCATTTTGCACTGCAAGTATAACAAAACCTAATTCCAGATTTATTCTTCGTACATTCAGTAGTAAAACCCAACCGTGAATGTTCTGTCTGTGTACAGGCAGTTTCGCTGAAAAGCTTTTTTCCATGTTAATTTTTGTCAGAGTTTGAAAGCTCAGCAACAGTTTTAGTCGCGATGCCTTCAATATTGTGAAAAATCATCCTCGCAGCCACAAGCACGGAAGTATGCTTCGAGGCTTGTGGTAGTTAGGTCCTGTCTTCGACAACTAGTAGTCACGCCTGTTTGTCACGTTGTTTTTTAACTGTGCGAGGAAAAGTATCTTGTGATTGTCAGCAACAGCAATGAGGGCGTAACGTTACAACGCAAAGACCACCCAGCTGAACCTGCTCGCATAAGCAAATCGGTAAATACTTCATGACATGGAACTAGCTTGGAAATTGTCATGTTGGAAGAAAAGTTTTATGCGAGGTCGCAGTGGATAAAAAGAAAACCCAAATATCTCAACAATACGCTTGTTAACAAAAAGTAGTGTAACTGTGTAGTTTATATCCGCAGCTCTAGGTTTTTCTTCGGTTACATTGGTTTTAAATAACCGAAAAAATGAAGTCAATTCGGTCATAATGTTAAAAAATATAGACTTGTGAATACTGTTACGATAAGCTTTAACACTAGTTTAATATTATGGCAAAATGACCGAAATGTCTCAGCGAAAAAAAACAGCCGCAGCTGAATGAGGCAGGTTAGTGAACCGGTCGGTAGGGTATGCACACCGGGCACCAAGCAACATCGGTGAACCCGTGACGTCAAAAAAACACGACGCTAGATGTCAAACGTGCGCGTCTTGATCTTTTGCGCAGAACTATTACGGAGCGGCGCGGGCGATACTCTCGGACAACCCGCTTGGGTTAACGTGTGGCATGGTCTGCCCTACAAGTGACCTGTGCGTGGGCGGTTGCAATTTGTATGGCAGCGAGGAAGGCCCGATCAACATTGGCGGTTTGCAACAGTTCGCCACTGAGGTAAGACTGTGACATGAAAGCTCTTGCACAAAATTTGTTGCGATTGTGTGTTTGATTCGTGGGTTTTACTGCGCGTGTATATTTTGAATGGGTGATATTTGCTAGACCTTCTGCGCACTGTCTTCCCTTGATTTTTTTTCTTTGTGTGGTATTTTTGTTCATTTGATTTTCTCCTCATTGAACAGTATTCACTCTTTATTCACCTGACCGTCTGTTCGCAGTACCTCCGGAAATTGCAACATTGTAAAATTTCGACTGAGCCTCTTATCTTAGATAGCGTCCAATGCTCTGCACATTGTCTGAAACGCGCTCTCGTGGAAATAACTACTTTTCGTAAAGCGAAATAGGTTTCCTGGCCATGTATGTGAAAGATCTACCATCTGGGACGAACACAGAAAGCTGAACTTACTCACTAAGAAATACTTCAGCAAAGCGAAACTTGGAAATTTTTCACAGTCACTGTAGGGTAGAAGCAATGCAAAAACCAAAGATCATTTAAACCACTGCTTTTGGCGTTACTGTTTCTAACGCAAAGCTTATATGAAACCTTATACCGCTAGACCGGAACAGTGCTTTGCTCTGACATTCAGAGATCCCTCGTCCTTGAATAACCCCTCGAAACCATTTCGCAACTTTTTTTCATTGTCACCCAAAAAATATCGTCGATTGTCTCCAAAGCTGGCTTTAACGCTTGTTGAAAGCTCACGCTGTGAATTGTGTAAATCGCTCTTGGTCAGTCCATCAGACCGCTTATTGTGTGTGCCGCGGCATCACTGAGCCAAAGACGAGCTTTGTCAGACATCGGTCTTTTCCAGCCACCACCGTCTTGGAAGCTTCTGCCCTGTCGTGTTAGAAGTCAACGCGCTATGCGGCGCTCAAGGGCGCCTGTTATTTTTGACCGGGCCTCTTGTCGTTCGCTTGTTCACAAGCTCAACCAAAGTTTGCTTGGATCTCTTGCTATTGTTTGTTTTGCACGCTGGCTACTGCTACTCCAGTACACGAAGGGTGATGAAGCATCGTGGCTAAAGTCATTTTTCGCAAATAACATAACTGCGGTACGTTGCGTCGTTGAAGGCTTCTTGTTGGTCATTTGCGTTTTTTTTCAAGCAGCGCGGTGAGTTTCAGATCGTACCTTGCCGCAACATATCCGTGATTTGGAACGGGCGTACAATCTACCTGGTGGCACGACTCAACTCTGACCTAGTCATAGATTTTTTCCAAAATCGTATGTTGGGTTGGAACATAACGGCTGTNGGTGTTCCCGCGCTAGGCAAAAAAACGACAAACATTTTTCTGCATAGTATCGCTGGCACGGATGCGATCATAGTCTTGTACAGCTAGATTGACTGCCAGTCGGTGTTGACTCCTTGCCACCCGCTTCTGCTTCATCAGTCGTTCTGGGTCAAATAAAGCCCCAAGTTGTTACCTTTCATGAGATAATTTCGTAACAAGCTCACAGATTATAAGATTTTTTTCCTTTTGAAAACACCTCACCGTTTCTTAGATTGGCCAGTTGTAGTTTTTAGTGTTAATGAAAACACTTGGCTCTTGAAATATTCAAGACAATTGTCCAGCAAAAGGCAGCATTAACTTGCGCAATGCGGTTTCACACGATGAGACGTGTTACACCCAAGCCATAATCCCAGCCTGTGGAGTTGTTGTTCATCACCATCATCGTCAGAGCCAGTTCTTTCAGTCCACTGCTTGGTCACACTGGATCTCGGGGCAGGTGTTGTGCAGCCAATCGATTGTCTCATCATCCACAACCGTCAGGCCGTGCAGTCCATGGAGAGGTCGATGGATTGGACATTGGAGGACAACATGGTCGACGATCTGTTCTTCTGCGCAACACTCACAAGCCGCAGAAAGGGCCATAACACATTTGTGTAAGCAGAAGCGGAAACGTCTGACACCGATGCGGAGGCGGTTAAGCCGAACCCACGCTGTTCTCGGAAGGACCATTCCAGGAGGGTGGGTGCCGGTGTTGGGGATAAAAGTACGGAGTCTCGTAGTGTTGTCCAAACACCCCGCATTCCATCTGTGATCCGCCCAGAGCGCCGCAAGTTGTTGCTAATTGCTTGTTTTCGGAGAAAAACGCTTGTATGTCTAACATGCAGCGTAGATGCAGGAACCAGGAATGCTGGCCTAAGGCATCTGTGTGCTTCAAAAAATTTAACGCAGTTCTCGTTGTAACACAAGCGGTCACTAAACCTTTTGTATAAATTGTCAAAACTGCATTACTTGGTCAGTGTTGATAGAAATTTCGAAGTTCAGCTTATTTTTTGTATTACCGGGTTGCACGCCGCTAGACGTCGCTCAAACTTAGTGGAAAGAGTAGTCTGACGAAACCACGCATACCTTACAAGGCTTGCAATTTTTACTCCGCAGATTCTAGCATATATGTTTATTTGCGCCGCTTCTGTTCAGATGGCTTGGGTAGGTCGAAATTTGTGTTTAAATGTTGTTAACTTGGCCGCAGTGGAATCACGTTTGTGCAAACCCGACCACATAGCCTCACTTTTATTGCGAGCAATAAAGTTCCACGTTCCCTGCTGCCTTTTGGTGTTACCGTGACGAAAGTTTCTGATGATGTGATACTTGGCGCCAATGATCTGGCTTGCAAGCGAAAACGCTTTTCCATCATTAAGCGTTGATTGCTCCTCGCTTTCTGTTTGTCAGCTTCGTGCGGGCGTCCAGCGCATCATGTTGACAACGGTACGTTTGGAATCAGCCATGCTGGAAAGTCGGCTGCTTCCAACCAGCAGTTGTTGCCTTGTACATCAAAACGACTGATGTAGATTTGTAATGGCTCACTAATATGTGCTGATTCAATACTCCTTTAATAATGGCCTTCAAGAATAAAACAAACAAAAGTAACACTTGTAATTTAAAATAAGTTCGAACTTTTGTTCCGAAGAAAATGTCCTGTACGCCTGTACTAGATAAGAATATGGAGCGTAAATTGTCCTGCTATTCAGGACGCCCCATTGTCTCCAACCTTGTGTCTACGCCCCATGTAAACCTTCCGTCGCCGCGTGCGTATCTGACAATGCGCTGAGGTTTTACTTCGGCCGAAACAATGGCTCTTTGCGGTCAAGGTTGGCAAACAATTTGAACTTCGCCGTGGCGCGTTTTTGTGGATTCACCCGCGAAAGGGTTGGCTGTGCTCACTTTGTCCTGGGCATATTCCTGTTTTTTGCCTTGTTCGCCTTCCGCGCGTTTACGTTGTCAAGAAGCGTGGGGCGTATTGGTTACGGGCGTTTTAAAAATCTTACATTTTCAAATTATGAAAACTTGTCTGTTGTTTAAGGAAATATTGGCTGTTATGTTCTGTGTGTGGTCAACAGATGAGGCCAGGGCTTTTGTCACCGAAACGTTCTTGCTGAAAGTTTTGCACCACTTTCCATGGTTTCGGCAACTCCAAACAAATGATTCAGTTTTATGATTGTCTTCTGTTACTTTGACCTATTGCGATGCATCTCATCATAGCTGAATGAAGTTTAAGCGACGTTCCCTTCAAGCTTAAGGTGGCTTCGTCTTTTTTCGGTCACTTTGCGGCAGCGAAGCAGCGCGTTTTGAACACAACCAAGTTTTGCGTTTGTTGGAAGCGAAACAAGTGTACATTTTCTTGAACTCTGCACTGGTCTTGGCAATAGTTGCAAAGATTCCAGTAATGGAGTCCAATTCTTTGTTGTTTTGTTACGTACGCAAACGTTTCGCTGACACTTTAATTTTAGGATATCTAATTTTCTGTCGTAAGGGCACTAGCCAAGTTGATGCATTGCTATTTTTTGAAGAAAATCGTGTATATGTTTCCCAGTTTTCAAAAGGTTTGATAAATACAACGACAAGATTGCTGGGTCGATATCTCCAAGAATAACTGCTGCGCGCTATAGGCTCGCCTGATGTTGAACAGTCTAAAACATTTTGCAATAAGCTACAGAAAATCATAAGTGAAACCTTAAACCAATTGCTTTGCATGATACTATTGCTCATTTGCTTCTATCACTGGTATTCAAATACATGCTACTGCTACCACATCTACTACAGCAACGTGTGGTAATTTATTCTGTGCGTTACTTTTTCAGCTTCTGGTACTTCCGGTTTAATGGTCGAAGGCAAACAAGGTTGTTACTGAAGTGGTGCCTGCTGCAATAAGACTTTTTTGCATATGATTGTGTAAAAGCATTTCGATGTTTTTAAGTTCTGTTATGTTATTGATCCATTGGTCATTTTCTTGTTGAAATAGTTGAGCAATAAGCTTGGCCTTCAGGCTAAATCAGTTGGATGTTAAAATTGCCTGTCTAAATACTGCTGTAAGTCAGGGCCTATACAACTTCAACACACAAAACGTGTGCAGCATGGTAAAAATTTCCCTTGGGCGGTATGTTCTTGTTTATCAGAATGTTTGGTCTCTACAAGGGCGCGCCCGTTTTTTTTGCCTGCATAGTCTGCCTTCGCGTTTTGTGTAAATCATGCGCGATGAACATCGAGTGCTGCACAAACAACAGGTGCTGTCGTACATGTGCACAAAGCATCGGAGTCATACCTTTGTTTCAGAAGCTAAATGAACTGTGAAAAAGTTGAATAGCACTTTTAGTGCTAACTGCATGTATTGCCCACAGCCAAAGCGTAGTAGCCAGCAGGCAGGCTTCCCCGGACCTTTGAGACTAGCAGTAATCAACCGATATTGATACATCTTGTCACGGATTACACTGCTGGCAGGGTTGTCAGATGAAAATTTCACTAAAAAGCCAAACAGTGCTAAAAATACCAGAAAAAGGCCAAACCGATTATTTAACGGCCAGAAAAAGCCAAACCTTGTGGTATTGCTATTCCTTTGTCACAAAAACATCACAAGATTATAGCTAGACATTTTCTTCGAAATTGAGATTAAGTCTTGCTTGGCCGTGTTCTGGAGCTCATTCCTGATGCTTCTCTGTCTTTTCATGGTTTGTGAGATTGCACACCTTGGGTACAATAATGTCACAGTTTGCATACTGATCCAACGGCAGCTTTCTGCACCCATACGAAAGTCTTTTCCCATTCACTCCTCTACTTAACGACCACAATCATAAGAGCCTTCGACTTTCTCGACGTCATTGTCGGATTTCTATCGCGGAGACAGAAATGTCTGCAAGCATTGAACCTGCGTAGTGCTTACAACACACTACACAGTGCACACGTTTCCAGTGATTACGCAAAAACTTATTTCGAATTTCGCAGCCCCAAATCTTACCAAATACAGCGTCTATCACAAAAATTTTGCAAATCTGTTGCCGAAAAAATGGAATAGTAAATATTTTTCTACAAGGGAAACTTTTTCAGCGTAAAAAATTCAAAAGGTCAAACGCAGTTTTCAAAGGCCAACCAACCTAAGACGAAGCGAAATGAAATTTTTTAGGCTGACCAACTTGAAACAAGGCCGAATTTTTTAAATTTGGCCTAGAGGCCAACCTAGCAACCCTGATCCACCAGTCTGGTGGCTGTAATGGAAAGTACATGTTTTATCATCAGTTGCGCTGGTTTTGTTGTGGCCATTCCTGGCTGGTTATGACTATCATATTTTGTGGAATCACAAACAAAACGGATTTCGACGCAATTATCATGAATGGAGCACATGAAGTTTAAATGTCGGGCACTGCGTGCAGCAATTTCGCAAACAGACCGACGGAATGCAAAGCTCAAGTTTTCTCGTGTATTGTCTTTCGTGTCTTTGCCCTGCGTTTTTCTTTAGTTTGGTTGATGAGAATGATGGATGCAAACGAAATTCGGACAGGAAAATTTCTTTTCAAGAACATATGCGATGAAACGTTGAAGATTGTTTCTCACGGCTTTTTTCAACATGAAAATATTTGAAATAGCAATATTTAAAATACATTGCATATATTTGAAATAGTACTGGCCTCAGCTTCATGTTGGCGAAAAACGTCGGTTTAGGTATTTTTCGCTTGATGTATGATTTGGTCTAACCATCATTTCTTTTGTTCACACTTAAGCAGGGAAGCCAGTTAATGGATCCTTTTTAATTTCCCCACAAATCGTATATGATGCACAGAGGGTGATCTGTGTGTGATTTTGATGCGGTCGTACTGTGTGTCGGGGCTAACTCGATGCGCCGATTAACGTTGTGCTTGCGATGCAGGTTTTCAAGGAAATGAAAGTTCCCCAAATACGCGACCCCAGCGTGCCGACAGCGGACAAGTTGCCAGACACGTACAAAGCAAAGATCGCCCTGTTCGGATGCGGCCCGGCCAGCATAAGCTGCGCCACTTTTTTGGCCCGATTAGGTTACTCCAACCTGACCGTGTTCGAGAAAAGGGAATACGTCGGAGGACTGAGGTGAGCTTCGGGCGTTTTTCGTTTTCCTTTGCTTCAGAGTTGCATCTCGCACGACTGCTGCTACTTACGACTGAAACTGGCAATTACATTCACCCCGAGAATTATTGACCAGCTCCTAATGAGTTCATGAAAGCCTTTAGAAGGCTAGACGTCTTCTGCTATATACTTACGAATCTGTTTATTGAGTCATGTGTTGCGCGACGGTCTTTGCACAGGTTCTTTTCCAGTAGCGATATCCGGCTTTGATGGATTGCTTCATCCCTTCTTTCTTTTTCTTAATGCACAAGTTGACGAGTTTCGATAGCTCAACTGAATCGGTCACATTTTTTTCTGTACTTCATGTTTTAAGCTTTTGTTTTAAACTTCAGCTTATTTATGCCAAACACCATTACTCCACGGCAGGTTTTTTAAGGTGTTTTAGGGACCCGATTCGGGCCCCTAGAATCAAAGAAAATCGGGTCCCTAGAATCGGAGAAATCGGGTTCTTACAAGTCCATACCGGGTACCAAACAGTTTCCTTGAACAACTTTGCGATTATTCTGCACTGGGGTTCAAACAACCTCCCGTTTTCACTTTTTCACTGACATCATATCACTCAACCGATTTGCAATCCCTCTGCTGTATAAACGTCCGTGTGGCCGCGTTACCAGTTATGCAGTGTCTTTGTAAAACGGCGCATTCTGTTGGATGCAAATACAGGTTCGTGTGTTTTAACGCTCTTGTTAAGAAATGCTGCGCCGAGCAGTTGTGCCGTTCGATCGGTTTATGCAGCTCATAGCACCACCACCATCAATTCACAACAAACCCATTGCTGCCAGCAGAAGTTACAACCAGCGCAAAACATACGTGCAGTGTAGACGCACCAGCTAGCACGTGAGAACATTCAGTTTGGTTGACCAAGAGGAATTCAGTTTCGCGCTTGTTGAAAAGCCGCGTACGACCAAAATAAGACCTGCCTCATATTTTCTAATCCGATACTGCCAGCACCAACTGGACACGTTGTCTGCGCCATGTGGTAGAGGGTGTCCTTCAATTCGACGCGAACTATCGACGTCTGGTTGACGCGTGCCGCGCCAGCAGTCCAGCACGGCTCTTGCAGTCAAGCAAATCCTGTCATTCCAGCTTTTTTTTTCATAGGAACGCAGGTTCAGGGGTTAACCAGGTTCACGAGTTGCCGTGAAAACTGTATTTAGTACATGTCATTAAAATAATTATATTACAAAAAATCACACCTTTCACTGAAAACAAATCATGTTTCTTTTAAAATTCTCCTGTTTTGCCGCTTTGAGCAATGAATTTTTACGTGAAGGAGATCGTTTTATCTTATTATGAGATGTGCAACTAGCAGCAGCTTTTACAAAACTATGGTGGAGCTTGTGCGGGAAGGGTTATTAACATTCTGGCGAAGCGCACGAACAACGCCGGGAAATGTGTAAACGCTTAGAGCAAACCCAGTCCTTACTTGACTCATTCGCTTTCCGAGCGAAAAATGGTGAGTAAAAACGTCAAGTGTGCTTTAATACTTCGCGATTCCGTGCTTGGATGAATATAATACTAATGTTTGATGTTTATTGTTCGCACGTAGCAAAAGTGCTTGAAGATTTACCTCTTTCACCAAAAAACTTTTTGTTCGGTGTTTCTTTGAAAATAATTTTGTATTTTCGTTGACTGTTCATTAATTCCATCGCTGGAAGGCAAGTCTATACAAACGTTACTTTTCAGTGCAGCGGCTTTTCTTCATTGTTTGCATTTTAGAATGGATGCACCCTGCCGCTTAAAAAAATCGCGCAAGGTGTCTTGTTTATTCATTGGCCACAAGCAAAATAAAGCAGATGCCAAAATAAGCTCAGTTTTCAAAAATCAACCAAAATCTCACATGACATCTAAAGCTACACCCAGTTAAAATGCGTTTTGAAAGGATGTGCAGCCTTCGACTCTATCGTGTTTTTACTTCTGGGGATAAATGCTCATGTCATGGGATTTGTAGAAGAATGTAAATCACTGCTGGTGCGTGACATGACTGGCAATCTGCATTTTTGTGTGATGCAGAGGCCTCAAACACACTTCGCTCAGAGTTCAAAATAGTCAGTTCATTTTGCCTGTTCCTGCGTTAAATTGTGTTGATATTCACAACAGAACCTGTGAGAAACTCGCGTGCAACTTGAAAGACAAAGTCAAAGCTGTGTGAAAGTCAAGGCTGTCATTATTTCCTGCCTCCATTTTTTCCAGAAGCGCTGCTGTCAGCTTTCGCCCGTTCCTCAAGACGTTTTCAATTTTTCATGTTCGTTCGGCCGAGGCCTGTGCAGAAATAAGCAGTTACAAGTTCGTGCTGCTTTGTATTAAATCGGCTCGGATTTTAGGTGTAAATGTCGTGACCCGTTCCGCTTTGCGTATTCGACCGTGGAAGCAAATTCGCAGGTGGGCGGTAAGCCGCACGCTTCCCGCCCTCTTACAAGCGCGATGAAATGGAAAACACAGCATGCTGTTTCAACGTTGTGAGAAGACGCACGGACCATCAGTTACTAGTAGACGGAAACTAAATTCACGATCACGTAGCGATTTCGCCACAAAAACAGCCATGAGACCTGCTGCGAAGAAGCGTTCAAGGCCCGCGTTTGCTGTGTAATATTGCAATGACTCGTTTTAAGCGAACGTTTGCGCGACCACCTCACGTTATCACGCCTCGCTGTTCCTCGTTGGTAGTGTGCTACAACTTTCACACCTAATGATTTTACGCCACATTCACGATTTTTACGTTTTTTGATTTAAGATTTGTGTCCCTTTGCCAGAGCTACCAAATCACCAGCCCCGACAAATTGAAAGAGAACTTGTATTGTGCACAATGACACAGCACAGGCGCAGCGAAGTCCGTGCTTGTACCTCGTGGCTGGCCATCATTAATGACGTAGGGACGTGTGATCGATCGTAAAAAGACTTGTGATAGAAATAGCGCAGCGACGTCTGATCGCAGATAATTCTGAGCCATTCTGACCTGAGCTGAGGTCTAGAATCGCATTTAGAGTTGGTTTCATGCTTGGCCCGGGTCGGTGTTGAGATTCATGGCTGGTGCCGTCCAAGAGGGAGTACCTTTACGATGAAGCGTATACATTTTTTGTGCCCAGGGTTATCGGCCTCACTAGGCCGATTGTTAAGAAACCAGCGTCAGTGCTTCCAGGCCTGTTTAATGCGAACAAAATTTAACCTTGTGGGTGTTAAGTGAAAACTGAAATCTAGTTTCTTCGAACAGTCTGCGTCAGAGAATTTTAAGCGGCTGATCGAATCATTTCCGGTGTCTGCTCTTACTGACAACCGCATGAACAGCTACTTGTTTGAGAAAAAAACTTGGAATCCTGAGGTTTATTTGCTTTGGCAGTCACGCAAATACGCCTGTGTGATTTCATCCTTTATTTCGCGACTCGATGGTAAGCCCCGGAAAAATCAGGATATGGTTCCCTGCGAATGCTTTCTTTTCCCTTCCAAGTTTACGAGTGGCTTGTGGCCACGGTTACGTTTAACTCCGGAAAAAAGCGGGCGATTCTCGATACTATCGACAAATATTGGATGTGTTGGAAGTCAACATACACGATGGCAGTTCTTATTTGTTTTCTTTAACCTGTTGCCTCAGTACGCTGTTAAGTCACATATAAACCCTTCCTGTAAGTTGACAATCTAAAATCCAAAAGAATTCGCCGAACTTCGCCAGTCGTCATCAGCTGGAAAGTATTGAAGCGCGCTTGGCCAAAGTTTAAAGGTGAATAACGCATTCTTTGGTAGAACTTGGTGATTCGCCCCAAGCTATCTTGTGGTAATTTACAAGCATGTCTTGCTCGACGTCCCTTTTCTCCCTCGCCCCACCATCGCCGGATTGAGCCTATCCCATACGTTGCCATTAAATTTGACGGGTGATTCATCTCTAGATAGCTGGTTGTTGCACCCGAAGACAAAAATCCTACGATGGTTATTTTTGCGGTTGACATTGGAAAGACCAAGACGTGTAATTGCAAACAATGCGATATTCGCCATTTTCAAATCACACAGTAACAGTAATATGGTCTCCAGTCAGGTTCTCGCCCATTGCTTTATTTTTACCTCGACTCAGCCCGCAAACAACTACTTGGCATAAATCGACCCAGTAATGTTTATTAAAACTCACACCAAGTTCGTTGGGTTTCGTACGTCTACAATCGATAGCTTCTTTGAAAACTCTTCGTGAAGAAAAAGGTTCAACACTGTCTCCTGTCAAATATAAGTGGCTTGAAAGCTGAAATCACACGCATTTGTTCCTCTTATTGGACTCGAAAAACTTGCACTCGAAGGTTGCGTGACTTGTTACGATGCAAACACGAGCAAACTGACACCACAGAGCAGTGGTTCATCATATTCTAAGCAGGACGTGCATCTACTTCGCCATTCGAACATTTTACTTTAACAGCCGCACGACCATGACAACCACTTCTATAACAAAATCTGTGGGTGGGTCGTGAAGTAACAGACTACTGTAGTCTTGAAACATTTTAACTCTCAGTTCAAAATTTGTATTTAAGTCGATTTATCGAACTGTGTCGATTGAAGGAAAAGACCGAGAAGCCTTGTTTTGCATTTTTGGCGTTCCCCGATTTTCCTTCGCTTTATACGCAGGTATCAGATGCCATGTGACCTGTTTTGATACTGAAGTTATGTTCCCTCCACGATATCCTCTTCGCCGCAAAATCTCGCATCTGTGAAAGATAGAAGCGCCATCGCAGATTGTGGCTTTGAATCGTTGTGTCGTGACTTCAATTCTATCACAAATCTATAACTGTGACGGTCACATACCATAAGTATAAAAAGCTTGGGCGAAAAATGTTTAATTGGTTTAAATTTTTCCGCTATACAGTGTTTCCCAACTGGGAAGGATTACTCCCCAGTGAGGAATTTCATCGTTTCAGGGAGGAGTTTTCACTTTATATTTGCGTGTAGCATCACACTTTAGCCTTGTTGTCCATCAACTACATCGTTTTCTCAAGTTGGAATAAACTGATGTTTGAATGAGTGTATTCTATAAATTTATCGTTATATCCCGGATGGATGAAAAGTTCCATATTGGGCAAAGGGAGCAACAAAAAAAAGGTTGGGAACCACTGTCCCAAACAATGAAGTCTCGACAGCATTTATGAGATTCACGAGATACCGTTTGAAATTTGAAAGTGTTTGACGCACAACGACCGCGCTACTCTGTTTTGCCCATGCTCTGAAAGTTACCGCAAATTCTTGTTGTTTGCCGTTTTTGGCGCTTTGCTGAGAGAGCAGTGTGGCAGAAATAAGTGACATTTTTTGAAGGTTACGATGTGTTTTGTTTGCAGCACGTCGGAAATCCCCCAGTTTCGCTTGCCGTACGCCGCTGTGGATTTCGAAATACAACTGATGCTTGACCTCGGAGTAAAGGTGAGGCGACTTCGTCCGCGTATACGTTTCACTTTGCTTCGTTCGCTCGCTTGAAAGCGTGTAGCTGTCGATGAAGCTGTGGCAATTATCACACGTGAAATAATTCAATTTGCCCTGACAAAACCTTCGCAAACCGTTGTGCAATGCTCAACAGTCAGTGTTATTTCCTCCTATAGTAGGTTATACGCCTCTCGTTCCCTGCAACGCAATTAGCTTGCTTGCAAGATGCCGTACGAAGTAAATGTGCTTGTAGGCCCTAGTCCTTGCTTTTATATGGGCTTACCAACGACGTTGTCAGCTTTTTCTGTTGTTACTGGTGACTTCATACAAGGAATCCTTTCCAAAACCGCAAGCTGCGTTCGTGACCCGCGCAACCCGCCCTTCGTATTTACCAAAGATTCCGCTTCCCCGAATATCTAACGGTCCGAAAGCATGACACACATCGTAACAACCCTTCCAACACATCATCCACTAAAACCGCTACGTCTTGCCGTTCACCAGATTGAGTGCGGCAAGGGACTTGGCACGGACGGCAGATCCTTGCAGAGCGTTCGCGACGACGGCTACTCGGCGGTGTTTGTCGGCATCGGATTGCCCGAACCGAAAAAGATCAAAGTGTTCGATGGTTTGACAAGTGCGCAAGGCTTCTACACCTCGAAGGAGTTCTTGCCGATGGTGGCTAAAGCGTCAAAGCCAGGTGTGCTATGCCGGGGTGGGTTTGACAGAGCCGTGGATCATTAACAGCAATGTAAAAGGAAATCAGCCCCGTCGAAGTTGTTATTTTATCGCAGCGCGCTGATCGCACTTGCACGGACGCGTGTTTTTAAAAGTTATTTAGATGTTGAAACGGGCCGAAGTCACCGCTGTTGGAATCCATCAATGCAAGGCTTACAGGAAAAAAGCATTGCAACAAGTTGTCTGTGTGGTGCTGTACAGGCTGCACTGCCCATAAGTTCGACTGGTTTTGCTTGAATTGCGGTAAACTTCCCACACATGATGTCTTGCCATTCGTGAGTAGTTTTTTTTTATTCAAGTTTCGCTCCGTTGGCAGCGAATCTGACAATAAAATCTCGTAACGAAGTGCCCTGCTCCAAATCTTATTTGGGCGAAGACTGTTCCTCGCATCTCGGCTAGTGTCATTTTCTGACAAGGTTATAACAGCGACTTTTGAAAACACGAAACACCATAGGTTAATTATATCACAAACTTATTTTCCTGCTGTTTGTGCAGCGCCCAGCGCGGTAAGGTTGTATTTTGATGACGAAATCAACCATTCTTTACAGACTCACGAGACCATGTGCCAACAAAACTGCGAGCTGTGTCAGGAAAAAAGAGTTTTTTTGTGGCCGCTGGAATATTTTAAATGGGTGCGACGTTATAACACTCCCCCAAGCGACCGTGTTAGGCACTCATTGTAATGCCGGGTCGTTATGGATTCGATGTGCCCATTCGGTGTTCAATGTTGGGTGGATCAGTCGACTTGTATTCGACAAAAACGTTGCCGTGCGCATTGGAACTGTTGTCCTTTTTCTCTCACTGGCAGTGTTCCGGGTAGGCATGTGCTGCGTTATGTGTCTGTCGCTGAATGAGCACTGGTTGCTTTGCACCTTAGATTTCCCGGGTCCTTGTCCAATTCCCTCATCCTTGTGCAAATGAACATGCCGCTTGTCTCCAGCTTCCCTGCCAATACTGCACGATCGTAGGACTATAATGAAGCAGTAATGCAAGTGCAATATCGAATGCTGGCAGGTTATTTAAAAGCGTCCGTCTAATTCTTGTGCAGCGTTTGACTTTTGTGGGAATTACCGCCGAGATCTGTCTCAAGTCGCGAGTGAAGCAGCTTGGGGAAGACACCCTGTTTGAAACCTTGTCTATTTATGGTTGGCTGACCTCAAGGGTCAAAGAGACGAAACTTACGGAACTTGACTGGACGCCTAAGAGTACTTTAAAATATCACAAGGCGCTTTAGACGTCACAAACATCATAAACGCTAAGCGCTTTAAACATCACAGGCTTGGGATGCAGTATGAAACCAATGCAGGCGTCGGTCTCAGTTGCTGCAGGCTTGTATCTCAGTTTTATTGTCGCTTTTATCTTTGTTACCGTGCTCACCGGCTTTTCGCACGTGTCACAGTCTTGCTTTGCCCTGTGCAGGAATGTGCGAATGCAAGCAGAAGACCCTCCCCGACATGAAGAACGGTGTCGTCATCGTTCTCGGCGCCGGCGACACGGCGTTCGACTGCGCCACGTCCGCCCTGCGATGCGGTGCCAAGCGCGTTTTCGTCGTGTTCCGGAAAGGATTCACCAACATCCGGGCCGTTCCTGAGGAGGTATTGATTGTCGCTAGGGTTGTGGGCAGTGTTCCCTCCAAGTTGCGCAAATGCACAGTATACCACCAGCAGACCATTTGCGCAGTGAAATCTCATTCTCGCGCACTTGCAACATTCTAAAGTAAATATCGTATACCGTATTTTTCGGACCATAAGGCGCACTTGAAATCCTTTAAAAATTTTCTCAAAAATAGAAGGTGCTCCTTATAACGCTGTGCGCTAATGTATGAATCTGGTTGAGCTTTCTCATATAGGACCAATTTTATGTGGCAAACGGTGCTATTCATTTAATGGCTAGTTACAATTTTTTTGTAAACAGACTATCGTGTTACGTAATAAATCAACAATTGCAATGAACCGCGTATGTGGTTCCTTGAGCAGCTAGCACACACCACATATCGCATTACTCCGCAAGGCTCCTGACTACATTGGCACACACCGAATCAAACATTCGCACAACTTGCATTTTACTATCGTCGTGTCCAGAGGATTAGGCATGTGTGACAGATTAAACTCCGCGGTATGTACGATAATCCGAAGCAGTTCAAACTGTCCGATTAAACTCCCTCGTATGTTACCTGAGGTTTGCTTCATTTAATGCGCCTTTTGTATGAAAAAAGAACAGCTAGCATTCAATTTTCTACACTGCGCCGTATAATCCGGTGCGCCTTATGGTACGAAAAATACGGTATATATCGCATAGCCCTTGTAACGCTTCACCAGTTGCTTGTCTGCACGGTTGCAAAATTGCATGCGCACTGAAACAAACATTTGCTCAGTGTACAATTTTCTTGGAGGGAACACTGGTTGTGGGTTTTAAGCGGCTTCCGATAAAGGTCGTTTTCTGGACAGAAAAGGCCCACGACACTAGTTTTTCTTTAAGCCCGTGACCTGTTGCGTGTGCGCTGGTTCAAGGGGAGGTTCTGATCCGGGCTTTCGTTTGCGGAACTGAACGGGGACGGTTTTGCGCATAAGTCATGGCCTAGTACCCCACACTTTGGGGGCACCGAAAAACTCGTTTCTGTGACGGTTCTTTTCTCGTTCAAAAATTGCGGAATTGTGCAGAATCGTAAACTTCACAATTCACTCGACAAATCCCCGCAGCAAATGAGTTACTGCATAATAACAGGGTATCTTGCGCAATAGAACAAAGCATTTCTGCCTTCCACCTCGTCCTGCGCTGGCTGTGGGTCACGCGCCGGTGTGTGTTTCCTGTCAGTGGAAAATTGAACACAACGTAAGAATCTGCAGTTTGAATGGCTTGACACCGCGGGACATGGTCGGGAGTGAGGGAGATGCAGGCAGTCTGGGTGATAGTGGTTACAAGATGGACTGTGAGATGAATGGAGGCGTACTTTGCCGGTTTCAAACGAACGACCGTTACAAAGGTCGCGCCGGCGCGGAGCCCCAAAATCTAAAACCCGTCGGTCGCCGCGCCGCATAAATCCGTCCCTGGCACGGAGTAACCGCGACTGGAGGTGCCAGAAAGGAACCAGACGCTCTGAGACGAGGGCAGGGGGAACTTGTTTACTGTCACGGGCCACNCATATTGCGGAATATCGCTGGCGGGCTGGAAAAATTNATTTTGTCTTAAAATTTTACCCTTGTCTGCCTGAGGAAATCAGGAGAGAAAATTATGCGTAGAAGCGAGAGAAGCGCCNCCTGGCTTGCACTGTCTGTGTATGTGCTTNTCACGGAGTTTCGTTTCGCGAAGTTGTGTGCTATCTTGGGTAACGAGTATTCTGATGTGTGCCGTATNAAACGTTCACGCAGGTCGCATTTTCCCCACCCCTAGTCTGAGGCAAGGTCTGCGNACCAGACTGGGGTCTGCGGACCACTGCCGGTCCGTGACGACCGCACGGAGGGTCTGTGAAGATATGANAAAAAAATGAAAAAAGACGATCACATATATTGTACAGTTCGTACACTGTCACAAATAATTACCGCAGTCATTCTTAACTGAAATAAGTGGTGATTATAACGTTGCTGCGCTATTGCATTGCGCCAGCAGTTTGAAACGCATTGCTTCACAAATTGTGCCGCGGTTAATGTCATTTAACCAGTTTAAGTAACCTCTCAAAATATCTAGAAATTTCAAGCTGTTTACCGTATTTTCTTCATACGTCACTAAAGATCGGGTTGCTGGTTAGCCAGCATGCAGGTCACGCTTCGCTAGTCATACTGTGCTTCTCTGTGCACTGATCCCCATCCCACGCGAAAGTCACGACCAGAAAAAATTACATGTTTGTCATGTAGTTTTAAGTACAAAAACAACAGTATGAAATGAGGTCCCATTGTTTAATGAGAAAAGCCGCACTGTGTATAGTGGGTGTACGTGGACACCTATTTGTTAAATCGAACTTACTTGGTTTTATTGCAAGCAACGAAACGTTAAAAAACGATGACTATTTCTCAGATTTGACAGCGGGAGTGATGATTCCGAAAAAAGGACCTGTTTGTGCTGTGGTCTGTTCGCCTCTAAAAATGCATTGCTTTTTTGTCGCTGCAGAGAAAGTCTGTAACGAAGCAATGTTTCATGTTTTTAAATTGATCTTCTGCGCGATGCGTATTAAGCTGTTATCTCACTTTCAGCGAAAACTTGCTTGATTCACTTGCGCGGCGAAACCACCAATCAGCTTTCGGTGGAATCGCAAGAAATAGATTTTATACTAGTTTGCGCGTAAATCTGTCATGATTGATGAACCAAGTCTGTTGCATTTCACCACTGCTCAAAAAAGTGCTATGGTTGCGGATTTTTCCTAAAGAAGAAAACTGAAGAATGCTTACTATAGTAGAGTATCTGGTTTGTTTCCGAAATCAATCTATGGGAGCACCGAGCAATCCTCTTTTCATCAACATTTATCTTCACTTTATCACTTGCGGTCAAGGTTTTCTTGCAGTTCTAATATATTTCTGTCACCAAACAAACATTTTCTTTGAAAAACATGCGCTCACTTCTTGATTTGTGTTTTACTTGAAAAACGTTTTCTTCACTAGGAGGAAATTTTTTACATTGTAGCGTAAATAAGCATAAATGGTTTGTTAGTAGTTTATTTTCTTTCCCCCTGATCATGCTCAGAGGAAAGAGTTTGGCAGTAAAAGTTTGACATTTCTCTACTAACGGAACTACAGTTCGATAGCTAGATCGTGAACACCTTGTTCTGCACCTAAATTTTCTTTTCGGAACTTCTTTCACTGCTCTAAATGTGACTACTTTTTACACAATTGGCCAAACAAAGCTTTGCGCTTTTTGTTATTTTTTATGCTTGACACCGAGTGCAACCAGTGTTGCATAGCATTCAATAAAAGCTTGCTGTAAAAAAAAAAATTAGAAAATCTTCGGAGCTAGTTCCGGGCGTCATGCATTGCTATTCGCATTAAGTATACCGGAAACGGAAGCCAAACGGAAAAATCACATTGAACATATCACCGCTTCCACTTGAGCTTCTGATTTACGCCGGTAATGCACGGTCGCCACTGTTTGCTGCTGTGACTTCTCAAACATTTCTCGTAATACGCGTTGCTGGCGAGCAAAGTTTAATCGCAGCCTACGCGGCAAGTGCCGATTGGACGGTTTGCACATTTTGTGAATAACATCTTTCCTTTTCCTGTCGCGACCAGATGTGTCGGCAGGAGCTCAAAGTACGAAGTCGTTTGGCAACGCAAAAGCCGCGTTGCTGCGCAGAACAATAAAACCGCAAACCCGGATCACTCCGCACTAGATTTGTCACACTGAAAAGCGCGTATGATCCCGAGCTTTTTTTTCAAAAGTTTTGGAACGTGAAGTCCAGATGAGTGCGGCACAGCTGTGACTTAACACGCTTCAAACACCAACACTTGGTGAACGGGGCACATGGATCACTAATGAAAACGCCTGTTTTTCGCAGTTGTGTGCATTGTTTATGCCGTTATTTCTCTTATTTTCAGCGTAATATAATTTGCTGTTTGAGAAGACAGAAGTACCTGTTCTGTGCAACGTTACGTGATTGCTTGACAAAGTTTGCTGGAATTACGGTGTGGTTTTGTGTCAGCCTAACCTTGCGTACTTTCAGCAGAAAGGTTCGGAAACTCCAGCCAGATAGAACTCGCGTTTCCGACTTTTGATGAGTGATTGTTGGGAAAGCTCCCAATAACCACGTGGCGCCGGCCAGAAGTAGCGTACACCACCTGCTTAGTGCTTCGCATCGCGCAATGCAAAAGTACATCTACTACGCTCACTACTCATGCAATTTGAGCACTCCGCAGCGTGATGTTGAAGTGGTTCGATTACCACAAGAGGCAGTACGCTTTACCATTGCTTGACCGCTGTGGCCACAGCGCAGGCTGGACTCTGTGCTGGAGTGATGGGGCGAAAAGGCCATAAATTGACGTTGTTAATATATCGTGATGGAAGCGTGGCGGCATCTTAGCTCACTTATGCAGGACGAGCGAAACACAAATAACGTTATTTCCCAGCAGCAGTTTTTGTTCGAAAATGAGAAAAATTTTTTGTGGCTTTAGCGAAATGAAAGTGGGAGTCGCGAGTTATTTTAAAGGGCGCAAATAGGATAACCAGCCTGTGGGTACGTCGCGCTACCTGAGTCGTCGCTTTTTGTCAAGCAGTTAAAAGGCAGTGAAGAACTATTGATTTCCGGGACATTGCCCCATGAGTTTGCTTTTTTCCGTGGCACTTTCTATTAGAGATATAACTGTGGTCAAGGCTTTATGATGAAACTTTTCCCTCGATAAACCTCATACCTAGGGCTGGGTTCAAGTAACAAAAAATATTTTTTAAGTAACAAGTAATTACTTACATAAGTAACTTAAATCGACGTTTAGACGTATCATTGCCATTTTTAAATCGCATAATGGGCGGTTCAGACAAAATTGGCACCTGTTGGCCTCGATTCAATTTACTGTAATGAGCTTCTAGCTCCAAATCGTAATCACGATGACAATCAACAATTGCGACTCACAAAGCGCTCTGCACAGGCAAGAAATCTATTCGCTTCAATGGCTTATTTTATGTGTGACGATGCATGTCATGTATAGTATTGTGTTTACAGCAGCAGACATGGCTTCTAAGATATTAACTTTTCCAAAAGCAAATTGCTTGAAATACCAAGTAATGGCAAAATTGCTTAGTCAAGTAATAGGTAAATATTTTCAAGTAAGTAATTACTTGATAACTGCTATACCCAAGGAAATGGCGAGCTTATGAATGTATGTGACTAACTCCAGCCGGCGTTATTGGCAAGTGGCTCGATCGGGTCAACTAAAGCGGCGGAAAAGCTCGGCTTTTCGAATCATCAAGTACATAACAAAGTACTTCTCTACAAATTTAAATTCGTACAAGCTAGACCTTGCATTTCATTTTCAACATCTCCTTGTCAGTCACCCACGTCCTGTGCTTTCGTTCAATTTCAACGCATGCCTAGTTTTTAATCATATTTCGTCGCGCTGGCGGCGTGCTGCATTCTACGAGTTCATTGCAGTTTTGGCATCTTTGGGACAGAGGCGTACTTGTTAACCGTATGTATTGCTAGCTACCATCCGCACGTCCCGTTAGTGCTTTCCACTCAGTCATTAAATGCCGATATGACTTCAGCTTGTCTTTTTGGTGTTTTACAGCAGCGGTCCCCAAACTTCTGGGCCAAATTCGCGATTTCATCAGCGTCTGCGGGCCGGACTACTTTGTGTATCGAAAACAAAAACAATACAACACGCATAAAACTAGTCACGTTTATATTTTTGTATTTATTTTCTTTGCTCGTTAACATGTTTGTAATGCGATTTATGAAACTTCTTCTGTTACATAACAGCTGCAGTTTATTTAGTTCCATGCTTGATGCTGCAATAAGGAGAGTATTGTGCAAATATGCATCTGAAATTCTTTTCACGGCTGCCAGATAACGCCTACGCTTCACGCTCCAAATGCCCACTACAATTTACAAATTTCGCAGCACTGATGCAAGCTAATGTGGAGTCGACAGAAGTTTAGGCACCAAGGCTAAGCACATGTACAATACAGGCTTGTCTGGTCCTGATGGACAAAAATGTCAAATCGCTCGTCAGAATATGCCAAACAAGCCGAAGCAGACTGATGGCTGTCGGTTTTGAATTGCCCGGATAGGCAAAAGCAAAAATGCGATGCTACTTTGGAACCAAGCCTGGAAGCATTGCATGTAATTACTGTCTTAATCTCCAGTGCAGTGCCATCTACTCTTATAGAAAATTCTTAATAAGAAATATCTATAAATATTTGAAACAATACAGGTCGTGTAAATGCAAACATGCACTATGCCACAGTTTTAAATGCTTTGAATCTGGTACACAAGTAATTGATATGTTATATATGTCACATGCCACAAAACCTACAGTATTACAAAGTGCAGCAGTCACAGGGACCCAAAGTAACAATATCAGGCTTTCCAGGTTCGCATGGACCACATACGCCAAATCGCTAGGTAAAATATGCTATACAGCAGGAGTACACAACACAGGGCCCGCGGGCCAAATGTGGCCCGCCATAAGTTCCAAAATGGCACGCAAGCGATTTACTGAATGCAGTCAATGTTTTTCAAGGTAAACTGAAGCACTTTCAGCAGCAATTGTCAACTGACAACATGATGCAGTTCAAAAGCAAGACTTCATTTATAAATAAAACTCAGACAGACTTGGTGCCCGACTCAGAAAAATATGTGAATGTGTGAAGACCTTCGTGAAAACTTTTCAAAATGCTTTCAAGACCTTAATGGCCAGAAGACGCAGATGAATTTGTTTAAAAAACCATTCGGTGTGAACGTAGAAAATGTTAATGGCGCTGACTTCTAAGACTTGCAGTCAAACGAAGCTTTGCACAACACTTTCCAAGGAAATTCGTTAATTAATTTTTACTCTTGACTTGAATAAGAGAAGTGTCCGGTGTTGTTGAATAATGTAAGAATCTGGGTTTCTCGATTTGCAAGCACGTACTGTTGTGAACAAGCCTTCTCAATCATGAAAATAAGCAAATCTAGGCTGCGAACTAGGGTAACAGATGGACATTTAGATGCAGCAATGTGTATTGCTACAGTATTTAATCGTGAAGCAAAATTTTTCAACATTGGTCCAATGAGAACGTGTCCAACGCAGCGTTTTTTTTCGCGAACTACTTTCGTATGTATGTTTTGGGAAATGTAAACAGCTGTTTGTTGTTGTGTGTACCAAAGAAGTTTGTTTTTACTGTATGAGCAATTTATTTGACATGGTGTAGCCTGCAGCGAGGTTTTAAGCGAAATTTTGGCCTGAATATTGTTTAGAGTTGTGCACCCCTTCAACAAATGTAAAAAAGGCTGAAAAATTCTAAAAGTTTAAGCTCAAAGCAGACAGATTAAAAAAAATACCAAACAACTCTTTCTGTCAACACTACTAAAAAAGCCAAAACATGCCAAACAGCAATTTCTCAAGCCAAATCGCTTGAAATAAGGCTGAAAGTCTGCAATTCGGCATTAAAAATGCCAAGCTGGCAACCCCTAGTTTGGTACAACATTATGGTGCTCATGCGCAGCAGCTTCCAACAAAAAATTTCCAACAAAAAACAATTTTCTATGTTTGCGTTTACTTGTCTGTGTTGTTCGGAAACTGTAACATTACAAACGAATGGCCTACGTCCTCAGTAAATCACTTTTCAACTCAAAACTTTTGTAGTTGAGCTTCGGATCAAAGTGGAAAGCTTGGTTTATTTTGTTTTTTAAAGCCTGCCGGGATAAAACTCTCAATTACAGCAATTGCTTTTGTGTAATTACATCTTATATTAATTTATCTACACGAAGTTGTTACAATACTAAATATTCCTAGAGAAGCTCGCGAGCCGGATTGGAACCCTTTGCGGGCCATATCTGGCCCGCAGGCCGGACTTTGGGGACCGCTGTTTTACAGTGGTTGACTTGGTTTGCTGGGGTTGCATTTCGTGTCTTGAAATACGATCAAATCGTGTCTCTTGCTTTTAAAAAAGTTAGAAGTTTAACCAAGAGGTAAAAGTTAGAAGTTTTATCAAGTTTAACCACATTTTGTGGCAGGCGATCTTGAGTTTGCTGGCATCGGCTCCGCGTACTTGTCGCGGTCTGATTAAACCTGTGCATTATGCTTTGAAAGCAGCGCGAGAGACAGAAACGGCCGATATCTATCGCGAACACCATTGCACTCTGCGTCGCCCGTTAGCTTCCGGCCAAAAGTCGTGAGACAAAGAGGCCCGTCGATTTCGCATGTTCGTTGAGGTGTTTGCAGCCAAATCACAACGGTCGCATTGACGGAGAACAAGGACCGCTTCAGTTGCTGTTTTCGTGCTTGTAGCAAGAAAAAAATTTCAACTGGTCAGAACGAAAATTTGCGGATGTTGATCGGCAAGATGAGCTCGCCACGATGCCACCTCGGTTGCAAAGTGCGGCCTATGACGGGGA
>JGI24158J21664_10000583_pt1 | contig 34804 bp, 20 predicted proteins | sample Ectturendosymbi3_FD_21664 | JGI IMG/M metagenome (IMG submission 21664)
GTGCGTAATTTTTTCTTTTTGTTTCATATGTCGACTTTTGCGCAGGACTGAAGATGTGTAAGACACGAAACTAGTTTCCTTACGCAATAAATTGCGATAGACTCGCTTGGTGTGGGTCACTGTTGTGGCTTTACAAATATTTTTAGAAATCATTCTAAACTGTAAGAATTTGTTAATTTCGTATTTTTAATAAATGACCACCACTTAGTGTATTGGGGCTAAATCTGGCAATCTTGTTTGATAAAAGGGTAAGATATGTGAAAAAGGCTAAGAACCACTGGTTTAGACCATCAATTATGCGGTCACCGTGATTCGTCTTTCTTTGAAAAAACGTTTCGTTTCGTATCGCTTCAGAATTTGACACAGCTTTTGTGCACCTGATCCTTCTGTGATCTTCTGCAGAAACCAGAAGTGCACCTCGGACGAGTTGAAGGTTTGGAGGACGAGGTGACTTTTCCCAGGCGCGCCCCTCACTGAAACCTCCTCAACACGTCTACACGACTACCAGCCACATGCGTGCAGTCCCAACAGGAATTGTAATGGAACGAACGAACGAGCGACGAAAATTCCGAACGAGAAATGAACGAACGAAACCGGCGTGCAACACGATCAAGAACAAGCGGAACCAGCAGCGCTCCTAGCGGCCTACAGCGCGTCGTGATTGTGACATTTCAAGCAACTACGTCACCGCTTTCAGCGAGGCGGCAACTCTTTGATGTCGTACGTCCGACCCTTGCTCGCGACTCGACGCAAGATTCAGGCGGAATCTTTGCATTTTCCGGCAGTCCCGTCGTCGAGCGCCTGCTCGCTGATTGGCACCGGCTCGGCCGGGCACACGATGCCGGGTTGCAGGAACTCGCGGAGACTCGGCAGGGACGACTCGTTCAAGCCACCGAGTACGGAACTCGGAGCGCCGTGACTGTCGTCGTGCAATCTGCGACGCAAATGGCGAAAGCTGATGGTTAATCACCGGGCCCGGACGCACGTAGGGTGTGCAGCGACTGCGACAACTTACCTGGACTTCTTCGCTGCGCCGGTGGCGTCCAAGTCTAATATTCTTCGAGCGTCGTCTGCAAACAACGTATTAACTGTTGCTTTTCAGCTCAAACAGTTTTTCTGAAAAAGCACCATTTGCTCGCGTCTAACGGGAGTTTAGTTCATATAACGGTGGAAGTATCACCAGTGACAGGATGTTATTGTTTCTTTCTTTTGGTTTTTTCTTCAGTATGTTTTAAAAGAAAATTTTTTTAGTACGTCCTGAAAGAAATTTTTGTCATGAAACAAAATTAGCAAAGCAGTTTGCAATACCGTGGTTCGTCGCTATTAGAGCGTTTTAAGAAAGTTTGCCTGTGCCTTCGTTTGTCTCCTGTCGCCAGTCTACCTTTCACGTTCCATGTAATTCCAAGCACCTTTATCGGCGCAGTTTACAAGAAAACAGGAATCAACTGCGCTGTCCTCACGGGGTAACGACAGATGAAATGCAACTACAGGTTGAACGACTGGTACAAAGTAAACGCCGCTAGGCCCACCTGCCATGTTGGAATGGGCCGACTTTTCTTGCTTTCCGCTGCAGGTGGTGCCTGGAGCTGAGTGCAGATTGGCGATGGGGGGTTGCGCCGCGAAAGCGCTCGCTACCCCTCTGAAAACGAATTCGCTTCAGATATAACAGAAATATTTTACTGAGACTGTGCTTAACTTCTACAACAACCAGACGGCATGAACGTTAAACATACGCCCGATCGAGGGGTGCTCATGGCGCACGGGTAACCCGAAGTGAAGCTGTAGTTTTTTATATTAATCTTTTGTTAAGAAATGCCCGCGTCTTTGCTACTTTACGTGCGTCTCAAAACGGTTTAAACTCGACGTACTACTTCCGTCGCTAACGTCTTACGGATGCGACGCGAAAATCCGCAAGTCCGGCAAAATATATTTTCAGGGTCAGAAAAACTTTGAAAGGTACAGGAAGAAAAATTTCAACAAAAAACAGGCGCATCAATTGGAACTACTGTCCGCAAACCAGACGACGATTCTGTGCTCACTACATTCAATTTTTAAACACCACAAATAGGTTATTACAACACTTCCATGGTTTGTGTGACTTTCTAAATTGTAAATCAACATCATCAGGTCTTTAACTCGTGGTGCAATTGAAAACTAAGCCGTAGCGTTTTTATTTGGACGTTATTCTTTCAAACCCAGAATATCCGGAAATCGGGGTTCAATGAAAATTAAAGATAGTAGCAGTAGTTACGATTCTGACTAACAACAACACCAGCAAGCAGTAAACACAGTAATGCTGTTGGGACGTCGACAAGACAGCTATGCTGAAGAACTGCTACATATAAAAAGGTGAACTGTCAGTATGTTACTCTGAAAAACAGCTTGGACAGCGCAACATCTTAAGCTTGAAGAGATTTTTGGCAACTCAACTGGATCAAGCCAAAAAATACATTTAGCATAGTTGATGCAACAGCACAACATGAGATGGACATACATAAAACTTTGAAACAGCGCTGCCAGAAGCCAATCACTTGGCATGGATTTAGTACAAAAATCACACCAAGTTCGTTAATAAATATTCCAGAGCAGTCGCAGAGGTTAAGAAATCGTCCAAACAACCTTTTCTGGCAATCCGTTGACGTCGCGCAGCGCTTCTGAGTGAAGTCGACGGCGTGCTCGTCCGAGTGCACGCCCCCCACCTGTGCCTGGTTGACTGCAGGAGGCTGCTGGTTCATGGCGGGACCGACCATGTGCATCTGTGCAAACACAGCAGTCTGAAAAATCAATCATTCCTCCGCCGAACAAATCAAGTACACGGCGCCTTTTCCGGCGATCGCGACGTTAAATCAATCAGCGATCGCTCGCCGCTTGCATCCTAAATGTCATCGATTGAGTTACCCTTTCTGCTGAGCAAGGACAAGAGGATTTGTTGAGGAGAGTTCTTCTTAAATTAGATTTTTTAAACTGACACTTCGCCACTGCAGGACCTCTGTGTCTCGCAAACGCGCTCGCAATCGCCTTCAGCACTCCCGAGAAAATTTCATGGATTATTTCACGGATTGGGTTTGAAATGGCTCTGACTTTCAGTTCATTTACGTGTGGTACAAGTGATGCGCAAAAATTCGACCCTAAGCTTTGTACAATTCCAACAGATCGACCCGCGACAGGCTGCGTTAAATTAAACATAAGAAAAAAACGAACAAGTGCAGCCAGAAGCAAAGCTGTTAACCTGTGAATGGGAAGGCGCCAGGCTGTTTCCGATTAAAAGCGACGGCGGGGTGTTCTGCATAAACACTGCGCTCGCCCCAGCTGCTGCGCTCATCTGTCCTTGGTTCATCGGGTTCGTCAAAGCTCCGCGATGGCCGACGTGCGGCGGGATTCTCACGGACCCTTCGATCAAAACAAGAGATGTCACCACTTCAAAATAAAATCAAATGTTGCAACCTCTCAGGTGGTGTTGCGTTGTGTGATTCACCACGAACGGGATGTGGGTGAAGAATAACACCATTGTATATGTAGCGCGAGCAAGCAATAGTGGGAGATTGCGACGTGGTACCTCTGCCGATATTAACGTGTGAACGATTGAACATGATGACTAGCGTACGCAAAGAGAGATTGCGGCGCATGATCTCTATTGTTGCTTGCTGCCACAGTGCGAAGCATTGCGCACATGCCGCTCGGGATTTCCGGTCGCAACACAAAGTAGGCTAAGCCTGATGAACAACACCATCTCGCTAATATCGTTTCTGGTCCAGGGCCGTCTTCTATGATCGGTTCAGTGAAGAACGTTGCACAGTGCGCATGCGAAAACCATTCTTCTGGTCTCCCGGTAGCGGGCGCCACATCACAACATTACTTGGCGTTTGCCTGACTTCGAGTGACGCGGTCAAACACTTTACCCCAGCAACAGTCGTCCGTCTAATCATCGATCACTTTGGTGAGCAGAAGCTTATGCTCGATCACTTAAACTGCTCGCTGGACCTGAATCGACTTGCACTGCCGTCCTGCGCAGAGTTTACTTGCGAGTCACCGTAACGCAAACGCTATTGTTGCATATAGCGCTGCCTCTGCACGAGGCAAGTGCGCGTCGATAGTCAAGCAGCATTTCCGAAAAACTCTTTCGCACGGCAGTCTACCCAGACACGTTCTTGGTTACACGGCAAACCATGTGACCGGACGAAATATCAGACCGTTCATTTCCTTCTTCACGATTCGCGCATCACCGCGATGTCAAGGTGGAGACGAACCTTGGCAAAAACTGCGAGGGCCGGGTCAAGCGAAGGCGTGCGCGCAAAATTTGCTCTTTCCGTTGTCGAACCNCATTGGTCGGTTTCAAAACGTGACGCGCTCCGCTGCTGCTGCAGCCAGCGACGCTTGCGATCAGCCACGACGTGACTGAAAACAACAACAACAGCACTATCGCTCGCAAAAAGTAAGCAGCCTTACCGGTCGGTGCCAGCTGCTGGTTGACGTACATGGCGTGCGGGCCCGCTTGCAACTGCTGCACGGGCACCACCACGTTCTGACCCATCGCGTTCTGTGCCAGGGGCGATGGCGAGGTGCTGCCCTCCCCCGGCAGGACGAACGTGCCGTTGCAGTGGCTGTACGAGTTGATGTAACGCGAAACGCGGCCGCCTCGCGCGCTTTCCGTAATCGCGTAGAGCCAGGTGGTGCCTTGACCCAGACGGCGTCTCTTGGGCTTCGGTTGGTAAGTCCAATCTGAACAAAAGATTTGAGTGACGACCAGGGGTGTAGTTCTAGTAAAAGAGGTTTGGGAACGGCGTTCCCACACCAAATAAAAAGGGAGACTGCATCAAATAGTTCGAACGAAGTGAGCATTCGCCTACGAATAATTTCCACACTGGATCTTCCTGTTCACTGTAGTGCTATGGTGCTATACACGAGATCATTTATTCATTTATGCTGCTCCAGGCGCTACATGTAGAAATTGAAATGAAAAATCTAGGTCTTCGAGTAACGTTACTAATGCAAAAAGGTATGGGAACGCCGTTCCCACCCCACTACATCCCTGGTGACGACGAAAGGCAACGCATTTGCTATCAACAACCAAATTCACCCTCAACAGCTTTGTTATATTACACGTTTTACGTGTGGAAAACAGAATTTCAAATACTTTTAAATTTGCCACAACAACATGGCAACCCTGTTTTGCTGATACTCATTTTTGACAGCGGCATCTCCGCTTTCAAGGAAATGTCAGTTATGGCTATCGATATTCAGAAACAACAGCAGCATAAAACCTGGGTGGTCTTTCTTATGCTGGTCTTTGATTTTTTCGGCCTGGTCGTAATAAGGCTGCTTCTGCGCCGGCGTCATGGCGTTCCAGCGCTCGCCAAGTCTAATGCTGATGTCAGCGTTGTTCATACCTGAAGAGAAAAGCAGGTCGTTTGTCGAGTGACAACAACTTCACTGTGTAATCGACGACGACGAGAAATATTAAGCCGAGCAATCATAGCTCGGTTAACATTAGTACAGTGCGTCGTGAAAGATGTGGATGTGCCACGTCAACGGCAAGCACTAAGCACAGCGACTCAAAAGGTGGTCAATCACATTGCATATATATACGATGCACCAAAAAAAGAAAACCTCCACTGAATTTTCTACAGAAGTGCGATGAAACAACTGTTTAATCATTTGAAGCGATTTTTATCTGGCAAAAACAAGCCGTGACCGTTTTATGACGTGCAGCTCGTAAAAGGCGCGAGATGTAGATCTTTTTTGTGCCGCGATTGCCTCGCTGCCGTTTATTGCGGAATCTACCATGCCGTGAGCTTCTCTCCGATTGCACCACGCACCGCGCACGTGCCGCCGGATCTGTCGCCTTCTGCACGAGAGGATGTAGCTCGAAAACTACGCAGCATTACTAATTTCACGAACAGCACAATATGCTTTTTTCGAAACTGCATCGGTTTGCTTCAAATCGCTGAACGCAGCAGTTTTTGTCTGACTTCCGAGCGTTTGCGNTGCTTCCGTAACTTCGTTTGCATCTTCCAACACAACTTAATGCTCTTGCTGACGCACTTCCGGTACACTTACGNCGAGCTGCCGCAGGACCATTTTGCGGTAAAATGCCGCTTAAAGTTTTGTTTGCGATAGATTTCAAGAACTTCTCGCGGTAGACCTTTGTCAATTGTCAGGAAGCAGTACAATGATATTTGTACCATTATCCGCAAACGGATTCTCTTTGAATAAGAGCTGGTGACGCCTAAATATATACTCTGTTAAGATCTTTGANTCTGATTCTTAGCTGTAAAAAAATTCCTTTCGATAAACAGTTATCCGTAAACCTTTTATTTACCAAAACCAGAAGTTTGACACACCCTCCGTAGCCCGCACCAGCTCTGCATTCAAGATGACAACCAGGCGTGAAATAAACGACCCGGCCACAGCCCTTGCATATTGAGATTTGCTTTCGAACCCAGGTGAAAACTTGACAATATGCAAGTTCGGTATTTGTGAAAACCTATTCAGAACACCATAAAAATCCTTGGAATTACATCTCTGACAATAAAATTTCACCCACTTTTTCCTAACATCGAAGAGGGTTTACGTTAAACTCAAAAACAAAGCTTATAAAAAGAAACGTTCTGAACTACTGTATGACCTGGGTTGCTTTTGGCGTAAGCCTGTCTTTTCTGCCTCGCCCACACCATGAAAGCGTTCATCGGCCTTTTGATCTTGTTCTTCTTGGCATCTTTCTCCTCGCGTTTGCGCTCTGCCGCTTCTTCGTCATCGCTGGGATCGTCGTTCCACACTCTCTCGCAGTCTGCAACCAGCGAGCCGTACCCCGCGCCCGACTGCAACGTCACACACACACATGCTCTTCTGCCAACCGCACATTTGTGCAGATGGACCTTTCAACAGATTGCGAGCGCCTTGAGCTGTACCTCCGTAACAGAACGCGACAGGCGGTCTATCTACCACTCGCACTCGGCATTTCTCAACTCAGCCAACGGCAAAAAGCGGAATAAAGCACGTTTTTCTTCCCAAAAGTAAAACGCAACAACCAAACTGTCAAAAGCGGATCAGCAGCTTGTCGCATACACTTCCTGCATGTGCTCCCAGACAGTGCAGCTAACCGCATTACTGACTAAAGATCTCACTTGGCACGTCAGATTTATCTTATGCGTAGGCATTAAAGTTACAACAAGAAGTAAATACTGCTAACTTCTTTCACATTTGACCTGTAAAGACTCGCCGCAAAGCTACCGAACAAACGAAAGTCGATGCTGCGCAGCGTTGATTGCTCACAACGTTCAATTTCTTGCACAGGGTTCTGCTTCGAGTTTCTTCTAACTAACCAATTTTTCCTACTTTCGAAAAGTCGTGTTCATATGCACAACGAACAGCTTTCGCTCCAAGTAAAAATGAAATTTCTGCTGCTTTGCATTCATAGCGCCGGAATACCTGTATGGCTGCCGGTGATATGAGATGGTAGCCCGAAACAGGGCCAGCTCGGAAGCCAGGAATGGCCATTCCACTGGCAGAGCCGAGCATGTTCACATTCGAGCCGCTGTCAATCAACTCATACTTCATTCCATCGCAGCTTTGCTGAAAATAGAAAAGCAGAGGATTTGATGGTGAGTGTCGAGTTCGCATGAGGCTGTTGAAAAAAATTCATCACTGAAAATGTTTTGAAGATGAAAGAAGGTATTTTCTGCGATTTTAAGGGTCTGGTAAAACTATTGTCAATCATGACCAGTTAGTATTTAAATCAAAATATACGTCAACAACCTTGAGCAAGTTGAACACAATAATGATGAAAACAGGTAATATATGATGTTCAAACACCTCTTAGCAACCATCATCATACTTGCTTAGTACTTCGAACAACTAGACACTCTTTTAAAAAGAGATGCATTGCAAAAGTGCGCTCTGTACTAATAAACAAATCATTTAATTACTTTGACACATGAGGCTTCATAGTTTATGTCTTGCGAAAGAGTTTAGAACTACCAATAAAATTGTACAGCGCAAGTCGTCACTATACATACAATAACAAAAAAGCTGTATCAGCTTCGGACAGACTGGCTTCAGAAACAACCGTGAAAGTCGATCACGATCAAGAAAATTCAGGTTCCGGCGCCTCAGTAACTTGAACTATGCAATAAACTCATGACTACCCCGTCGAGTTGAAATATCAGCGAAAACACAAGTCTGTCTGTGAACGGTAGCAAGTGCATACATACCACAGTCCTGAAACACTGCCCGTTGACACCGACGGCGTACTGAGGGACGAAGGGTGTTGCCGCAGACCTGTTTAAAGATGAACGATATGTAACAAGTGGAAATGTGATGTATCACACTATTGCGGTAGCTGGAATACAAGCGAAGAATAATGTTCGGACAAAAAATGAGTAAATACCGATATCGGACAAAAAACGAGTGAATACCGAACAGCACTTTGTTCCACAAGACGTTTGCTTTTCGAGTTGTCGCGCACGATGCAGTTTTGTGTCGAAATGCGCACAAAATTTCAAAATGAAGAAAGCGGTCATTACCAATGTTGTGCAATTCGCAACTGCAAAAATATATGGCGCAACGTTTGCTCTTATCACGTCCTTAAATTCAAAGCGAAAAAAAACTCGTGTTAGATTCGGCGATCATGGACTCCTTATTTTTGGGTGGATTCACATCACTCGCTTCATTTCTTTTAGTATAATTGTTGCCATTCTTTTAGTATAATCGTTGGCATTCTTGAGTTTTTCAGTCGATTCATAACCTGCTGAAAAATATTAGCTGCTAATCAGCAGCGTCAGAGTCTTACCCGAAATGCAAGTTCGTCGCCTGATGTTGAGCCTGGTATGCGACAGCGGAACTCGGCGCCTCGTACTGTTGATACCGAAGACCACCCTGCTGCGCTCCTGGCTGAGGATAATGCAGTGTCGGCATTTGATGTCCATCTGCGTGAAAAGCAAACTGATGAGAGTCGATGTAAAGACAAAGAGTGACTGTGGTGTGTTTAACAATACGCAACAGCAGCTTTGAGTAATATTTGTCTATTGTAAAAGAAAACCAGAGTTTAAGAAATTCAGTGGTTGCCTGGATCTACTCAACTCATACGTTTATGAGAAGAAACATCGAGGAGCAGACGCTTCTCTTTTATTAACTTCATAATATCTCTTTTATTAACTTCAGTTTTGTCAATGACTCGACCACAAAAAATTATCCGGAGAAATATCGATAAAAAGCAGTTACTGGAATATAATTAGAAAAACACAAAAAAATATTTACTATCCAATCCAACTCGACTAAGAATTAAATCGCGACTTGAAACAATTAGCGCAATTTGATTAGTTCATGACGAAACAGACTTCAGCAGTAAAGCGCGACATAAAGAACTAATTGGAAAGAATCGTTGCGACCTCGCCCAAAGACGATCTTGGAGCATGACGACCTGACCAACGCCGAAACGAAAATTTGATTCGCAATGAAGCAATCTTACCCTGAACTGCATGCTGGCCTGCAAGGATCCCCTGGTCGGCTCCATACCAATCTGCACTGACTGCCGGCTGAACAGGCTGCTGTTGCTGATGACAAACCGGGTGCTGGCCGTAATCTAAGTAGCCCTGCCGCGCACAAGCGTTAAGAAGCAGGCCCGAAATGGATAGCACGAAAGCTACAAGCGTCTGTCAACGGAAGCGCTTTCAAGTCCTACAAGCGTGACACCGCAACAGAACAAATGAGACAGTCTCATTATTTGCAACCGCCTGAGCTGCTTGCAACTGACGATGTTGGCAATTAATTTGTCTAAGCTCGGTTCCAAGCGCCACACCGTCTCTGCCGTTTGTTTACCTGCTGCAAGCTGTGCTGGCTGTACGCTGCTGCATGCGGCTGTTGCTGCGTCGCCTGCTGCCTTGGATGCATGCTGGACATTGCGCACGAACTCATTTCGACAAAACGCTTGCCTGTTTCTCCGTCTGACTCGCCCTCGTCTTCACTTTCTTCGCTACTTGCTCCTAGCGACACTAAGCATGTTTGCTAACAGGTAACTGATGAACGAACAAATAAGATTCAACAGCCAATCTGAAAGCAAAGCGCCGATCTTGTCCATCTGGCTGTTAACGCCGAACAGACAGCAGTCTTGGACCGAGTATCGCATATTTGAGCCTCCATTCACCGGTTAACCAGACGGCCTTCACAACAGTTTGCAAGTTTCTTACCTAAGCAATCTAATATTGCATGCTGTGTAGCGTCTTAAACATTTTAAAACGTTTCACAAGCCCACGGCAAAGCAGAATGAGGCAAAGTATTGATTTCGATCGCAAGAAATTTTGGCTTCAGTTTTGTACACATTATTGTCATCAACAAACCATGGTGTCGGCCATTCTGTATCGTCTTTTTGGAAAGCTTACAATAACAAACTTAAATTGAAAAGTACACCTATCGTTTAGAAGTCGTGGACTGGCCACTTCTGCCGTGCCATCTTGACAAGAAACAAAAGACCTGATGTAACCTAATTCTAAAGTCGTTGACAGGGTGCCACGAAACAAGAATTGTGGCTCTTTCGTACGAGGCTCCGCCTGTCTTGAAAGCATTCGAAGCGTTTCTGGGCAGTTGCAAAACACGCAATCCGCAAATATGGCACGAGCCACAGAAATGTTAACACACAGAGAAGCTCAGCAAAAAAATTCTAATCAAAGTTTCTATTTTACGTGAGACTAGGCAGATCAAACCGGACACGTACGCAGACTTGCTTTTGGTTTATTTATTTGATGAGCCGTGCGTAAGCATCAAACTGTGCGTGTGTTCTTGGAATATGGCTTGCAGGGGGGCGCTACAAATGTCGTGCTGGAAACAGTCAACATCGCTTTGCAAAACCTGCACCATAGTCTGCGCAAGCACGCAAGTGTTTCGAGTGAATGCGTCCCTACGTGACTTGGCATGGTCCGGAGTGCTGGCCAAGGTTTGTTACCGTTAGTGAACATTTCGTTGTTCTAAGAACATGATCTCATGACGATTGACTCTGTACAAAATATAACCGTCTTTCGAGACACCACGAAAGTCAATTCACGAGGTGGTTATCCTACTAGCAGTCTTTTTAGGCATTTCAAAGTTGTGACCTGCCTGATGTACTGACAATGCCGAAAGGAGGTTGGGCAGTAGGACTTGTTAGTTGCTCATTTGCCTGTGTAATCAAGACTTGAAGTTTAACTTGACTTCGAATAAAATGCAGGATTCTAAATGCCCGTGGTTTTGAGTAAACAGCTTTTGAAATTAACTTTTGGGGCATGGGCAGTTTGCACCGAATGCAATACTGAATGACAAAAGCAAAGACAAAGGTCGGCTCCGTTTTGTGTATCGCCGAATCCGAACTTCATATTGTTCATCACGGAAGAAACAATTAAATTTTGACACAGAGCAAAGTTGGCGTTGGCGGATGAAAACTTGCTGCAGGCCTTAACGTTAACGTTGGCAACTGTGCGTAACACGTATACAAAAACCACTTTGTCATCTACCGTATCCGTTAGTCACATGCATGACATATGAAAAACAGCATCAGGGGCGTGGTCAGAGAGGTAAGCAAAAGGCATGCAGGGTCGCTTCACGAAATTTTGGACGGCAATATTGGCTGTTGAATAAAAATTGTCATGAACGCGCAAAGCCAAGCACGTGTTTGTGTTCACAGTTCTCGTCTCCCTAAATATTTTTTCTGGGTTCGCGCCTGAACAACATTTCCTTTCATAAAGATCATTTTCAACGGATGAAATAGTTTGAACTCACCTGGAAGTGGAACCATACCTAAACGAGTTGATACACGTATGCAAGACATTGTCTGCGTTGTTTAATGCATACGTTTTCTCGAACAACCAAAGAAAAAGTCGTTTGCAACTGTCTTAAACAGCAGTGTTTAAATAAAATTTTGCGTCGCGAAATGCCACTTTTGATGTGGCCCACAACTTGAAGAAGAAGTTAAAATGTACTCTTCTTGAGCTCGCAGCGCAAGACATACCGCAGATTGAAAATTCGCTCGAGTAAGATCGACATCGACTCGTTCATTACAAAAAGCAAGACAGGAACAGCAAATTTATGATAGAAAAACGCGACGAGGCGAAGCGAGCCAGCGTGCTGTAACTGCGAAAACTACGATATGCGTTCTGCGGGATCGTGTGGTTTCTATCAAAAACAAACTCGCGTTGCTTTCAGGTGAGCTTGACTTTGCGACGATCAAGCTTTCACTGAAATCGAAAGGAAGTTTTTTTTTGCGAAAAGGTACAACAGTGAAATTGCAAGATGTCTTAAATTATTCAGCTGTGTTAGCGACCATCAAAAAGTTTGGCAATCTTAATTGACCTTGGAGTTTAGGTTGCGTACGACATGTTGAGAGCTATATCACAAACGGCGTTTCATAATCCCTCTAAAAATATTTACGAAATGGCTGCACGCAGAAAGCGGGCGCTGCAGAAGCAACTTAGAGATCCCCGGTTCTAAAACAACAAAACGTGGTCAANGAAAACCGCTGAACAACTTTCGAATCGCATCAAAACATAACACACTTTNTCAAAGTTCCGTAACCAACGGAACTACGGAGCGTTGGGCATCTATTTGCTTTGTTAACATGTACAGCANGTGCGCCATCATCAAAAGGTATGGCAAACCAAGCATGGCTTTCTTACCGCTTTTGGGGAAAATAGCAGCGGACGATGCCCCGTAGTCTCCACTCCCGGTGGCGATATTGTAACTGCAAAATATTAAAACGATTTATCAACTAGCGCGCGTCTTGCCATCTGGGTGGAAAATAACACCAGATCTGCTTGTTTTCAAGGCACTTTTACTTTGTGGCTAAATAGGCTAACACTACTGTTACGGTGGGTTTGATGCAGCGTTATACTGCACACATTCATCATTTTTTCACAACAAACCAGTGCCGATAACCCAGGCTTTGGCAACAAGCTTTTCACGGTCAAAAGAAAAACATCGTTTTCGAATTCTGAACTTCATCACAGGTTGACCGCAAGTTAACCATAACTACGCCCAATCAAACTATGCAAAAAGTCACGAAGGCTGCTGTGCGAAAACATCCTAAGTATGTGAGGAGTGACATCATTAGCATTGAAAACATGGCATTTACTACGCAGTATCATGATTCAGCATGAAAAGACATCAGGAAAAAGGTAATCGCGTTCGCTAAAACAATGCAATGGAGCCTAGCATGATTGAACTGCACTTCACCGTGCCACGCCGGAAGGGTTTTATTGAATTATCCCATATATCTGTACCCATTTCGTTTCTTAAAAATATGAGGGAACGGGAAATGCGTTTAACATGTACTGGCTATGCTTGCCAGCAGTCTAAAATGTCGCCAATGATGTAACGCAGCAGCGTAAGTCTGACATTGTGGTGAGATTACTTTGCCTCCACTGCATAAATTCATGTAGAATATTTGAAAACAATATTCCTCTTCAAATCTTTGCCTTACGGCCATGTATGAGCGGTGGTCACAGACACATGCATGCACTAGCACCGTTATATGCACCAGCGGTTAACAGTGCGACCCAATCTACAGCGATTGATTAACTATGACGCACAGGCCTCAGGACCCCGTCTCTAAACGCCCCCCCAAAAAAATTCGCGAAGACGAAAAGCTTAGGCGTCATTTCAAAGTGAGGCAAAACTGATAGATAACGCAAAACTGCACTGTGCAAAATTTTCCACTGGACTCCAGCTATAGCGCACATTTGCACGCCGGGTCGGTTCGGTGCATGCGGCGTACAATCACAGTGGGCCGTGCGTCTATACAATGGAAGTTAAGGCCGTGCCGTCTATACACTGACTTTCTTCCGGTGTTTCGGGAGCTTTTGATTATCGTGAATAGCACAAACGAGCGCCAGCAATCAAAACAACCGCCACATTTCTGGGATTTTGGCAGCAGTTGCTGAAACCTAAAAGTTTGATTTCCGTGCACGGAGAGATGTAAACGTAGTATCATAACACGTCAATGCAACGTTACCTGGCAGCAACTATATCTCCATGCAAGTCGTCCCGTCTTGAGCTGACAGTAACACTGCCTGAAACATATATATAAGAATCAGATCACATTTGATGTTACAGTAACGATACGCATAGTGTACTTCTCGGCTGGTTTTTTTTCGCTGAAAGATTTTGGTCACTGAAACATTTCGGTCATTTGTCTCACAGTTGTATTAAAACTCGCCGTAACAGTGTTTTTCAGTCTATATTTTCAGACATTCTGACCGAAATGACTTAATTTTTTTCAGTCATTTCAAAATCATTTCGGTCTATGACCGATAAAAACTAGCTTCTCGGGTGCTTAGTAAATCGTTGGATGCGCTGCCACAGCTGGCTGTTGTTGTGACATGGATGATGGATATGAATTTCGCCCGCGGCAAATGAGGACCTGGAACTCTTTCAGACAAAACAAACTTTCTGTGCGGAAGCCACACAGCCGTCAGCACGCAGAAAGCGCTTCTGCGACAGCTTGTTCAGATTGACCAACCAAACGGGTTCGGACAAAATGCAATGATCATGTCCATGCTTGGGATTTTTGCTTTTGTTTCATACTTTTCTTTCCGGCGAATATCAGAAGATTTCATTTTTCACGCGAAAATGCAAACGCTGCAAAATCTCGTTGTCCTTACGCAACATTTCTTGTGAACTGAGGAAGCAGCAAATTTGTTCAGAGCAATTCAGTGCCAGGCATTTTCTCAGAAAACCAAAGATGCCGGACAATTAAAGAGCAACAATTAACGGATAGAAAAAGGCAATTTCCTGCAATTGCTTTCACACATTACGGATCGGCTGCAATTTAATTCATGCATTGACAGCCAAGCCAGCAATGTGACTGACAAAGGTGCGTCTTGAGAAAGATCGCAGCGCTTATTTGCCTGACGTAAAGCACAAGCTATAGACCAGGGGCCGGCAACCTGCGGTTCCGGAGCCACATGCCGCTCTTTAGCTCTTGTAAATCGGCTCTCTGGATTTGATAAAACTTGGAATTTATATTTGCATTTGATTATTATTAGAATCGAGTAAACCAGAGCCCAAGGTCCCCACACTGCGATGCACCGAAGCAAAAACTTTTGACCACCTTGTTCTCACCTGCCCGATCACTCACATACGCGGTCCAAGAATGTGGCGAAGATTTTCAAACTTGGTTGAAGGATATCGACGTGAATGTCTAACGGGTGTCATACGATACTACGACTAGAATCGAGAATCGTTGATTGCATTTTAGCCTATGCCCAGGATTCCCACACAGTTTCAACAACCATTTTCCATGCCTTTTCGATACGAAATGAAAAAACTTTAACACCATCACTTATCTTCATTTATCCAAAATTTTATTCATGGAACAAAATGCAAAAAAAAAACTTTGCAAACCTGTCATCAGCAGTAACGAACAAAATTTGAATAAACAAATGGTTGAATTTGGAATTTCCATACTTTTTCAATACTCTATGTACATTTTGGTCAAATTCAATACTTTTTCAAGGTCTTCAAAATGGATTTGACAATTCAATACTTTTTCAATACCGCGTGGGAACCCTGTATGCCCCTATGAAGTCGCATAAAAAAGAAAACACTGTTAACGTTTTTCAGCTCCTCACCGATCCTATATGCTGGAAGATGAAGCAGAACGGCTTTTTGTTAAAAAAGGTTGTCGAACCCTGAGCCACACGAACAGGCATTAAATTACAGCATGAAACGAGCACTTCGGTCGCAACGCAATCAACCCAGGCATTCTCACCATGGATGCTTAGCAACCACTCAATAACTCCGCTCTAAGATTTATGAGTTATATTTTAGCTCACCTTACTGACCTGTTGGATTGCCAGCACGGCTACCAACTTTAATATTGGCAAGCTATTCTGTATTGACACATGGCCTTTATTTGCCTTGTCACTGCCGAAGGAACCGGTTGCTACAAAATCCAACGAAATGCAAAGTATGGAAGGCATTGACCGAAGCAAACAAGCCTTGTAATTTTGGCCACTGTCTCACGTCCGCGACGAGACTTTTTAGCCGCCTGAGCAAATATCTTCCGAAGTGCTCTCTACAGAACATTCTCAGTGCCCTTCGTCACATTGCGTACAACACCAGAAGTGCGCAACTGCCAAAGTCAAACGCAGCAGAACGAACATTTTACTTGAGAGCAGACTTGTGGGACATTTTAATGCTCACTTTTTGTACTTCTGGGCTCCTAAGCAAAATATTAAAAATCACTGTTTTAAACTGTTGTCTACATTTAAACGGTTACTCTGCGTAGTCTGCCACAGCGTTTCAGCATACGCAACGTAAAATCTACAGTCAGCTCTTGGCTAGGCGTTTGGTGATCCATGCCTTTTACTGTGTAAAGGCACCATTCTTGCCAATGCAGCCAGTGGAAAAAATGTGTATTTTCGTTCAGAATTTTTTAACGACTAACTCTTATCTAACGGGAAAGCTCACTTACGTACCCCGTTCACAAAATTTTAGCATCGACACTACGTACAACTGGTCAGTGTTGGTAGTTGCAAAAAATGATTTCGTGCATGAACTCCCCATATGCAGTAGCTATGGCAGCGCAGTGATGGATATTCGCTAATAAGCGCGATGTGTCTAAGCAAATGTTTCATCAAATAGCATTTAATCAACTGCAATAAAATGATTCATGCCTTACGTACCGCGCGGCTTCATTCCGACATCCTCGAGCGTGGTAGGGTCAATTACCACTGCAGTCTCTTCAGCACCGTCTTCTTCAACAACCGTTACTTTACCCTGCAAGACCAAAGCAAAGAAATGCTGTTTTTTTGCGAGAAAACCGCATGTAGGGCCAGTGATGCGGTACTAAATATTTCAGAACATGTCTTGAAATTTTTCAAACCTTCAGCGTTATCCTCGAGCACAAAAAACACCATGTAGAAAGCTATGCACCACTGCATTTTTGGCGCTGTAGGGCATTGTCAAAAAACCATTACAACCTGCTTTTTGATGCAATTAGGTTAATTTCATTTCAACCTGTTATGAATGCTTCTGTTACAGTCATGCCGAACGTATGCACTGCCAATGCCCTAACATCGCCAGGCAGAAATAAATTTGTATTGATTTGTCGAGCCCGTTCGTTGTTTCTTTGTGATTTCCTTCAGTGTAATGTTGCAGTTTTAGTAAGACAAACGTATGCCCAGGGGAAAAGAGAAATGAAAACGTTTCATATCTAGATAGGTAAACCGTAAAGAGCAGCAAAAGCGTTTCTGGCACGCGCAGCCAATTCTGACTAGCGAAGACAAGCACTCCTGGATTCAACAAACACGCAATTTCCTGTCGCAATGGACAAGCAAGATCGAACTAGCCATTTTTTCACAGTGCTTGTTCAATGCACAAGGCCAAGCGCTAAATGTAAAAAACTTGATCCAGTCGAACACGGGCTGGAAATAAGCGGTGAAGTGCATTATTCACAGAGTCCACAACCACAGATTCTGTATTGACGAAACAAAGAGATTCGACTGAGTGGCGTCTGTCGCACTGTCCAAATAAGAGTGGGTTGCTCTCTATTCATTTTATTTTGGTAAGTATAGGTATGCCATAAACCACTGGGCTGTGGTTTGTCGACCCTTTAATATGATGTTTGTACAGTCGCGGGTAACGGTTGCAGGAAAACGCAAGTCTCGCAATCACGAAGCAAGCATTTCACGAACCGACGAGATCTCGGGATCCATCAGCGACTCGTCCACAACGATAACATCGCGCTGGAACTCGCCGCCAGTGGTGGAAGCCTTCGTCCGTTCCGCCCGTGCTTTTCCTGAAAACACGCAGGCCGTAACAAAATAGCGACTCTTTGTTCGGCGCGAGCTGCGTTTGTTGTGATAAGGGCGAACATCGCTGTAATACCAGTCGTCACTTCCAAAATCTTTGTCCCTTCTACTGTAAGAGCCGAGCGAGACAAGTTTACAACTGCCGCGAAAAGTCACGCGAATTCAGGCGCAGTTACGCTGTTTTTGACAGAAAAGGCAAAATTTACCTTGACGAACATTAGCCTCAGTTGCTATGTCGCTGCCAGCACGTTGGTTTTCTTTAGAAATCCGATGAGTCGAGGTCGCTGGCGAAGGCGCCGAATCAGAATGCGTAACAGAAGTCTGGTTAGCATTCTCAATTGATTGAGGCACTCGCTCTCCTGGAAGTCGTCCTCCAGTCCGCGGGGTATCATTTTTCTTCTGATTTTTCTACATAAAACTAGTGCACTGCAAAAACGACACAAACCAAACACAATATCAAAAGTGTGATTGCTACGTGCCTGACTTACCAGATATGACTACATCGGCTGATATAGACAGACGATTATGTTCAATGCTCTCGTGAAAAAGCCTAACTACTAACGCGCCGTGCACATAAACGCCATGCAACTTTCCAGAAGACAGCAAAGAAAACATAGTGAAGTATTTCGTGTGACAAGAAATGTTTACACATAGCTCATGGCGCACTAAACTCTGCTTCCACTGTCTGTTGCCACTGACGGCTATGCTTAGCACACTGTTGCGTTTTGCCGCGAGTAAAGCCGCCGCGAGATCCGACGCGCTTAAGTATGCGGAGCCTGCCGTGTAATAAGCAACCTCGCACTGTCGCACTGATCCGCTTGCTGTGGCAAAAGTTCCCCACTGTTCACTTCTTTTTCGCTGCACGTGATATCGCCGCGACACGGAAAAAGCGAAAGCTGCGTTGCAGGCATTTTAAGCAACTGGAACCGCTAAAACAGCCTTTTGGTTCAAAGCAACAGTTTTTTGTGCCTGATCTATGTAATCACATTACGAATGAGCAGTTTTTCATTGTTCAACCCTATGCTCACATTTGTAACTATCCAAACCTAAACGAGCATCAAGTTGGACTTTCTCGGCACTAGTATGCCAGCCGCGTTATGTTCGCAACTTTTTGATTTAACGGCTGTCATCTAGCAAACTCCTTGAAGCAAATCAACAAGACATTTTACACGTCGGACATGGTTCACTGGGCGGCACCACACCTAGTTCTTCAAACAACCCAACGTTCGTAAGCAGGCGTTTCTCGCTGAACAAACATAAAACCTGTCTAAAATTTTTACAGGACCAAATTAATTAAGAAATGCATGAGATCAGCCGAACAAGCCAAAAGGTGTACACTGCAGTAAATTCAAATCGCGTTTTCCGGCAGCTTCTTTACCACCTTGACGCTTTTTCACGCATCCACTCAAAGCGTTCGCAACAGTGACTTTAACCCAGCGCCGCACACAAACAGCGTCGTCAGAACTTCACGACTCGCGACTTTTATTATGCTACTGAAAAAAGACACGCGCAGATGCGGTTGTTCAATCGCACGATTGTTGCTACGGCAATTCACTTCGAAGGAAAATTGATTATTATGCCAAGCACGACACTGGTGCACGCCGATGGGTTTCTTTCCTGTTATCATTTATTTGCGTTTGTTTGTGGAGAGCAGTACGGTTTTTCTGCTTGTCACGTTTCAAAACAGAGGTCCTTAAAACATACGGCAACTGTGAAGATGTAGGGCAGCTGAGAGGCTGCCTCAGACGCACTAAGTCGTATGTTGTCTAAATTTGGCAATAATCAACTTACAAAGCAATATCATGAAGGTAACTTGCCTCTTCATGAATCAAAATTCTCAAAATTTTCTAAAATAAATGGAATAATGCTGTTCAACGCTTGCAATTTGCACGCATAAGCTTGAGAGGGAAATTATTCCCTTCACTACATGAGACAAAAACATTTGCACAAGCAGCTACCATACAGTATCACATCGAAGCAATAAAGGCTTTGGTAAACACGGCCCAGCAGTACCACTGTGAGACTTCCGTAGGAGCTTGCTTTGCTCACAACACGACGTTAAAAAACATTTCTCGCTGCGTTCAGTTTCTTCTAGCGCCACCAAATGTCACCAAACTACGGCCCGCGGGTCAAATCCGGCCCACAAAGTCAGTTTGTCCGGCCCGCCGCTGCACTTTGGCACAACTAAGCTGAAACACAGTCATTTGCAAAAGTATATGACCATCCAAAACTTAACGTCACATTGCAACAAAGTTGAAACTAATGCGTCATTCACTTGTCCAAACAATATTATTTCATCTAAGAAACACATTATTAAACTATATTCAAATCTCTATACTTACGATGTTATTTGTTTACGAACGAACATGAATAGCAGAAGTGGTCTATAAAACAGCATGAGTACCACAAAAAACAGCATTGGTGATTTATATATGCAGTCAGTTGTTGCGCAGATTATGGTTGTAGGGTTCTCCCAATTTTTTAAAAGTAGCGAAAAATGTAGCAATTACAAATAGAGGGCAACAAAAATAGTTGCAGTAGATTATTAGGTTGAGGCAAATAAGCAGCTAAGGATAAACCCAGAAGGTGGTGTGGCAGTGGACAGCAACTGCTCAAAACATTATTTCAAAAGAAGTCAAAATGTAGGAAAATGTGTATAAGTTCCCATGTCAGCAAACTTTTTTAAAAGCTTTATGCAGAAGACAAGATTTTCCGTAAAATTAGTGAAGCCTCTCCAATGCCGAACCGGTTTCTTAAAAATCTTTTTTCCATAATGCCCCGTCACGATTTCTAACTAGCTTACCGCCTTTTTCATGCTGGAAATCCTACCATACGGTATCACATCGAAGCAATAAAGGCTTTGGTAAGCACGGCCCAGCAGTACCTCAATTATTACAGAAGAGCAAGTCCGCCTAAAGAAGACTTAGATTCCACTTCATGACAGTGGTAAAGTCAGGACTGTTGCGAGTTTGATGGAGATGGGATTACCCGTGATACGCTGTTTTGCTCTACCTGTTTTCATGTCGGCCAGATGGCTTGTAAATAAGTCTCGGCCCGTACCATTTGTGAGACTTGGTTGCGTTTTCTTGGGTTCAGGTTAGTCGCAAAGCAAACATATTAATATCTCAAAGACGCATTTTTATAGCAATTATTGACTATCATCTTCGGTCTGCCCAATGTTTTGTTCTCACGGTACATAGCCGGTTAAGATGATTATGTTGCACGTTCTTGTAGTCCAGCCCTGATCCTGCGCAACTGACCTAAAAGAGCGTTAGACATACTCAAACGCTCCATATAAAAATCGATGTGTGACAATATCATGCTTATCTTATAACGAATAATACCATTAAACGGCACTCCAATTTCAATCCATAGCTACTAGTCACATTTCATTCCTTAACTACACTGCATTCAGTAGCAGCGTTGTTCGCTTGTGATGCATCATTACAAAATGCACTGTCTTTCGGCAAAGCGTCAATTAACATACTGCAAACACTAGCGTATGGAGGGGGGAGGCCACTGTGACATGGCCACCCCCTCAGACCTAAAAATAAAAAAATGTAAAAACAGTATTGTCTAAAATTTGCTTCCAGAAAGCACAAAAATGCGTATTTTTAGGTGTAAGTTTGCAAAATTTTCCCGGGGGCATGCCTCCGGACCCCCTAGAATGGTCGTGCCTTCGACACTTCCCCTGAAGTTGATTTGTGACGTCACACAATTGTGACGAAACTTGGCCTCCCTCTCGGAAATTTTCTGCGTACGCCACTGACTGCAAATCATCCTCACTCCAAGTATTTTTTAGAAACACGTCGTGATGTTTTATGTGCTACCATAGTTTCGTGCAATAATAGTCACCAGGCACTTAATATCGGTAGAATACCGAGCCGAGGTGATCATCACCGCAATAATGACCCCTGTAGCGGACGGAAAAAATGACCCTCCACGACGCCATACGTTTTCCCGTCAGCGTATACTGTGCTCTATCGAAATACGATCAAGCAAAATACGTGCGAGGTTGGCAGAGTGTGTCAATATATTTATTTGTGCTTGCAAAGACAGTTCAATTTTTTGCTGCAATAACAACTAATAGCTTATTATTTTGCACATTTTACATGTGATTTGATGAGCATATTCACATGTATTGCGCAAACTCTGTTGATGACACTTGAGCACTCTAAGTCTGAACCAGTGATTCTCAACCCAGGTGCACGCCTCCCAGGGGGCTTGTCGTTGGATCAGTGGTTGGAGATAAAGAGCTTAGATAGTAAGAGTTGTCGAATGTGGTCACCTTAACCTTAACGATGTTATTATCAGATGAGTGTCCGACTTAGACTCAGTGTTTCTATATGTCACGATAATGATTCAGTTTAAAATTTATACAACACAGCTGTTGTGTTTATGTATCGGGTGCGTCGGTTTTCTTAAAAAGTGGTTAGAATGTAAGAATGTAAGAAATGTCCTTGAGCTGCTGATTTTTTCATGTTACAGCTCATTAGCTCATTAAACTTCCAGCATTTCACAACAACTTTATCCGCTATGACGACATAACTGTAATGTATATCAACGCAAAATACCGAGAGACTTAACATGATAGAAAAGCTCAAGGAAATCATTGGAAAATACTTTAAATCATTTCCCAACCTGTGGTACGCGAGCTGGTTTTCTCGGCCATTTTTAGTCATAGACCGAAATCATTTTGCAGTAACCGAAAAAATTTAAGTCATTTCGGTCAGAATGTCTGAAAATATAGTCTAAAAAACACAGTTACGGCGAGTTTTAATGCAACTGTGAGACAAATGACCGAAATATTTCAGTGACCAAAATGTCTCAGAGAAAAAAGCAGTGCGCGAGTAACTTCCATTTTGTCACAAAAACCTGGATTCACAGCTTTCTAGTTTACGTATAGGACTTTGTTTCCAAATGATTAACTTCTCCTGTGGTCGCGATTCCTATTGTTTCGTAACATTATGACTTTTGGTGCGCTGTTAGCAAATTTACGCCACGCATCGACCAATTGTTGGGAGGTAAACAAAAAACTCATTAGTTGTGTTTTTTTATTGTTATTTTAATGTACATTATTCTTTTGAATTAACTCAGATTCGATGAAATTCGTTGTTTTGGAAGAAGTGGTACGCGTTGACAATACGGGGTGCCAAAGTGATAAGAGATCATAAAAAGGTTGGGAACCCCTGCTTTAAAAGAATCAACTGACATCACCTATATTTTGATCGAAAGCATCATTTGTTATTTGATAACATGCTCGCGAATCTATGTTCTGAATGTCCGAGCACAGTATCAAGACAGTGTTAAAGAAAATCGCTCATACTTCATTGTTGGAGGTTATATGTCAAATAAATCAAATATATTTTTAAGTGCTAACAGCAAGCTATAGTACCTTTTTGAAATATTACGGCAATCAAACTTGTTCTTCGCACATACCTCTAGTCTAGGCCTTCTTCACTCATGCTTACCGTGCATTTATTCAAACCAAAGCCAGTGCTTCCATCACAGTTAATAACTAGTCAACTGGCCAAGATTATGATGAAAACCAACAAACGCTTTACAAAGATTTTCTGAGCTGTTGTCATCACCAGGTTTTTGAGGTTTGACTTTGGTGACCGTTTAAGGTAATTTCAGAGACCGCAACTTTTTCATCTGAATACCGAGATAGTGGCAAAGCGAGGTTTTAGTGTAGTGTGGTGGTGCTGATGCAGAGAGGTTCTACTGTATTTTGAGAGACCGTTAGAAAATTTTGAGAGACCGTTTCGATCCCTCAAAACACCTTAAAAAACACTGGTCACCACAACACTTCCTGACTCTGTGCTTTGCAGTGCATTTAAATACAATTCTAAATCTTAACCTGGATTTTCCTGCTAGAAATTTTCTATTCAGACAGTCACTTTTCAGAGCTAAAAAAGCATGTCCGTCTGGTAAAGCGAACTGAGCACCCTCACCTTTTTACACGTAAACATCAATGCAAAAGAAATCGGTTAATTGCACACCTCCTAAACGCATATATCGTTTTATTGCATACAAAATTTCAAACCCGAACCAAATCCTATTTAACTTTAATAAAAACATTGGTTAATCGCATACCGCTTAGTTACAGAATACATCGGATTATAGCATAAGATGTTTTGTCTCAGTTGCTACCTTCGTTCGCTTCGTTGCGTATTTTGTAGAGAAAAACGTTCGCAAAACAAAGGAAGTAAATCAAGTGTCAATCTGCAACAGCGTCGAAAAAAGGAAAAATTGCAGGCGCGAGGCGGCAGCTTAATCCCCTGTCTAATTCGTAGCTGGACTTCTTGTTGCGGAAGAACGAACAAAAAAGGTGTCAATGAAACGTCATTACTAAAGAGATTCAAACGCAAACGTTGTTGAGGCTAGGAAAACGAAGCTACCGTTTTGCACTGTAGGTTTATGCTGGGGTAACATTCTGCAGTATACGGATCGATCCGGCGTTTGCGACTTACGATTTGATACGTGATTTTTTACTGAATGCTTCGCCTGGCTATTGCAACTAGACTTGTCGTCGACAAATAACCTTGTATCGAATGGATCTCTATTTCTTATGGAGAACACAGGCGATCGCACTGTAAAAGCGAAGTTTTGAACGCTGTGGCCTCTGTCGGGTGGCACACAGCACAAACTCAACCATTAACAACAGCACAAACCCCACAAGCAGCGATTGCTCTCTTCCACCACAATGCCAATCATGCTAGGTATTACACTTACAGTCGCATACGTACGACGAAACAGTGTAAAATAATTTGTTGTTTAAGTGGCAACTGACGGTCAATCTCCGAATCTACGAAACAGTGATTCCCATGCGATAGTTGTGATTAATAGCTAAAGACCCAGAAAAATCTTACGACCTTAGTACACACAGACGCAGTGGTCAATTCAAAATGTCGAGCAAATCTGTAAAGCGAAAGGCTTGTCTTAAAGTGATGAAGTGCGTGTGATAAAAAGTTAAAGCAGGCGTTGCACAAATGTGTTGCAGCTAAATTAAACGTATTGCAATCATATAAGTTTTACTACTATGGAAAACGAAGGGAAAGCCCTTTGAAAATCATCGCAACAATATCAATCAAGCAAGGAAAGGCGCCAGAGAAAGTTGCAGGTCTTCAGACAATCACAGTGGGGTTTGCGCTTGAGTTAACCAATGCACATTCCCAACTACAGCGCTTGTTCACAATAAACCTTGCTACTGGAGCAAAAAATAGAACGCCTGAGAAACTCGGCATGCGATTAACCGACTTCGTCTGGTATCCACAATCCACCATTTACACATGCATTAGGTACGTTGAAATCAATCAAGTAATATAGTTAGAAATTGGATTATCGCTCGATTAGATAATCCGTGTTATCGCTTTTGCTAACTTTTTCACAACCTTTGCGCTTCCACCAGCAGCTTTTTACTTTGTTGTGATTGCTGGAAACTAATCACCACAAAGATACGTAGGAAGGCACCGGACTTACTGTGCAGCTTTAAGCACACTTTAGTTGCGTGCGCTAATCGTTGTAAACTGTCTTTGCAAGAGTCCGTCACTTGCTCAGCGTAACTCAATCACATTAGCCTAATCCACACACCGACAGACTGCTGTTACATCAGTAACTTCTGCAACTCACAACCACATTTGAAGTGGTTCTTGCTAGTTTCAGTAATTAATCATATAACATTCCCCGAATTCTACAAAATGCAAACCGCATTCTCGGGCATTATCGACCACATTGGGAAACACAGCAATAACTAAAAAAATAACAAAATCGATCAACCGCGGTGCATAATCAAAAGTTATATCAACATTCTGCCATCAAAACAATAGGAGCACTCTCATCATAAATGCACAGAAAATAAGCTCCAAAACGAAAACGAAAAATTTCATAAGCGCAAATTAATCTTAGCGAAACCCGTTCTGTTCCTAACTAAAAACTTCTCAAATTAACACAATAGGATTTTTTGTAGGTTTGCGTGGCAGTGAATTATCTTGATCTTACAAAACTTCTTAGACTTAATGTAAAGGGGTGGTGTGAATGGGACGATCTTTTAGGTGTTGCATTACAGAAGAGCAAATACACACAAATGAAAGAAACTTACACTGACGTTTTGTGACAGGTTTTTCGGAAGTACATTAAGCTTCACGCGGTTCAAGTGGTTCGGTTTGTTCCTGGCAGACCTCGATGCCTTCTTGACGCCATCGGCATTTGTAGTAGATCGTTGTTTACCGGATTCAGCAGATGCATTTGGCTTTGAACGCCCAGACGAAGCCGCTTTTCTCTTGGGTCTAAGATCTGCAACCGCTAGATACATTTAAGAAACATGATTACCATTAGCAAAATGGTTCACCCAGGGGTTTATTGCTATCTTGCTGTTACTTGTCAGGAGGGATATTCACGTAACTGCTACTTAGTATTATATCTATATCAGTCATCCTTTTTAATGATAATATGCACGTAACTATTAGTTAATATTACGTGCCACAGAAAATAAATCAGGACGTTTCTCCAGCAACAGCCTTCACAAACAAATAAAAAAAACTTGTTTTGTTAAGTCACAAATCAAAATACATGTGGCTTTATGAATTCAAGTTGTTTTATTAATGCAAGTTTTACGGACTACTTCTAGATTTCAACAATGACCGACCTGGGGTCTTCACCGAGCTCTTAAAAAAATCTTTTTTTAAAAACACATTCCTGGAGCAGTTAGCGATTGTAACAAAGAGGCTTTAGATATAGTTTATATACATTGGTCATGCTTGGTCAGGCAAATCGCAAGATTTTAGTTGACAATAGGCCTGCAAAAGACGGGGGACTCTATCAGGGAAAAAAACGTAAAAGATAATTTATTTCCACAAGGGGTCAGCATTTGCAACTGGGTAGACTCCACTGACAAACACGCTGCACTTGGTGCAACATTTGGACATAGATTGTCTAACCTGGATGGGACCCAAAATGACTGCTATAATTTTAATAAATACACTACTACCCATCGTAGTGCAGCTAAGTCAACTATAAAATTATGTCAGCTACTAGCGCTGAACTGCACCGTATACATTAGCCAGTAACTTTCAACCTAAATGGTTGTTTTGTACGAAACTACACCGATCGCGGGTTTGTCAGAAATGTTCAACGTGCAAGAGAAGAATTTCGCGATCGTTTAGCAATACTTTAAAAATTGTCAGATTAGGGTAAAGATCGTGATCGATGTGGTGAAAAGTCTGTTGAGAGAATGCATTAGGGTTCGAACGATCACCTAAGAAAGCAACCATTGTATTTCAATTATAGTGTAAATTCAGGAAGGCATGAATGCAGAGATTGCGTGTGGATTTAATTCTGGGTGCAGGCACCTATACAACCTGCCGTGGCGAGCGAGTGTTAGTAGTCTCATCAGGTTCAATGCAACATTCCTACCTTTGAGGCCTTATTGCAAAAAAATGTGTATCTCTTTCTTGAACGATGCAGAAAGTCTAACAACGTTATGGTTGCGCGTTTTGATGCAGTCGGATTTTTTATATTCGTCCTTATTCTTTGAACACTACAACCGCATTTTACTTTTTGACTGAGCGCTCGAATGTTACAGTGTTTGTTTGAAGGCGTGTGCATGCTACAATACTTTCGTACTTCACCTGGCCTTGACCAGGGTTGGACTCAGTGTTCTACTCTGGATGTAGTGTTGTACCAGGTATTACGAGTTAGCGAACAATAGTGTTACAACTAAGAAAGTGTCTGTAAACGTGTTGTTCTACCTCCAACCTCGCTATTAATCGTTCTGTTGTGTCTGCTTTTATCAATCTACATTGTGCAGAATGTGCATTTGTACTGTAAGAACTTCGTGTCTGTTACAAAACCTTAAAATAAAAAAAAATCAACATAAGTTGCAAAGCTTCATTAGATCACCCGATGGTGCGCTATCAATTTTCTAAGCGGATATCTCCAATCCAACCCTCGCTTAAGGTTTCGCTTGCACAAGCTGAAAAGGACAATGAACCATGATGGTTAGTTGTATGAACAAGGCCACTGAACAATGAAACTCAACATGAAACAGCCCGCTGGGCTCCAGTCGAGGAATCAGCCGCCCAGGCTTTCTCTGCTTTCATGACTTTGCAATCAGGGTTGCGGAGTTGGAGCCGGAGTCGTAAGGAATCGGAAGTTTTTGGGTGGAGTCGGATTCCTGACAACACTGGGAGTCGGATTTTTTTGTCCGACTCCGGAAGTCCAATTGGATCATTTTTATATAAACACTCCTCAGTTGGGAATTCCTGTACAATTTCTTTTGAAACTTTCGTTGAAACAAAGATTTCTTGCTGTGCACCACGATTTCCACTGATTGCTAATCGCTACAAAATTGTTAACAGCCAAACTTCATTAACTTTATGTTAATGAGTCGGAGTCAGAAATTTTTGGAAAGGTCGGAGTCGGGAGTCGGAAATTTTGGAAAGGCCGGAGTTGGAGTCAGATGTTTTACCTCCGACTCCGCAACCTTGTTTGCGATGATCCAAACTTGCACATATCTATAAGCAACTCTCCAAAAAAGTGGCACAAGTGACTCAGTCAGCAAACTTTTTTTACAGGAGATCGATTTCACGTAACACTACGCATCCTCACTCGTCAGTCCTAAAATCTTATTCAAATAGAATCTTTAGATTCTATGCGGAGACTAGTTACTTGCATTCTGTGGAGATAACATTGGTAGACCCTTTACTCATTAAAAAGCTGCCGTTCCAGAAAGATTCGTTTATTCACATAATACGAAGTTCATGAAAACAAAAGTTATGACAATTGACACAACTATTGAAGTTAAAGGAATATATAGTGAAAAAAGCTATCCCATTTCTATTAATTTTTATTAGAAGCAATGTAGCCACAAGAGTGTGCACAGCATATTTCCTGCACACTTTCTCCCACAATTTAAATATACTCAAAGAATCACCTCATTCTGAGTGGAATTACCTTAAAATTTGTACAATTCTGCAGGATACTTTTTCTCAAAAATATACCGAGTTAAATGTTTTGATACAAAATTTGTTTTCATGTTTGAAATTACTTTCGGCTAAAAGCATACAATTAGATGGCAGAACCGAAGCCTGAAATTTGGATTCCAGTTCCACAGCCTAGTTTGTGGGGCAAGTGAGTTGTACAAATAATACAATAGTTTTCAGTTTTCGATTAATGCAATCATTGTGGAGATGGAGCCGGAGCCAAAATTTAGATGCCTGGAGCTGGAACCTGAAATTTGAGTTCCGGCTACACAGCCCTGGCTAAAACTGGTTTGCGAAAAGACGAAATGAACCTCTAGAGCCGAAAAGGCCTCTTGTGGTAAAACAATTATAATGTCTGCCCTAACCCAACAAATGAGTAAAACGTTTAAATACGGGAAAAGCGCTGCCAAATTCGGTGAAAACCTTCATTTCAATCGTTCGTTCGAAAAACGAGAAATGGCTGAAAAAAGCGGGGTATAGATCCTCTCGCTGTGTAAGGAGTTGTAGAAGTGACAGTGGCCCTCCGATTTTCCCGCGAGCCGTAAAAATGGCTCGTAAAAGCATGCCTATCGCTCACCTACAAGTTGACAGCAGACTGTGACAACAAATGTTTTTTCAGCTTTTCCTAACTGAATTAGATTAAAATTACATTCAGAGCTACTCAGTTTTCCGAAAATTGATTACCCGGTAGAACTACCGAATTCGCGAAAACTAAAAATTAAACTTAATCAAATCAACTTCAATTCGTACCAATTCGGAATTCATTCGCATAATTATGACAAAAGCAAAGATCCGCACGCCTTGATTGGTGCATTTCGCGCTGTGCAATTCGCTTAGGCGGCTGAAAACCCATTCCGGTGAAACCTACATTGCTGCCATACGTTGGTAGTACGTACGTAGGCCTTCTAAAGCTACTGTTCATCGCAATGCCTAGCTATGACTGTATGGCTGGTTGTGATATGATTGTGGCATGGCACTTTCATTTTATTGTTGCGCTTTCCTTGCGAGAAGTGCATTCTTGTATTGACTCACTGAAAAATGCCGTTGGGCAAAGTAGTTTCAGCAACAACCGGAAATTAGAAATAAAATCAGAGCACGTAAGCCTTTAACAAATCAGGGTATTCTAGGCCTACTGTGAAGAAATTATAGACGATCATTAACCATGCAGACTCTTTCATAACGTCAGCTAGAGCAGCTTGCCCTTACGTACTGTAGACATTCCCATCTAAACCAAACTCGTGCAGTTTTTTATATTTTAAATAAACAATTAACAAAAACGTGAGATGTTTTCATCCATGGTTTTTCCTTCCCAATTCCTCCCAGGGTTTACAAATTCCTCCCAGAGTGAGGCAAGCGGCACCCGCTTGAGAACCACTGGGCTAGCCGCTAGATCAACTTCAGAACTGTTGACTTACTTTACAGGCTAGGTCAACTTCAAAACTGTTGACGTTTCGTTTGTATTGCAAATCGATCATCTACCGCAGTGGTTCTCAAAGTGGTTGATATCGACCGCCAGGGGTTAATTGGACCATCCAAGGGGTTGATAAATAGTCCCGGGGTCGAATGGGCGTCACTGAATGGCCAGGGGGTCAGGCACATCCTTCGCATTAATGAAGTTGAAAGTGGAGAAAATGGTGTGCTGCTCTGACAGTTATGTTTTATGTTATGCTTACATCTATAATTCTAAGCATATTTTCGGATTGTGTAGTATTTTATCATGCATTTCAAGTTAAAAGTACTCAACTTTCCCTATTTTCCTTGTATTAGTAACGGTTGGGCTAGGCCACGGGGTCTATAGAAGATTGTATACTTTAGTTGCCGGTCAACGCGCAGAAAAGTTTGAGAACCACTGATCTACTGTATGCAACTAGGCTGCAAGTAGGTAATTTGCAACTGTGCTACGAAAACCTAGGTTTAAGCCTCATGCAGTATACTACAGTATATGAGTATGGTATCAGATTACGCCAATAACTGATTATTTTCAAAGGACTGGAATTTGGAAACACAGGCTGCACTTCACGCTTAAAACTTACTGTAAAAAGTCTCCTAAACAGCCACACTAGTAGCCTAAGATCATTGAAAATCTTTATTTCATTACTTTTTGCGGCAGCAATCGAAGTGGAAGTAGGACTGCACGTGCTTACCTCAAAAAATACCCAAGCACCATAATGAAACCAGTACAGTGGAGCTTACTCGAAGTTATACATTTCATAAATTGTGAAATGTAAAAGCATAAATTTGCCAAGCATGTACTGTGTCACATACCTGCAGTGTCCGTCGCTTTTCTTTCACTCATTGCTTGGTTTCGTGCAGTCACAATCGCAAAACAATCGTACTGATATGGAACAATCAGCAATCAATGATTATTGCTGTGAAGACAGTCGCCATTTTGAAATGTAAGGGATTCGAGAAACTGTTGAATCCTTTCTTACGTCATAATACTCGAAGAGAATTTCTCAACAGCTTTTGCTTTGGCTAAGCAGCAATGGCGTACTCTTTTTCTAGAAAACGTCACACAAACGGGGAACGATCCCATCAGATGCTTAAACACGATTCTGGTTCCTTTACGCGTTTGGTAGTCACTTATTAATGTGGTGCATGAAAATGTAAACTTTTGTTCTCTGTCGCACGTATGCCTCACAAGCAGGGATGTACGGCTAACAAAAAAGGTGTGGGAACGCATAAAACACAGCCATTTTGAAACAGCTTTAAACTCGTTTTAAAGCAAAACGTGAAAAACGTGTGGGAACGCCGTTCCCAAGCGTTCCCGCCCCACTTCACCTCTGCTCACAAGGCTTGGGAAAGATTAGTGACAAGTTGATGTGATTCACAAAAACTTTTCCAATAACTGCGCACGTAAAAGTTCGTTTGCTAATCGATTTGCTTTAGATTTTTCAATGCAGATAGTAATCACTGTTTTTGTTTTGTGTTAACAAGAACTTGCAGACTTCCACGGAGGACAACAGTTTTAACACGATTCTTTGACAAGAGCGTGACGCGATATCCTTCGCCACGGTTCATATACGAATTTAGCGAGATCGGTAACATTTGTGCAATTTTTGAAACTGCTTTTTGTTGATGATACCGGGGTTTTCCGGAAGGCCACCCAGGGCCGTTAATAGGAAAATAGACACATTGGGAAAACAAGACGTGGACCAAATAACCGCCCGGGCTGTTATACGGCCGTTGCATATTGCCTGTGTCTGAACTTTATTCATTAAAGCAGGGGTGGCCAACTTGTCTTCGACTAGGATCGACCAGAATATTTCTTGATAACTCGCGATCGACCGGTCGGTAACAAAGTCACAAGTACGAAATGTTATAAAATGCAACGTTTCTCTTTGTTTGTTGCTTTATGAAATATTGATTGAAAAATGTTCTTTTCAGGTATCTTGTGCTTGTCAAATCAATGCAAAATCAAGCGCGATCTACCGACTGACACTCGGCGATCGACGTGTTGGCCACCCCTGCACTAAAGCATTGTGAATCACCTTGTATGTTGTCATAACGGCTTTTTACATTGTACGTCATAATGGCGCACAATACAGTCTGGAGCGTGGGCACAAATATCTAAATAGTTTTCAAACTCTGTATAACGTTGGACGTACCGTGTAAGGGAACAGGTACGAATAGTATTCAACTGAAATATTAGCACCATATAAACGCCCCCTTAAAATAAGCGCCCATGGGCGGACTAAAGACTGGGCGGCCTTCCGGAAAACCCCGGTAGGAAGAATCTTTGAGACATTCACACTTAAAAGATTCTCGATATAAAGTACAAGGTTTCTGATTACAAGCTGCATGGGCGTCCGCAGCTGAGGAATCGGGCATTTTTCCCCCTGGAAATTGGGACTAAGAACTAAAACATTCTAGAAAACCTGAAGTCAGCAGCTTAATTCCGATTGTTTGACATAATTCTTGCAATGATAGTTTTTTGCCGGTATGACACTCACACCGCACAGCAGCCAGATTCATTGTTGTGGTGTCATGGAGTGACAAGCTTACAGTTCACTCATGTTCACTCATTTGCTTGCAGACGCGGGTTGAGAAACTTGGGAGGGGATTGCTCTACTATTGATCTTTATTGCGTAACAATATCATGGCAACAAATCTTCAAAGGTTCACTTCAAAGTCTAGGTTACGATAGTAGGCGTTTTGCCGCATGTGAATGTAGAACGCAGACATCTATGGCAGGTAATGCGGGGAGACAATTCTAGACAGTAGACAGTGACTGCTGATAGCGGTAAGCTACGTAGTTTGACACGGTGTGAAAGGAAGTACTAGTAAAAAAAGAGCATTGCTGCCAACGAAACGCAGGTTTTGCGACTGTTGCCGTAATATGGGGCACTGTCTTTGCGGTATAGAAAGGGTAACGCGTTTTGTGAACGTCCATTTGCGTTGCATCGTCGGGAAACTGAAAAAGATAAGGAAAAGTTGACTTTTTCCCCTCTGGAAAATATTCTGCTGACACCCATGACAAGTTGAAAATGATTGTTGGCTAAAATTTACTATTATGCCAAGCTTGACATTTTTGTTTTGAAAATTTTAATTTTTTTTTTAACATTTTGCAAACGAAGTGCTCTGCGTGTGGGATATGGACAATGTTCTCTCTAAGGTGCGCGAATGCGCAGTACCACCAGACCATTTGCGCAGTGCAATGTCATTCTCGCGCACTTGCAAAATTCAAAATTTGATATTGTATGCATGTATCGCACCGCTTGAAACGCTTCACTGGTTGTGTGTCTGCATGGTTACGCAACTGCATGTTCACTAAAAAAATTTGCACAGTGTAAAATTTTTTAGAGGTACGCCGGATGAGGAGTTCTGGGCCAACGCGTATATCTTAAATCAAGGAGTTCATAGTCGCTGGTGCGGCCTTCGTCTAAAATTTTCTGCAGGTCTGTCGCTAGTAAATATCTAAAAACTTTCTAAAAACCTCATTATTGTGTATGAATGTTTAAAAATACAGTACAGTTATGTTGCGGACAGAACTTGAGAAAATCTATTGCAAATGAAAAGGGACTCAGATTCACTATCCTCTCGGAAGCAAGCACCCTTCAGCATTTCATGAGTTGATCAGTGAAGTGATGTTCCCTCAACCATTGTCTCATGGGCAGCACATTAGAAAACGACAAAATTCATGCCGAATCACTGCCAGCTCTTCCCAGCTGACGCTGCCATTCTCCGAAAAGTATGGTGAACCCCATATTCTTAGCATCTCAAGTAACGCCTCCACAGCAATTTATTTCTCTACTTTTTGTCTCTCTTTGCGATTTGCTATTAGCTTACCTGTTCTCTTGAAAGAAGCTAAACAGAAAGAGTCGGTAATTAGCCATGCAAATGACATATCACTGTATCACTGTAATATCGTGTGTCTCCGAAAGACGAAATAATGGCTAGCGAGTGATAGGCTGGTTCAGAATATACCGTATTAGTTATCGTTTTCTATGTATATATATATATATACTGCAGGATATTGATATAACAGTGTTAGAGAGCGTTGGGGTGTCACAGAAAAAGACTTCCCAAGAACAGCAAGAAATTAGCTATGGAAATCAAAATATGTCCAGCTTACGATCAGCTGTTGCGAATGCAAACAATACACCAAGAATGTCTTGTGGGTGGAACACTGTTCCATTGGAACAGCTGATTCATTGACTATTTTTTTTATTCCGTGGATACTTAAAAATTGCGGTTGAAAGGGTATTGGTAGCAGTGTTTAAAAAAATCAAATTAGTAAATACCAACGCTCAAATTTGTCGATAATTTCAAGAAAAAAAAATGTAGAAGCAAGAGAACGTTTTCATAAAAAAAATATTAACTTTTAGATGATGCATAATGAAGCATACGGAGTTCATTGCTTCGGCTTATGGCTAGACCAGTGGTTCTTAACCTGTGGAGAATTCCCTGCACCATTAGATTTGCAGGTGGGGAAGTAGCAGGGATGTGGAAGCGGAAGCGGTCCTTTTTCTGTGGAAGCGGAAGCGCGAAAATCCTACCGCTTCCGCTTCCACATAGGTTATTTGACTTGGAGAGTAACTTGGCGAA
>JGI24158J21664_10000584_pt1 | contig 34793 bp, 20 predicted proteins | sample Ectturendosymbi3_FD_21664 | JGI IMG/M metagenome (IMG submission 21664)
GGTTACGTTTGAGCAGGGGGGGCTTGACATTATAAAATTTGACACAAACTCCACTGATTTATATCGTACTGTCCCACAGTGTTATACCTCGTGCTTTATTTGGGTTTTGCAACAGTAATAAGACTTCGTAAGTTTTTTGGTTCCACCAACGCTGCACATGGCCTTTCGTTTTGTTGTTACGATGACGCTCACACGAACTATTGGCGTCGTCGCAGAATTGACGACTTCGATTCAACTCGAGTCAAATGTCTTGTGTCTGGCCCTACTGCGCATGCGCGAATGAAAAGGTCACAAGGACTGACATTAAACACCAAATGCTGGCACCTGATGGTGGACAAATGTCTTGCTGTTGTTTTCGCCTTTTATTAAATTCTCGTTGTTTCAAGTGTTGTGCTTGGCTGCAGTTGTGGTCAAGGACGTCGGAGGAGGGCCGAGGCCGGTTCCCCTGGATTTTGAAATTAGACATTTTCCTATTAGGTATTTAGCAAAAAAGGTTGTTTGCTTAGTTTCGAGTTAGTAAAATGAAATTTCACCACCTTTGATCCTCCCGGAAAAATCCACTGCTGCTGGAAAAAAAATCTCCCCCCCCCTGGAAAAAATCCTCCCGACGCCCATGATTGTAGTGCCGTAAATCACGCGGTCACCAAAGCAGCTTCTGTTTTTTTGGCCGTCGAGATCAGGCGCTTGGTGCCTACGTGAACAGGTGACATCCTGGTTCATTTCTTCACGTCCTCATTTCTCTACGCGTTTTCCAGCTGAAGATCTTGACAACATCAGAGACACCTTCGCACCGCTGGCAAGACCCGAAAACGTCATCGGAATGCAGGCCCAGCTCTGGTCCGAACTTATTCGTGACGTGTCGGTCGCTCACTCGCAGCTCTTTCCACGCTTGATTGCCTTTGCGGAACGAGCCTGGCACCAAGTACGTTAGCATTTTTCAAATATAACTGTGACGCATGCCAGCGACAAACGAATAGAATGAAAAGGGCTGCGTTGTTTAGAGATGCCAGAAGAATGCGATCGAGAGCAATAAAATTTACATTATTGCGTCACACACAGTCATTTAGTGATTAAAATAGTTTTATTGTTGCGTCACAGACAGCCCTCTAATGATGAAAAATAGTTCCATTGTTGCGTCACAAACAGTCCTTTAATGTTGCAAAACTAAAGGCGATCACAGGTTGCGGAGGCTGGCAAAGTGATATCTGCTTCATTTGTTCAAATGAACAGCATTTCCAGCGCAGGCGAAACGGACAGTGTTGCAGCTGAAATCTTCAACGCTTCTCCCGCCTAATCCAGTGTTTCCCAACAGTTCTTACGCGGGTCGAAATGAACAGGTTTTCTACCCAGGGTTCCTACGGAGTCTTGCAAAGTATTGGTAAAATATTTGGACATTTTACAGTCTGGAAAAAATTTTTGGGGGTTTGTTAGTATGGTGAAAAGAAATTATTTTCCTGATTTAATCTTTTGACGTACATTATCATAGTATCTTATTCACGATTGATATAATTTTACTTAAATAATGTTAAATATCGCAATGATCTGACGTAGGCAGGTCATTCGGAAAAGTTAAGTCTGGAAAAGGTTTTGAAGTTTATATTCAAAGTTACGTACCCTGTCCACCTCATCAGCCCGAGCTACATTGTCCTGGTTTTACGCTCGTTACAAAACTAACGCGTCGTTTTGAAGTAGAAACCCTAATAAAATAAAATTGTTTCATTCATCTCTTGGCTGGCAGTTTAATTTGCTGGCAAAAGGCTGTTGTACAGTTTGAAGACGTTTCCAGGTATCTGCGCATCATCCTCAGAATAATTAATCCGCCGCTTGGCCCACTGTTGGGGGGAAACACTGGTCGCAGCTGAATGACGTCCACAAGTGACAGAATCAGGCACAGGTCCGGAATTTTCCATCCAGTATTGTGTATTGAGATTGGTATTACTGTCCATCAAAAGGAATCCCTGTCCAAACACCAATTTTAACACCAACAAACCTAGCATTTAACATCAATTTAATTTAACACCAATTTAAAGCAGGGTTGCAGAGCCGGAGTCGCAGGGCATCGGAGGTTTTTGGGTGGAGCCGGAGTCAGATTCCCAAGAACACCAGAAATCGGAGTCGGATTTTTGATCCGACGCCGACTCCGGAAGTCCAATTGAATCATTTTTTGCATCGCACTCATGAGTTAGAAATCCAAACTAGTGCCTGTTGAAATAATACAATTTCGTTTGTAACTTTATTGAAACAGAGAATTCTTGCTGTGTATCACGATTTCCACTGATTGCTAGTTAATTGTTGACAGTCGGAGTTCTAAGAACACTAGGGAGTTGGAATCAGACTTTTCATCCGACTCTGGAAATTCAATTGAATCATTTTTTTACATTGCACTTCTAAGTCAGGAGTCCTAACGCGTGCGTGTTGAAAATTTCAACATTTCAACTTGAAATGGTACAATTTCTTTTGAAACGTTTATCAAAACAGAATTCTTGCTGTGCACCACGATTTCTATTGGTTGCTAGTTGCTACTCGCTTCTTTGCCATTGTTGACAGCCAAATTCATTCACGTTACGTTAAGGAGCTGGAGTCAGAAATTTCGGAAAGGTCGGAGTCGGAAAATTTTGGAAGCTGAGAGTCGGAGTCGGTCATTTCGCTTCCGACTCCGCAACCCTGATTTAAAATGTTGTTAAAATTGGTGTCGAACCAATTCAACACCAGAGATTCGTGTTAAAGTGAAAGATCGACGAATCAAGTCAGCGTTCGCAGGCGATCGTTACGCTTGGGTTAACGAACAGATCAGCACATCAGCATCGCTTCCGATGCAAAGCTTCTTTTCGAATGCTAGCCGCGTGTTCGGTTTTCGTCACAAATTGAAGCGAGACCTTCACCTTACGTCGATGCGACGTCTCTACCATCTCTGTTTTCCTCGGCTTCAGGAACTTACTGTAAAAGAATTGGGTGTCGTCGTTGTGGGTTCGATTCTCGTTGAAGTCGAGGCTGTGGGTTGTGCATCTTTTGGCTGTTTGAAATCGTACTGTCTTTAAAGCGACTTGAAAAATTATTTTCAAACGAATTAATTCGCGGCAGTTGTACTTAAGTTTTAACCTGAGCAATAAAAAAGCGCCTATTTATCCGCCCAAGGGCCATTTCACCTTCTACTACTGAATAGCGGTTGGCTTTTGCACCAGAAACCCGTGATCCCTTACCAGCGTCTTGTGCCTGTTGACATCATGAGCAAAAAAACGGGGTCCTTTCAAACGCAAGGCAAACGTTTTCTCGACTTGATGTCAGCTTTTATGACGTATATGAACGATGCGTCACTGTTCTCGTTGCAGAACTTTGAATGTTCGTTCGATGTTCATGAGGGCATAGCGTCAACTGGACGTAAAATCGGCCGATTCTTTGCAAAAACGTTGTATCTTGCAAATTTTTTGATGCCTCGAGTTTTTTCTTTTTGTAAACGTGAACGTTTTTGACCCCCAGTGTAATCTCGCCCTCCCCCCAACTTTTTGGTTGGGACCTTTTTCTAGGCAGTTGACGCAACACTAAACTTCATGTGACGCAACAAAAACTTCACGTGATGCAACAGAAGCTTCACGTGACGCAGCATTTTACTTCATGTGACGCAGCAAAAACTTCATGTGACGCAGCAAAAACTTCATGTGACGCAGCAAAAACTTCATGTGACGCAGCAAAAACTTCATGTGACGCAGCAAAAACTTCATGTGACGCAACAAAAACTTCATGTGACGCAACAAAAACTTCACGTGACACAACAAAAACTTCACGTGACGCAACAAAACTTGATGCGACGGGACAAAAACTTTCTTTTTACGTACTGCATGCGACCGAAATGTTTCATGCGCGAGTTTCCGCGTTCTGCGGCAGGCCGACTGGGAAGTGGAGAAAGGTCGGGAGGCGCGACATCACCGTGCCGAAGATTGGGAAGAGTTCGCAAACGTGGTTGGGTACAAGGAGTTGGCGAGGCTGAAGAGCAGAAGGATACGTTACCGCGTCCCTCCGCCCGGCTTCAGGTGAGTGGAATAACTTGACCCTGACCTTGAAATAACTTAAAGCTTCGCCACAGAAGGCTGCATCGCATCCATCAGCAGTCGCATCATACCGATAGTTGGTTTGCTGTGCGGAAATTGGCTTTGCTGCCGCCTGTCGCAGTAGGTTGAGCTGTTCGGGCCCACATACGGTAAGTCTATATAGACCTTTGCATCCCTGCCTAAGGCAATAGTTTGAAGTTATACTCAAATCTCACGTAACTAACCACTTTCAAACACAACCCACACCCGCTCTCAGCCACATCTAGCAGGGCAGCAAGCTGACAATCGGCTTGTTAGCAACTGGCGGGAAAATGTGACATATCCGGGCGTATCTCAAGAGGCCATGACTGAACCAGCTTCCGGACTTTTCGTGCAAATGTAGGAAATGCGCTGTCTTTCATTTTTTTCCAAATGTTTCAGCAAAATGCTGAGCTAGTTCAAAAAAAGGAATTAAAAACATTTTTTCTTTAATTTTCCGCGGTAGCGCGTTGTAGACAGAACGAGCTGAGGACTGTGATTGGGCCATGCTGCTGGGTCCCCCCCCCCACCTTTTGACACCCCTGGACGTTCTATATGGAAGTTGACTTGTGCAGTCCTATGCTTTTTTACGATTGGGAGCGTAGCCTTGAGTTAACGTCGAGGAGATGAATAACTTGAAAACAGCCAATCGGCCTCTTCACTGACCGTGCTTGAAGTGAGCTAAGAGTGGTAATCGTAACTGAAGCGGAACGAATACGTTGAAACCTTGAATTCAAATAGACGCAACACGACACCCCCCAAACCTACTAGTTAAGTGCGATGACTCAAAGTTCGTATGCGAATTACCTGAAGATCGGATTCGATCGCTCTCTACGTTGCAAAGATGCAGAAGCCCAGCTCCAGGTGCGATGCAGCTGTCTGTGACGTCACAATCCAACAGCAGCCGCGACGAGTGCTCATTGTTCGGAGTTGTGCGTTCGCAGAGCAAATGTCATCTGACATCGAGTGTTTGCGAATTTTTTCAGGCTTTTGTGCTAAACAGACGAACTTAACCGTTTGCCAGCGTCTGCATTTCTTCTACTGTAAGTCAGCTTGCTGTCCGCCCGCGTTCATCATGTAGAAATAAGGTGTTCTAAGCCTCATGGAGAGGTATTTTAACAACTTGAATGCGTCCCAAATCGTTTTCGGCATTCAAAAAAACCTGCATTTTGCGCTCAGACCAAAACCTAGCGGCAATCCTTTTCTTTTGTAGATTCGCGAATGACACGATTGAGATCGGTTGTCTCTACCCTGGCCTCGCATTCAAGCACCGAACTGTGGACAGTTACGGCGAGACGTCCAAATGGGGACCTTGTGTCACCGGCCAAACCCTCAGCCCGGGTGTGCTGGGTCACGAGTTCGTGACGTCAGACGGCGAAAGAACCAGCCGCGTGATCAAATACAAGGAAAAGACGAAAGCGGACGACGAGGAATGGTGGGGTTGACCGCGATGCAGGCAGGCGAGATGAAAACGACGCGCGGCGGTCGCTTTCACATTGTGAGGTCACAGGCGGTTAACGTTCGTTGCTAGCCAACGTTCGCATCGTGCGTGCTCCTTTCCGAGCGTATTGTATATACGCGTTCGTCTCGCTGCGATAACACATAGGCTGCGTAGTGGTCGCTAGGCAACGCGGTGTACACTGCAGTATCGGGAATTTCTTGGCGAACGCTGAAAAAAAACCTTCGGTTTTAAAAACACCATTTTTCTTTCGTGCTGCCGAGTGCGGTTGGGGTGATGGAACTGTCCCGAGCCCGACCAACTCGTTTAGTGAAACACTCGCCGTTTTCTTTCGTTGCAGGAGTTATTTTTAGCACGGCTGCACTTGCGTGTGTGACGAGCAGTAGCGTTACGTATTTCTTTTCTCGTATCGACTCAGCTGACCCTGACGGAAATTTCTAAACAAGTGGGAACCAGACGCCGCGCTTTCCTTGCCTTGCACTTACAAGATCAGCTTCTTGCTGGTCAAAGGCGCATGGTAGAGACGTATGAAACAAGTAATGACTGAAAAGCACACCAGAACGTGAACAAGTTTTCTTATCGAACTGCGACCAATTGACCAATAAAATGCCACGCTGACGTGTCACGTGATCACCGGACGATTTTTATTTTCGATCTTGCGTACAGGAGATCATTAAATTACCTGACTTCAATGACATCTTACAAACCTTACATTACCTCCTCCACTACGCAGCGATAAACGACTACAGACCGATAATAATTTGCAAAGCACGGATCTGGGGCGGTCGGAATTTCTAAACTTTTTTTCGTCTTGGCGGCGACTCTAATCACCAAAAATGTAGCAGTCAATTGCGTCACGTATGTTTTCGAGGTGCCAAGCCGTAGTCAGCACTGACAATGCAAAGTCTGCCTCCTCCATCGGCACTGCCTGGAGCGTTGTTTGCAAAATATACGTTTCGTGTTTGTTCATTGTAAATGGGGATGATCCTTCTTTGTTTGTTTGGGGATGATCCTTCTTTGTTTGTTTGTTTGTTTTGTAATGGGGATGGTCCTTCTTTGTTTGTTTGCTTCTTTCAAATAGAAAAGCACATTTCTCGTAAGATCACTCGCTGTGCAACCAGCGCATCAATTTTTTACGCGATTATCGTGCAGCAATGTGCCTTTCAATACAAAACGAATATTTACTTGAAAGTAAATTTGTTTTCAAGACATCTGCAGCAACCTGGCCTCGCCGGGTCTTATTCGGTGATCACGATTGCTTTTAATTCCTTTTTTTAATTTTGGACTGGTCGATGGATAAAATTGCTTATGTGTTGTGGTCACGTGGTCTTCAATGGGTAAAACACCAGATTTTCGTTTAAAGTTTGCAACAAGAAAAAGGTTGACTTAAAAGAGTGTTGACTTTTACTGCGATAAGCGCTATCTGTTGCGTATTTTCAAGAATTCAACGTTTCGGTTTCGATATTCGCTTGAAAACTGACTGGAACCTGTGGACATCAGATTTATGCAAAGGACACGGTGTTTATACATTGTTTTTGTTATTGTTTGTACACTGTTATTGTTTGTACGTTGTTGTTGTTTTTTGCGCTCAGCTGTAATTTGCAAGTCACCCACACCCAGGTCGACAATTCCATGACACAGTGCTTCCCAACCGGTGTCTCGCGACGCGCTGATGTGCTGCAACACACTGGCGTGTTGCGACACACATGATGTGCTGCCGACACGCTAGTGTGTTGCTACACACCAGTGTTGCGACACATGATGTGCTGCCGACACGGTGGTGTGTTGCAACACAATGGTGTGTTGCAGCACACTGCTGTGCTGCGAGACACTAGTGTACTGTAGCACACTGCTGTGCTGCGTGCGAGACAGTCCCGAGTGCGCCGCACAGTTTTCAAAATTGAGAATCTATCCTTTGGTCGAGTCGCGTGCGGTAGGTTCAACCGAGAGGACGTTTCTATCACTTTCGCTTCAGTCACCAGCCGTACTTGGTCGCTGGCAAAGTGTCCCGTGGCCGAAGAAAGGTTGGGAAGCGCTCCCCCCAACAGACCTGGGCGGGGGGTGCGGACCACCGCGCAAGCGCAAACGCGCTTTTGCTTATGACGTCGGCTGTGCAAACCTTCGTGATTGCTTTTTTTGACGAAATAGCATGTTTTTCCACTGTTTCATTGTGCTCGTCTCGTCGTTTACCCATCGCCTTGCGATACCAAGCGCTGCATTTCGACCTCAACTAACCACGTTCTGTGCAGTTCAGCCTCGTGGGCTGAGGATCTCGCTTTTTTCGTTCTTCCGGTATCTGCGTCAGCGTTCCGAAGCACTTTCAATTGTAGAATTTTATAAGTTGCAGCAGGCCCGTAGCCATGGGGGGCGTTCGGGTGCAGTACCCCCCAAGCTTTGTGCCCAGAAAAAAATTGTTTAAAACATAAAATAAAAACAAAAATATTGCGCCCCTAGAAATGTATTTTCTCCCTCCCGCAAACCTTAAAACCTGGCTTCGGGCCTGGATTGTAGGCAATCTTATTTCCTGGTGCTTGACCGACTTCCTACCTCGGCTGTGGGAGACCCTCTAACTTTCCACCCATAGTACGTGATGCCACGCCTATGTTGGTTTTAGTCGCGCTCAAGCGAGCCATGCTCTGGTTGTTGACGACATGTCCGACGCTAATGCACTTTCGTTCACAGTTCTTGGGGATGGNGACAAAAGTGCAAACTCGAAGCTCCCAGCTGGAAATTAAACTATACGGTGCTACCGTCGCTACCGCAAACAAGCGGTGTGCGATTTGCTGCTCCGATTTCTTCCGCCATCTATGTAATTGTGCATTTACCCCTGGTCCGAGTGGCTTCAGATTTCCTCTTATTTTCATTTCATTGCGTAGATACTAGAAACCTATTGCTGAGTCGCTGTTGCGGCCCCCGACGCTCAAATACACGTCTGCTTGCAAGCAAAGGTTGGATTGCGCGTCTGTGCGAGGTATGCGAGCAAAACCGTTATTGCGTCACCAAAGCGCTTGCGTTGGCTGCCGTGATGGAATGCCGAAGTGGCAACGATTCTCACAGTCAACCTTCCAAGGCTGAAAAAGTTTGGATCGTTCGTACGATTGGAGACCAGCCTCGTTGTTGTTATCCTTTTTCTGATCTGTCCTTTCGCTAAACTAAACTTCACTGGCCAGAAATGCGCCGGAATGAGTGATGAGTTCAACTCAGCCCGCTATATTTTTTCCGCTCGGAAGTCACAAAAAGTACTGCGTGTAGAAGAAAATTGCAGTCGTTGTTACGCTTCAAACGCTGGCGATCAGATTCATTAGACACGATCTTGTCGCTACATGACACATCCGAGATCTGACGTTTTGGAGTTAGTAAAGAAACGGGGCTCCAAAATACCTTTTTATGATTTTTCCTTTGTAAAGTGAAGAAGAGCAAAAAGGTCATCATTTTTGACACTGCTTCAGGGGGACGTTAATCTCATTTCAGGGCATTTGCATTAAATTCACCCTCGTTTGGTCTGCTTGTTGACAATATTCAATTGTTTTTAGTCAACGCTTCTTTGCCTAAAGAAGATCGAACGTTAAGAACATGGGTGGGAGGGAGGGAGAGCGCGGTAACCAAAGTTGAAATTGACATTCGGTGATGTGGCAGCTCGCATATAACGATGTCAGTTAACAAAGTAAGATTTTTCCCGAGCAAATGCATCAGCGTCCCAAAGCCGTTTGCATTTATTCCTGAAAACAAACATCTGTTCGCCGATAAAGGTCAGTGCGTAGGTTAAGATGGAACAATGTATCAAAGAGCGCAAAGGTTTATGATTCATTTGCGTATAACAGCAGAAGGCACAGGGTTGGTTCAAGAAGGTTTCCAGAGACAGTGGCAGCATCGTGACGGCGTCAGTGAGACCTGCGATATGTTCTAGGAAAATACCGCCACCGGGCGGAGACATTCCACACACCTTGCAGTTCCTTCATAATTTATTTTTTGAATACGGCAGTCGCTTCGTAACAAGCAGTGAGATTCCAGACGTCGTTTGAGAAACGTTTGAAACCAGAACGCGTGAAGGCTGGGCCGCAACCAGCTGATGGTTTCGGCGGAGGCAAAAATGATCGTAACTTGCTGTTGTACTATTTTCGGGGGAAAATGAGCCTGGTTGCGGCTCTGTACGAAGGTATTACGTTACTCGTTAGGTCAAAAGAACCAGCCGTTTTGTTTTTTACGCAGCCGGTTGCCTCGTAGCAGTTGTTCTCTGATTCGTTCCACGTGAAGATAATGTGAGCCAGGAAAAGAGATGTTGTTCCACACGTCTCCCACAAAAAATATCGCTGTGCATTTCCTGCACAATCAGCGACTGGGAGCCAAAAGTACTTTTTCGTAGTGCTTGATTTAGAACCAAAAAAACGTTTTCCTACGTCTTGTCCTGGGTTCCGATTGGCATGGCTTTTAAGCCTAAAGAGAATCCTTTCTTGTTATTTCCCCTCAGCCCAAGTAAAGTCGTCAATGCCAATGACGAGAAGGTACCACAAAGCAGGGGTGTAGTGGCAATTTTATAGGTGGCGCAGCTCTGGTGGGCATTTTCGCTTATATTTGTAGGCAACGACCGATCATTTACTGATAGAGGTGGCGGAGCGGATCTCCGGCAGCACTACACCACAAGCGTGGAGACATTTACTTCATAAAATTATGGAAAAACGCGCATTTGGTTTATTTCCACAACTAGACCGTATAGCATCTTGTCACACGACAGAACCTAGCGACGAATGAAACCTTTCACCAGGCTTTATTCAACTAAGAACATCAGCACGCATAAACATTTGCAGCGTAAGTCGATAAACATAGCAACCGCCTGGTACGAACGAAACTGAACACAATCTGATACTGACGTACGATGCCAACGGCCAGGCAAAGCAATGCAATTCAACGTGGCATGTAATCAGCAAGTGAAGCAATCAGTGCAGGCGACCGCGGGCATCAAAACCATCACACATATTTTGCCAATAATCACAGGCGTACGGGAAAGCATTTCACACACGGGTGGGGTGCACTGAAAAAATGTCATTGCCTTGATTTTTGACACCTGCTATGACCCATCGCCTTTTCCTTTCCTGTAAAGTACATTTCCATCGCCTGACATTTACTCTGAAGGTGAAGAAACATTAACAGTCGTTGATATTTTAGTGAATTGTAAATATCAAAAAACCGTCAGTACCTCATTAATTTTGCGGATCAAATCCTTCAGACTTCACGTTTCACTTAGTAGCTGTCACAGTCCTGACATTCTTTTTTATTTGTCTTTGAAGCTAATTTTTTGGCGCTGGAGTGAAACCAAAGCTTTCCTGCTTGGCCCGATTTTGAATATTGCACCGCTAGATGGCGGCCGCTCCGCCTCGTACGCTTGCCTGCAATGAATGATCAATACTTGTCTGTGGTATATTAGCAATTTCTCATTTTCAAATAACGCTGCGCTACAAGATGCCAGACAGATTTTCTTGAGTCAACGCTCTGCCTGGCTGCTTTCGGCCTGTAAGAATATTGCGAACATTCTGAGTGAAAACCTCTTAAAATCTTTATAACATCCACACCTCAGCCAAAGCCTCCTGAGTTCAACAACCACCAAACCGGGATGTGTTATCAAAGAAGCTGTAGTTCAGTGGGTGTGCTTACAAACGATGAACGGCGTCGCACGGATTTCTATGTCAGGTGAAGGCATCACGTACGTCAATCAGCATGCCAACAGGCGTTATTAGGTCAAAATTGACTCTGGGGACTTTCTGCGCGTTGTTCGTTACAGTGCGGCAAATGCAAGGTTGGCTCAAGAATATTTATACTACGGTTGTTTGATGTGGCGTGTGAATGCAAACCGTCTTCTCCGTTTAGGTGCTTTACCTTCACTTGCAAGATGAGAAAATAAGATCAAAAAAGAACCGCTTTTATTGAATGAAATGGGGCGCAATAACTTGTCGCTGGGTCGCAACCGGCAGACATTTTTTGGGAGAGGGAAATGTTTGTAACTTGATGTTGCGCCTAACAACTCAACATATTTTGAAGGTTTCGGAGGGAGGCAATTGCCCGGTTCTCCCACATGTGGTTGCGGTCCTGACATGTTCACATATTATTTGCTCGCAGGAAATGATGACGAAGCTGCTGCAAATGAACTTTTGTGATTATTTCCCTAAAATCTTTAGTATCTTCGAGTGCGCAATTTCGCAATTAGATTACCTGAAATGCCAGTGCAACCTGCCAAGTGGTATTGCAGTTTTTACTACGCTTTACAAATGGCATGAGTCTGATTATCCTCTTACAATCTTTGAGCAGTATGAGTGCAGCACTGCTGAGAACACGCAGTTTGCTCATTTCCTCAAGCCGCATTCCTGTTGAAAGAAAAGGCAACTGAGAAATTGATAACATAACGCGCCACTTAAAAGCGGGCTTGGTTTTTCATTCGGTTCAGACACTCCACTAGACACCGTTATAAATTTCACATGCCGCAAATTAGTTGGACTGCAGCTCACTGGGATAAATAAGCACACGAAAACGTGAATAACCTCAGATCCACTAGTGTTGTGACGTCAGTGCCTCACGGCGGCGACCGTTTGTCTGGAAATCCTTTTTTCGTGTGGTTGATTGCAAAATCAGCGAAAAGCTTGTTTTAGCTTGACACAGCAAAAATCTGTTTCATCAGAAAAATGTTTGTTTCCGGAGTGATAGGAGGATTTAGCACTGGTACTACTTTTCAGTGTTTCCCGTAAAATTTTATCACAAGCCACTCCTTGTTCAGGTTTCGATGCAAATTTAGAAGAATGAGAAAAACCTAAGATTTTGTAGGGCAACAGTGTCCCGACCCTGCCGTCCGGTCATTCGTACGTTGCCAGCCGTCGAAACGTGACTTCGTTCACAACATTTGGCGAATTTATTGAATGGCATGTCCCGCAAAAGAAACTACTGCACGGTCAAAACAGAAAACAATCTGCTATTTTCGCAACACAAAGCATTACTACGTGAAGGGAAAAGCGAGCGAAAAGAAGAGGACAATAGAATTATCTACAGAGTGTTTGGGGGCGCAGGCGTAAGGTGCCCGGTTGCAAGCAGAGAAACAGTGAGAAAAACGTACAACACGATCTCAAAACAAAAAACACGAACGTTTAGGCGCTACGGGCTTAGTACGATTGGCCTCAGTGGGCGACGGCCGCTGGTCACGTGAAGTGAACGCAATAATGAAAGTGCCGATCACAGTTATTTCCAAGTTCTGCACAGTTGTGGTCAGCAGTCGCAATTGCTGCCACCACAAATATGGTGAGAACTTCGAAGTCAGACTTGCGGCGCAAAGGGAACAGCGACATCTTGAGGCAGCAGATAACCCTGAGTGTGATCGTCAAGACGAAAATGCTAAGTTGCATCGTTACGGTCGACTGCCCCGTCCCGCAAATCGCCAACGCATTGAATTCGTCGCCAAAAGTCACGCGCAAGAGGTATTTGAAAACTTCCTTGTCACTAGAGCGAAAAACGACTCGAGACCACCAAAAGGTTAAACTGAAAACCCAGCGGAATAAAAATGATCTATTGGTAATTCTAATCCTGTTCGACAGGAATTTTTGGACAAGCGCTCGTACGCACTATGCAAAAATCAAAATTCTACTTGTACGAAAAATTCCACTCCCACTCCATTTTTTAAGATGTTGCTTTATCGGGAGAACAAAGTGTCGCTTCCGTCCCAGAACTGAATGAAACGCGAGCTCGTGAAGAAAGCATTGACCGCTTTTTCGTTTCTCACACAAGCGGTCGGACAAACGTCAGTGGATCAGAAATAAAGAAAACTTAGATCAACAAACCAAAGCTCGATATTTATTGAGCGAATGCGAAAGATCTACAGCTCTCGTTGCCGCAGCAACGCGCCGTAATTGAAGGGGCAACAAACTGAGCAGCACATCGCAGGAACAAAACACGACGCAAACGGTAAACCCTACCACAGTTGTGCGACGCAAAAGCAGGCAACACTACACGTAAGGCGACCAACGAAAGGCAACCGCTTCCGTAACTGTGACCAGTCACGAGCTGAGTTGCGTTGAGCCAGGTGATGGATACACACATGCTATGTGGCAAAACGGTATTTTTGGAAATACGGTTTCGAAAAAACACAGAATCAGACACCACATGCGTATGGGAAGGTCGTTTTTATAATAATAAGGAATACTTTCTCACTTTTACGATTTCAGACACCGGCTGTTACCATGGTTTTACTGCACGGTGGATCAATCTTGTTTAAAATAATATGACGTGATTTTGTAGGTTTTTCTTAAACAACAGTCATCGCAGCACCGTTTTCAAAGCACCACTGCCATTTCGACAAATCTAAACTTTCAATACTTGCTGCCCTGATTATCTGATTTTAACAGATGTCCTCAGTCTAAAAAATTTACCAGCACTGCTAAAATGACTCAAATTTTCGCAAATTTTGCCGTGACAAGGGGGATGTACTCCCCTCCAGAACCCCCCTCACACGCCTGTGGGTATCGTTATGCATGGGCTCAAATCAGCACAGTTGAGCTTTGCCTCCTGAACTTTGCAGCGTGCCTGGTGTAACGACAGATGAAGTTAAATAATTGCGTCCGTTTTCATTCCAGCGCATTAAGTATGGGAGGCTGCATGAAGTTCGACCAGCCGCTCAGCATCCCGCCGCCGAACGGCACTGGTCCGCTCGCTTGGGAGTTCACTAACAATCGGTTTTCGAACGACGGCGTCATAATGAGATCGCGCGGTGCCGCCCCGTCCAGCGACGGCGTCATAAACGACGTCGTGCTGTTCGGAATGCCCGATATGAAAAAATTCTGACTTAGACGCGTCGCCGTCTCGGCGGGGACCTGTTGCAGGGGGGGAGCCGCGACAAAGGGCAACAGCGACGGTGCCACATTGGAAATGGGTTGGCAGTGAAATTGGTCGTACTGATTGTTGTGCTGTTGCTTGGCAACAGCGACCACCGGGTCGCGCATCCGTGGCATTTTGCGCATCGGCTGATAACTGTACGTCACGTCGTCTGGTGACACAGCTCGCTTTAAACGTGTCGCGTTCCCATTGGCCAGTCCCGCTGCGACGTTTCCCTGCCGAGTCAGCAGCTGCTGCTTTATGGACGGAAATTGCGCCGATGGAATCCTCGTGACGTCACTGAGCGTCCGTTGTGTCACGGCAGAAACCTTGGCGCGTTTAGTCTTTTGGCAAATGGCGCATGCGCAGAAGACGGGAGGAGGGATTGGCCATTGATTATTGTTGGCAAGCGCAGCTTGAGCGGATGCCGATGATGACGACGCGTACGTTGCCGCCAGGTGATCGGCAGACGCGGCAGCTTTCGCTGACCGCTTCGATTTTGGAAAGCTCTGAACGGCGGAGACCGCGCGTGCGGCGGAAGGCGCCTGCTGGCCATAAGATGGCGTCAAAGCAGCAGAGAAAGGGTTCTGACTCAGCAAGGCTGTCTGTTCGCAGATGTGACGCAGGTTTTCGGTCGCCTGGGAGCAGTTGGAGAAAGCAGCCGCGGCAAAGGCGGAAATCTGCCTCAAGTACTCGGATGTAGAACTACAGCCGGTTCCCAGAGCAGGTCCTGAGCCGTCGGGCCACGACGGCCGCGGCGGTTGTATTCTTGACATCGCAGACAGGTTGAGTTGCGATTGTTGTGTTCTAATTCGGTCACGTGGTTTATTAACAACAAGAAGTTTCGACGGGGAGTGACGTAAGCGAGTCGCTTCTTTTGACTGTCTCAAGTAGCGGTAGCGACAGTCGGTTACCGGCGCGATCATCAACAGCGACGAGCTGGCATTGGGATCGCGAGGTCTTGCCTGGAGCTGTTGCCATCGCTTGGACCGGATTTGAGGAACTGCAACAAGAAAGGCGACCATCAGAACGAAAATATTGCTCGACTAAACAAGCGCGGGGAGTGAAGACATTTTGATTAGTGGAAGACAACCTCTGGGGAAAACAAGTGTGTTTTACTGGGGGGGGACAAATATGGCAAGAAAACAAAGTAGGGCATAAATGACCTCGGCGTCCAATAATATTTGGGCTATCATGGGAGCTAAGCTAAATTTGGGGACGATTTTCCCCTGGAACCCCTAGCACCAGGACAAGGAACGCATTGTGTGATCGACGCACTTCAAATAATACATCTTGGCCATGGCTTTGGCCCAATCAGACATAACCACATCCAAACACCCCTGAAGGTGTCGTTTTATCCCTCGCAAGTGGTTTAACATCAAGGACATTGGAGAAAAACGCAGTTTACATTTACGTTTACAGCAGTGGATTTGCTATACCTGAATGTATGGGTTGACCGGGCGTGATGTTTCTTTGAGGCGGAGTGAACAGATACAAAAAGTCCTTATTGCAAGCGTCATGCAGGTCGAAACACACGGCATTTAAGTAAAAACAGCTTGCAATTTAAATATCCCCGCCTCAGCAATGGACAGGGTTTCGCGAAGGAAACATCGCACGCCCCAACGTAGCCTGAAGGGTTTTGGCATTAGTTTTAGCTTTTGTCCGCGCATTCAGCAGGAAATAAACATTTACGGGATAATCTCTTTGTATAGGGCGCCATGCATATTCTGTAACAAGCTGACGGTTTCACTGGTCTGGTGCTTTCTGCAGCAATGTTAGTTGCTGCAGCTGCATTTTTGTCCAGGGAAGCCGACCATTCCTGCCTGGTTGTTTGCGACATTGGTTATGTGTTGCCGAGCAGCGAGCCGCAGTGGCGTAGTCAGCCTAAACTTTTAGGGGGAGGCAAATCGTTTGTTTGACTTTAAGCGAGCAACAGCAGCATTTTGTTTGGGACACCGCCTCAGCACAAAATGACAAGGTATGCTAGAAATAATTTTTGGGGGAAAGGCCTCCTTCCCCCCCTGGCTACGCCCGTCGCAACTTGTGACGCTTTGCTCAGCTCCCATTTAAGCTCCACTTCAGCCGGCGCCTGCTGATCGTCAAAAGGCGACAGGCGGCAGTGAAAAAGAACATCCCTGCTTGAAGGTTTTGAATAAGAGCAGTGCGAGCGCTTTAATTGCGTAATGCGCCGCTATCAGCTGAGCAAGACCCATTTTCTAGCTACACTGTTATTGGAAACTTCTCATTTCGCCAAACACCACTGTGCCAGCCGATTACTACGCTAATACATCCCCGGCTAGGAAGAGCTGCCAATATTTATAACCTCGACCCGCAACCAAAGTACTTAGTTCAGACGAAAGTCCTCGGAGAAGCTAGTAATTGCTGTACCGGCGATATGCGCCTCCCGCTACGGATATCAGTTTCTTATTCGCTAATTTTACCTTCTCCGAGTTCAGTCCTGCGATTGGCCTCGGACATCACCGTGCCCCTTCTGCTTCCAGCAATTTGCTGTATCACTTTGGTGAATGGTTCTTTGTCGGGTGACGCCTGCTATCTGATTACCGCGATAACAAGAAATCAACTGGCGCAATGTGCTTGTTCATATTGGTCGGTTCCGGTTGTTGAGCATAGGTGAACACAGTGGGGGTTTTGATCGCACAGCGCCTTTTCGTAAAGGAAAGATTGTTTATGAAACACATCGCTTACTGAAGGAAGATAAACCCTGACGTTTCAACCACGACCCTTCCACGCTTTAAATGAAGTTTAAATGAAAATGGTTCAAACGGTATTTACTTGATTGACGCTTCCAGGTAAAGAAAGCAACTGTTAGCAGATCTAAAGTGGCTACAGCTCGTAGGTTCCGAGTCTGTTGCTTCTAAAACAACCTCATTCTAGTTCGGCAACAAGTAGTCGTTCTAGTTCAGCAACGGTGAATATAGCATCTGATATGTTCACCGACTTCCATTTTTTTCTGGAGTGGAGATTACACCCAAACTCAAAATATGCGCACAGTCACAAGCACACTTTAAACCCGCTTGTGCTTTGAAGATCAGAGACTGCTCAAGCCTTATGCTCGCCATATTCANTTTTCAGGGGGCGTTATGAATGTTTGCATGATGCACACTAAAATAGTGGGGGCAAAAGAAACCATAACCAAGGAAAACCCGGGTGTGCTCCGTTTCAGCAAGCAAATGACTTGATCCGGTCTGCATTGCAACGAAATCGCAACAACACCTGTGCAAAGAACCCACTCGCCATCTTAACTCCGGTAAATACGAGCTGCTGAAGAGCAGCACCAAGAATACCAAACTCCGTGTCACGACGTATCAAACTCCGTGTAAATATCAAACTCCGTGTCAGGTCACTCACCTTTTCCGCTGCGCTTGGGAATCAGCACCGCCAGTTTCTGCTCAGTACTGGTTCGTACGAGGTAATTCGTGAGGTCACCCAACGTCACGTCCGGTCCGCGCATCAGCGCGTCACTTGTGTCTGTTGCCATGGCTACAGAGGAGCCTACAGAGCAGAGCACCGGCAGGTCACGGTTGACCTCTACTCACAACAGCAGCCGACAAAACGCTACGACTAGTCCTGCAAAACAGTAGCTACAACTTTAATCCTCGCAAACAAAAGATTTTCCGTGATTCAGCCAACAAACGGGGACGTTCGCGCGCAAGCGAAAGAACTCGCTGTTTGGTCGCGAACGCGCTCGCAGTTTTAGCACTGGCGATCGAAGCTGGTCGTCAGGGTTTTTAAACAATCGTCCCAGGAATGCGCGACGCAATCGATCCGAGCCATCTACCTCCAAAACAACGCGAAAATTTTTTGTCGCGTCGAACAAATTTCTCGGCTTCTTTCCACCTCCGACGGGGGAACACGCCAAAGCTGGCAGTGTTGACAGGCCTGGTGTCGCCACTCCATCGTTACTTTCAACCAACAGCGACAGTGCCATCGATTGATAGGAGTATAGTCGGACTATGGCACGACAGCCAGCCATGGCATTGGACCTCCATAGGGGTCTTTCACTCTTCGCCTAAGTCCATTCTCAGTTAATCGCCAACTCCATCCTCTCAACGCGTATCAATTGTACGCGTATGCTTCTTAAAGTGCCAAGATTCGAGACGACATGAACGCAATCCCCAGAACGCGAAAGCGAATGCACGACGAGATGCAAAAAACGAAATGACGAAACCAAAGCAACACGAAAAATCGCCCATAAAGAAACCGAACTCGCGGATTTCCAGACACGAAAAGTCTCTGCACGTCGAAAATTCCCTTGCGATAGATCTGAACTACTGTAGACCTGAACGACAGCCGAGGAGTGCGCCGCGATCCTCATCACTTTCGCGGTCGTCGGCGCTAATTTTCGCGCGATTAGGTCACCGGACGTCAGCAGCAAAGGGCTGGCCGATATTTGAGCCAGAATTGCTTTTGCACTCGCTCTGAAGATTCGTTCCGCTTTCGAGGATGACTGGCACAGCAGGCGTTCGTCATCCAATGTAATTCAGCCGTCGGAGCCCCACTGGAGCAGCGACGATGTAATCTGCAGGTACTCATTTTCTCGATAATTGTCGCGTGGTGACGTGGTCGCTTAACGGTCCGAGCGAAGCCGTCACGGCGCCCACATCGGCCTGCGGGACTGGCCTTAGCAGCAAACACGACTTTGCTGATTCAGCTAAGATTTCTAAACCCCTGCGTGCGCTGGATTGTTGTGTGTTACTTTGCCCGAAACGGCAGATGTTTCTGGATGCACACTTATGAAAAAAACATGGCGTGATGAGTATTTTGAGTGACATGCAAGTGTTCTACTCTGGTGAAATCTAGAAATTGGCACTGGAGCTGCATGCTTTCAACCACGTTTCTCGTTTCATGTAGAAGTGTTGAAAATTAATGTTTTTCAGTCAGTCCGGTTTTATACTCAATCAACCAAGAAACGTTTGCCGTGATTTTCTTAACAAGCATTTTCTCTTCGAATTTAACACTTTTTCCAGACCTGATGACAGCAAAAAATATTGAAGACAATATTTCAAACAATTGTATAGGAACCAAGTAAGTATAAGTCCTTTCACCGCAAATTGAACACGGCATGGAACCAGCCATTAGTTTTGTATAGCATTTGCCCGGACCGGCACAAGCAAGCCACAACTTTCTACTCCATTACCGGAGCAAACTACTTCTACTGATTCGCTAAAAGCAAACCGACTCGATCGGAAAAAACCCTAATGTCAGAATGCTTTAATCTAAATCCATGACCGTCGTGGCAGATACCGTGACAGCTGCGCTAGCTATTAACCTCACGAAGTAACTGCGCCACCAGCACTGCGAGCGTCACGAAAAGTCAGTACGGAGCAAAAACTCACAAAAATTCGGTCAAAGATGAGCAGTGCCTGGTATGAACGACGAGTCCGCAAGTTTCGATCGGCAACTTTGTTCATCACATGCTGCTTACAAATTGACCTGATGCGTAATTGAGCGAAGTTTAATTGCATTTCAAACGATCAAACTCTTCGATCGGGGGGCTTCAGCCTTATGACGTAAACGTAGTTTTTTTTAGATCAAAATTTTCCGTGTTGCCGCGCTAAGCAATCACTTTCCCCTGTTTACCTCATAATAGCTGCAACCTTACCTCATAGATCGAGTGGTCAAAAGACAATCAGGATCCAAACCAACTATGGACAAACGTTCTAAGAAAAACGCACCACCTTACAGGGATAGTTTGAGCTTGTTTGTAACGGAGAGTCAGCCGGCCATGGATGGACATTCGAGCAAAGGAAACGGTGATTCACAAGCGCGCATCACGTGACCTAATCGAACGCGACGAGCCTGAGCAATCTGTGGTTCGTCTGGAGGACAATTGTCCTGAGAATGAAGTGCCCCCTTATGGATTTGCCCCACGATAAGGGACAGTGACGTGGGGCGCGCACCGGAGAATGGCGAAGGTGAAAAACACGGAATGCTTCGCGATCGTCTTTTGTTTTTTATTATCGTAACTCACCTTAGAGACAAAAACAAACTGCAGCTTCGCCCGAACGTGCCGTCTCCACACATCATCAGCAACAATTATAATCTTCGTGACCGTCGCAGAAGAAAGCAATACGGAAAGCAAGACTGCCATCACAACCGCTTCTGACGGAAAGTGTGGGGTAACTGCACTCTATCTTAATTTCCGCCAAACCTAAAGAACGCTCTGCGTTTCCTACTTCCAACGCGAATTCTACTTTCGACAGTGATGTCGCAACCACTGAACTGCTCGTCCACAAAATACCACCTTCGTTTTCATTGCGACAATTCGATCACTTTTGCTGTCATGTTCATTACGGTATAAACGGTGTTTGAGGATCATGCATGGCAATGGAAAAAAGCGATTGAATGCGGAAAAATTTTGAAAGATAAATTTTTTCGTAAAAGATCATGACAGTCACTTAAATCAATACGAGATACACACTTAGGTCCACACAGCAAGATCCAAGATAAGGACTTGCTGTGGGATGATAGCGCAATGTTGTGTAAGAATGGGCGCAAGCAAGCCAACTATTTACCGGTAATCACCTGTCGCAGTAGGCGTTATGCCAACGCACCAACAACATATACCTTACATTTCTTAGAGAATCGATAAAGTTAAGCTCACAATTAGACAAGATGTACTTTTGATCTTTAACTTAAACTTCACTATTTTGCGCTGCCATTCCTCTACGTACTTTATTTTGCCTTAAGAACAGTAAACATGAGCGTTCGAGAACCAAACTTCTTATGGCGAGCAGTTCACGTGACGTAGAGCGTGTAAATACTCAAATAGAACCTTTGACTTTCAACAGCCGATTAAACTTTGAAGGCAGAACTCCCAAAGATTCTGGATCAGGAAAAACTGCATTTGGGTTTGAACTCACCAGTTACGGTTATTAGTAGTTCCACACCATGGCTTTTGCCAGTGCTGTGGGACATAGGAGGGATGCTGACGCAGCTATCAAAAACCTTGCTTGGTAGAACTAGTTAGAAATGACGGCATTCCCCCCCCACAGCAACAATTCTGTGTAGGTTTGCGAAAGCTCTGGCAATATCTGCTACTATCTCTGAGAATGTTCCACAGCAGTCATGCTTATCTACCCGTACCCCACTCGAGCAAACAGAGAAGCTAATATGCTGAAGTTATGCCGTATCTTGCTACTCCAACTACGTGTACGGAGATAGACACGCTAATTCTAAAATGATACGGACCGTTTTTATGGTATTGTTTCTGCCTTTGGTTCAACTTAAATGAACAGGAGACGTTTTCAATATCCAAGCGACGCCAAATGCTAATGGACGAAAAATTACTTCCATCTACGAAGCGCGCTTCGTGACTGAATCACGAGCGCAGATAGCTTTAAATGACAGGCCTTTTAAAGCAGCGTTTCCATTCGCTTCCTCTTATTAGATGTAAGTCATTATGTCTCAAATGTACGATTTAACCGGAGGTGGAGACCAAGTGACGTCGATGGAATTTACGTGCATCACTTTTGCGACAGCCTGGTCCATTGCGACCACACGCAATGAGGTTGCTAGTTTACTAAACCCTAGCAGCAAGTGATCGGTAAGCAAGGTATGGTCTATCTGCGCTATACCGAAGACCTGGGTTGCTGTTTGAATTCGCTCAAGCAGTTTTTTTTTGCAACGGAAAGGTTAGCAATGCTGTAGAAAACAACGAAGAATGATGTAGAGGTCGACCGACGCACAAAACTGTCCCGACCGAACATAAATTTGTGATTCAGCTGCAAAGAAATCGTGGTCAACGAAAAAAACTTATGGTTGCGAACTAGGTCGACTCGTGTGTGAAGAAACAGTGAACAGCATCGCGCATACGTGTCACACGTTCGCTTGCGCACGCGTGGGTTGCTTCACAACATTTCGCAGAATCGCACCATGGTGCAGGTTTTAATACCTTCTGGTGAGTTGGAGTTGCGATGAAAATCTACTTTGCAGCTTGTGCTAAAGCTCGTGTTTAGCATTTGATTGACCGAGAGAAACGAAGAAAGCTCATTACTGACGCCTGTAGAAAGTAGCAGCGGTCGTCAACAGGGCAGAAAGAATGTATGGTGTTTGCAGTTAAAGTGGTCACACTATGGCTGGTATTCTTGCAAAACCCACTACCTTTTTGTCGCCTGTAAGTTGGCTATTCGGCCGTGTGAGCTCACGTAGTTTTTTGACGGCTTAAGGTACGAAAGCAACCGATGAGTTGCGACGTAAGGCGGAAACTACAGGTCATCTGAAAATGAATCACAATCTGAAAAGTGTAAGATCACGTTTTTAGGAGGTTTGATATCTAGTTCGTTGTTTTGAAGAGGTCTGTCGCTACTGCTGGTGACTCCATCTGACAGGAAGCACTGGCCAACCGTCGTAGCGTGGCAGCAACGACCGGTGCTGAAGCAGATGGATTTCTAGCAATTCGACTGCCATCTTCTTGCAATCATCACCTTATCATGGCTTGAGCGGTCTTGCCATTGACACCGGCTTGGTTTTACGGCCACGCCTCTTGACTGGTCAGGGTGAATTTAACCCGGCAGGCTGCCACAAGCTGTCACCGAGCATTGCACATCGTTAAGTGCCCGGCGGACGCCGATTGTCACCAATACTTTCTCAAGGTTTCCGATGCCTCCTGCGCACAGCGAGACAATCTCACACAGACAATAAATCGAACGGGTCTGGCAACTGCAGCAGTGGCACGAACCGTTTTGTCACAGAGCCCAAAATTTTCTATCTTCCCGTCGTCAGTCACGACATTCAAGCTTCCTATCTTGACAAAAGCCAGCCTCAAAACAAAAACAGTTCCTCCGACACGCTCAGGAACTCGCTGATCAGGCATTTCTCCAATGTAGCATCGCCGCTTTGTCCGCCACGGACCGAACAAGACCAGCGACTGCGCCTCGCCTGGCATTTGTTTGCACCGCAGCATTCCGACCCGGGGCGAACTCGTGTTTAAGAACGGCGCGCGCTCCGCGACGGAATTAAAGCAGCTTCCCGAGAGTTTCGCGTTTCGCGCCGGCACCGATAATGGTTATCGAGCGAGCGCTCGTTCCACCTTCGACTGCGATCAATCGTTCAGACCAAACACCCCCCACAATGTACCAGACTCCATTTGCAGCGCGAGCACCTGGGCGAATGACCAGAACCAAACTAGAAAATTAACTTCTTGATATTTGCGCTCGGACTGTCCGCCTTGCTACAGGTCGTGTGCGGAGTGATGGCAAACGGCTCAAGAGTTGATATTGCAACTCAAGAACTCGGAAAATAACGTTTTACACCGATATATACGTTGGTTAAAAAGAGTTCAAAAATATATTTGTACAGCAGGTCAAGACGAGATTTGGTCTTTTGGGTATGGCGGGAAGCTTAATACACAAGTGTAACAGCTAAAATGTCGGTTGAAGTGTTTCGAAGTTGCACCAAAGGCGCGACACGTTTAGGATTATTACCGGGGTTGCCAGAATGTGCTTACGTTTGTTTGTCTTCGGAAACATCTCTATTCTTATTTTTAACGAAGTACTTTGTCATAGTGGCATCTCACTGCAGAAATTTTCGTTTGCAGATCCGGTTATACAGATTGCCGTACAGTGGTCACAAAACTTCATTGATCTGTGCTGTCTGTGACGTACGTTACAGTAATTGCAATGTGCATATTTATGTGAAGTTGAATTTCATGCTTACAGGCTTTTTGCCGAAACGTGCCTATGTTTCGATCCAGAAAGATGGTAGGTTTCGGTATGATTATGCTATTGTCAAGGAAAAACGCGACCACTGTCACAAAAAGGATTAGGATTTTGTTTTCTTGCCAAACGTCTGGCCCTTTGCTAACGCGACGAGCGCAATATGATTAGGACTCGGCGGCGGTCAAGTCCGGAGAAAGTTTGCGCGATGGCAAAGATCAATTTAGTTTCAGGTTGACGCCAATTACCGCTTGCCCTTGCAACTTTCCAGCGAAATGAAATGATTGCGTTATCATCCACTTTAAAAGTAGAACAATCCATAGAGCCACGACTCTCGCCTGGCTTGGCAAGTTGGGATCTGGTCGACACAACCAACATTGCCCCCCCTGTTAACTAACTCCCCCAAAAAAATTATCGCGTCCGTTCATCAGCTATTGGGTATCGCATCAAGCGAAAATCCACAGCTTTTGCTGGCGATTGGTTCATCGTGCGTCACGTGACGAACAATAAACAGCGCTCGTAAAATCGCAAGGCACCCGCGTAGGACGATTCATTTACAGAAAAAATAAACTTCCATGAGACGAATTGCATAGGCGGAAATCCGACGACCGTAGGCTTATACACTGTGAAGTGGTCCCAAGCGAAGTGAAGGCTGTAAGATTACTTCGCACCTGTCAAATGCAAAAGGTTAGCACTTGACCCTTTGCCAGTACTTGAAGCTTTCATTAATTCAAGTGCCTTCAGTTCTCACATTGACTGCAAAGTGCGCTGGCTTCTGTTTATTGTAGTGACAAACCCTTCGCGCGCTGGTTAAGAACAACTTATACGTTTGTTGTAACACAGCGAAACTAAGGAGCGTAGGCCAACGTTCCAACACATTCAAAAACCATTTTCCATACTTTTTAAATACCTTTTCAAACCTAAACGAAAAACAAGGCAAAAAACATCTGAAAAACTGTCATCAGCGGTAGAGAACAAATTTGAATAAACAAATGGCTGAGTTTCGAATTGCCATACTTCCAAATTCAATACTTTTTCATGGTCTTGAAAATCGATTTCACAATTCAATACTTTATCAAAACATTCAATACCGTGTGGGTATTCTGGTAGATTATTCGCGTTCAACGGCAGATTGCGACCCTGACGTCACAAAGCAACCACGCCGCTCGTTTACAGCTGCACTTTCCAAGCTAACTTGACAGTCCTTGCAATTTGGCAAGCATTTGTGAAGATAAAAGTTCAGTTTTAGACATGCGTGTGACAGGCCAAGCACAGCGTCATTTAAGCTATCGAAACTGAGTAAAATTAGAACCATGTGGTGAAGTACAAGCGATGCTCGAAGTAGTTAGTGAAAGAAAAACGTATTGTGTAATGGTCACTTTTCACCATTGCGACCGACATTTTATCCAGCGGTTAATTCAATTCGAACCACGCACCTTCTTTTAAAATTAGACTGCAATGCCTGACTCACTGTATCTGGATCTAAACTCGGTCGCAAGCACTAACAGCAGCTTTACAATCATGGTATCTCCTGTACATCGAACACCACGGAGTAAATAAGAAATTTCCCTGTTCAGTGGAAAGAATAATGGCAGCCTAGGACCCGGGATTGAACGATCCTTGTGGGAAATCTGTCAAAACAGCACTTGCTGGTGCTGAAGCGATTTTTTAAATCTTTTATTTTGAAAACAAAACAAACAAAAAAGTGAACCTTGCAGCTAGGGCACCGGAAGACCGTGTGAACGGTTGTTTGAACGTTCGGAAATTCACCAGATCTAATCAGCGTCCTTGAAGCAGCTTTGCCAGCCACGACTACAAATGCAGCTGCAGCGCTCACACCTGCCCGAAAGGATAACACAAGTTTCTGAAGCCACTGAAGCTGATGACAGAATAAATTACAACGTTGCAGCTGCCTTCAGGTGTGAAACAGGCGACAAAGAACTGTTCGAACCTGCAGATCACTGGATCCACGTAACGCCGCAAGAACGCAGCGTAATTTAAAAGATTGTTTTGGAGTAGTATCTCCAGGCTTATTTTCTTAAACGCAAACGTTTTGTCTTCCTTCAACAAATCAGTCACGAAGCGGATGACGTCAGTGCCACGCCGACGACTGTGACGGATTGCATAGTAGCGAAAGCAAAGCGTGAAACGACCCGATTACTGCTTCTTTTGTAGGCAACCTCAGAGCACGTTGGGTCGAAATAATTTGGAGTTGCATGCAGCGACTGGCGACCTTCCCACCGAGCGACCGGTAGCTTGTTCGGCTGAACGCTTTCCGCTGGAACTTTCCAAACCGCTTTCCCTGAGAGGTTTGTTTGCGCGAAATATTCCCACGCAGCGTGGAGCTAAGAAACGTTTTTGAAGATCTGCCTTCGCTGCCGGGAGCATCGGCTCCGACAGCAGCATGGTGCCCGCGAAACTTACACAGCGCTTATTACATCCTCTTTCAAGCAGGTCCACGTTTAATGGCGTTTGACCGGTCGGGCTGTTTGATACGACAGCAAATAGAAAACGGGCGGACGAGATGAGGCGAGCGTTTCTCATTGTTGCGCGGTGTCGATAATAACTACAACAGTGTGGCACCGATGCTTAAGTCGCTGCACCTTATCAGGTCAACTGGCCTTCTTACCATTTTTGCCAGGTCACAGTTAGTTGTTCGCATTTTAAAATTTGAATATACGCTGTGGATGAAAACCCGTCTACGTCAGCTTGCCTAGATGATCTTGTTCTGCCGGCTTCCTCCCCAAAGCAAGGCACAAAGCAGCGAGAAATATTAGCCCGTAACGTTTTGCGATGCACGTGGCATCATTGGATTTGACCTTCGTCGCCCGGACGTCAAGGAGCGGTTTATTTTCGTGCTCCAACCACGCAGTGGAAGCCTTCGACCTGTCTTGCCGACGCAGACTAGAAATTTCGAAATGTCCTTCCAGCGGCGCAACCGACCATACGGATGTTACTTTCTACGGCAAAGCGTGCCATACTTCGCACGCTGGCCACACTACTGGCAATCAATCCACCTTAGCCATCACTTCCCTCGTAGTTCTAGAAAAANATTTTTGAAACCACGATTCAGCGTCCACGATGGCCAACACCTCTTTGTAGGCGCGACACTTCTGCCCATCGATCAGCGCAAATGCATTTAACACGCATTATGACGTCACTACAGAAAACCGTGACCAGAAATCGATGCAAACCTACGTGGTCCGGCGGAAGTCAAAGCCACCACTGAGCCAATTACTGGCAACGCAACATCCGCGGACTAGCACAGTAGGACCAGCTAGGCAAAGCAACGTCTCGCCGAGTACGTTTCATGGACTGTTATTCTTTTCTTTTCAGCAAAAACCATGTTTGAAAAGATTGCGCTTAAAGGCAAAGCACAGCCGGTGGTCGCCTGATATTCGCGGGCAACCAACGAACAATCAAGCAATCACAGCTTTCCCGCTGTCAGACGCTTGCAGTTCCAGCGCAAGCCACACGTTGCAGCTAATTGCTAAAAACTAATCCTAATCCGTTGTCACGAAAAGCAAGAGTTTTAAGCAAAAATACGATCTCGGCGGCGGGGGCAAACAAATGGGACTAACGCTCCCCCAAGCAAAACCTCACAACGTGTGCTCGTTTTAAGGGTGAATACTTTTCCAAAGTTCCCACCTATCATTCCGCGCATCACTGAAGTTGTTGGGATTTCATACAAAATGGACTGACCTCCAGTTACTTTCTGCAATTGATCTCAGTGCTCCATCGCAGAACGTTGAAGGCGCATTGATATGTTGCAGCCTTTTCACAAATAGACGGTAATTTATGCAAATTTTGGTGGGCTGGGGATCATCGCGATTCAGTAAAACTGTTAGTTAATAATGACTTAAAGCTACGGCCTTCGGGTGGTTTAACTTGTTTGGATACCATAGGTTTATTTTGCACATCAGATGGCATTGACAATACTTCATTTGGAATTCAAAACCGCCTTCTATTCAATAGTAGTTTTGACAACTCCTGGCCCTCGTTTGACAAGCGTTCGTGCTGGTAACATGTGTTCAATTTGTGCACGCTTGGTTACCACATTACCAACAGAAGTCCATCTTTCAAAGCCCTGGCTGCGGACAAGATCGCACTGAACTCGTGTCAGAGTATTCTCTTTGACTGCAGTGGTCGGAGAGGAGCAATGCAAGGCAGGGCCAGATCTTAAGTAAAAGCTCATGTAACTAGGAGTGGGTTCTTACAAGGCCTCGTAGATAAGCATCCGTTTAACATCCCTCTATACTAGATAGACATCCGTGTATCTGGAAGAACTTGGTGCTTGCTATTGACTGGAAAAAATTGCATCACCAAGAACTGAATCCTTTCGGGTCGGGGGTGAGTCATGAGCTTGTCTAGCGGCGTGCTACATGAAGCCTGATCACTTCCACAAGAGGATTTTATTGACTATTCAACGAACGATTAGGCGCTGGAAAGGGAACCGAAGCAGATTGAAAATAAACAAATTTGCAACCCAGCATCTGTACATGTTGCTCAGATAAACCAATTGTTGTCCTCTACGCAATAGCTGCTTTTATCGGAGCGTTCTGAGTAAGAGCTCCCTGATTTAAAGATGTATTCATTTATTTTATATTCGCACTTAAAAGGCAAAACGTCTGGAAGGATGCTTCCTCGCAAGTAATAAATAGTGTTGCAGCGTAATCGGAAACGGAACCTGTTTTCTGCTCAGAGGACTGATATCCACCGCTTTTACACAGAGGCAAATTCTGCCAGTTCTAAATAGATGGATGGTAAGGCAGACCTGCAGGGTGACGCGAACCGCCTGAACAATGCAAAAGCGTTCAGTGCAATCAGCAACTCCGTCGTGCGTTTTTTTCATTTCAGACCACCTGCGGCCTTTTAGCGCTACGGCACAATTCTCACCGAGACGCAATTTCCTCCAAGGCCGAATGGCCTGAGCGTAATTGCTCCAGCTACAGGAGTGAGCAGCGAAAAAACAGCGGCAGTTGCACCGTTTGCCAATCCGCCGTAGGCGCCACCTGTATAAAAAGGGGATCGCGTCTGAAATATTAATGCGCCGCGGCCAGCCTGCTGTTGTGTCGTCATAATCGTCGTCGCTCTCATTGCCAAGCAATTGCTCGGCCGAGCCAGATTGCCTGGGCGACAAAGCGTCACAATCGCATTTGTTATCGCGCTCGCCACTGGCGCGCATATTAAAGTCCGGTTGTTTGCTGCACTGGACCTTGGTCGCCTCACAGCGCCACTAAAAGCATTAACAATCTCGACCGCGATTGCACCAGTGGAGTTTCACTTTATTCCCACACAGCTGCGACACAAAATCGAAACTACTCCGACGTTGGGATGGTGGGTCTCGTTCTGTTACCTCTGCCCGATTTGTTTTTTAAAACGACAGAAACAACAGCTGCTTATCCCAGCATGAACTATGCGTCGTATGCAAAAGAACACGCTGTCGCAAATCACACTGGAAACCGCACTGCCTTTTATGTTCCAACTTAATTCGTCTTGAAATTGCAAAACGCAGCACTGGTACTTATCCTGTTCTCAAGGCAAATTTTTGAACGCTGATACGCGACTGCAGCTCAGTCTCGCTTCTTCCTGAACAATTATGATGTGAAAACGAACCTGACGGGCGCGAAACCTGCCGGGCCTCCTCCTCCGGTCAAAACGTTGCTAAACCCGTCACCACTTCGTAAATGCTGCAAACAGCAGCTGTTTGTTGAAACGCTGGCAGTCACTAATCCTCTAACTTAAAAAAAGCCGACATTTTCGCTTTTCAAACGACGAGGAGCTAGAATGCTAGATATTCGATCCTGCGCAACTCTTGACAGCTGTCGATGTCTTGCTCGCCACCAATGCGCTGTTGCCGCTGCGCCCCGTCTTCGGTCTTCGCGGCCCACCTTCTCCTTGCCCTGCTCGGCACTCGACTGGACGAGTTCACCAGTCGTTTCCGAGCGATGGCGCGGTACGCTTTGTTCTTCAAAGCGTGGTGAGCGTCCCAGCCGAAGTATCCGCCGACTGAATGACGGAGATGGCTGCCACCTCAACGTGCGATCAGTTTGCTCACCGACAGCATCACAAGGGGAATTCCCGCCTTCGCAGCAACAAGCAGTCGACACCTGTTGCTGCCAACGCTCAAAACAAACGGAGGCGCAGAACTGCGGGCGTTGCGAGAAACAATGGTGCGCGAGCAGGCAGCAAATCCGTCTAGAGCCGAGTGCAACTGTGCGATGAGGTGAGGTGAAGCTTCGCTTAACGTCGCATATTGTAACGCTAAGCATTCGACCGCTAGCACACCAGCGTTGACAAGCGGTGGCAAAGACTTACATTAGGCACACTTTTGTTAATTATGCCGCCTGTTTGAGGACGATCTTGTAAGACTGTTAGAACTGTTCATCTGTTTTCAAAATGCTTGTAGGATTTTAAAGGTCTATTCGACCTTGGGCACCCAGAAAGTTCTGAAAAAGCTGCAGTCATGCCCGGAAACCACGGAAACTACGCTGATTTCTTCCAATACCCGATCATCCACCGAGTACGTTTCAATTAGCAGTGCGGCGTGTACGCAAATTTCAACCAATCGCACACTACCTGTATGACTAAATGACAGAATCCAGAGCTAATCAATCAGGCAGCATTTAACTTCGTGACAAGTAGATCAATGATCTTAGAACCAGGACGTCATTGATGTTTACCGCAGGCTCTTTCCTCACGCTTTCCACTCCTTCGACTCAGCTTAACTGCCGATTTCGTTCGGTCTAATTAGAAACGATATCCAAATATTAGCAGAAAAAGGCTTCCCTACGACCTACAGTAATTGCTTATCGGGATCTCGCTATTAATGGGTATAACTACATGCTGACAATTGCTAGCCTAACACGTTGCCAGACCTCTAATCTTTCTGAAGATTTGACGACAAATTTAAAACGGTCGCTTTCATTGCTTTTTCGCAATGATGCTTCTCAGGCTACGACGATAAACAACTCCTCAACGTTCCTGAATTCTCAATCGCATGTGAGGGTTGTTCGCCAATCAGCAGTCGACTATGAGCAAACTGTCGTCCTTCGTCGGTCACCGATGCTTACATGTTTACAATCTCTGACATCGCCGGGAAATCACCATGTTCCGGTATCGACAGGAGACAGGCTCCGAGCAACACGAACCGCCGTTCAGTTCAGTAATCTCTCAAGCCACAACGACCTTGCCGGCCACTGCAGGCGAAGCAGTTGCTACGGTGTTGGCCAACGACCGAAGCCTCCGCTCAACTTGTCCGGGCATCAGAAAATAAACAAATCGGAAAACAGGAGTGCAGCGCACGTCCGCATACAGACTCTGTCATGCTCCTCAAACGCGGAAGTCACAGTTGTTGTATCCGCGAAGGCAAAAACAAGTACAGTGCCAGACTTGGGTGCTAGAGAACTAGGACGTTACGTTCCTTTCAGCAATGTTGCTTCAAAGCAACATAAACTAGCAAAAAATCAAGCCTTGGGCGAAAAGTCAAAACGAAAACGCGAATCAAATTCTCTTATTTCAAGAAGGGTTTCCTACTCGCAAAAATTAAATACCACAAACATTTGGCTCCGGAGACACTTGTCGTAGCGATGTCGTTGATTCGGGCCTTTTAACCGAAATGTTGGCTGCTTACCAAGAAAATAACATTTTGCACCACTTTAAACTTCGGGTACACAAGCAAACTTCGGTCAATATTAAGCAAATTATCAACCTTTCACAACTGCATTCTAACCGAACGAAATCATGAACAGCACCATAAGATCTGCGACACTGGGGAGACTTGCTTCTTTCAACTATATTATTATTTTTATTGTTTAAAATTCATTAACCTTACCTCCCAGGTCATTTCGACTCTTAAACAATTCACCTCAGACCGATGTGCGGCCGAAGTGGAATCGGTTGGATTTATTGAACCACTATTTTATGTTTAGGATTTATTGAACCACTATTTTATGTTTAGGATTTATTGAACCACTATTTTATGTTTAGGATTTATTGAGCCACTATTTTATGTTTAACCACTATTTATGTTTGCTGTATTTTAAAAATACAGCACTTGGTCAATTTGTGATACTTTGATCTGACTTTCATTAATAAAGCCACGATGTATTTCCAGCGAATCGCTTCGTTTTTGGTGAAAGGAGCTGCTAAGACCTGATTTTTACTTTCAGGCATTGCTAGAGTTGATGTCCTACCAGATCAATATCCAGTACGTTCATGGCCTTGGCTAAATTTTAGAATTGTTTTTCCGTACTTATTCAAGCTCAAGCGTCTTTACCAGTCCGAAAACTTTCCTAGTCAAAGTAGCTAGCAGTTGATTTTTGGGCAAAAAATATTCAAAATTCAATCAGAAATCCAAGATTTGAGTTTTTATGAGCGGGTAGTCGTTGTTTCCACACCTTCGCTGCGGAATACGTCCTGGAACAAATAACAAGTTCCTGACAGAACAGCACATACATATCATGTGACCTGGAACAAGCGACAAATGATCGAGATATGTCAAAATGGACGTTGGAGGGCGCTGCGGTGCATCGCACAGACGTACTTGTGAACTGAGGTGAATGCAAGCAATGCAGCGAGCATGGCACGCCTCGATACGGTCTGCAATGCACATAAAAAGAAATCACTTACACATTATTCGCATCATTGGTGTTTTTACCCACGCGTCGGCCCACAAGTTACGTATGAAAATCTTCGACTTCAAATCAACGAGTTATTCATTCTCATGCGTTCTTTTTCGTACTCGATCAATATATCAAAATGGCTGCACCGCGGCGCAAATAAGCACTAATCACACGAGCCTGCTTTGCTGAACCGACAGGTGGAGAGGGCTGCAATGATTGAGGGTTTTCTCGCTGGTTGTGAAAAAGCGGGGTGTGCTAGTAACCAGTGTTTTACCCACGGGGAAAAAAACGCACAGAAACTATTAGGACATGACGAACACTGGAATAGCCAACTGTTTACGTCCTGGTATAATGCAGAGATTGACAATTAACTCCAGATGCTTTCAACGGTTGCATGGTGGTACAAACATTGGCTCAGGTCTCTGGTGATAAACACAGCAAGCTGGTTTGGTTCCAGTATTGGTTTGTGAGCATCCAATTCAATGCATACACGATAAAGAAACTAACGGTCATAAATCGGTTCTAATCCTATCACTTGATCTGCGTGGCGAACAGTTAAGTGAGGGCTGAAGGCGGAAATTTCGGATTTCGGTACTTGATATTTCTTTATTCGTTGAAAGCGTTTTTGGCCATTCAGCAATACATGAACATCTTAAGAGGATATAAATCCCGTCCTAAGACGGCACATGAACGCGGCTGGTGGAAATGAGCAAGCGGTTCGAACGCCAGCGATACGCAAGCTAATGCCGAATATCAACTAGAACAAGAGCTCCGTTCGTGGACTGGCGCACGAATCAAACTCAGTACACATGTTCTCACTTTTTGTTTATACCAGAGGCAAGTATGGGCAAACGCAGAGTTTCGTCGCACACCTTTGACATGCTCGCATCGAGTGGTCACAAGCCAATACCAGAAAACACGTAGTCACGCTGCTTCTTTAAACAATAGAAAAGTACACCCAGTTAAGCATTTGTTGTTCGCAGTAAAGTCCGCTAAAGAAGCCAATCATCATAACCTGCAGAAATATTTGACAATGAGGAAGTAGATTCAATTGCACGATAGCGAGCACATGTCGAATTCGCGTCGTTTTGAAATTGCTGGCTTCGCTGTTGTTTTAAATTTCACGGATTTCTCCGCGCTTCGGTCAAGCGCGACAAACTGCTGCAACGATGAACGAAGCGAAGTGTTCTGCATACGGTCAATTTTTAAAAAGAGCGAACTCCTATCAAGCCCAATTTTCAATGGTTGCCACGAGGCAAGGCCGAAGAAAAATAAACACAACGTATATCATGACAACCAACGTCAGAACGGCGGTAGGAACAGCCAGAGCGTTTTATGGAAATTGGCGTTTGGTGCCCGGTGGTGCTGATTACGCTACTTCAACTGAAGCCTGGGCGCAGAGAAGTGTTGTTAGCTGGCCGACACGTAATTTAATGGAAAGAGAATGGCAGGTTCGTCACGAAAGGATGTTTCATTTGTAGCCAATCTGAAGATGATATGCAAACAGAGACACGCATAGGGGTTTGTAGCAGGAATTGGGACGTCCTATTTTATGGATGTGGTTAATGTTCGTGCATTACCATTTATTTCAACGACGACGTCCATCCACCAATGCTCCCTAAAAGACATCGTGGGCTGGATATCCCGGTACAAATAAAAACACAGTTAAGAGATAATACTTTCCAGGTTTACTTGCTGACACGTTTTCCATAAACGCTCAATAGTTTGTTGCGGTCAAGGTAGCGAAGACAAACAATTCCTTTGATGCTTACTTTTTTGCAGCTTGTAACATGAGATGAGACGTAGTAGCAGTAGCTCGATGCCCATGCACTGTTGCCTCTTTCATCACCTTCTCATACACAGCGTTGCATTTTATTGTTTAGCTTTTCTAGGGGCACTTTACACGATGACCGTTCTGTTTTTCTCGGTATCCCTGATACACTTTGCTTGGGAAACGTAAATATATTATCCCCTTATTGCTAATAAACTACTACTACCTTGGCGGCGGCGGCGGAATAACCAAGGAAAGAGATACCGTTAAAGGAACTGTTTAATGCAAAAGAAACTGTTTAATGCAAAAGAAACTGTTTAATGCAAAAGAAACTGTTTAATGCAAAAGAAACTG
>JGI24158J21664_10000586_pt1 | contig 34750 bp, 22 predicted proteins | sample Ectturendosymbi3_FD_21664 | JGI IMG/M metagenome (IMG submission 21664)
GATAACAGTTGTTATCGAAACGTTTGCAAGATGTCAGTTGTATCGTTTGCTTTGGCCGTAGTATTTATTATAAGGATAAACTTTAATACAAGAAATTCTCAGGCAACCACTGCCAGATAAAATTTTTCATATAACACTGGTGAGGACATTGAACGTGACATCCATTTGAGAGTTTTTGTAATTTTCTTATTTTACACAACGCGGAATTAATAAAGCAGCAACAAACAAATTTGGTTAAAGTATTTTTCACCTCATTTTGCTTTGTTTTTTGTTAAGCGATAAAACTTCATGCACATTCCATTTTGCAAATCCAACATATAGACAATTTTAAAAGCTCTTAAAAACTCTAGTCTTGTTGCAAGCGTTCGAGGAATCTACCAATTGGGTTTTGTTTTTATCACTTTGCGGAGATTCAGACTTGCATATACCTGTTTTCAAGTAATCAATCTCCATAAAGACAATGAAGTCGAATGAATTATCAAGTTTTTTTCAAAAGAGATCGATTTCATTTAACTCCAAGCACCTCAGTCTAAAATCTGCAAGTAATGGTGAAATGCTGAAGGGATACGAATTGGTTTTTAACCCATGGATTCGATCGAAGCCTAGGGTTCGACGGAGCCGTTTCAGGGGTTTTGACAGAGGTCTTCTGAGTTACAAATGTCAGCAAAAATTTTTGGTTATATGTTATTAATAACTATATGCTAAAATAGAAACAGTCTGCAGTTTCATGGATTAGCGCAATGCCGCTGCCCATGCCAGAAGCAAATGAGGGTGCAGCATAGGAGGCATTAGCCGAAGCTTGACTAAATGCGCGGTTACGATTGCAGCAAGCTAGTCATAACACACTTTACTATATTCAGGCTTTTTTTAAAGGCATTTTAGGGACCCGATTCGGGTCCCTAGAATTGAAAATCGGGTCCCTAGGATCAGAGAAAATTTTCATCGGGTTCCTGGAATCAGAGAAATCGGGTCCCTGCAGGTCTATACCGGGTACCTAACATTTTCCTTAAAAAAAAACCTGCTATACCATTAAATCACTTCATTTCTGTGATGCAAACATTCCATCATAATCTTGTTTGAACGTATCGTCACTGCACACGCTGTGCTGCGCAGAAAACTGTCTTTGGTTAGAGTTATTTCCTTCATGAGCTTATAGAAAGGAAAACGAAAACCGACATTACGTAGATATTGCAGGTACTGTTAAGTTTAAGGAAGACAAAATCGTCCATGTCAAATATTTTTAAATAATCGTAAGTACGTAATATTGTGCAGTAATTTCCACTGTTTTTGCTGTTAGCAAGGTATAACTCTCACCGCTGTTTACTTTTGATTAATAAGAGTGATGCTCCACACATCGCTTTCACACATTGCATGTACCAAAGACACGCACTCGTATCAAAAATGTTGTTTCCAATACTCGCTTACGCTCTCAAAATCGTTGTTCAAACTGAATAACATGTGAAGGCTCTCCCTCAATCATCGCATTTTTACGCAGCTGTATGTCGAAACGGACTCGCAAGCCCTTCTCTACCCTTCTGACGTTCGTTGACAATCTCCTGGAAAGGTGATAACTCGTGCGTTTTGCTTTGAATGCAGAATTTTTTCAAGCTTCTGCAACATTACAACCGCTGGCATTTAAAACATTTCCAGGGGACACGCTTTCTTCTCACCTGGGTTATTTGGCCGATATTTTTGGTGCCCTTAATCACATGAAAGCTTTTACAGGATTTGAAAAGATATTTTGAGTATCACTTCCTTAACTGACAGCAATATAGAGCACGTATATGGAAGCCATTTGCTTTGACACTACAAGTGCAGATATAAACAATCAACACACAGATGACATCGTTGAGTTTCAGGAAAGCGGGAAGCATACCTTCATCACAAAAAATCTTCGTACCTATTGGTGCCATACCAAATGGAAGGCTACCCGCGTGTCACTAAATTTACCCTCGAGGTTCGCGTTGTTCGTAAAAGCATATCTATGCGAGCTTGCGCTTTCTATACTGGTGGGATATTAAAAAATAAAACGGAAGAGACTTCCTAGACTTCCTTGTGAAAAGGAGATGAAGATTGCTCTTTCTGAAACAAAGCAACGAATATCCCAAACTGTCACCAAGAAACAAAGCAGAAAATCACATTGACAAAACAATGTATTGTTAAGTTTGAACTGTTGGTTTTTTATTTTCTTGTTGCTATTTTTTTCCCGTTATCACTGTGCAACAAATTGGAGTTTAAAATAAGCTTGGAGAATAACGTAGGTGTTCGGCGGGTTTGTAAACGTTGAGAACCACTGTGAAAAAGCAAGAGCAGATAAAGCAAGCGAACTTATGACTAAAATGACTAAAAAACGCAAGCTACGTCAACTAAAACGGAAAAATAGGCCGTTCTCAAATAATTACTTTTACTAAAACTAAAATACTATCTGAGGCCAATTACGAAGCAACAAAACCACAGCCACGGAATCATGCCGCGATGACTCAACACAAAGCGTTATAGATTGTGTAAGCAAAAAGGCGAAAGGAGGTCATGAAGTTGGCCGACGTACTTTGTTTTTTCATAGCCCTAAATCTGAAATGTCTAAGTGGAAAAATGCTAAACGCTTTAAATGGAGGTGTTTTTACATAAAGAACATTAAAAACCGGCCAACGCGCAGTAAGATTGAAAACTGATCTCATTTTTCCGAATAAAATTTGAGACTTACCTATCTTCAATACTTGTATTAAGTTTACATCTTTGTTAAGAATTGCACGTTGTTTGTCGGCAGAATTTTCTGGTAAAGCTGATGTAATCTCGGCATCATGGAAAGTCAACTTCACCGTGTCATGATTTTACTAATAAACTTTCAATTATGACAAAGTACATGTCTATAATCATTTTTAACTGCATGTCAGCTTGTTTGTAAACAGCTGGCATTCTTTCCCAAGGTATTAGGGTGCATTGTGTACATTACAGTAGACCTGCAAGTAATGTTTCACCTTGGTTCACCTCTCATTTCAAAGCACACTAATTTCCACTAAGATTTAGCTTGTTCTTCGCAGTAGTGGCGACAATAAAGCAACCTTTATGGTTTGTTGAATGAGAGCGTTTTACTGCGGGCACGACGAGAGTTCGAGATGAAAGACCTAAGAGTTTGCTCGTGAACTGAAGTCCTTATCAAAAAAAACAAAAAAAAATTGAAACACAGCTCTAGTTGATATACTGCAAGAAAGTATACCCTGACTTATTTTTCCCATACATCTCCTTTTGTACCTGGCAGAATATCGGCAGCCTGAGAGGAATTAGAAAAGGATTAACCGAACTGCTTCTCACTTTTAAAAAGAAAATCTTTTTTGGGTAATCTCGTTAAACGTTTCCGCGATAAATTTTTTGATTAAGAGTTAAGCAGTCTGCAAGTCTTCCATATTCACTTGTTCACTTTAGCAATTGAACCAACTTATTTTACTCAATTTTGCTAGATCAATGGGATGCGATGAGATGAAAAAAGCAACAGAACGTCTCACATCATATTGTTGGAAACAAATAAAACTGCACCAAAATTAATGGAAATCATTCGGAACATATCGGTTTCAGGAATTTTTAGACTGTCACACAACATCAAAATTCAGATCTATTCCTTTCTTTTATGATATTTAAGTTTCTCAATGTTTTATTGATGATGAGCAGGTAAACGTTTGTTGACTGCTGCAAAAAAAGCTTTTTTTCTTTGGAAAGAATTGTAAAGAAACGTCCCAAATCCCATGGCACATTTCGTAGAGCTGCTAATGAAACTACTAAATGAAAAATATTTGCTTGCAAATTCAACTATCTACACTCTGCACCATCATTCCATTTTGCCAAAAAATTTCATGATTTTGGCATTAGACAAGATTGTTGCTAATGTATTTCATTGAAATTTATGATCAGAACGTCTGAAATTCTATGCAACAAACCATGTAGCTTTCAGTTTCTATCGCTTGAAATTGTGAATCTTTTGAAAAACAAAACGAGATCATTTTGTATTTGCATAGAAATGGTATCAGCATGCAGGTTTCGGATTAAGATTTTTGTAGTTAGAATGCGTGTTGTGAATTTCATTGAGAACGTTTCTTGTTTGCGCTTATCGACTTTCCTTTCCAAGCGACATTTTAGCATTCACGTCACGGTCAGGAGGTAATGCCGGCACTGTCTGGGTAAATTAAATCTTCTTTTAAAATCAAGTAAGCACCAAAGCTCATGTTAATCGTAATGTGTTAAACGTTAAATACCTTTAACAGAGTAGTCTAGTGGTTCCCAGCGTGTACGATCAAACGAACAACGCACAAATAACCCATGTATGAATTCAAAGGGGCACTCAAACAATTTGGTTGGTCACCTATCGACCAACAACCTAAGCTCATCTGTTTTGAACGAACTGAATTTTGCGCCTTAAGTTAGCGTTACCTCATTACTGAAAAAATTTCGCAGTTGTTACATCAAGGGTCACAATACTTTTAACCTCTTGCAGAGTCATTTGCAAGTGCGGCGATTGGGTTTGGGCACGTTTTTTTAATCCTAAGACCTTGGCAGTGATGATGGATATAGACGAGCGACGCCCTTGCAGTCTAAACGCGACGGGCCAGGACGTCGTGACGTTCCATTTGGGAACCTCTGGATTAGTCTGTTTAACTGCCAAACACTTTTTAAACAATCCGTTATACACTTTAACAGATTAGTCAATGCTAATCTGTTGAAGGTGAAAATTATACACGTCGTTCATCAGCGTAGCAAGGGGGAAAGGGTGGCATGGCCCCCTAAACTCTAGCATATCTTGTGTTTTGCTTTGAGAGGTAATGTCCCAAACAAAATACTCTTGCTCGCTTAAAGTCGAAGTATTTGCTCCCCAAATAATTTTTGGGCTGGCTACGCCACTGATGTCGCTTACTTTTCTGTCTGTGCACAATATTGTTCTCAGCGTGACGCTAAACGCGCTGATTGTTGCAAGAGTTCAGTTTAGCGATTTCGCGGCAAAAGTTGAAAACGTTTCGATGTCTCAATTCTTTTCAACACTTGGAGCAGTTCGAGTGTTCTCGTTCGGAGACTAATTCTGTGTGTATTACTTCGCTACTCTTACCATGACATTTTGTGGGCTTGACTGCTATTATACGGTAAAAATTCAAATTAATGAATGGATTTCATTCACATGGTGTAGCCTGTTATTTTTGGACTTTTATTTTTCAAAGTATTATTTCAAAAGGCCAAAGTTTATCGATTGACTAAAAACAAACCCTTAATATTTAGTTGATGATATTTCCGTTTCAACAGGATTATAAATACAAAAAAGAGAACAATATAAAAAAACAAATCCCAAACTATCTCAAAGCCTTCAAATGAGTAACTAATCCTTTAACAGGCATATTTGACCTGATCAAAATCCCACTGAGTTGCATAAACGTTTAAGAAAAAAAACATGTACGTTTACTGCTCCTTTCATTACCACGTTTGTATTTTTAGCAATCAAAAATGTTGAAACAAATTAGTGGTATGAACACGTTACATTTTCGTAAAGTAAGCGTTAACACGAAAACACTGAATATAGTTAAAAATTAGTTGAAAGCATCACTGACACTTATTTTGCTTGAAGCAATAAGTTTTATGTTTTGTTCGTTGCACGTTGCATTTAGATTACTTGCTGCTGAAAGGTCAGACAAAAACTTTAAAAATTAAACAACTGAATTTATTGCGTCATAAACTACTCTAATTGGCTAACGACGCTGAGACACAGCTGAAGAGACATGAAAAGTAGCACTTTAGAAGCAGTAGGACTGATTTTGTTGAGCAATACTTTCAATCTTGCCTGTTTAACGAATAATATATTTAAGCCTTTCTGTATTCTCGGCAAAGCTGTTTTTGAGTTCTTATTTTATTAAACTCAGGCTTCCTTGACTCTTGCACTAAATGATGCGCCATGCCGTGCAATTTGAAGTTGATTATATATTACTAAAATTTGTGGTGAGCTAATGAAAATTTGAAAGCAAAAAAAAAAAAAACGGCAAACCAGAAGCAAAGTAGCCTTTAGTTTTTCAATTTAAAGCAGTGGATAGAAATGTTACTTTGGTTGAAATAAAAAACGGTGGAGATTTTTTGCTTTTTAACCGGAATTAAGATTTCTGCTGTAGGTTGCAATGTTTTCAAAAGCGTTATTGTCTCCAAAGTGGTTTTACTCTCTTTGTACTGACAAAACATTCAAAAAATAATAAGTGGGTGACCTTAACAAAACATATTTGCTTACGCTCCAGGACGCAGCTCTAAACTTTTAGGGGGATACATGACCGTCGTTTACATTATACCGAAATTTGAAGACAACCTGCAGTTTCACTTGGCGTAGATCAACCTAAAATTTTTTAAACGAGCTTTATTTATGTTGTGCGTACTGAAAAGACCCAGGTTATTTCAAACAACTGAAAAAACGTGAACTGCTTTAAACCCTACGCCCTCTTTTTGTTCGAACTGCTGGAGTTGAACAAAATTATCCTTGTGGTCGAAGTGATGTCAGCAAACGAAACCGCGTTCAGCAAATTAGTACAAGCACGAATTTGCCCAAAAAAGTCTGTGCTGTGGTTTCCGTATTTTCTCCAAATCTCTCATTTGGAATGCTCTATTTTAAATAGGATTTGCATTCGTGCCTGTAAACGCGGGTGTCTTAGGCCATTCAGTCTTTACAAAGGCTTGTCTGTGAAGGTTACTACAAGCGCTGGGTCTACTGTGACAGTCTGAGATTGAAGAAGAAACGGTAGACGAAAAAATGTAGCCGGTCCAGTCGGCTTGCCCGCCGGCGAAATAAGCACTTGCTTTTAAGTAAACCCGGAATCGAATTTGTTCACTTATGGAATGCGTACCTGAACAAGACTAGACGAAAAATTGAATGGTTTTAGCAGATATTTTATAGAGAGAGTACTGCTTGTAGATGTTTAAATCACACCATTAAGAAACAAACCACCTTTTTGCATATCTTTGACCTTAGAAAATTGATGTGTTAAAAGCTATCTCGTCTTTCGCAGTTTTTTTCTGAGCAATGCTTATTTTTGTAGTTTTTTAGAGAAAGGTTATTACAGATGGTCTGTAATGTACTCAAGCAAAGTTTTAATGGAATAAATTCAACTTTACAACTTAGTGTTTTTTGTAACTTTCATGACAATTAAGTTGATACAATAATGCCAAATACATCGCAGGACTAACATGTACAGCTCTTTGGGAGATTACACAGCACAACAATGATCTGAAATAAGCAAAACTCTAAACCTCTGAACAAATTTATGCGCGTCAGAGTCAGGTTGGAATTGACTGACCTTTGAACCATCATCAATTTGATCAGGCTCATAAGTAAAGCGACTGCATTTACGAAGATTGCCTTACGAATGTACGAGAATAAAAGTGGTTACAACACATTTCATTTTTTTCATTTTTAGATGTAAACCTGATTCATCGTTTTTTGTCTAGAAAAGTGATTCATTCCTGATCGCATTTTTTTTTAATTTTTCGCTTTTTTACTTACTAATTTGCACAATTTTTTCCTTCTTTTTCAAAAATTTATTTGCTTCAAACATGTTTTGTTTATCATCATGTAATGCAAAGAACTGTACCGACGCTGTTTAAGAAGGGGAGCAAACCTCAATCTTCAGCGTGTTTCTGAGTTCGTTTTGAGTGTTAGATCTTCTTGGCAGGCACCGAAAGACTGAAAAGTCAAAAGTGAGTATGTTATTTTTCTTTTGTTTCATCTTAAAGAATTACTCCTATCTCACATACAGCATTTTCAAGATCAGTCAATATTTGGGAAAGCATCCTCATCTGCAAAGTTGCCTTTCAGCAAATCATGGGATACAGCAATAGGTTTCAGCTGAGGTATTTCAAACTTTTTCTAACATAAATTTTTATCAAAGCAACACTTTGAAATGAAAGTGAGATTATACTAAGCACTGATGCTCAATTATTTAGAAATGTCTGCTACTGATTTCAAAATATTTTCTTTCATTGAAATCCTACTGCCAAAACCTGCCAATACCTATCAGCATGAAAATGTTCATGCAGGTATCACTTGGTTTTAGATGTGCTTAACTAACGCAGATACTTAGTTCAACGGAAAAGCATTGTTAGTTTATTTTTAGTTTTTGAAATTGGTATTTTGAAACAAGACATATATCTGATGGCTGTAAATCTTTGGAGTACCTCATATCGTTGTCTGCGTCTTATTATAGCGACAGCGGCGCTTACTGTAGCAACAGCGGCACTTCAGAAGTTGTGGTGCCGATGCAACTTAGCATATGGAAACGAACATTACGTCTTTCTGTGAATAAACTGTTAGATGGTATCTTTCGCGGTTGAAATAACGGGTGGTGATGACTAAACTGAAAGAGGTAATTTTTTATTTGCTCTTTCGACATAACTTCACTGTGCCGTGCTCACATTTTAAACGCCACAGCCCAGGGCTTCTGATGATTCACTTTAGACACGTACAAAACAATGAAATAGAACTTGCACTACAACTTTTTCAGGGCAAAGGATGTGCAAAACGTTGGACTCAATCTATACGTCATAAATAGTACCAGTGCGCGAGGTAGTAGCCAGTGGTTTGGGTCGTAATTGGTAGTCGTTCTTGCACGCATCGCACTGCCACGCCGACTGAATAAGTCCCAAACGTCATCTGTATTGCCGGGCGGGCGGCCCGCTGCTTAATGCTTTGAAAAAGTGAGGCAGGTCTCGCTCAACACGTCGCCAAAACTCTTGTGGTACAATAGCGTGTTCAAAGAGTTTCGTACCACGCACAATACTCTTGTCTTTCTAAGATAATCCAACCAACGAGAATTAATGTAGGCAGGACAGATTTCTGGGTTAGGTTTCGCTGTTATTTCAAATTGTTTTTACACTCCTTTGCGCTTGTCATCTTTAGCAAAAATCGCAGTTATCTTTGGACAACCATGAAAATTTCAGGAAAGTTTGCTACCCTGCCAACCCGGCGCCCTTTCACATTACTTAGAGGTGCTTTCGGTCTGGATTGGGTGAGAGAACAAGAAACTAAATCAGAGTCAAATAATTCTTAGCACGTATCACTTGTGTAAAGTGTCGTTTGACATCAAGCATTTTCAACTTCTGTTTGAGAACACACCCCTCCAAACAAACGTCACTAGTGGGAAGGTACAGTGAATGCACAAGTGCACCCTTAAACAAATTTGAAAATGTGAGGTTGACATATATGATTTATTTAGACTTCATTCTTTTTCAGCGTTTTGTCGTTCATGTGAAAGATTGCTGCTGATTAATTCCACAATGCGTCAACTACTGCCATAAATGCTTTTCCTCAAAATCTTTCAAATTTCCCGCTAAGTTTGTGCCGAAGTATTCGTGTGAACAATTCAGTACAATTCCCCTCTTTGACTTGTTTTGATACGGTTTCTTGGCTGTGTACTTAATTGACCAAAATCATTTTCTTTTAACTTCATTTTTTATAACGCTTAAAGGGCACGATACGGTTGACTTATTTCGTAAGAGTTAAGTGATTAAACAAACTTACAAATCGATTCCGTATTGTTTTCTGAAATTCTTGAATGACACTTTCAAACTAATGTGCGTTTGATGATCAGGGTAAGTCATTGCAAGTACCATTTTTTTTCATTGATCTTTTCAGGATGGTGATCAAGTTCTTGATGGCAATCGCTCTTGTGGCGAGAGTGCATTCTCAAGAAGGTACGTTCTCTCGCATACTAAAGATCAACAAGTTTCGAAATTACGAGTTCGGTGCATTTCGGCAAAACTGCGATTTTACTTCAGGCAAAAAATAATTCAAATCGCAACTGCCTCTGCCTTAGAAAGATCCCGATATTAAGTTTTGCACGCGTATCTTTTCGTATTTGCGGCCGCCGTGGCTTCGATAACACAAACCGATTACTCACTTTGGAAATTTTTCGACTAGGCGCTCAGGGAGAATGTGCACCGCGTCAAGATAATGCGCATTCAACCAGGAGGGGAGAAAGCTGGAAAGGGAAAGTTCGAAGCAGTTCATTTTTAATTGCCGTGACTCGCAACTTTCAAATTTTTGCCGCTAATTAAACCTTGTGGGATTTGGGTATGTCATATAATGATAGATACTTCAAAGTAACACCACAACTGTGTAAATTCCGGATCAAAACACTAAAGCTCTTAGCAAGTGGTGCCACAAAGCGGATTTCAGAATAATTTACCAAACAGATCAAAATTACAGCAGTTGATGTCACGATAAGCGTTTTGGTTTTATAATTTTTGTGGATGGTCACACGATTTATCTGCTTGAGCAAGCACTGCGCAATAAGCAGTTTTCACGAAAACGTTTTCTTTTACCAAAAGCACAATCTAAAGCCTGAAAGGTTACATCAAACGACATTTTGCAGTTTTGGAAGGTAATATGGTAACTGAAAGTTGCAAAACAACATACTCTGTTATTAAAATCATTTAAATCGAGTTAAAATTAAAACGTTTTGCTGTACGTAATGCTTTGAATACTTTGCACCTAGGACATCTTTATAGTAGTGATGCGATTACTGATTAAATTAAAAAATTCCGATGGAGATTACAGCTTTGAAATAATCCATTTTTTGCTAGTGTTTCGCGCTTTTCAGAAAACTTCACTGTGCGGAAGAGTTGCAACATTAGTGCTTTCTAGGCCAAAGTTTGCAAATTTTACTTTCCAAGATTGTGCGTTCGTGCTTCTTCCAATATTAATTTTATATCATAACGTGCTATGAAATATTAATTGCTGGCAGCTAAATAGGTTAATTCAATTAAAAAATTTAGGAACTGATAACTGGCTTTTCTTTTATGTTGAACTACTGCTGTTTTTCTTTCAGTTGCACCAGTTGTCGCAGGAGGTGAGTGAAGTATTTCTTGTCGTTGTGTTGATAAATCATGTTCAAAAAACTGCAGTTTTCAAACTGCCATGCTTCTCAAATAACTTAGCAGTGCCGTAACTAGGACAAGTCTAAGACGCGTAGTCGAAATGCCAAATCCACAAAACTCATCAAGGAAGATCCACCTTGACCAAGTTTTACAGAAGCCACAACACCTGTTGACACCGATCCCGTCCTAACATCCACAACACCCTTTTTCGTCTCGTGCAAAAATTCGCCATCCGACATATCATCCGATTTATCGTTGAAATCAAGAACCAAAACGTGTCTCATTCCGAAAGAAAATATCGCTCGAGTCGCTGTGCTTCGTTCACCATCTAGCGGTTGTTAAATACATTCCGAAGTACCAGTAGAAACGTTATCTGCCGTTTACTGATTCAGAGCACGAGCTATTCAACGACTTGGGTTGTTTGTTCAGCAGCACTTACACGAAAAGCGATTCAAACGAGCAGCATCGCTTCTTTTGTTACAAAATGTTTTTCTGTGGTCATCAGTCACGTTCGTCAAATACTGTCGCTTGACTCTCCACAGGTAACAGGCGCCAACTTGCTCAATGCATTTAGCGCTTGAAACCCCCGAGGGCTCAGACACACGCTCGGATCGCTCAAATCGGTACAGACAATCGATGTCCGGAGATAGTGTTGCTAGCAAGAGTCGCTTATGACCGTAGGCAGAAGTAAAACGAGTTTAGCCGCATAAATGCTCTTGTGCTAGGTTCTTTTTATTGAAGATATCTAGTTGAGGTCAAAAGCATTGATAAGAAAATAGTTCCTAGCGCCTACAAATGTCAAAGTAGTCGATGTCCTAGCCTTTTCAGGAAAAAATTTGTTACTGTTATAGAATTGCCTAATTTGCGTGTGGCAAGCGTGATCATAATCACAACAATTTTGAATCAATCGAATAAATCCTGTACAACCGTGAAGACTTAGTTGTGTTAATCTGTCAACCGAGGTCATCGTTGTATCCGTCTTTCGACTGTCTGCTAGCATGGTTTTGACCAGTTACACAAAATCCGCGGATCTTGTATGGCCACGATTATTTAACGAACTCTAGGCATGCTACATAACATACATTTTATACAGCTTCAACGTCGGTTGTCCGATGCAACGCAAGCCTGGATGTTCACTTCGTGGTCGACTCCAGTAGTTCCGTTGGTGAAGACAACTTTCAGCTAATCCGGGACTTCCTAATTGCGGCAAGTATATCAAAACGCTTTGCTTTGCGTAAGCATAGCGTGGAACGTACGGCAAAAACTAGTTGTGATCTGATTGCTCTTTTTGCAAGAGTAATAGGCAACAGCTTCGAAGATAATGCCCTAATGCCTGACGACTGCCACGCGTTTCCAACCTTCATGGAGAAACATCCAACATGACCTGTCGCTTTCAGTTGTAGATCTGCCGTTTTTGTGAAGGTTAATGCTAAGTACGTGACGCTCACCGTAGAACAAGTATCTTTCAACTTTTCTATTTTATATGATCCAATATCAGCAACGAAATCATGGAGAGTAGAGTACGGCAGGTCTGAAAGAGACAAAAACCTAACCACGAATTTTTTTCGTAGGTGGTTAACGACATTGAAATCGGAAGAAAGGCATCCCACATTTCAATTGCTCGCTATAACAGTTGGCTTGATTCGCGACTTTTCTTCAACACTAACTTCAATAAGCAAGGTATCTTGGATGCTATTACCAATATGCCATATTATGGTCAGGGGACACAAACTGGCCAGGCCCTCAAAGTTTCCGCCGAGCACCACCTTCAGGTAAGAGCTGATAAAACAGAGCGCATGGTTCAGTAGAAACCCAAGCCCATTTTGGCAACGATAAAACAATTTATTGTCTTATGTGTGAATGCATGCAATATGTTCGAGCACATGATTAGTGGCTGACGTTATTTGTTTTATCTACGTAATAGAATTTTTTCATTTTCATGCGCGCTTTTTCTCTGAAGAGGGTCGCGGGAACAGCAACCCTAGGAGGACTCGAAATACGACACGGTTTCAGCAAACCGTGGTAGATTTGCTGGATCCATACCGAGACCGGACCAAGCAAGGTCTGAAATGTCACCCCACCAAGTCCTTGGTCAATCTCTGGGCCGCATTTAATTGGCTGTAGCCAGCAGGCCGTGCATTGTAATTGATTGCTCGTGAGGAACTCTGGGCACGTGCCAAAGGATCGTAGCTGATATCTTTCTTTACGGGGTGATGAATGGTTCAACATTCAGGGCTTTACAAATTTCACAGTTGCCCTTTGCCTCGAAGCGTCATGTCATCAACTCTGCGCAATTGGGTCACCTCTGCCGCTTGTACTAGAGATACCATTCTGTCAGTCATTAACCAAGATTCATGACCATGGCCATGGGTGATAATCGGAACAAAGACCGCTTTGAAAAATGACAGCATTGCGGTGGTTGGAAGCTCCCGTTTCGTCACCACAGAGAAGTAACGCAGAACTATGTTAACTTTACTAATCCATGTATCAATCTCCTTGTTCCGCCTTCCGTCAGTCGCGAATACCGCGCTACTCGGACTTGTCGATTTGCTGCAGCGTAATCCCACTCAACTGGCTTCTTTTTGTAAGACGTATTCCTTGGTCTTTTTTTTCTGCTAATTTCCTTTCCAGCCTGGTTGCACGGAGCTGAAAACAGATCAGCTGCATGTTGAAGAGAATGCAAAATGCAAGTACTGTAGTACCATATAGGCCACAAAAAGCAAACAGTTGATTCTGGAGTTTCCAACAGTGACACCTTTGTCGACCCAGTTATAACTGTTTATCCAATTCATACAGAATTATAAGATGATTGGTGACGGAACGTGCTCTTGTCTGAGTGCAACGCCAACGGTGAACCATTGTGATTTAACTCCGGCGACGCGGACAGAAGCTTCTGAGCAGTAAAACAGTGACTTGACGGCCATAGCAAGAGGGGGCTGTCAACAATGTACTCCCACAACACTCCACAAAGATTTTCCCGAGGGACCTCGTCACATGCTTTCTCGATGTCGAAGAGATATGCGTCTATATTTTTGGAATGCTCCCAAGATTTTTCGAACTTTTACTGGAGAATGAAAGTTTATAGTATTACGGCCAGTACAAAAACCGCATTGGATATTCTCAAACACTGGTTTGAAAAAATTTTTTTTTTACATTATCTCCTGTCTCTCTTCTTATGTATGGGGATTCCCAAACCCAATCTACTAATCTTCCAGAACACCAGGCTACTTGACACACACGATTAATCCAAAGAACTCCTCTGTTCACAGCTTAGGGCACTTCAGGTCGGATTTCATGGCAGCCTGCAGCCTTGCCAGTCTTTAATATTTGGAAAACTCAGATGACATCGATTGCTATGATGATGGTGAAATAGTGAGCATAAATGTGATTAAAACTGTATTTTATCGGACAGCAATACAGTGGCACAACCGTGTTTGACCTTTATATTTGACAATGCTCCAAACCGTCTCAGTGGCTTTTGCGTTGTCTTAAAATTTCGTGATGGTTTCAGTAAGATTTGACATTTGTATTTCAGAAATACAATGGCTGGAGAGAGGGAAAAGTGCCAACAGTGTGCATTGTTCTTACCGATGGAAAGACTCAAGATTCGAACATTCTACCCGGAGCAGCACGACAATTGAGAGGTAGTGTAAGAAGTCTTTTGCTTCATTAACTTTTGACCATTTGGCGAAGTTACTGTTTGTATACCTAGCAAACGAATAAGAACCGGGTAGGTTTTCCAATATTACTTGCAAAATTAAAGAAGCTGTCAAGATCAAAATATTCTTTGGCCGTTATTTTCACTATAAGATCAACATTAGTCATAAGTACACGCCTAGAATTTCGTTAAAATGATAGAGCATTCTACTGTAATGAGTTTACGAAATAATGTAGGTGGGAGTTGATATAAACATTTGAATTGCCTTTATAATGTCAAGGTATTTATAACTTTCCTTTTTGGAGGACATATTGCGAATAGGACAGTTGCATCGTGAAATTTATACCAAACGATGAATCATCAAGGACTTCACAAAAAATTGAAATGGAGGATTTTCTTTGCAATCAACCAAAATGCTTTGGTATCGTTGCAGCGAAATGTACTCGAGTGATTGCCATCGGTGTTGGCAACGCGGTTGAGGCTGAGCTTGTTCAGATCGCTACTGCTCCTGCATCTACCAACGTCATCATGGTCACTGCATTTAGTGAACTTCAAGCTCAAGTCGACACTATGGTTGACAGGGTGAGGAAATTAGAAGCGTTGGATTACGAGTAGATATTGACAACACAAACCTTTAACATTTATCTACAAGGGCGGCAATCACTCAAAGCTTCCGTCTACTGTCAAGATAAACATATGCAGATAAACTCTTAATCTATAGAGAAAAAATAACGAACGTAGCATAAAAATATCCGTGGATTTTACGCATTCCTGAAATAGGCGCGAATTTCACAGGAGCAACATAACAATCACTGGTTGCTTGCCCAAATAATGCAAAGGATTAATGACTTCCAGAGCATTATTGGAAGAGATTTGTTTCAAACGATCGCTGTCGTCCAACTTTCTTCAAACACCCGATCGATCAACAGCAGTGCAAAGCACAGCTTCTTTTCAAATTTTCGCAGATATAAAGTAACTAAGCCACTAAAGGCTATCATCGAGACAGTTAGGCGTGGTCCAAATTATGTTAATAAAAAGCGATTTCATTATTCACGTCTGATCAATATTAGTTTACACACACGATCCGTAGATCTTCTCCCGGTACAACCAGTGGGCGCAACGAGGTTAGCTAGCGCCCGGGGGGGGGCAAGAAGCAAGTTTCGTGCCCCCACGTTCGAATCTAAGTTCTTTCTGAAGCACATGGGCATTGAAGAAAGTACTTGTGACATTGTTGGGATTTTTGCCCCCCCCCGCAGTCATTCGGTGCCTCCCACAGTGATTTGGCGCCCCCATAGTGACTCCGCACTCGGGGGATTTGACTTCCCTTGACACCCCTTCGTTACGCCCCTGGGTACAACCCAGTGGCAAAAGCGAGGTTCCCGAGCCAAATCATTTGCCCAATCCCGAGGTATTTGCATGATCTCAGTGTGGTTTCTAAATATTTGCTTGCGATTATAACTATTGAGCCCTTCCTGCAATGGTAACACGTTTGTGCTGATTGCATCGTCCGCGAAGCATTGCTTGACAGTGACCTAAGAATCGTTGCTCAAAGCAAGATGGCTTCGCTACAAATGACTTTTCACAGACACTGTTCTTTGTTCTTCACTACTTCAGATCTGCGAGGTTCGCGAAGATGTCAATGAATGTTTGGTGGACAACGGCGGCTGTTCCCACGTCTGTGTCAACACTTATACCTCGTTCTACTGCGAGTGCAACCGCGGATATACCCTGGGTGCCGATACTGTATCATGCGTAGGTGAGTGCACTGTGAACACTGACAAAATCTGCCACATGTGAAACAACAGCATTTGCTGAAATCCGGGAAGAATTAGAATTCTTCACTAATTATTGCGCATGTTCTTGCTGATTTATTGCTTTACACAGAAGGTAAATGAGTAGATGAAATGTTTTACTTTTTATATATATCTTTTGGTCATTCAAATCCGAGCTTCTTTGTCTGTTGAGCGGCTGGAATCTTGAAACCTTCTCGGTTGGGTTTAAATATAAACAGCCATGTGTTTATTTTTTCAGATGTCGACGAATGTAGTAGTAATAGAGGAGGCTGCTCAGATACGTGCACCAACACCGAAGGCTCTTTTACATGCTCCTGCTTTCCAGGATTTATCACAATGGATAATGGCAAGACATGCGGTAAGATTTTCTTTCACAGCATTTTCGCTTTGAAATTAGTCTGATTTCAAGATTTTCGTTCCAGTTGTGCAGACATAAAACTCCCTAAATATTTCCGGCGAACATCAAAATGCGTTTAAAATCTTCTGAAATTCTTTGCTATCGTCACGAACGCCTTGACAAGCGTTCTCCTCAAAAAGAACACTCTTCTAGAGATTTCCTTGCTGTTGACGCGTTGATTATTTTTCCAGTGGCAGACAGCTGCTATGGCAACACTGATTGTCAACAGAATTGCGTGAACATCGTTGACGGAACATTCTTTTGTGCATGTGGTACTGGTTACACTATAAATGACGACGGCCGCACATGTACCGGTAAGTTTTGCTTAGAATTACAAACAAGAAACATCTAAAAAATAAACAATTTAAAATTTATTTAAAAATGTCCTTTTGTTCAATTTGGAATAAAAACACATCCATGAAACAAAGAAGTTTCATTTATTGAGAAAAAACGTTCACTAAATTAAATTGAAAAAATTGCAACAATTATTTTAATATTCCTTTAGGCAATGAATTTTCCATAAACAACTCGTGGGTATGGGTCACATGCCTTCCAATAATCTTTGGAAACCCAGACGAACTGTTTCTGTGATCAAAGGAGAGAGCTGTCATGTCCTGTTCTCGGTGTAAACTATGCTTTTCCGAAACTACGTTATGACAACCACTTTCAGTCAAATGTCTTCCCAAGAATTTGCGACTCTATCCCACAGCTGTGGAACCATTTAATTTTGTGCACATTTCTTTTTACTATTGTAACCCGTGTATTGCCAACCACCCATAATTCAGGGGTCCCACCCCTGGCAAACCCATATGACACACACACCTATGATCATAATGTGTCCACACATCTTTGTATAAGTTGATCACTGTTTTGTTTTTTTTCAATTTGTTTTCAAGTTTAACAACTGTTTTGATTCTAACGACCTAGCTTGGTTTTGATTACTTTTTCAAATTTTGTGAGAATGTGAAACCTATTTCAATTGCCAAGGTCAGTTGATCTCGAAAAAAACTGGTCTTTCCGTGTATTCATCAACCAATTTCGTTATGACGAAATTTGAATCCCATATTTGGTGTAGACATCGACGAGTGTCTTGTCAACAATGGAGGCTGCGAAGGAACTTGCAACAACACTATGGGTAGCTACGTCTGCATGTGCCCCGAGGGACAGGGTCTTGGTCCTGACCGCCGCACCTGTGGTCTGCAGTGCTACACCTGCCAAAGGGCTTTGAGCAATGAAGACTGTCTCGACACTACTGTGTGTTTGCCAAACCAGGTGAATGGTGTACAACAGGCATGCCTGTAGCAAGTCAGACAATACCGGAAAACGTCGAACATTTTCAAAAAGAAATCTTTCATGCGACAGCAGATTCATGCTCACTTGAAATATACGTTTACTAAAATCCTTGATCATGCATCTACTGCAGTTGCTTCTCCGTTGGTACAGAGCATTAGCTACACTTGCCTGTGTTTTGAAGTGAACTCTTCTGTTGAGATGAACTGAAGTGACCTTTTTGTTTTTGCAGAAATCTTGCCAGACTCACACTCGCCGTGAAAACGGAGTACTGTACATTAGCAAAGGCTGCAAACAAACGGAAGCTTGCGCGAACAATTTCATACAAAACCCGAGGACTGCCTGGTCTCCAACCCAAGTAAGGCTTTTTTAAAACGTCTGTTTGTTTTCGTTGTATTTTTTTTTACGCTTAGTGAATGATATGTCATTGGCAAATTTTACGGATTTATGGCTATTTCTGAAAGTAAGGAAAAATGTATTATAGAAAAGAAACACTGCGGTTATTTACCACATGGCACCATTTAATGATTTGCCTGATAGTTGTTGGTTTCTATTTCAACTTCAATTTAACTACTCATCAATTGTGGACCTTGCTTAGGAACACGTAGAAAAGACATAGGCAGGCAAAAAACTGTTTGGCCTTTATATTAACTGAAATCTGATTTCTTAGTCTACAATATTTCTACAAGCTGGACAACCGTTCCTAAAGCTAAAATGTTTATACCAAATGTTTATATTAAATGTCAGGTAATCCGCAGAACTAAACAATGGCTGAATACAAACTCGCAGAAAAGAATGATTTCTTAATTATCACATGAATGCGCTACAATCTTCTGCTTCTTTAGTGGCCAACTATATTTTCTGTTTCCTAATGAGAAATTAGGACATGTAGCATCGTCAGCAACATTGTATTTCTCTGCATGGTCAGATCTTCGAAGTAGTGAGACTCTTTAACACTAAGACATTGATGCGAAGTCAACTCATGAGCTAATTTGGGAAGGGCATTGGCTAACAAAGTTGTCGTGAGTTCAAAATATTTCACTGCGTGGGCGAAATCACGTAATGAAGAGCGTGTCGTGATTGTTCAGCGCTAAATTAAGCACTGTTTATAGCTTCAACAACGGCTTTACATGGAAAGTCCATTGCTCAAGCAGAGAACATATTACATTCTACAGGAAACTGGGACAGGCTTTCATGTCAGAATCATGAGCTCAGCAGTAAATTTTCTAACCACTCTACTCGTTTTGGGAATAGAACACAGAAAGCTCAGGGCACCTGAGCATCGTGATAATTTTTAATATAAACCATGCAGGGCAACTTCTACTTTCAACGCGTTGCATGGTTGCTACACACCAAGAAACACCTGGTTTGCTCAATCGTGATCAGACCATTAAATTGTCAGTTAAGTCAGTGCATTTGATTCGATGAAAGGAAAAACATCTTACTTTCTTGTTGCAGTGCAATGTGGCTCAGGACGGAACTTCAGTTTGCAGATGCTGCTGTCACGTGTCCCTGTGCAACATTGCTGGTGATTGCACTCTCGCTAATGAGATTGGCATTTCCTGCCCTGAGCCTTTCGCAAACTTGGCACTTCCTGCTGATATGAACATGACCTGCTCAGGCAGCCAGGTACACGCCTCTTACGAACATGCTTTTTTAAAATAAAAATAACCATGGACGTATGCTCTGGGTGTGCTAGGTGTGTGGCGCGCACCCTGTGAAGCTGAGCATGACGTGTCATTTCCCACATTGTGCGATGAAGGAAAAATCAAAAAAAGGCCAGAAAGATACTTGTGTACCTTCCGGGTCTGAAGTTATTTTGCACACCTTATTATTTACTCGGCTGATCGCATTCGAAGTGACATTCGCACAGACTGCTTTTGCAGTTGCGAGCTACGCTGTCCGAGGGCTGAGTGAATTATGCTCCCCTGTTTTTTATGGAAAGAAATCCTTTCTCAGCAAAGAATCAGACACTAAGATCTTACAGAGTGTATATTTCGCCTACGAAGTAGGCACCATCAGCTCTTATCTTGCAAATTGCGCACACCTACAAGGCTCGGAAACTTGTAATCGACAAGGCATTCGCGCAGAGCAGCAGGCTGCTCTTGCAGCAAACTGTTTTGCACTGTTTTTGCATATTTGTTTCGATCAGGCAACATGGTTGTGTTGTGTGCTTTCTGGGCTCGACTGCTCGTGTTGAAAGAGGCATTCATGCAGACTGTTTTTGCAGTCGTGAACTGCGCTTTTGTGAAGCTGTGTGTGTTTTATTCCCTGGTTTTAACTTGAAGTCTGATATTTTTCCAGTTGTGATTGCTTAGTCGTAGCGTTGAGTGTATTTTGCACCTGCATTTTAAGGTGGAACGCTGGTAATCTAAAGTCAATGCAATGACATATTACGTTATGCAGCAACGAATAAGGAGAACGCGTGTATAAGGATATGCATTGTGTCAACAAATTACGCCAAACTGTTGGCCTGGAAATGTGAATTTAACCTTGCACTATGACGTCACAAACAACGCACGCCCAGTAAAAATGACTACCATACGGCATTGAAAATAACATTCGCTATCTTCAATTACTTTTCATGGTTTAGTGTCGACTGATCAGTGAAAAAGAGCGCTTACAACGGTTTATATAATTACTTTTATTCAAACGTGTTTAAGGCTTTTCTTTTGCATTTGTTGACGGAGCCTGCATAAGAAAAAGTCAGATTTAGTTACCTCATAAACCTCCTCCATGCAGGTTTGGGACCTTGCTTTTTGCGTCAGGGTTATCAACAGACCAAAATTCCTAAGAATGAATGCTTGATGATTACGGAAGTAACAAGTGTCAGAATTTATCAGAAACGTGACAAAAACTAAAAAGCCTTTCCCAAAAACACGGGATTTTGTCAATCTTTTCAAGAAGCGCTTTTCCCCTCATCTCATATTTACGGACCTGGTGCTTTATTGTTCAATTTCATTATACTGTGCTTGCTTTGTACTCCTGTTGGAGTGAACGAGTGATCTGCGGCACCCATCTACGCTTTGCTTGCGCCGTGGGCCTCGTGGCTGGTTTTTGCAGTGAATGCTGCACTGGTGGGGAGTAAATGGCGCCAGCACCATGCGGGAACATTGCTTCCACACATTAACAGCATGAACAAAATCGGACAGGCGACACGTATCGTTTTTCAATTCTTTCGTATGGCTGGACCGCGATTCGAACCCAGGGCACCAAGTTTGGTTGCGCGTTAACCACTCGATCAGTTGTTTTATTGTTTCCACGCGAATAACAGGGATTTCATTGCTAAACAACGCATTCGTTTCAATATAAAGAAAACTATGTTGAAACGAAAATCTGAGTTTTCCTTATGCGCTGGGCTTCATGCAATTTTAATCATGCTCAACTAGCATAAGAAAATAGAAACATAAAAATTATTTTCTACTCTGCCACAAAATTTAGTGTGCAACTCTTAACTCTTTTGTCGAAGAGCCCTCTTTTCTGGTGCTATTACCACACCTAAGTGTTTTCCGTGCTTTGCAATCGTTTTTACTATTCATAGCAAATGACGCAAACGTTTATTTACCAACAGCTCGGCGATGTTTGCAGTCTGAACTGCCCAGTCGGGTATGCGCCAGTCACAGGAACACAGGAGCTTGTATGCACTCAAAAACCAAGGTCATTAGAAGGATTCTGGAACGGTATGATTGGTGTATGTGGAGGTGAGTTTTGACTGGTTGCTATGGCGATCGACATTATTAATATACTGTGTAGTTCTAAGCCTGAAACTAAATCTGAATTGTGACTTTTATGAACATTTCATTTTCACTACGAAATTTATCACTAATTCTGAACGTGGCATAATGAAATTGATCTGTGTTGACATAATGCACGCACCAAAGCTGAGCATTAGACAAGAAATTTTGTTCATCTTTCGGGATTAACTTGTGGTCCTAAAATATTGGCCCACAATGCTGTATTTCTCAGATAGTGTTGTATTAAAACAGTTTCTCACTATTGATAGGTTTCGCATATTAACCCACCACGTGATCAGCTTCTTCCCGTCATTATAGTAGATCGTAGCAGTAGCGTAGCGATGGCCTTTCCGTTTATGCAAATACAAAATGTTCAACACAGATATCGACGAGTGCGCTACCAACAAAGGCGGATGCTCGCACACCTGCACCAACAGCAATGGGTCGTATGTTTGCTCTTGCCCGGGGGCAACTCAATGTAGCGATCAGCTCCTCGATCTCTTCTTCATTCTTGATTCCTCCAGCTCTGTTGGCGCCGCCAACTTCAACACCATGCTGGGCTTTGTATCCAACACTGTTGCCGAGCTTAACGTCGGACAAGACGCTACCAGGGTAAGTGGAAATCATCTCTGACGCTGGGTTATGTTATTGTTGATGGGTTTCTTGATATTGCATAAGGGGTGAGAAATTAATGGTTGGTGTGAATGAGAAGCTCGCAGAGGTTTCGTTTAGGATTGGAATCATTTTGTTGAACTGTATTTTGTCAGATTTCAGGTGTGAAGTTTTCTTTTACTTTCGCCAGTAAAACGCAGACTACACGAAAACCTGAGAAAAGTTATATCTCCATTGAAAGTTAAACAGTGGTTTGGCATCCGTTCGCAAACGCTGCTGTATTCAATTGTCTTTCGCAAATTTTGGAGCTAGAGCAAGCTTCGTGGCTTAAAACCGCTTTGTGTTTTCGTTTTTTTATTCGGAAATAACGGTGTGAAGATTCCTGAAAATCAGAACAAAGACCGCGACTACTCAACTTCTACAGTTATGTGAGCTTTTTTGGTGGCTTTTCAGGTAGGAGTGTTGACTTACAACAACAGAGTCACGAAACGTTTCGATCTGAAAGACGTCGAGAGCAATGCAGACTTCAGCAAAAAAATTGCCGTGAGTTCACACAAGTATTTTGGTGGATGTTTTTGGAAAAAAGAACCTTTTTGTATGATGATTAAAATTCAGTTGGGCACGTGGGAGTCATGCCACTCGATAAAGAGCTATTGTAAAGCCAACCGCATTTGAAATGTGCTTATCGCCAACATTTTTAAGACACGCGTATTATAAGAATAACTATATTTCGAAAAAGTAAATCTTGGATGTTTTTGCCCAATTGCTTTAGATACAATGAACGAAATGATGATTGATTTGAGTTAATTCATGTTGAAATAAAAAAAACTCAGTTTTCATCCTAAGCACGCTCAAACAAATTTTCCTCATCCTGGCTTCGAAGATCAATTTGATGTCGTTTAAAACACTGTGGTTCGTCTTTATGCATATTATTATAAAACGGAACAGGACCGTAAAAGTTCATTTAAAAATCCCAAAGTTCGTGCTTTCGGGGCTGAGAGTATAAATTCCACCTAACTTGTTGACGATGCGATTGTTTTTGAAACACAAACCCATTTTCACATCATGAGACAAAATCCTTTCCACTGAATGACCGACCAAGACTGTAATCAAGCAAGGCATTTTATCTTCTTGCAGGCAATCGACTACTCAGGAGAAGGAACCAAGACTGCGCAAGCCATAAGGACCGCAACTCAAGAATGCTTCAGGGCTGACCGAGGAAAACGAGCCGGAGTCCCACTTGCCGTGGTCATCATAACAGACGGCCGATCCCAAGATAGTCGGGACCTCGCCGACGCCACCAAGCGTTTGTACGAGTCCGCCAAGCAAGTGTTCGCCATCGGTGTCAGTAAGTGTCCATTTGCTGTTTAACTGAATGGTTTAATGAAAGCACAGGAGTCACGATCATTTTTGTGGCAGTTTTTGAATACTTTAAAGCGGGTGTGAGACTTGAGTATCCGTTTTGATGGACGAAAGCTTTAGCTTCTACCCCAAGCATTGATACGATTCGTCGCATGTTTTTGTCTAATGTAGTTTAGGTCAGTTAGAAATTTTCAGATATTCAATGGTGGTTTTCCAATGTTTTAAAGCCAAATTGACAAAAACATTGATTTCAGTGGAAGCTTTGTTCTGAAGAACGTTAATGCCTTGCAGCTAACCGGGTGAACGAAGCTGAACTTCTCACCATCGCCAAACAGGACACGAGCCGATACACCGTCGTGGACGACTTCGGTTCACTGGACACCAACCTTATTGCAACCCTCTCGTCCAAAATCTGCGTTCAACCTGTGGGCGATCACTTTCTAGCAGTGAGTGCAATTTACTGTGTAACCATGTTTTCGCTGAAGTGCTTCGTACTTTTCGTGCGTTGAAACCAATTTGACGGCCCAGGAAATTTGTTAAAAGGAGCGGCCGGGCTTCCTGCTAATCAAGTTGTCTTTTTTCAAGTTTGATGATAGGTGAACATGACGTTCAGTGAACGTCAGCAAAACGTTTGTGATGTGCGTCTGAACTCTGACTGCCAACTTATTATTTTGACGTGGTAGGCGTCTGAAGGCTTTCCAGCATTTCGATGGCGAAGAATACGTTAAAAAGAATGGCGCTATGGAAAGCATTTTCATCTTGTGATTCTAATTAAAAGAAAATAGGCAGCACAACTGTGATGAGAAATGGTTTTCGCATTCCCGAAGTTTAAATATAATGGAAATTTTTGTTTCAGCAATTGAATATTTGAATGATTTTGACCTAGCTTCTTTCTTACTAATAACGGTATAACATTAAGGGGGCAAATAACATTCACATTGAGACAGAGTAAAAACAGTAAAGGTTCATGCCAATCAAAGAAATTCGGTGCCAATGTGCATAGACCAAGTTTGAATTGGCTTTCTTTACCCACTTGCTCTTGAAGTTATCTTTTGCTCGTGTTTTCATTACTTTGAAGAAATTTTCAGAAAATTAAATAAAACAATGTAGCAATATTAAACAAACAAGTGTACCTAAACAAAAATACGCCAAAGCTTCAAGACTGTAGAATTCTCTTCCTACGTCTGTCCAATCACTGGGACCAAATTTGTTTCGTTCCAAGTAACTGCTTTAATCTGTGGATAGGCGCATGAAGTACTGCATCTCTGTGGCGTGAATCCGTGAGCCACGTCCTGGTTGTGCATGCTTCGTTTACGTCACTGTCCATTGAACCCAGATAAACATTATCGCTTGTGCTTGTGTGGTCTTTCCGAGACTGAGACTCATATTTTGCTACAATGCGACCTAACCAGAGCTTCACGTCAGGTTATGTTAACTTCCATTAGAAATATTTTTTTGAAAGAACAGGTGCTCACGCTATCTAAACTAAACGCACTGAGTCAAGCTACGTGGGATCGTATTCTCTTATTCGGCCACGTTAAAATATAACGCCCTTCCTCTTCGCAATTATATGGTGCCGTTTGTAACTTTCTTTCGACAGCTTTGGCGTACTTGTAACTATTCGTATTTCTTGCGCTGGGAGTCCAACGTCTTTTATTAACTTTCTGTAATGAATTTTTTGCGTCTTTATTTATTAATGAAACCTCTTTTGCATCTTTATTTATTAAAATTTTGCCACCATTATATCGTATTGGTACTGGTACTGGCAGATGGCATTCTAGGCTCTAGCCTCTCGTCATTTACCTTTAAATAAAATATATAAATACGCTAAAGTTTTAGTCTAATTAAAACAAAATGTGTGATGATATCATCTCATAAATGTCACAACTTTCTGCGTGCAACACATATTGCTACGTTAAACAATTTTGGGGTTTGCAGTAAGTGAAAACGCAACCAAAGAAACCACAAGCTTTATATATAATTTGGAAGATATAAAACCCAGTTTGATAAAAAAAATAATTTGATTTTATCATAGGATCAGTAAAATAAAGCTTTGCTTTTATTAAGTCGGACGAAAAAACATGCGACTTTGACGAGTGTTCCATTTCAAACGGCGGTTGCTCTTTCGAATGCACCAACACGGTGGGCTCTTTCTACTGCACATGCACAGAAGGAGAAGTACTTGCGGAAGACGGAAGAACTTGCAGTACGTAGACGGTTGTTCTGTTTGTTCATGCACTTCTTGTGTTTTGTTTGTTTTATCTATAACTTTCTTTGTACTCATTGGAAGACCAAGTGTAGGTTTTTGCAACAAGAGTTTTTTTTGAAAGAATAGTATTTCCACCCAAATCTTTTAGTGATTGGTACTTTCTAATTCTTGTGAAAACGAAGCAAATTGCTTGCACACTTTTGGCAAATCCGTACGAGAACCTTTCAAATTCCAGTAGATGAAAAAATTGGAATTGTCCGTTTCTGTAATTTTCTGTTGCACGATTAAATTTGCTGCAAGTTGATTTGTTTCAGTTTCTCTCTTTACTTTTTGAAATCTTGCCGGTATCGCTTGGCGACTGGCTATCTTTTATTCTGCGCTGCGCGTGAGATAAAGGAACCAAACTTCTTTTTGCAGTAACCGATGCGTGTCTCATCGACAATGGAGGTTGCTCGGGCAAGTGCATCAACAAGATTGCTGGCAGCGTTTGTCTGTGCGGCAATGAATTTGTGGTAAGCGAGAGACGTTCATGAAGCTGGTTTAAACTTGCCGCGTGCCACTAAGGTTTCAAAGAAGAAACAGCCCATTGACGTTCTCTTGTGCATGCTAGTGACGTAAAACACAAGAAGACCTGTTTTTTTCATCGTTCAGGTTAACGAAGGCCAATGCGACGACTACAACGAATGCAGTGACGAAAATGGTGGTTGTTCTCACACTTGCGACAACCTAGAAGGGGGTTTCGAATGCAGATGTCCAGAAGGGATGATTCTTGGAGCTGATAAGAGGACATGCGGTATTCAAATGTTTTGTTGAACTTGAGTTTTTTTACTTGTTGACATCATCAATTGAAACCCACACACGCGATGAATCGTTGTTTCTGAAAATGGCAATCGTTTACTTTTTCCTGGCGCAATATTTTGCCGTAGCAACTGCAGCGAAATATTATAGCCTCACCCTTTTGCAAGTGCGTAGAAAAATAAATGTGATACTTACCTGAAGGAGTTAAGTACATACGAATCGACCAAGTAACTTTCTGGCAATTTTTGTGTTTGTAGGAAATCTTAGATTTCTTCGGTGACTCGTTATAAAAGTTTTGCACTGTTAAGGATGGGCGCTTTTGGACTTCTGCAGTGGATATTGCTTTTGGTGTGCTAAACAAAGGGTAGGCTCACCTTTTGAAGAAAATTGTCATCGTTTTGCTGTTTCAGAGGTCGACAGTTGCTTCAACCAAGTCGCACCCTTGAAATGTGCTCAGACCTGCACTAACGTTCCCGGTGGTTCATACTACTGCTCGTGCCAGGCCGGATACACGCTGAACGACGATTCGCACAACTGCACAGGTTTGTTTGCTGTACTGAGCGATTAAAAGCTCTAGGTTTGTTTAAAGCTTTCGAAGAATTCGACAACTGGGGCTGCTTTCTTCATTTTTCGATGATTAAAACTTGCACATATCTTTATTCAAGTAGTCTCCACGGGACGAAGGTGAAGGATTTGAATCCATTATCAAACATTTTAAAATAGGAAATCGCTTTCACGCAACACTACGCATTTTTAGTCCTACAGTCTTATTCACATAGAATCGATTTGTTTACTAGTCGTTTTCGATTGGTTTGAGAAAGGATAGTTCTCAAAACATGTCAGAACAAGCGCATAGTGTCGTATGATAATGTGCGTTGTTGCATATTTTGGCGAGAAAACCCTTTTCTCAAAAATAGAAACACACAACACACGTCGTGCATAAATGAGTTACAACATAAATGAGGTACAACATATGCAAGCAGAAGTAGCATAATTTTGTGATCTGCAAGCACCAGCAAAGTAAGCAAAAAAGCGCAGAGAGTTATCTGATGCAACTTGCAAATCAATATTTTTTTTGGCAGAAATTAACGAGTGCGACCTCAACAATGGTGGCTGTGAAAAGACTTGCACCAACACTCCAGGATCGTATAGGTGTGAGTGTCCAGCTGGTCTGATGCTGAGAAATGATGGCAAAACGTGCGGAGTTATCTGCTACACTTGCCAAAATGTTCTCACTAACGAAGAATGTGATACACCTGTGGTGGGTTTTGATGCAGCTATGATTTATTTAATGTACATTTTCTAAATAAATTTTTTGTCTCGCTTTGGATGCAACCGTTATGAAAAATAAAACGTCAACAATTACAAAATGTTATTCAATGCAAACTTGAAAATTGTTACAAAATATGACAGTTCACACCATCGATCTTTGGTTGTTAACGATTGTTTGAACACTTTACCTTTCAATTTGTTGTTGTATGGAGTTGCTGACAAAACACATTAGGTGAATGTGGAATTGTCAAAACAACTGCTAACGTTTTGCGATGACTCCAACCGTGTAAATACTTACAAGTCGAAAGCATCATTCATGTTTTCCTTTTTGCTACTTGTTGCGTCAGGCCTGCCAGTATGCTCAAGACGCCTGCTTTACAACTATGAGAACCCGTGATAACATCACACGGATCACAAAAGGATGTCAACAGACCCAAGCTTGTATCAACAACTTGATTCAGGTACAGACAAAATAATTTCAAAACTTTTGCGCCTCCATGTGGCGCTGTAGCTTTGTTTCAGTTGCATCGGGGGTAAAGCTATAGAAAAAATAAGAGGTAAGTCAAATGCAAGTGTTCCGTCAAACTAAATAACGTTTGTTGTTTTTTTCCAGCTTGTTGCTTGCATTAAAGCACTACTCTCCGGACTTACGTAAAGTAAGAACTGCCACAGCAACCTGGAATTAACGTCTAGTGTTCTGCAAATTTACTTTCAGCAAAGATAGCAGTAACTTTATAGCAATGCAAATCTGAAAAACACGTTAATTTCGTCTATAAATTGAATTTTACCGCTTTGTAACAAAAATGAAAACGTTGTGCTGTACTAGTCTTATCTCAAACTATCGTAAAGTCGAACGCTTGCGATTTTATTGTACTTCTTCTTAGCTGTCTTTATACTTTCTTTCTAAGGACTTTCGTTTTCTTTTGCAAATCGCAAACGTTGCCATCTTTTGGTCACATAACAAGTATCACGTTTATCTTCGTACTATTTCAGAATCCACGTGATTCTGGTGAAGGACCGTCGCAGTGCAACAGGAATCAGAAAAACTCCAAGTGCGAATGCTGCTGCACGGAGTCAATGTGCAACGCTGGCCTGTGCCCATACAACTTTACTCGTAAGTTTTGGTTTGTGTCAGTTCAACATGCATCAATCACGCCGAAATAACTTCGTTCGTTAACCGTAAACAAGCTTTGCACAATTTGCAATCGGAAAAAAATGTTCTTACGTGAAAAGGCGTGTTTTTTTGAAAAAATCTTGTTTCTTAAGAAATTCACTAAACGTTGGTCATGTTTACCCAAAAAAGGTTGGCCATAAGAAGACAAAAATATTTTTTCTAGAGGAAAAACTATACCTTACCGTTTTATCACAAAAAAGGCAAAAAATATTTGTGGCCCAATTTGATGAAAATAATAGTCAGACTTGCACTAAAATAATAGTTCCTTCAGATGTGGTTATTGCTGTATTGTGTAGTTACAAATTAGATTTTGTGACTAATCGTCATATAACAAGCACTATGTTTCTTATCATTTGTTTATACTTTAGTTCCTGGATGTCCATCATTTGAAAGAGAAGATGTCGTTTTCCGCGGACTTCAAGCAAACGGAGAAGTCTTCCCGGGAGGTGTAGCGACAGTTACTTGCAAAGCAGGTGCGGCTCTAAACCCAACTTTTTCCAATGTTAAAGGGGCACTCTATTTTTCAATCTCGTTTTCACATTTATCTTCTCGCTTTGTTTTGCAACAAGCCTAGATTTCTAACAGGCTAAGCAAATTAGAACAAACTTTAAGTGCTTCGTTAAGTGTCTACTGAACAACTCCCGACCGCTTCTTTTCAAAAGAAAACAATTCCAGTTAAATTCCAGACGCCGTCGAAACAAAAATTCAGATGAACAAACAGTGCAGTGAGTTTTGTTCCGACGCATGTTTGTCGTGGAGGCCAACCACGTGACCAACAACGTAAAATGACGCTCTCTGTCTCTGTCTCTTGCAGGTTACACCTACAGCCAGGCAGGCGCCGCACGCACGCAGCTGAACTGCAACTACAACTTTGTCAACGCAACCTCAGCATGGGATGGAGAACCCTCGGAACTGGATGTGTGCGTTGGTGAGTGGAAGCGTTAAAACCGTTTCTAACTTTAGGAAAATATTGATAATATGGATAGGAAGTGCGCTGCACTGTTGCATTCTCTTTCAGACATCAACGAATGTAACAATAACAACGGTAGCTGTGTGAGTCCAGCCGTGTGTGTGAACCTGCCAGGCTCCTATGAGTGCCAATGTCCGGAAGAACCCAGCGATTACGTTCTTACTGATGGCATTATTTGTGAACGGTACGTAAAGGTCTGCGGTTCGTCATTAAATTGTTGCGTTGAAGCTGAAGGATACTTCACAGCTGTCAACAAACATCACAGGGAACAGTTCATTAATTTCAGATCAACATGTTTCAGCTTTGCCATCCATGTCACATTCCACCTAAAACCAAAGAAAAGGATCTTTCCTTGTATCCGGTTGTGCGACACCAAAGTTTTTCTTTTACACCAAAATTTTTTACACAAAGCTATATTTTACTTGCAGCTCGTGTGACACCAACCTTTTTATGTAAACCGATCTTGTCGTCTGCGTTTCAGGGATGAATGCTCCGATCCGGATAATGGTGGTTGCTCTCACAACTGCTCCAATACTGTCGGCAGCTTTGTTTGCTACTGTCCGCCAGGAATGTCGCTGGTTGAAGATAAACTCACATGCGGTAAAGCATTCTTCCTGAAAAACCTTTGTGTGTCTGGCTTTGGTATAAGTGAGTTAAAAGTAAACAGTGCAGACTCGATTTGCATTCCATTTTTATGACATGTTCAAATTGGCAACATGCTTTTCTACGGGAGCGTGCAACCATGCAACACTTCCGGGACAAATGCACATAGCCAGATTGGTCCATGGAACAAAGCTGCATGTGTCCAGCTCTGCGGGATAGACAACTAGCTGATCACCCACGAAAGATTGGCAAACCTGGACCTTTCAAAACCTGGACCTTTCAAAACCTGGACTTTTCAAAACCTGGACCTTTCAAAACCTGGACCTTTCAAAACCTGGACCTTTGCGCGGGCCGCGGGTTGCATACCCCTGTTCAAATACTCCTACTAACTAAAATAAACATGAAGGCGTATTTAAACTGATTGTTTCTATGTAGCAACTTCATACCACGCTTTCCATCGCATATTTTCAATCGCATTTAAACTATAATAAATTAATTAATTTTGCTTGAGTCGTGGACCATTCGGATATTTTTGGTAGTGGATGTTGAATTGATGGGGAGTAAACGGCAGACAAGCAGTGAACCGTTTCCTCGCACCCATTCATAAATTCCAAACAGGAGGCTTAACAGAGGGAAGGGACCGTTTTATAAATCTCCGGCAATGACCCGAACGGGAATTGATCCTAGTCTATTCTACCGGCTTTGGTGGTGCGTGCTCAACCAACTCTACCACTTAGCTGGGTGTGTTGACTGTGCCCCGTAGCCGATCAAATTTAGCTCGTTTTGCTGCTATGTATACTGCTTTGGATGAAAAACATGATTCCTCCCGCAAAAAAATGCACTCTATCATTTTGTTTCTGCTTGTTATAGATAGAAAACACTCCCACCTTCCCGTTGCGCATGTATCGGAGAAACAACAATGTGGTTTAGGAAAATGCTCTTAAAAATTAGCGATGTAAAAATTTGCAATAGTTGCATGATACTCAGCACAACGTTAATTTCATATATTTTTAAAAACGATTAATTTTAAAACGTTTCATGCAGCTTGCAATATCGCCGTGAACGAAACTGTTGCGAAGTTAGAAATCTCATCACTCATCTCCAAAACACCAACTTTTGATAGAAAGCAATTGAAACGTTTCTTATTTTTGCAATAAAATTTTCTTTGTGACTTCCCCAACAACTCGCCGTTCAGAACTATAAAAATTGTTTTCAGCATTTATTTAGATGTTCTCTGGTAACATTCATAGTTTTTAACCACTATTCAATAATGCACTTATTCTCAAGTGAGAATCAAATGCGGGGCTGAGGAAGTGTCAGTCACGCGCTGAAATGTAACAGGCAGTAGGAAGTAAGGTAGGTAGGATGAGATACGAAGGTCAGCTTGTCATCCACGCAGTCATGCAAGTGAACGACTATTACTATGCTGCGCTTCAGCAATTTCTTATAAAACTAGCTTGTAACGTGAATGTTTAATCTGAGCCTATAGCAGACATTTCAGTTGAACCAATCTTGTCTTGTTGCGAGTGGAACAGCCAAGCAAGAAAATATAAACAAATAACGACTTAATCCTTTCAGATCCTGACGAGTGCATGGACGCCAGCGGCGGATGCAGTCAGACATGTGTCAACACTTTGGGTGGATTTGAGTGCAGATGCTACGAGGGTTACAAGCTTGATTCAGATGGCAAGACCTGCGTCGGTGAGTAAAACCTTTACCGGTGCATTTTGCAACCGTTCTGCTGTATATTGAGACACGTTAGAGAGGGTAACAACTACAGGTACGTTCTGTGTAAGCTTTGACGCAAAAACTGCTAATATCTAGTAATTTATTTAAATTTCAGCTCACATATCTCCTTGTAATTATTTGCAGTGTGTCAAAAATGGAAACGTATCAACGTATATCGAATCCATCAAAAAGCAACTTGTTAACTTAGGAGATGAATTTTCTAAAAATTTGTTTAGTTTCCAAAATCTGCTGCCAAACCTTTTAACCGCTGCGTCGTTAATTTCAAGACATCAACGAGTGTGAAACAGCCAAAGGTGGATGCTCGCATAATTGCAAAAATCTGGTTCCGGGTTTCGAGTGTTCTTGTCCGGAGGGAATGATTCTACGAACCGGCGGTTTTACCTGCAAGTAAGCTTTTTGGACGCATCTTCATTTTATCAGCTCAAGCTGCCTGTAATTTTCAAGCTTTCTTGTAAATGTTCGCTATTGCCTCTTGCCTATAACGGGCTTGTCGCATCCATGCGTTGCAGCTCCGTGTACCATTTCCTAACTGCTGCTGATGACATTCGTAAGCTCAGCTTTCTAACGCCCGATTGCGTGGTTTGTTTACAGAGACGATCCGTGCTTTGACAATAACGGAGGATGCGCTCACATCTGCACAGTTCTCGAAGAAGGCTTCGTCTGTTCTTGTAAACCAGGTAAGCTGTTGAATAACTGCTACAAAACATAATTTGGGCAATCAAAACTGAAAACCCTCAACCATGTCCCAAATTGTGAAGTCATTAAAACTGAAAGTTACGAAGATACGGTCGAATTTTTCAACTTTTCGAAAAGGCTGCTGCCTCCTTAAGTGAGCGGCGGGACGGTTTTGTGAAAACCTTTGTAAACATTAAACTAATTCTCAGTTTGCAGATAATGTGGTCAGTCTAACATTGAAATTGACCTTATTGCGTGTGTTTATGTAAATTGTTCAGATAATAATTCAGTGAAATGATAACGTTTTTACACAACTGATGTATTGCTTTGACACAACGTTTCAGGAATTACCAGGTAATTGGGAAACAAAAGTCGAATTTCGCCCAATCCAGTTTAAGGTTGTGGCAATCCAGCAATGCATTCATGGTATTCCTTCTTCGACCGTCATTGCTTTTGCTGACCATAAAACACCGTTATTTGGAAAAAAATTGGAGTAATTTGTAAACTGTTCTCATTATATAGGTTTTTGTAAAAGTGGTCAATATATAAAAACCTTAAAAAAGGTTCAGCTAAAAATAACTGAATGAGTGGTTGGTTGTGCTATAAAATGCTGGACGCCTTGCCATTGGAAACTCCCAGAACAAAGGTTAAACGTTTCGAAAATTGCCTTCGTTCAGGTTATGAGCTTCTTGATGATGGAAGCTGCGTCGACATTGATGAATGTATCAACCTCACACCAAAATGCCAGAACAACTGCACAAACTTCGACGGGGGTTACAGATGCGAATGCCCAGATGGTCAAGCTCTGAAACAGGATGGACGCAATTGCGGTAATTGTGCTTCGATGTTGCACGATGGCATGTTTTTATTGGTTCGTGGGTCAACGTAGCCTGTAAATAAGAAAATGTTCCGCCGCTGCCGAAACTTTTATGAAACGGCGTGTATAAAGAGAAGAAATTTGCAGAAATCACGGTTGAGTGACCAACAACAATAAGTTTATTACGGACAGCAACTAGAAAACTAAAAAAATAAATTTTTGCCTCGCATGCTGCGCCTCAGCTCTTGTTGCTTAGTCATCATCGGATCTCTTGTTGCTTAGTCATCATCGGATTTTTTCAAGTGGAACATTGACTTTCTGCTCTGTCTGGCTGGTGATGACTTTTTTTCAACACAAGACAAAGCCGTAACCGAAACATTCGTTCTTCCTCAGGACGTGCCTGCTACTCGTGCCAAGGTGCTGCCACGAACGAAGAGTGTAATGCCAAGCCACTGGAAGTGTGTCCAGAAGACGCCGATTCTTGCGAAAACCAAGTGCGTGTGCACGAAGGCAAGAAACTGATCTTCAAGAGGTGCAAGCAAACCAAATCGTGCAGCAACAATTTTATACAGGTGCGCATCACTAGTTTGACAGTTTGACAGTTGTGACAGTTTTATTGATTTCAGCCGCAAGGCCCACATGACATGGCAAACTCACATATAAAACAAAGTAAGACACTTGCGTAACTTCAACACACTAGAGGCAGTTATGCACGCCCCAACACACACGAGACGAAGCTATCGGCGACGTGGA
>JGI24158J21664_10000587_pt1 | contig 34708 bp, 22 predicted proteins | sample Ectturendosymbi3_FD_21664 | JGI IMG/M metagenome (IMG submission 21664)
TTTTTTTTTATACCAGCAGACGTTGGCCTAGAGTTGTAAGTTGGGCCCGGCTTTTCGGGTAGGGCAGGGATCAGGCTTCAGTTTGTCAAAATGTTTCGGGCCGATTTCGGGCTTGCATATAAATTTTTTTGCAACAACAGACACTTTGTCGCCAGTTACTGTTGAAGCAATCGAGATGATTAAATCTTCATTAAAAAATTATTACTTGTGAAATATTTAGTCATAATTAGTTTGCTACGTCGCCAATAGCCCGCAGTTTACTCACTCTGTAAACTTAGTTTTCGGGCCTAAATTGGGCTTCAGAAATATATGTCCAGGCTCGGACCGGGTTCGGGCATCAAAATGAGGCCGGTTTACAACGTTACTTCAGCCATACCACGGAGAGAAATTAATTGCTAGAAAGCAGGTTTATGACAAGTTCTTTGCGTTTCTTATATTTTGTAGCATACAGAGGAAAAGCGGCAGAAATTCTTCAAGAAGTTGATCTACCCATCGTGAGCCACGAATCGTGCATTCCTGTTTACGCCAGCACAAATTATCCACTGAACACAAAGACTATGTTTTGCGCCGGACATGCAGCCGGAGGGAAGGATGCATGTCAAGGTAGTAACAGAAATCGTTAAGAAAAACAACAATCAGTTGTGAAAATTTGACACCCACCGATATTTGTGGCCTAACGTAGCGAATCAAATCAAATATTGAAGAAAAACATTTTAAAAGTTTCTAAAATCTGCGCTTTTTTCGTCAGAAAAGATTCCTTGCTAGCCAAGGTAATTCATTTGCTGCTGGCCATGAAACGTATTTTTTCGAAAGGTCAAATAAAAATTCATTTTGATACTATGCTATTTTGTTGTTACTTTTTATACGACATATCAAGAATTCTAAGTTTCGATCTTGTTCCGTAGTCATGTTAATCTTAGTGAGGGCTTACAATCACAATAAAAATATTATTTCTGGATTTACTTAATGGTGTTATTATTGCCGGTCTTCACCGGGCTTTCACTTCTGTTCTATTTTATTGCTTGGGATGTCATTGTACATAACGAACAACGCTCTGTTCACCAATACCTTAATTCGGAAATGTCTTGTATGTCCTGAATAACACACAGTACGTCAGGTAACCACACTCCATAAAGAAATGAAAAAATGAATAAACCTGAAGCACAATTCGCCAAGGTTACTTATAATTACATCTTTCTTCAGGTGATTCCGGTGGACCTTTCGTCTGTCAGCGATGCGATTCCTGCGCGTTCTACGTTGCGGGAGTGACTTCATTCGGTAAAGGTTGTGCAAGAGCCGGCGTTTACGGTGTTTACACTGACGTTGAAAAGTTCGAGGAGTGGATCAGTCAGGAGACAGGGATACCAGTATCAAAAAACAAGACTTGTGGTGTAAAACGTGAGTGCAAACTTTTCTCGAGTCAGTTTAGCCAGATGAGAATTTTTCACAAACACCATTTTTTAATATTTTTTATAAACACCACAATCAGCTTAATACGTGCGTGCAACACATGTATTAAGCTGATTTTTTCAGTACTTGATTTTTTATGCGGTCTGTCGAGCAGTCGAGCAGTGCTATCGAAATCTGCATACGTTTTGTATCTTTCGATCTGGGGTAAATACTACCAAGATGGCAGTGCATACCTGACGTGTGAAAACAAAAGCTGTGCATGAAAGTTCCAAAATATGACATTTTGATGCACTGGGCAAGCCTCATAATTAGGTCCCACGAGGGAATTCGCTGATAAGACAAGCTGAGTCGACGTGCATGACTCATAGCCAACCTGGGCTGTTCATACTTTGTGGTCATAAACAGTAAAAATGATACTGAAAATTAACAGATTTTTATGTCTCAACTTAATTTGCTTATTTTGCATGTAAAACCACAAGCTTCGAGCAGAATAATCTTCATCTTCAACCGACCGCCAATCAAGGCTGTTGGCGGAGTTTCATAAATTTCCTGCCTTTTTGGTGTCTTTATTTTGCGTACCTTCCAAATTTTTTGAGAGATATCATGTTTGCTTGTGAAAAAAAAAATGTTTTGAAAAACAACAAGTTTGTTTTTTTCGGGTCAGATGAGCTTGAAAAAATCGCGCCAGTGCTCCTAAAATGTTTGGAATAATTTTTGATCACTTTGGCCTATGAAACCAACGCTTTTTAGTTTTCGTTGGTTATCTAAAAAGGGTTGACTTGGCGTGAAGTGAAAAAGAATAACATTGAATAAAAAGACTTAGAGGTAATTTCTCAACTAGAGACTGTGAAATCCGCCACTTTCGTAAAACATTTTGCAACTGAGGTCTTTGAAAAGTGACAATTATGCAAGTATCAGCTACACATCTTCATGTGCACTGATCACGGAAATTTGCAGAGGTTCGTTGGTCGTTATGGTCCTCTTGGTCGCAATGCTCTGCAACTTGTGGAGGAGGGAGACAAAACAGAACCCGACAGTGTTTCAATGGCAGCCCAGGCGACCCAAACTGCATTGGAAGTGCTTCTGGAGAGCGCAGTTGCGGCACTCCAACATGTCCTTGTAAGTGAAAAAGTTCCAGGAATTCAAAGAATCGTTGACATTTATTCTTTCTATTAATTCTATTGGGAAACAACTTGTATTTTGTGTTAAACTTTTAGATTGGGGCCAGTATGGAGAGTGGAGTGATTGTTCTGCCAGTTGTGGCGGAGGAAACAGAAATCGTAATCGTACTTGCCTTGGTGGCGATGGAAATGGATGTAAAGGAAGATCTACTGAAACAGAGGTATCACTGATTACAGAAATTGTTGGATGCCTGTACAACGCCGTGCGTGTTAACTTGAATTCCCAGCGAGTAGTTGCGCGTTTTTTACGAGCAGCGTGTAATCTCTGTAGGAGAAGCGGTATGCCAGTATGCTGGTTGATGCATAATTTCGTACCGGGTATCAGGTGAAAGAATGGTTTTATTCATGAATATTACAATCTAAGATGGCCGTCCTGCACTAAACAAACTAAATTAGTTAAAAATTTCTGCCCCAATCACTGGTCCTTGAAAATATTACCGTACGTACATGAAACTCGTGGTCCTCAGAGAAAAGTGCCCTACCGCTGCGTCTGCACTGTATTTGCGTAATGGATAACGATATGAATTTTCAATGCTCCCAAATAACGAATTCCTTTTTATTGGTTTGTTTTGTTTTCGCTTGCAGCCGTGCAACACGAACAACTGCCCGTCGTGGTCACAGTGGGGGAGCTGGTCGGAGTGCTCAGTTACTTGCGGAGGTGGAGATCAAACGGCGAAACGAACTTGCGCCGCCGATGGTGTCAAAAGTGATGCCTGTTCTGGAATTGCTTCTAAAAGCAGAGGATGCAAAACCAACCTTTGCCCATGTTAGTACTTAGCTTTTTATGGATTGAATCTGGGTGCACTCTACGCGTCTATCATCTACCAAAACCTTTTTGCAGTTTGGACACAGTGGACAAGTTGGTCTGAATGTAGCAAGTCCTGTGGGGGCGGAAAAATTAGTCGAAGTCGATCATGCCGCAATGGAAACGAGGGTGAAATCGGCTGTGACGTTGGCAGTACGTCAGAGGCTAAGGTAGAGTAAATAACTCATTTGATAAGATATTTGTTAATCAAATTGCATTTGAACAGAGAAAAGGTGAATCATCAAACCTGCTTCAAGGATTCCTGGAGGGTTGCAATCACTACGTTGTTTTAGAAAAAATATCTAAAGCAGTCAAAATTTGCTATTGAGCACAGGTGCAGGAGCAGGGAAAATTTTGGGGGTGCGAAGGATTTTTGCCCAAATTTCCCCAAACTTGCCGGAAAATGTTTGTGCACTCTCGCAATAAAAACACGAAGACCTGTTCTTTGGAAGTCACACGTTTGTAAAATTAAGATGTTTTTAGGCGGTGTCTATTTTACCATCAAACGCAAAAGCACTGCTGGAGCTATTTTACCATCAGGCGAACCCGATTGGTTGAATTGGATAACAAGGACAATATGCTTGGATTAGATGTATAGATAAATAGATAGATAGATTTGGCGGTACTGAATAAATTGCGCTAGATGTATTCTGTAAAACAGCAAAAACGCCGGGGCACCGAAAAAACACAGAGGTTATCTAGTCAGGTGCCCCTTAAATTAGGTGAGATTGATAAAGGTTTCCATGGTGAAGGTTGTGCCGACCGCAAGACGTGCTGTCGCAGTCCGATGTATGGGTTGCGGGATTAATGCCCAAATTGTGAAGAGATTACTCTTGTCGGGCACAAATGGCCATGACTTTTAACTGTCATGGACCGCAAGGTTCCAGACGAAGAGGAAAAGAAAAACCCAACAAAAAAGAAATCCTCTTCGAGTTGCCATAACCCTTTCTTGATCCACGCACACCCATTATAAAGATAATTTTGATTATGGCAGAAAGATAGTTTTGATTATGGCCGTGAATTCCATGAAGATTGAGGAGTTCCTTTTGAGATAATCTTCGTAAGAGAGTTGTCTGTTTCTTCTGCAGGTGTTTTTGATATTCTGCTACAAAAACTGGACCGCGGCAGCAACGTATTCACGAACTAATAAGCTATAAGTAAAATACATAAAGAAGTAGACTACAAATACAAACATACGAGCATTTAATTATGAACATGGAATGACAGGCAGTCGTATTATATTACATAATTCAGGCTAAGAAGATAGATGCTGATTTTCGGGGTGATTCTTTGGTTGCAGACAAGAGGACATGCGGAAAGCATTACTCAAAATTCTTATAACTTTCTATAATCGAGTTTCTATATCGTTTTTTGAAGATAGTTGTTGGCAATCTTTTTAGAGAGGAATCTATTTGCTGCTAGATTCTTGGGCCTTTGAACTTGATTGATCTTTTCCCATATTGGGAGCAGACTGGATGACAGACGTATTGGTCAGAGGTAGAACTTCTAGGTTCGTGGGTGTGCACAGAATTAACAGCAGTAAATAGACGGTCGAACGTGTTGGGCATTCTGTTTCTGTGGAAGTTGTGCATAAGATTAGCGATTTCTAGCTGATATATGTCGTCCAGTTTTAATAAATTTAGTTGGCTGTAACGGGGTGTTACATGGCACCGAAAAGAGCTCCAACTGATGGTCTTTATGATTCTGTTATGGTTGGTGTTTAGTCTGTGTAGACTGTTTTTTGTTGCTGATCCCCAAGCACCAATGACACACTGTAGGTGGGAGTATACAAGGCTGAAATATATAATCTTAAGTGCATTTGTGCTCAAGTAATCTCGAATTCTATAAAATATACCGGAATAACAGGAGAGCTTGTTTTCAAGCTTTAAAATGTGCGTAATCACACTTTAAAATGTAATTAACATATGGTATTTGTCACGTGACCCTAAACCAAAACCTAAACCATAAACATTAAACGCAAAAGCTAGACCCTAAAAGTTTTAAATAAGTGCTCCCATCAAGGGTGTCATTTCTACTAGCAAAGCCAAAGCAGTAGTGGTGAGAGCCGAACTAACGACCACTTCCACAGCAGGTATAGACACTCACCACACGACTTCTTTAACCATGCTGTTAGTGTCACGAACTCACGTACACAAAGCTAGATACAGTTCGAATGGCAAAATAGTTCCAGCAGAGCTCTTGGCTCTGGTGGAAAAATAGACACTACCACGTTTTCAGTCAGTCTCATTGATCACACCAATAGAACAAAGGTGTCAAAGCATCTGTGCCCAAAACTTCAGGGATCTTGCCTAAACTTTCCGGGATTTTGCCCGGATTTTCGACAAACCAAAACTTTTGGGGGTGCGCTTACACCCCAGCTCCTACACCACCGTTGTTAAGGATTTGATTGGTAAGGACAATGTTTGAATGATTTGTACGTTTTAACTGTAGATTTGCAAATCTTCGCAGGTAAAAATATCTGAGCAAGTTATTACGAATACAGAAATACACTGTTGTTATATTTCCGTTCCTTATATTCCATTCAAAAATCAACTTGCGACGTGATACATGGTAATGACTTGCTATCGTGAATAATTCCATATTTCTTGGTTTCTAGGCTTGTAATGAACAACCTTGTGGAGACTGGAGACCTTGGTCAGCCTGGAGCAGTTGTACAGCAACCTGCGGAGGAGGCAAGCAAACAGCAAGTCGTGAATGTGCCGGTGGCACAGCTGGACAGGATGGTTGCCCTGGCAATTCCCAGCAAAAGCGCGCTTGCAACACTGAATCTTGCCCAGGTTCTATGATCCTTCTACCTGTTTCATTCGACTATTTAGGCGTTATTACTAACTGCAATGATACGTTTTTAGTGTGGTCAACTTGGAGCCGGTTTGGTGATTGCAGCGTTACCTGCAATGGAGGTGTGAAAACAAGAACAAGGACTTGTGAGAATGGTTCCGTCGGAGAGAAAGGATGCGAAGGCTCTACCAATATGACAATGGTACGAATGTCTTTGTTCTGGACAGAAAATGAGTGTGTTGATGAATTTTCCGAGCATGTTTGCAAAAAGACATAAATAGAAATAAATTAAGAAATTAAAAAACTTCCGAATACCTCAAGAATAGGATAATTGCGCAAACAGGCACAGGAAAAGAGATTCGACATAAGCTCCGATTAATGCTGAACTGCTGAACAGTAATTTTGAATGAGCAGTAAGCTGCTGCAAGTTTTGTACACCAGTAACTCTAACGCGAACTATGTAGTGACTCTATAAACTAATCGCTAACTCACGGGAACAAAGTTGCCTGTTTTGTTCAAGCACAACATTTGGATGTCTTCTTACCTCAAACATTTTCCTGGACCTCGTTTGAGATGCAANAATTTGCTTTTTGCNAGGAGTGCAATACAAACAAGTGCCCGTTTTGGACAAAATGGTCACCTTGGAAAAGTTGTTCAAAAACATGCGGAGGAGGAATTAGAAGTCGGACACGATCTTGTTCATATGGAATTGTTGGAGACAATGGCTGTGAAGGAAACACGACCGCAACAGAACCATGCAATGAAAACAAATGTCCAAGTAAAACATTTCACAAGCTGTTCTACATGCGACGGTCTAGAAACAAGAGCAGGATAACGTGATTGTTAAAATAAAAACTTCTGCAAAATAATTCCATGGCAATTCCCCTGTACTTGAATGATAGCTGGCTATAAATCTTTTTTGCAATCTTTATACGATTTGAAACCCTTAGCGTTTAGCGTAAGGTTGGTCAGCATCATGCTTCAAGGCATTGTTTTTCACCACGCTGAGTAAAACTGTTACATTTAGACCGGTACTGATTATACAACAGCAGTGCTGCTACAAACAAGACCACTGCAGCTAATCATGTGCATTGCGCGTGGTTACGAATACCACTTTGAAAAGAATTTGTTAGAGAAACGGTATATAAAACGCAGATACAAACCCAATTGAGTGTATGCATTGTACTTTAATACGTTTGCGGTTCAACTAATGCAAAAAAATACTCAATACAACTTTTAAATAGGAAATGTAATGTCGACCGCGGGTATGTGGCTTATAGAGTTAACTGGGCTGTGGACAAAATGTCCATTATAAACACACGAGCAGGCCACCAGAGACGATGAAGAAATCAAGTAAATTGGGAGAATACCAACCCCTATTTTGAAAATCTTATGGAAAAATATCTCAGAAAATGTTATAAGCGTCCATAAAAACTTTCTTAATTGCTAATTGCAATTTACGTTGTGCTAAAAACGCCATGTCTGTAAATTTTCAATTGATGTCATGTCTGTAAATTTTCAACTTCAATTGACGGAAGTTTTTCTGATGAAAGATGTTTTTTTCATAGACATACACTCTATTTAACAAAAGTTACTTTCTTTTTGTCTCAGCCTGGGGAAGTTATTCACAATGGACTGCATGTAGTGTGTCATGTGGTGGAGGCGAACAGTCAAGAACAAAGCCATGTTTACATGGGACGGTCGGACAACAAGGTTGCCAAGGCTCAGCATCAGAGACAAGGGTGAGTATTTTGAAAGATCAGAAAAAATTGACTGCATTTTGACTAAAACGCAGATCAACCTAGGTAGCTGTGGATAGAAAGGCGCTACACGGAATACTTGCCTACTTTTGATAGTTACCTCTGTCAGTTGTGCATCACATCGACGTAAAATTGCACAGTGGCTAGTTCAAGAAAACAGTAGTGTTAAAATATATCAGACATTTGAAATAAATTCTCGCTTTTTTACGAAATGAGATCTATATCAGCGTTTGGTTGAAGTGACTCTATATTCCTCTTGTAGGTCTTCCTAAAAACAGGCTAAATTTTTCTCGCAAGACGCACATTATGCGAAAACGGAAAGGCTGCTTTACAATAAAATGATGCAAATGTGCCGATCAGGCTTCATAATGAGAAAAACGAAGTCTTAATCTTTGCCTGAACTACAGTATTTTCACATAAATCGATATGTCGCCTAGAATACTGTGTGCAGTTGATTCAGAGAAATTGTGCCCTGAAGTGTAGAAAAAGTGGTTGAAGCCACAACAAAAATTTTTGACAAATATTTAACCTACCGTGCTGATTAATCTGGTTAAGACAGAAATAACAACGACAAAGTGAAATCCCAGCATCGATTTCATGTGAATTGTTTAGGAGGCCAGAATCCTTCTCATTGACATGTCAAACTTGCATTCTTAAAATAATTTGCCTTCTTCGACCATTGCCATACCACCCTCATAAGTGGTGGTGCATACACGCAATACAAAACAAATCATATTTATCTGATTGGGTCTATACCTCGCTTCATAAGAATTCTAGGGAATCAATAAAGCATTAAAAAGATGCGGGTGGATGTGTTGGAATATATGAAGGTGATCGTACAGGCTTTTGTCCTATATGCTGAATTAGTTTAAAACGGGTGGACGAGACACAGAGTAAGCTTAAACCAATATTAAAGCATTGAAAAGTGTTATGGAATCAGGGCTTTCGCATTTGTCTTTTTTAAAGCCTTGTGAAACAACTGAGTGCCCTACTTGGAGCACCTGGGGTCCTTGGTCCTCTTGCTCTCAAACCTGTGGTACTGGTCAATCCACTACATCACGAAAGTGCATGCGAGGAAGCCAAAAAGCACTTGACTGTGAAGGACAGTCAAACAAAAGCAAAAGGTGTAAGCTTGCCGATTGCCCAGGTATGCTTTGTATTAAAATTGTGTCATGTTGAAAAAGTTCCTTGACTTTTTGCAAAGATATGGTTCATGGAATATAGTATCAGTTGTCCGTTTTCGGACAATAATATACAACCATTGTATAACGTGGGAAAATATGAAAAAAAATCTCATAAAATTTAGTTGTGGTCGTATGTTATTATTTTATTGTACATTATTCTTCTTAATAAAATAAGATTCGATCAAATTAGTTGTTATGGAAGAAGTAGTACGCGTTGACAGTACTGGGTGCGCAGGTGGTACGAGATCGTATAAAGGTTCGGAAACCCTGGTGTAGAGCATGTGATATCATTCTTTTATTTTTATGTTTGTATGCGGGCTACTGTATAAACTGTCTCAGATTTGTCGTTACACTCATTCTCATGCTTTTGTGTAATAAATTCTCTTTGAAAACAGTTATTGATGGTATATTTTTGCAAGATTTGTCAATGTAGTTGTTTTCACTTTGATCTAATCCTTAAGCTTGATGATTATACTTACTTCATTTCGAAGGTGTGTTCGGCCCATGGACAACGTGGAGCGACTGCTCGGTNACATGTGGCACTGGTTCGCAATCCCGAGAAAGAAAATGCATCGAAAGTTGTAGTCAAAATGATACAGATAGTAAAGAATGCACAAGAGCTGCTTGTCCAGGTAGGCGGTTTAAGATTTTCAGCGTGTTTATATGTACATTATCAAACTTACCAAACGACGCAAAATATGGACTCCAGTTATCGAATGTTTTCATATTTCGTGTTCATATTTCGCATGTTCGTGCCAATGTTTTCATATTTCGTGTTCTGCTTTGCAAACGTAAAGAACCTAAACAAAAACTTCGATGGATTTCTTTGTCCTCATTGCGTCGTAATCTTGTGGGAGTTTTGCTGTTAGTAATTGCATGAAAAGTCAACACTAAGAAATAGGCGGTTGAAGGGCAAAAAATGTGCGAAGTAATTATTTCACCAAGAAAAACACGTGATACAGATGTGCCACTAAGGGCAGGTATAAATATGAGGTAATAAGACATAAATGTAACCAACGTGATCTACTGACGTAGCAATGCCACCTAGCGCTATAACAATTGAGAGTAGTGAGTAGGTACGGTTTGTTTTTAGGAAAATATGTATGGGGTTGTACTGAATGTGTCAGCATCGGTTGGCGTTTTTTATATTGCATAGCACTAACTGGCCTAACCTTGACCTAACATTTCATATTAAGAAAGGCTCTAGTAGCCTTTCTTGCAAACGTGCAATGAACGTTTCACTAACATATAGCCTTGAATAAAGCAAAAGTAATTTAAAAAAAAATCTCGCCAAAGCGACAAAGTTTTTTGATGAAATTTATCAGGTTTTGATCATGTTATTTTTTACTTTTGCAGTTCTGTCAGAGTGGTCTGAATGGAGCAGTTGCTCAGTCTCTTGTGGGACTGGAGTCAAAAGGAGAAATCGTACATGCACCATGACAAGCAACCCATCAGACTGTAACGCACCGCTGGAAGAGGAGCGTGATTGCTTCGACTTGTGCTGGGGTGAATGGTCTTCCTATTCACAGTGCTCCGTATCTTGCGGTCCAGGAGGGATACAAAAGCGCAAGCGCACGTGCCTGGGAAAGGTGAACAAGATATGAATTTTTTCGTCTTGTAAAAAAGGACTACTGCACTGGTGCTTTGTGGTCGAGAAATCTTGGTAGTATGCCAAAGATATCTACGCATGCTTTATCGACCTTGAGAAAGCATACTATCGCTTCCTACGGAAAGCTTGGGGAGTGTTTAGGAGTACGATATTGGCTGCCGCCTGTCACTGACAGTCAAGCCACTGTATTCCGCTCAGAAGTATGTGTCCGTGTCGGCCGAGTTTAAATCACAACCGTTCAGATTGGTTGTTGGATTCCGACAAGGATGTGTCCTGTCACCACTTCTCTTCTTAATCTATAGTTTGACATTGGGGACAATTTGGTGCTGCTTGCATCCTCTGACAAGGGTCTTCAAAATGCACTTGGTTGGTTTGCAGATGCGTGCGACAAAAGTGGGAATTAAAGTTACCACTGGAAGGAATGAGGTATTATGTCTCTCTAGAAAACCAGTACAGTGCAAGTGAGCGGCATTATACTGCAGCAGGTGGAGAAGTTCAAGTACAGTACCATGGGGTGGCATTTACAAGTGACGGAATACGGATCAGGAGATTGATACACGCAGGGCCGGCCCTAGCAGATGCAGGGCCCAATGCAAGACCTGAGCGCGAGGCCCAATGCAAGACCTAAGCGCGGGCCCCTCGGAGCAGTGATTCTATGACGTCATCGTGTTCAGTCAACCGTGTTACGATCATGGTAGAGCGTAAATATGCAGTACAGCACTACCACGAGAATCGAGCACGTTTGCTTACGTTCGAGAGGAAATTTGCTAGTTCTGACGAGAGCGTTCTTTGTTGACAATGAAATTTATATGGCGTTTGTACTGAATTCTCAAGCGCAAGGTGTATCTGGCAATATGAATAATCTACCCAAACACCATGGCGCGGGGATCCCAGAGGCGCGGGGCCCAATGCAGCTGCATCGGTTGCATCGGCTTAAGGCCGGCCCTGGATACACGGAGTGGTAAAGCAAACGCAGTTCTGCGTAAAGTTTATCGCTCTGTGGTGACAAAACGTAAGCTTTCAAACACCGCAAAATTAGTTTTTAGATAGGTCTTTGTTCCGATCCTCACCTGCGGTGATGAATTTCGGGTAGTGACTGAAGTGTGCAATCTCAAGCATAAGTGGCAGAGATGGGATTTTTGCGAAGAGTTCACGGTGTGACACTTCGTGATAAAATGTGCAACTGTGACATTCGTAAAACCCTGAATGTCGAGCCACGTTTCGGAATAGAGAGATCCTAGCTACGATTATTCGACCACGTGAGCAAAATGATCCAGGAAGGATCGGTGAGCTAGGTCCTGCTGGCTATACCCACGGGAAAGCGACCCGGTGGCCGACCAAGGACCAGGTGACGTGACTACACCTCCGACCTGGCTTGGTGCCGTCTTTGTGTAGAGCCAGCGAAACTATCAGATTTGGCTGAAAGCCGTGAGTTAAGTCGAGTACACCCAGGGCTGCTGCACCCGTGACCCTCCTGAGAGGAAACACGGGTATGACAATAAATGAATAAATGAATAAGCACGCAAAGCGAAAGGAAAAACGCCGATATTATTTTTACGAGTGTTTTTGTCTTTTAGGACGCAAATGCTCCTGGTTGCTCGGAAACTGATACCAAAGTTTGTGGGGAGCCTTGCCCCTCTCACTGGGGAGACTGGTCCAAGTGGTCGACCTGCACCTACAGTAAGATAACAAATCGGTACGTCTCTCCGCTAGAAACTGCCTGATTGCTAACCTGCTGTATTTGTTGCAGCATGCAATGGAGGCACTCGCAGAAGAACTCGCGTCTGCGTCAAACAGACCCCGCAGAGTCCTCAGTGCTCACCTGCTTCTGATGGAAGTGAAGAGAAATTGTGCAATGAACAAGAATGCCCTGATAGTAAGATTATTTGATACTTTTGAAAGGTGGTTTGTGCAGTAACAGTAATGTAGCAGATTGTGAGTTCTTTTCAGCTTAAACATTTAAGATGGAGCTCCTGCGTTTAAAACATATGCAAGGAATATCAAACAATCAGTGTCTGAAAGGAAATTTTCCGGTGTCAAGCGAACTTTCTGACTTATGCAATTGCTGACTTCACCCCATCTGCGCATGCACAGAGTGATATTCCAGGTCATGCATACCGCAAGAGGTGGCTGTTCCCTCAGTGAAGTTCACTGAAATATCAATTATGCGGAAAACTGATGATTAGAGTTTAGGGTTAGGGTCAAGGGTTAGTCCTTAGCGTGAGGATTTACGGTTAGAAAAAGAAAAAAATAATTGACATCTAAGATTAAGTAAAATGATTCCGAAACTTTCGCTTAGTATTGACTATCTGACGTCTAATCAAACTTTTCTTTTCGCAGCAGGCATCAAAAAATCAATTGCCAAATTTATTCATTTACTCTGAGAAACAAACTAACTGACATACAACAATAACTCATAGATTCGCAGAGGTAAAAATTTTAGCTGGACATGTCACACGAAATCCCTGGCTATTTCAGAAATTTCGCAGAAGTCAGAAATTTCGCTTGACACTTGTTAAGGAAATTAATTCCGAAATTTGATAAGAATTGTAAATCTGTACAAGTTCGAGACGGACATTTTATAGCTGTTGTTCAAACCAAAATACAAATTTTACCTTTTTTTTTATCTTGGAAAAATTGGGGACGTTTGCATGTCTGACACCACTAGGCTATACTAATACATTGTTTTAGATGGTGAAACTGTGTACCTGTTTGAAGTTTTAACCTAACCTGGTTAGGCTATCAACTTCACCATAACTGTCAACAACAAAATATCTTGGTCATACAGTAACTCCAGTCTGTGATTTCACAACACAAAGCCCGGAACATTGCACTTTCCATAGGGATGCAGAGTCGGAGGTAAAATATCGGACTCCGAACTTTCCAAAATTTCCGAATCCCGACTCCGACCTTTCCAAAATTTCCGGCTCCCAACTCCGACTCCAACCTTTCCCAAAATTTCCGACTCCGACTCCTCACTCCTTAACATAAAGGAAATGAAGTTTGGCTGTAAACAATTTTGCAGCAATCAACAATCAATGGAAATCTTGTTGCACAGCAAGAAATCTTTTTCAACAAAGGTTTCAAAAGAAATTGTACCATTTCAACACAAATTCCCAACTTAGGGTGTGGTGCAAAAAATGATCCGATTGGACTTCCGGAGTCGGACAAAAAATCCAACTCCGACACCGACTCCTAGTATTGTTAGGAGTCCGACTCCGACTCCACCCAAAAATCTCTGACTCTGTGCGGCCCAGGCTCCGACTCCGCAACCTTGCCTTATACCAGGTGTTTTTGAGGACTCTAGTAAAAAGCTGACTTTCAACAAAGACAAAAAATTGTTCAAGAGCATGTAGAACAAGAACTGAAATCTTAATGCTTGTAGAAGACATTATCAAAATGCGTTTAAGTGTTCTGTTACAGTGGGATTCACAAATAATAGATCGTTTCGTTCTATTGTTTCTGAAAAAAGCTCAGCTTAGTGACGGCCATGAATAATCGGGGCAAACTCTTATAAACCTGTTGGATTTAAAGCCTGCAACATCATTGTCAAATTTTCAGTGTTTGTGTTCTTTAACGCAGATTGCAAGGATGGAATTCAACCGCTCGTTTGTCAAGGATATAAGCGTTTGGTATTCGGGTTTTGCACTCTTCCATCATATAATACCTACGTGACAAACAACTGCAAAAGATCTTGCGGTTTATGCAACAGTAAGTGGTTTTAGTGATTGTCCGCCCACTGTGGTTCAATTTAATGTTTGTTTCGTTTGCAGTTGATTCATTTTCCCGTTTTATTTTTACAAAGCTTTGTTTTTTGCTGACCTTTGCCAAATGCAGCGTTAGTGGAGCATGTGCAAAATAAGTTTGAGAATTGAAAGCATTTAAATGCTCGTGAAGGCTCAGGATGTTCGGAGTCGGTACAATTGCTACTATGAACAAAATCTGCTTCTTCCATTTTGTAAATGCGGTGATACGTAACTCATTAAATTTTACTCAAAAATTACCACATTGACAGGAGCACAGTGGTCAGTACAATCGTGTAGAATTGCCCAGCACAGGTCACCAAGGTGACAAACGCAGACATCAGGTTGTTTGAAAAACAAGATTTTCAGATTTGTGTTGCGAAAGTAATTTTGTTTTCCACAAGATCAATTTAGAAAACACACGATTTCGGTCTAAGCATCGGAATCACCGACAAGGTTTCATTCTTGGCGAAGGCAAAGTTGTAGCTTCTTTGTTATTGTTTGTTCAGAGTTCAAATGTCACTCACAGGAAACATTTCGGAAAATCTAAGCGCATTGAATTCAATAAGTTAAAATTCGGATTAACTCATAGAGCATCATCATCTCTGGTCCATTTAAAACATAGAATAAAAACAGAGCAGTTTGTCGAAAGGTAAATGTAAAAAAAGGCATATGTTATCGAAAAGTTTTCTAGATAAGCAAAGCCAAATATGTTTTTTGCTGTCATATTTCTAATACTTATTTTAAGAAATGCATATACATAGGTAATGAATTTAATGTACGATTGTTCAGAAAAATGTGTATCTGCACACAATACAAGTTGACAAACGTATGAAACGTTTGTCACGTGAGCAATAAAGGTTAGAAATAATAACCTAGCAACCAGTAATTTAAAGGAAGTCTTATTGGAAGTTAGCAAAATAACTGTTTTTATCGTCATCGCAGGCTGAATGAAGCGTACACGCGTTACAGCACAGAGCACGTAGATGGCACGTAAGCAGAAAAGCGTGCAGAAAGTAATAATCCGTGATTACTGTAAGTGGCCAATTAGCAAGAGAATTCACTGTGTCTAAGACGAGTACTAAACGTGAACAGTGATGTGGACCTAGTGTTTGCATTTAACGAGGGCTGTTGCCTTCTTTTACAAACAATTCGAGAATCTTCAGGTGGCGGCAATCATTAGCGGAGGCGAGGGTTTATTGTTATTGAAAAATGGTATGTCCATGGTCATCCTAAGTGTGGGCATGTGTCTCAGTTTTCGGAAATCGTTTGAGTTTGCTGTTGAAGTTGCGCTGAGAATAAGCGTGTCACCACAAGAAAATGTTGACTTGTACACGACATCTCTGTGCTGTAAATTACATTGCCGCTCCTTGATTGGAACACGATATTGAACGATAAACTTCGAGGTGTGTGTTTTAATTCACGCTGTAAGTCATCCAGCCCTGGGGCGGTAGTTCGAAAAATTACACTTCTTTTGGGTTCAGCTATCTAATCACAAACACATGTATCATTTTTGGTTGCGGGCCTGTAGTGCTGCTCGCAGTGGAATAATTGAACAGAAGCTCTGAACAAGTCCATGGAAAACTGTTGTTAGCATCACGGTAAAGCTTCACTCGTGTACTCTGTGCTGTAATGCTGTCACGTTTCATGTGGCCGTTGCTGATGAAAACCTTGTTTTTCTAAACGATCCATAAGATTTCATTCAAATGATTGGTTGTGCCTTATTACTTCATACACGACATTAACAAGACATTTAAGTTCCATTTTTTTTCAAAGCAGTAAAGATATTTAAGTGATATTAACCAATTAAACAATGCAAGGTTGCAAAACATTTGTAAAGTCACTTTTACTGACAAATGCGCGTATATTTTTAAGTTTTACCTGGTCCGTGGTCAAAATGGAGCTCATGCAATAAATCGTGCGGAGGGGGAATAACCACAAGACGAAGAAGTTGCCGAGATCGCAGGGGTTGCAACGGAGCCCTACGCCAATCACGGTCTTGCAATACAGATAGTTGTCAAGGTAATATTTTCATTTAAACTTTGTCTTTTCTTGTAAATATCTGAGAAATCAGTAACCTTTCTAATGAAGTAGAACAAGAATGAACGTTCTTTTCCATTAAATAGGTTTCACGCAGTGGAGTGCCTGGACCAAGTGTTCTCAAACATGCGGTGGTGGTGAGAGAAGTAGGAGCAGATCATGCCCTACTAACATTGAATGTCAACCAGATGCTAATGGTCTACAAACAACGCAGTCAGAAGCATGCCAAAAGCAACCTTGCCCTGGCCGATGGTCAGAATGGAGCAAATGGAGCGACTGCTCTAAAACATGCGGTCGCGGTCAAAGGAGTCGTGACAGAAAGTGTATTGGAGGAACTGCCGGTGGTCCGGGTTGTCCAGGAAGGGATACTCAAACGAGGAATTGTAAAAAAGAAGACTGCCCTGGAAAATGGGGACAATGGACAGCGTTCGGGTCTTGCAATGCCTCATGCGGTCCAGGCAAGCAGGTCGAGACTCGAACCTGTCAAGGAGGACAGGCAGGTGGTCCAGGGTGCCGAGGCTCAGGACGAAGACTGATTGATTGCAATGTTGGTCCGTGCATTACAACATGGGGAGATTGGAGTTCTTGGGGATCGTGCAACTCGAGTTGCGGAGGTGGAAAAAAAGTCAGAACAAGGTTAATATCTTTCTGTTCTGAATGGAATTTTTTATTCGTACAGTAAACTCTTTCTTTCTGCGTTACGTACGAAGCGTCAGAAACAAAATACCGTCTTCTTTTCACAGAAATTGCCAGCACGGAAATCCAGGCGACGTGGGCTGCGAAGGTGCTTCAAGGGAATCTGCAACGTGTAATGAGCAAGCATGCAAAGCAGGTATTGTCCGATTTGCTTGTATCAGAACAGAGTGCAAGAGCATAATGATAGCAGAAATATCTGATCGAATGGTGTTTGCAATCGGTAATATGTCGGAAAGAAATTTCTGCATAGACAAAGGCTTGTGGTCGACGTAGCAAAAATGCACCAACTCGGTGTTCTGCAGGTCGTGTAACACATTTGAATCTCATATTTCCAAACTTGAAAGAAATGAATAAAAATGCAATCTAAAGTTGAGTTGCCAAGTTTAATGCAATTTTACAGCTCTTCGTCTTAACAACACTAATGAAGCAATGCTCTGAGCAGTCCGTTAAGTGGCTTACCATAAATCAAATTCGGCGATTCGTAAAAACACAACAAAAATTTTGCATGACTTGTCAAGGCAAAAACAGCATCAAGATTAAATTTTTAGCACGCCTGTCCTGAAAATCACTGTTCCAAAACGAATGCTTCAGAACGGCAGCAATTAGTGAAATCCAAAAACAAGGCTTGGGGTAGCTTCAAAGTTATGCATAACTTCAAGAAAAATTTACTTACTGATTGTGCTGGGCGTGCTTGTTTTTCAAAATATTTGATCCAGATTTAACTGCAATCTCATTTTTAGGTGCGTGTTCCGGTCTCAGCGATGCTGTTAATCGCCAGTGCGTGAAGTCGTGGTGCGGTGTATTCATAGATTACATGGAAAGAAACTGCAAATTGACTTGTTGCAAAGTTAAGCATACAACCGGTAAGTGTATGAAATGAAGCCTGATGTAGATGCTGTCATTGTTTTGTGAAATCCCAACGTAAGCTGCTTTAGCATACTTGAAGAATGCATGGCACATCGAAAGATGCCTTCACGTGCGCATATATCTACACCCAGGGACGAAATATTTCGATCTTATGCAAGCAACATTATTTGTTTCGGAACACCTCCTCTCGAAATACAAAACGACAAGATATGCTAGAAATTTTTGGGGGCATGGCGCCTTTGGTTCCGTATGGCTACGCCTGTATCTACACAGCCACACATAACAAGTCAAGTGTGATGTTGCAGCTGATACAAGTACCAAAATGTACCAAGCATTAGTTCTCATTTGCCCAAAATGTCTCAGCTTGGTTTCTTGAGCGTGCGTGTCCATGTGGAGATTAACACTGGCTATTTTGCATTGCAGGAACTGGTGTACGGCCTGCCTGTGCAGACAACGCGCAATATCGTGCTGCAAACTTGTGTTCAAGCGCTCTTTGCTACATGCCAGCCGTCAGACAAAACTGTAAACAAACTTGCGGTCGTTGTTGATCTGCAGTTTTCGGTGCGAATGCAGAATTTTCGCGCAAAGAACTGTATTTCTCGCTGTGCAAAGTTGTTAATTCAGAGGAAAAAAGCCATCTATGCACAAGAATGATTTGCAAAACAAAACAGTATTAAATGCCTTGTCAGCGCCACGGAAAAAAAGCATGCCGTCGGTTGATCGCTCACGTTGTGTTCTTGTTGCTGTTGTTGTTAATATTATTTATCTTCCAATGTTGATGAATTGTAGCGCAGTTTGGGTGCAATTAAAGTTTTATTAAAACAACCTTACCTTGAAAAGACTGTTCAGATCACTAGCCTTGGCCACTGGCCGTTAAACCTCTTATTTACTTTCGAATTTCGGGGGAAATATAAAACTTCGAGATGCTCGTTTCTATGCCCCTCCTTACAGGTTGTATCGTACTTACTGAGTGGAGATAGTATGCTTTAAAACCTGTTCAGTAATGTTTCAAGCCAGTATCCGAGTACTGGGGATTTACCACTCACAATCTAATGACTCTAATCCAGGGCCTCTAAATTTTTTGCCAGAGGGCCACCTAAGCCATTACACAACAGTTCGAAGGCAGGACATATTTCGTACTGAGATTGTTTTGGGATGTGCTACCTTCTACCAAATCCATACATTTTCGCAAAAGGTGATGTGCAACTAACCTTCATCTCGCAAAAGGTGATGTGCAGCTTCCTGACCTCAAAGCAACCCTCGGTTGCACTTTGATACACGCTTTTAAAATGTCTTCGCCAGATTATAGTGGAGAGCCCGTTGCAATGACTAATTGCGAATACATGTCAAACACGAGATTAACAGCGAAACCGTAAGCCAAACTGTTATTGACTGGTTGCAAATATTTCGCGTGCTGTAGTTATCATCAGTGTGCAATAGCAGTAGCTTTCTCACTATTTTAGGGTTTGAGCCTGATGCGGATAGCTCAGGAAATCGTTTCCTCTCATGAAGCCCATCTATATTTAGTATTTTTTCTTTTGGAACATAAGGATACTGACTAAAACTGCTTTTAGGGGCCGCAGCTCTACTAGAATCACCACATCGCTATTAGTCTGACATGCTACTACTGTATTTATTCTGATTTTCTAACTAGACAACAGATCACAGTAAACTAAGTCGAAAATTAATTTCTGTGGTTAACCTATTGTTAGGATATCAACAACAGTCAGCATTCAGTTAGATTCAGGGTGTTATCTCTTATTCTCTTTGCTGAGTTTGAAATCTCTTACTGGGTTTTATTGTAGTGTTATTTTGATTTCAAATGGAAAAGAGGCTGAAGATCCTCACTGCGTCGGCTTAACAAGGTGTAATGGTGTAATCCATCATGGGTTTAAATTTTAGACCGTGTCAAGTGTGAACATTTCTGTTCAACCCAAGCGTAGCCCAGTCTTTTCAGTCTATAGGACTTGCTCATAGTTTACACATATCTGTCATGACCAAAGAAGGAAACCTTATCACAATTGCTTGTGATAATTATGGGTCACAGAAATCATACACGAATATATTGTGAGCCAGTGAGCGTTAGGCAGTGCACTGTAGATAGCTACTGGAACTTGTCTGATATCCAACAGTACCCACTATCTGTGTCTGTCGTGCTCTTTGTTAGAGAGGCTTCGTTGTAGAGAAGTTACCTAGAGGCTCATTCGCACTCTGAAGCTTTGGCTAGGCTTGGATAGACTTAACATGAGAAGGGCTGCCATTACTTTCAGATGAGAGTCAAGTACTGTATTTGCTGTTGCGTAATGATAAGCTCGACAAGATTGTGATTGTTTACCACAGTTGAGCTGTCAATCAAAGTTGTTTACCATACCAAAGAGCTTGATTCCGAGACCTTCATGACAGTGGGGTGCAGAGGGGAGAGAACGGGGCAACGGCCCTGGGCATCCAATGCAGTGGGGCATCCCACATTCTTTAGCGACAGGGACCTATACTCTAGGTGTGCGACACACACTCAATCAAACTGATAGTGGCGTGACTTTTTCCAGATCGTGCGATCAAGAGAAAATCACAAAAAGGACTGAAAGATAATTGTGAACGTTTAATTGATTTTCTGAGCCAAATTTCAAAACTGCCCTATTGTCAACTTGCTTCATTCAGCTGAGCTTTTTTTGATGTGGCAATCCTGGGTGTGTGGTAATACAACCGCACACTTGTGCTTGCAATGTGTCATTGTGTACGAATGTGGTAATTTTGCAATCCTGATTCAATCCGAAATGTTTTGATAAACTCGTTATCCAATCCATATCCAAAAATAAAAAAGTTTATGGATTCCGATATCCAATCCAAATCCGAAAGCGCTCACTCAGTTGCACATTAGCCAACATATTCGATAGTGTCTATTTTCCCTCACGAAGCAAAAGCTGTGCTGTGGCTATTTTGCCTTTAGTCAGACACGATGGTTAATGTGGTCACATGACAAGCATAATATGCGAAAAGACAAGAACTAGTGTTGAGGATTAGTGTTAAGATGTTGGTTTTGGCCTACAGATCACGCAATGCAGACAAGATGCCACTAACAGCTTGCCAGCACTGAAACCATGACAATACTCCATTGAACTAAGCTATTACAGACGCCGTTGTGAACTAAACAGGCCATGCGTTCCGAACTTGTCATGTAAACATTTCAACAAATTGCGTTTGGCCGAAGGCAATACAGATCCGGCAGTGCTTTTGCCTCAAGAAGCAAAATACACAATGCCAACATATGTCGTCTTGAATGCCATGGCTATAACTGCCGACCACAATCAGTATATGATATATCTTGACAAGTGCACAATTCTGTTTCTGTATGGCAACGGATTTTATAGTTGTTCACAATTCTCATATGCTCTAATGGGAATGTTTAACTCCAATGATAACCTACAACTAGCCTAAATTTCTTTACCTGTTGGGATCCATGCAGTGCCAACAGCTACTGTACTAGTGACAAAGCGAGCACCATAATTTTATATCCAATGAAAAACTTTATTAAAGCAATGCAGTGAATGTTCACCTAAATCCGTTTTTCTTTAGAATCAAAAACTCTTTCGAAAATGAACTTCTGACACTGCTTGGCTTAGAAAAATAACCTTGGCACGTTTTATCAAATCCAACACTTCACAAGTTTTCATTCCCAGGTTAGGTGTTTTTGAACCTACAACAACATGGTCAAGATTTCAATACGATTTCAGCATGGTTATTACTATTAAGCTACTTAATTTTTAGGTACGGCAACTTCGAGTTAGACTAGCGAGCTACGCTGTTGAGACAGAAACTGGTGTGCTTCGTTTAACGCTGAAAAATTATTTTTTGGTAATGACTTCATAAACACCAACATGATGCTATGACCTACTAATAGATATTAATAATTCATTAATTACAGATTCGCCGTGCATATCACAGGTAAAATCAAACAACACAAGAGCACAAAAATGGTTAGCCATAGCGCATTACAGAATATATGTTTGCACACGGCCACGGCCAACACTTCTTTCGCATACATGACCAGGAGTCCATGTTGGTCAGAACTTTGATTGAGTAAGGTAGGGGAAGGTGGGGTACAGTCGACGCTTTTTTGCATTTTCAACCACTGCTACTTTAATTCAAGTCCAAACAAGCTAAAAATTTGTCACACAATAAAACAATTCTATATAGACAATATCATGCCAAAACATGAAAACAACGCCCTTCAGAAAAATTTTTACAACCAATTTGAAAAGGATGTCGAATGTGTCAAATGTGCCCCGTGCCTGGGGCATACTCGACATGAGCATGGGGTACACTTGACCGTCAATAGAAAGTTGGGCTGCATGTATTGCATAATGTTCACGTGATAATCCATACAAAATAGGCGCTTATTCACTGCCTCTGCACTTTTTTCACATTTGTAACTACCCACTATCACTGCATGACAAAACAAATTTTTATGATTACCAAACATCAAATGAAACCAATGCAGTATGCTGAAATTCATGCTTCACCATACAAATATAATGTGCCTGTAAGCACAGCATAAACCTAGACATGCTCATAGATTATAATTATTCTGTATTGGCCGCGCCGGATTTAGGGAGGCCAAGGGGCCCGGGCCCAGGGCCCACCACCATAGGCGTACGAGGCTGGGAGCTTGGGGGCGGCACCCCCCCGGCCTGAAAAATATCAGGGCAAACTCTGTTTTCAGGGCAAGTACAAGTTGCGCAAATATCCTGGATGTAAAAGTATATTCAATACAGTGATAAATTCAGGGCAAACTCTGTTTTTCAGGGCAAGTGGAACTTGTGCAAAAATCGTGGATGCACAAAGTATATTCAATACAGTGAAAAGTTTCAGGGCAAACTCTGTTTTCAGGGCAAGCTCGAAGTTGCTCAAAAATCCTAAATGGTAAAAAATATATATTCAGGACAGTGAATTCAGGGTACACTCTGTTTTTCAGGGCAAGCGTAAAGTTGTTCAAAAATTCTGAATGGTGGAAAACATATTCAATACAGTGAATATTTTCAGGGCAAACTCTGTTTCTCAGAGCAAGCGCAAAGTTTCTCAAATTTCCTAAATGGTAAAACATATATATTCAGTACAGCGAATTCAAGGTACACTCTGTTTTTCAGAGCAAGCGCAAAGTTGCTCAAAAATTGTGAATGGTAAAAAGTATATTCAATAAAGTGAAAATTTTCAGTGCAAACTGTTTTTCAGGTCAAGCGCAAGTTGCTCAAAATTTCTGAACAGTGAAAAATTGTTCAATACAGTGTATTCAGTGTATATTCACTCTGGGGTGATCTGTGCAATGTGACAGAACATTCGTACAATACTGTACATGGTACAATCACAGTATATGAATACCATACAATACGTACAGGCACACTGGCAGATGCATTTTGAGTGCGTGCCGGAACCGTCACGTTTAACAATTGCGTTGCGCCATCGAAGTCGCGTACATGTTTGCATCAGTAAAGGCAATTACCGTAAATTTTCTTGTCTGGGAGAACACAATACGCAAGGAACTTCACCTCCTTGATTTAACAAGCAAGGTAACTACAGATTTGGTCTATAATGGCACCTCTAGGGGATTGCATCAAGAACATTATTGTCGAATCGACGTTATATGCGAATTGAAATGCATGTAAAAGATGCCATCGGGACCGAACAAAATGTAACGTTATAGGCGAATTGACGTTACGGACGAAGATGTAATAAACGAATTCAACTGTACAAAACAGATTTACAAGAGGTATCAGGCCCCATTCGGATTAAAGTAAAAAATATATTTTTAGGGCAAATTGTTATCTTCAGGGCAAATTTTTTCCGCTCCGCCCCTCAGTAAAATGCCTTCCCGTACGCCTATGCTCCCCACCAAAAGGGCCCCCCTACCGTATTCATGTCTTTAGCCATATGTGCCCCATGTGCGTGCCACTTAATCATTTTTATGAGCGAGGAAAGTTTGTTTGTAGACTCTAATTTTATCGGTCGTCCACAGGCCCGTAACCGGCTTGGGACACCAGGAGGGGCAAAGAGTTTCCGGAGAGGGGTCAAAAATTTTTGAACTATGTTCAATATTTTTAAACCATGTCCAACACATTTTTCCAGGGGGGGAGAAAATTTTCTAGGAGGGGCTTAGCCCCCCTGGTTACGAGCCTGGTCGTCCAGACGACAGTATTTCAAGTCGGTCAGGTATCTGAATCTAGTGAATGCGTGGCCAAGCCACGTGGAACGCAATAGCTTACGTCTCTACTCGTCATTGGTAGATTTTGCGTCTACCTTACTCAGATTTGCACAGNTCGCATATGAGTAGCATTGTAATAGGGCTCCATACGTCCNCTTTTTGGAGTACACATCCACTTTTTTCATGAGAAATGAAACAATCTCNGAGGACATTCAAAAATGTCAAAATGTCCTCATTTTTACATTTCCTATTTTACATAGCTATAATCAGTGGCGTAACTAAAGTTTTGAGCCAGGGTGGCAAACTTAGATAAAAGGGGAGCACTGGCCACTGTACGGGGTCTACTAGCCAACACTCAGAAAAAACTTGAGAAATGGTGGTGAATCCGGATGTGGATGGCTAAATTAAAACCCTAAATCACCGGAATATAATCTAAAAACACANAAAAACAACAATCTACTGAAAACCAAAACAATGCTAAAACTAAAATATAAGTTAAGTGCGAGACTGGNTTTTATATTTATCTTGCCAGGGGGAAATCGCCCCGCTGCACCCCGTCAGTTACGCCACTGGCCATGATATATTATACTGTATTTACATGCATTAAGCTGTCACTACTCANCTGCAACAAGATACGAGCTGGGGGCGTAGATTAGTTTAGGAAGGGCCTGCTGGTTGTCTAATTAATCTATGTTTTGGTGGAGTTACTTTTCGGCTGGAAAGGCGGGAATGCTTTCACATTAATCGTTACATAACGGTGGTAAATCTTTTTTCAATATCTCAATGACTTTGGCATTAGAGCGCGGACTTCTGACTCCATTATAAGTAATGTACTAGCCTTGCTGATGAACCGTGATACGATGACCAGTGTATTGCATATAACAGAGCGTAGTACTTTCTAGAAATTTTAGCTAACCAGTAATGCTCAAAAATGAAGAAATTCGTTGGAAAGTGTCCCTTTTTCAGAAAAGGACTAAATGATTTTGAACTTGAGTGAATGACCTGTGTTTACATTTACAAAGTTGGCAAAAGAGAGTGAAAAGACTATTGAGACTTTGTGGATATTGAGTACCAAAAACTTATGTCACACAGCGTAACCAGGTTGCTATTACTTTATCCTAGCTATCGGTCTCTGCGCAGTCCCGTCGCCACGGGGGGGCTTCGGTGGGCGTAGCCCCCCCAAACACAGCTCCAAGCCCCCAAATTGAAATATGAAACACTATAAATTCGTGAAATTTTTGTCAAATTTGAATGTCAAGCCCCCCTGCGCGAACGCCAAGCCCCCCGCACAAACGTAAAGACCCCTATTGACGACTGTCTGGCGACGGTTCTGTCTCTGGGACCTGGGGCCAGCCAATATACCGGAAAAAATGTGGGAATATTGGTTGAAATATGAAGCAGGTTTTTTTGACATTGTGATGAAAAGACATTTCTGAAACATGATGTTCCAAAACACAGCAAAGACAGAAACTCGTCACGGAAATGTACCACAACTACAAATCTTATTCGTTGCCAGAACCACAACGGCAAAGTAGCTGACAGACGTTGGCTTTGTTTTTCTCTTTCACAAACTTGTGTTAAATGTTTCACTTGTAGACTGATGTGCGCGGATACGACTACATGTGCGCATTTCCTCGTTAGAAAAGGAATCTTTGACTAGAAGGACGCTCTTGAGCGCCTGAGGAGCCACGAGCATTCAATGGAACATATAGATGCCAGGATTGCATATAGTCGCAGAAAATCACTATGAAGAATTGATACAGAACAACAGTAGCCAGTCAAGTCAACCAATGAGAACAATATCGGAAATCGCCACTGCTTGCAACGTTTGGTTTCTGTCGTAAAATTTATTGCTGAGTGAGGACTGGCGTTTAGAGATGATGAAAAGGTTGGATCGCCCAGAAACGCTTCCCAAAAAATTTTTCAAACCTTTTTACAAGCAAATATTTAAAAACGAAGATGCGATACTTCTAGCGACTGGTTTTGCAACAGTTTCACAAATCGCTAATCATTGTCAAATACCATGTTGCATCATAGCGTTTTGTTACAATTGAGTTAACAAATGTGACGTCACACGATTACATCATAAATATTGACGATATGAGGAAATACTACTGACTTCATAGATCATCCCATAAATATTTTGTATCCGCACATGGGGCCTCCCACCACGCCTGGGCCCTAGACCCCCACCATCTAAAACGGCGCTGTGTATTGCATTTTAATATAACCCTTCAAGCTTTACCTTGTTTAGACTGACCTAGTTGCAATGTATTGAGTGTGCCCTATTTTTTTGGCAGATGTGCCCCATGCATACCTAAAGTATAAAATGAAGTACTAAATCAGCTAAAAAATAATTTGAAATCTGGCATTATCAAACAATGTTGCACTGCCCTGACTACAACGTCAAAAAAACTCAGAACAGATGTTGAAACTCGTGATGATGAAACTCGTGGTCAAGACCCAAATCTAAATGCGATTTTATAAATGGTTTTTGGGTAGAAAAAACACAACTTGCTCTGTAATTTGTAACAACGGCTGCCTATCAAGGAAAAATTCAGTTGCGTACCGCGGCTGGTATGAGACTAAATCACCATGGAAACTTTAAAAGTAATGTTTTCAAGTTTTTGAACAAATAAAAAAAAAACGACTGTGACCTCAGGTCTACTGCGTCCCACCTTCTCCTATTCCAGAATTGTCTACTGTACCTCATATATGTGGCACGGAGGTTTAAATTTGGTTTGATCATGCAGTATGTGGTGTGCAGTCTGCACCTTGCCACATACACACAAATCTGAGCCGCACACACCAAATAGTTTCATGTTGTCCGCAAATCGGCCAACACAAGTTCTCAGGCGGTTGAGCTGAACCCCGGCATTTCTGGGGAGGTCGCAGCCTGGTGGTTGTGGACCAAATGCGGGAATGAAGGATTGGAGAGTTGGAGGGATTGGTGTGGTTGGCTCCCCGTTGGTTAACAACAATTCCATAAAGGAGCGAAGAGGTTTTCTGGAACGGAGACTTTGAGGAGAAGGTTTTAGATACATAGTTTTGTGTAGGAGATGCTTCGGATTGAAAGTTTTGCTGTAAAGTTTCAAGCATGAAGCACTGTGCCTTTTCTTAGGTGGGGTAATGCCAGATAGAATGGGCAAGAATGAGGTGGGTGAGATTTTATCACCGGCAGGCAGCCAGTGATAATGCGCATCGACTCGTTTAAAGGTACATCGATGTGCTTTGTGGGAGCGCTGCGGCACCACACTGGAGCACAGTACCCTGCCGGAGCAAACACAAGAGCCAAGCAGGAGGTTCTTAGAGCTTGAAGCAAGCTCCCAACCGGCACTGGCCAATCGCTTAATGAGTGCCACTCGCGACGAGACTTTCTTTTTGAGTGTGTGTAAGTGTGTTCTGAACCTCAGAGAGCGATCCAAGCATGTGCCGAGATAAGATGGAAGTGGGTCAAACTTCACTGTTACACTGGGTTGTAAATTGACATTCAGCTGATAGTTGGCTGAGTGGTTCTTCAGGTGGAAGACAGAGCACACAGTTTTCTCAACTGAAAGCTTGAGTCTCCACTTAGTCAGGAAACTGTTAACGACAGAGATATCGTGTGATAAAGTAAGTTCCTCTTCCATGGGCGTCCGCAGAAATTTTTCCAGGGAGGGCAAAGTCGACATTTTGCTTATCGCTGTCGATGCAACGCAAATGGACGTACACAAAAAAGAAAATGTCCAATGTTACGGCAACAGTTGCATACAGTGTTTTCCTTGTAAGAAAACTTTACAAGTGAGCAAATATTTCAGTGATTATGGATTTTTTGAGACTGAGTTAGCGGAGTTCGAAAGGAATAATAAACTTTGTGAATTTTTAGAATAAGTGTAAAATCTTATGAAAATACGAAAGATTTACACATCTAATTCAAATATCTTCTCCTTGTTTTCGTACTTTTCCGATGATTTGGAATGTTGCAAGTGCGCGAGATGAGATTTCACTGCGCAAATGGTCTGCATGGTGGTACTGTGCATTTGCGCACCTTCAGAGGGAGCATTGGTTGCAAAAAATGCGTTTTGTTGGCAGCAATGCTTCTCTTTCACTCATGTGTCTTTATGCATAGTATAAACCAGGGGTGGGAAAACTTGTTCAATAGAAGAGTCATTTGCAGAAATCCAAAAAAACAGCGAGCCGCAAAACCAGTTTGTAGTGTCTATACAAATATGGTAAAGAATGCAAATTTTACGTTAATTGATGTACAGTAATTGTCAGTATTAAGTTTTTGTTTGATTTTCTAGACCCCGAAAATCTGCACAGTATGTTGTTAAAGCTGTGCAAATTAATTCTACCAAGTGTTCATTTTGCAGGGTTGCACGATAGTTTGATTTTACGAACTTTATTACAGAGAAAAAAATCACAGCAATATGTTGTGCAATACACAGGAGTGAGTTATACACTGGTATTTTAAATTCCGGGTATTTACTTTCTTGAACCTGTCGCCCGAAATTAAGTGCAGAGTGGCATTGACGAAAGCTTTTTTTGAGCCAGATTTTCTTGCATTTCGGTCAGTTTTATCTCTACAGCAGACACGTTGGTAACAAACGGCTAGCGAACTGGACAGCCATCACCGATACATTGACATTGAATGGATTTGCAAGGAATGCANAGCATGGTTTTGACTCTTGGAAATGGTCAAATCTGACTTGGAACTTCTCCAGTAGTCTTAAATTTATTGTAGTATTCCTCCACTTTGTCTTCAGTTGCCTCTTCGCAAAAAACATTCGTTCTCATTCTGACATTGGGAAAATGAAAGAATGCTTTCGACGATGTCTTTGAGAAATTTTAATTTCTTCTGGGAACTTAAATAGACTCACTTGCGATTTAGGTTTACGGTCGTTGTTATCAAATCGCGCAGACTCCCTGGTGACCAGTCTTCCCTCTGAGGTGCAAACTGCGCAGAACCACCAGAGCATTTGCGCAGTGAAATCTCGTTCTTGTGCACTTGCAACATTCAAATTTGATATCGTATACACATCGCGTAGCTCTTTCGATACGTTTCACTGGTTGTGTGTCTACATGGTTGTGAAATTGCATGCGCACTAAAACAAATATTTGCTCAATGTAAAATGTTCTTACAGGGACACTGTTGGTGACCAACTTCACGAACTTGTGTAAACACATTGATAAATAAAACAAACGTTAAATATGAGGCAACAACTCTCTATCAATCTGAGATATTGCCATTCATCTAGTCTAGACGAGCCACACAAAATATGTCGGCGAACCGCAATTCGCCTACCTACGTGGCTTACTGCTGTCAGCAGCCGCTGTCTCACTACATTTCCTGCCAAGATACCTGCGTTCAATAGTTACATGCGGCAAAACGCATACTTCTGTCTACCGTGACTTGAAGTGCATCTTCGCAGATTTGTTACCATGTTATTGTTACGCAACAAAGGTCAATAGTAGAACAATTCGCTCGCAAGTTTCGCAACCTGCCTCTGCAACCAAAGAAGCGGATTTAGTGAACTGCAAGCTCCTAACTGCATACTACCAACACAGTGAACTTGACTCTTGTGCTGTGTGAGTGTCATATTGCCAAATAAACTGTCATTGCAAGAATTAACCCAACTAATCAGAATTAAACTGCTGATTTCACGTTTTCCAGAAAATTTTCCTTCTTAGTACCAATTTCCGGGGGGGGTGACAACTGCCCATTTTGCCCCTCCCCTGCGTACTCCCATGTCCACTTCCCTAATGTTGGGGCGAGACGGTCAGAGCGACGTCGTCAGCGTACATGTACCGCTTGGCCGACGTTTCCGGAAAATCCGCTGTGTAGATATTGTACAGACAGGGGGCGAGAACAGATCCTTGTGCGACTCCGTTTTTGGTTCTGAAGGGCAACTTGTTTGTCCATCGCTGGTGTATAGAACAAAGGATCTTGAGCACAAAAGTTCCACGATGAACCATGGGTTGACATGCTAGTACTTTTAGAAGCTTCAGCTGCAGACCAAGATAACCATGGGTTGACATGCTAGTACTTTTAGAAGCTTCAGCTGCAGACCAAGATGCCATCATACAGTATCGAAAGCTGTCGTAAGGTCGAGAGAGATAGCCCCGCAGACATTTTTATCCTCGAACGCTTGTTCGATGTTCTGCGTAAGACAAGCAACTTGGTCATCCGTAGAGCGCCCTTTGAGAAACCTGCCTGCTCCTGACGTAGGAATTTTTCAACTATCGGGTTGCTTCGGTTTAGGATTAAGCGTTCTGAGTTTGAATGTAGCACAGAGGAGGGAGATGGACGGTATCTATTTTCCTTGGTTTTAGCAGGGCTATAAGAGATGCTCTGCGTCACATCTTTGCAATACGATTGTTGTGGAAGCATGTGTTGATAAACAGTGTTAGCCAGTTTACAATATTTTTCACAAGGTTGGCCAAGTATTCATTATAGATCCCGACTGGGCCAGGAGATTTGCCAAGTTTAAGCTGATTTGGAGCAACAATTACCTCTTCAATGGTAAACTGTTCGTACAGATCAGGGCTATCGATGTTGCACAATCGTAGTGTCTTCGGTTCGTTAATTATTTGTCTCTTAAACTTTCTGTTGTTATATTCAGTAAGACCATTCCGAACGACCTGTCTACCAAGTCGTCTGGGGAGATAGGACACACCTTCTTAGCAGAAACAGTGCCAGTTAGACGTTTCACGGTCTTCCAAGCTTTTTTTGATGAGTGAGTGAAATCGATGTTACTGACCGTGTCAACCCAGCGTTCATGCCTTTTCTTATCGTTCATGCCTTTTCTTATAGTAGATCTGTCAATGCTGACGCCGAGGAATGGATGCTATCTGGATTGTCTGCGTGCAGATATTCTTTGTATAATCGACTGCACTCTTCATCCCACGTGGGGGTATAACTTTTCCAAAATCCTCTAGGGATTGCTTGTTTGGCAACAGTTTTCAGGGTGTGTGTGAACTGTTCGTAGGCAAAATTGATCTTATGAATTCTTGGTGCAGGAAATCTGTCGGCAGAGTTGTTGGTTAGGTTTTTATATCTTCCCAAATCTGCTTTTCTGAAGATCAATCTCGGTATGGGAGCGCTTCTGGTGAAAGAAATCAGCGGCATTTGCGAATCATGGAAGGGCGGTGCTGAGAGTGAGGAAACTGGTCGAGGACTTCTCTTGTAGGTATGATTCCCCGTTTATGTGTTGAAAAAAAGTTACATCCGTGTTTATTCCGGAGTTCCATCTTGCCGATCGGTATGAGGCCGGTTGTTTCTGGTGGTAAAGCGTATGAAGGTTATTGGTGCAGGACCAGTCAGCCAAAAGGTTGCCGTTTTAATTGGAGTTTGCGTAGCCCCGATTTTCATTGCGACAGTTGAAATCCCCGGAGATTATGCACTGATCAGAAACACTAGGCAGCATAGATACACTGAGAATAGCAGGTGGAGGGTGATAAACCTTTGAGATGCGGATTCCATTAATAACGATAGTTACCCAATGCGTATGCTTCCCTGCATTAGGATAACCAACAAGTGAGAACGAAATTGAGGATCGTACAAAGGTGGCCATACCGTGGTGTTGGCTCGGGATGTGATCAGCCAAGGTGAAGCCATATAACTTTAAGTTGGTCAGTCAATCATAGTCTGGTGCGTCTCTTGAATTAGTGCAACAGTGGCTTTTATTTCAATCAACTCTCGCTTTGCTGCTGTCAATCCTTCAACATTGATTTGTAGAATGACCAACGGTTCATCGCCAGAAGCAAGTGCTTCTCGTCCTGAAAAGGACGGACTGTGATTTTGGGTGCAGCTTGCCGTAGATGAGTCATTCGAGGCAGGAATCCCTGTTATTTGGCCATGGATATCCATGCTATGTCTGATGCTACTGATTTCGTTAGCTCGGATGAGCAACCCAGGCGGACGAGATGGACGTATCAATCGCTCCCGACCAAAACTCGTAGGAGCAAAACACTTTAACAGGACCCCAACTGCAACGTCATTCACCCATCATAATACAGTGATCCAGTAGTGTGAGAGAAATGAACCATACTCTCATCAAACATTGAGGTAAACAGCTAACTGAGAAAAAGAAAAAAGTAAAAGGTAAGTGAGATGGGGGTGTACATTGGCGCACAGAGGCATGCAAACTGTTCCGATCAAGGTTTCAAATGCTTATCATGAGATAGATAGCCAATCAATTTCCTGAATTTTAAAGCAGGATTTGGCGATTAACGTTTTACCAGTATATGTCTTACTTTTTGTATGCTTGGTTTGCACACGTTGTCTGCATATTGGAACAAGTAAATAAAGAGATCCTAGGGCGCCGTGAAGCACATGGAAGATTTTCGGTGTTATGCAAAAACAACACTGATGAGACGCGTGCACTGGTACAACACACCAACTATATCGGTTGGTCACCGTCATTGTGGAGCGTTAAATAGTTGAGGAAAAATGAAGATTTTAGAAAGCATCATTGATTTGAAGAGATCGAATGAAAAGTAAGATGAAGATGCACAACGTTGTAAAAAGCGGTACATGACACGATGGCTAACTGGGTGTGACGACTTGCCCCTCCCGAATTAAATTCCTGGCTGTGGCACTGACAATCAGGGTTGTGGAGCCGTAGGTAAAATATCCGACTCCGACCTTTCCTAAAATTTCCTACTCCGACTCCCGGCTCCTCATTCTGCATCGGCAAGAAACGTAAAAACTAGCGGTCGTCCACTCGTACGTTTTTAACCCGTACTCACGTGACGGAAAAGGTAAAATCCACACAATCCGAACCTAAAGGAAACATGAGCGCTCTACAACTTTTAACATTTTAACCAGTCACAAAGCCTGCCTTTGAAACCTGAGCTGCTGTGGTTACTTGAACTCAAGGAGAAAAAATTGGTATTACTCAAAATTACATTTCATGCTAACTAAAAAATGTATTTTTGTTAGTAGGGAAATCTTCTCGTATCCAGATTAGCAAATCAAATATCACTACTGCTTTTAAACAGCCGAAGTGGTAACACTTAGTAACAACTCAAAAACGGTTATGCACAGTGCTCTGGTAATGGAAAGCAAGTTGGCTCACTGGTGTTTTACTCACTGTCGGCTTCACTGCCAAAATTTTGCTGGCAAGGAAATCAACCGATTTCGTTAGTTACTGCATCTAAGTTTGAGTCCACACACTTCTCTTACCCACTGTTCAGTGAACGTGTAAGTTAGACTCAAAGCAAGAACTTAGCCCGGTTATCTTACATAGTATGGAAAACGTTATCATTTACAAACATTGATTTGGCATAAAAATGGTATTTGCAGCAGCTTAGCCAAATTTTCTTCATGGGGAGCTCATAGTTTTTCTTCTTCGGGAGCTCACAGGGCCACATTTATAAACGCAATGTAAACTTTTGTAGAATCACAGAAAATCTGTAGAAGAAAGGTGTGGGAAACAAATTCTCCCTTGTGTTTGCCCAAGTTGTGCTTACCTTTTCAGGGAATGTCTAACTAACAGAAGGTCATCCGCTTCATCGAAAATTAACTTGACACAAAGTGGGAAGACCTGATAACCTTTCTTTGATATTTTCTTCAAACAGAAACCCTGGCCTTGGCAGTGTGTTGTTTCTGTGGTACGTTTGGTCCTAACAAAACAAGTGGAGCCGCCGATTCTGGCCTCCACTAACGAATCTGGCTCATAAAACCAAATTGTTAAACATTTCTCTGACATAGTTTACAATGTATAAATTCAATGGACATAGTTATATACAACAACTATTAGGACTTTTTGCAGAAAAGCAGAGCTTACAAGTTAACCTACACCGCGTAGTGATCCATTCCACAAACATTCATCTTGCCCAAGCAGCACCAGATGTCTGCAAATGTTTTCAAAGCAACCTGTGTTTACAAAAACATCTCGTAGTGGACATATGTCATCCTTCGAAGAAGCGCTTCTTAAATGACTCATTTAGCACAACTGGTCCGTTTTGAAACTGCGACGGCGATTGATGGCAAGGTGCATGACCATGTGCGCAGATGACACGAGAGCAGGACATTAGAAGAACGGTTTATTTAGGGCAATCTCTTGAGACGAGTTAGATCCACGTAACGTGACCTTTGTTCATAACCACCGAAGGCTACCGGCCCAAAGAACACAACAAATAAAACTGGCCAGGAAACTCGAACAAAGAAGCAGTTTAACTTGTAAACACAACCTTGCATGACGGCTAAGGAACGTACTCCGGCCAGGAAAAGCCGCTGAAAGTTTCTCACAAGAATGACGCAGCACCACCAAGAGAGGAGAGAGAAACGGAAATAGTATCACTCACATCTAAATTCCAAACACAACGTCAAAGTGAGGAACTCTAGTAGTGTAAGAATATGCAGTAGTTTGGGCGTGCTATAATATCGAAGCAAGTGTGTAAGTTATACCATAAACAACACTGCAGTTTTTTTT
>JGI24158J21664_10000588_pt1 | contig 34706 bp, 20 predicted proteins | sample Ectturendosymbi3_FD_21664 | JGI IMG/M metagenome (IMG submission 21664)
AAACCTAAACCCAAAACCTAAACCCAAAACCTAAACCCAAAACCTAAACCCAAAACCTAAACCCAAAACCTAATCCCAAAACCTAATCCCAAAACCTAAACTTAAACTAAACCCAAAGCTTAAACTTAAACCCAAAATTCAAACCTTATCCCAAAACCTAAACCTAAAAGTTGAACTTGAAACCAAAACCCGAAACCTAAACCTAAAGGTAAACCCCAAATAGAAATTCAAACATTCACTCTAAACGCAAACCCAAAACCTGACCCTGAACTTTTTCAAAAAGTACATCAAAAGAACTCCTATCAAAGGTGTAACCTCTACAAGCTAAGCCAAAGAACAAATCGCACAGCAGGCATAGACACTAACCACTCAACTATGTTCACGTTGCTACGAGAACTCAACGTTATGTGTGAACAAAGGAGGATACAGTTCGAATTGCAAAATAGTCCCAACAGAGTTTTTGCATTTGATGGCAAAATATACACTACCATTTAGCAAACCAGTGAAATCGGATCATAACTGCAATTTTTGATGTTTTCAGAATAATCACAATAAAATAACAAAAATTTTGTCAGTGCGATCCAGTCCTGATCCTCCAATTTTGAATAAAAATGCAGTCCGATCCAGTCCTGTCCGGCCAAAGTTGGCCTCAGTCCTGATCCAGTCCGATCCCGTCTTGATCCGTACTTATCTCTGCTCTGCAGTTCACCCTGTTCGGTTTTGATGTAGGGTACTCCCCGTCACTAAGCAGATTGTTTTTGTACTGTAGGCACGTTTCTGCTCATTTGAGTAATTTGCTGAGTCAAACCTGGATACAAACAGGTAGGTTGTACATTAAAAAGAACAAAACACCAAACGGCCGGGAAAGTGATAGCCTGGTAAAAATACTTAACTTGGGAAAAACAAAGGACTTATAGGAATTGTGCAAAGCACTGTGAACCAGGCGTAAATCAATGTAACACATGTTTCTGTTACTTAACAACTTCAACTTGCTGTATCGCAGTCAGCATTCTACAGTGGAACTTAAGTTAATGAGTACACCTAGGCCATGCTGGCCCATCATTAACCTTCACGTTGTCGGCGCTGAATAACAGACTACTTCTGGAGTAGCAGTAGGCACTTTCTGACTGCAAAGGCAGTGTCAATTGACAATTTTGCTGTCAAGATGTTAGATGGCGCCAGCAAGTCAACAGGCTTGGCAGAAACGAAGTAGGCTAAACATCAATGATGAACCTGAAACCTAACCCTAACCTATCGCTAACCCTAAACACTAATAATGCTCACACTAACCCTAAACCTTAGCGCTAACCCTAACGGTAACCCTAAATATGCTAGCCTAACCCTAAAGCTAAGACCTAAGCGTACACTGTCCTGTGGAAAGTTTAGAAAAAGAAAAAACAAAACAAAAGGGAAGTCGCCAAGGTGAGAGTTGAACCAAAAAGCAATGGCATATCAGACGTGAAGCATAACCACTATGCTACGAGCAGTAGCATGCTGATTATTACATGATAAACTAACCTTTTTATTCAAATTGCATCATGCCATGAGACCGAATGTTCAACTGGCAGCACAGTATAGTTCCAGCCGATCTGTTGAGCCTGCCAGCCAAGCTTGGCAGTAAAATAGACACTACCTATAATTAATGCAAGTGGCTATGGAGCCACCTGTGAATCTTCTTATTTTCAGACTTGTTTGCCTGTACCTCCTTGTCTTGCATGACATGGTTCGAACAAAGCAGTCAGTTTGTCACTGAAGCGTCGTCATCTTGTTAGTGTGGTGCAGTGGTTCCCAAACTTTTTCTGATCACGTACCATTTGTGGATACCGTGCTATTACCACGTACCACCTTGTTCTAAGAAAAGTCATTCAACCGACTATCATTCGAAAAGTTTAGAAAACTAGACTTGACATAAAAGTGACATGTACAAAATAGCAGTGAGATATTCTTAATCATGGCCATTTTTAAAAAACAACAAGGAAAGTACACAAACATCTGCGGAAATTTATTAACAGAACCCGATCATCAAAAGCTGCGACTGTATGTTTTTTGTGTAGAAAAACAGAAAGTTGACCTACTTGCGTACCACCTTGAAGGCCTTCGCGTACCAGTAGTGATACGCGTACTACAGTTTGGGAACCACTGGTATAATGAATGCATTTCAGGTCTGTTGTGCCAATGGTTTTCAGTTTGCCTCTCACCTTGGTGACTTACATTTTCGTAGTCGTAACTGGTGGTTGCATGTTTCAATTCATTGACCAGTTTTTCTTTAAATTACTTTTTGAAAATTTTTTAAACTTTCAGTTTAGGGGTTAGTTTTAGGGTTTCCAATAGGTTGGTGTTAGTGTAAGGTCGGCGTTAGGTTAATCAAGTGTTAGCTTAGCATTACGGTTAACCGTTAAAGTTAGGGTTAGGTTTACCTTTTATGTCTACTATATTTTTACCCTGCTGTATTCTTGTTGTGCATTACTGTTACGCTACAAGCGATGTTCAAATAAGGTTTGAAATTTAAGGATCCAGGGCGGCTCTGTTGCTAATGCCATAGATTAATGAAGAAATAATTATATGATCCCTTAATTCAGTGCTCATCAAACCTTTTATCATTGTGAAACCCCTGATATTCTTCTACATTTGTCATGGAAGCCCCATTAACTAAAATTTGAAAGACACAAATTACTTGTAAAAAAATCAAATATTTCGTTATTAGATACTACAACAAATAAACAGTTATTACAGAAGTTAAAAAGCAAGAAAATTAATGACTCGGTTGTTCTTGCATTTCTGGATTTATCTGCTACATTCAGAATTTAGCCATTTGGCAAAAAGAAGCCGTATCTTAACTATGTGCCGTCCCATTTTCTAACTTTGGCAATTGAATTACATTGGTCCGCTTCGGATTGGTGCCTCTTACATTTGAACTACAATGATTGCTCATTACCGTCCACATCTTCGATGTTGTTATTATTTTGCTTCACATCAGAAAATATGCTATTTTGCTTCATCTGGCTTGATTAAATAGTAAAAAGTTGGGTTTCACACTGTTTTTCCTTTATTACCACAAAGGTTGAATAGCAGCTCTAGTGTGTGACTGAGTCTACTCTCTACTTTCTACTCAGTATAGTGTACTGTAAGTGTAAACTGTACATCAGCAACATTGTATAACTATGAAACAATAATGTTCTTCTTAGTTGCACAACAATAAACAACAAGCGACCCAACAACTCTCATTATTTATTGTTCCGTTATCTGCACTCAACCTCCTGTATAAGTAACTGGCCTACTTGGAGTCTGAATGTAGCATGGTGATCTGAAAAAATTCATAATGACATGTCAACATACTGAAGCAAGAAATCAAGAAATAATTTCCTCTTAAAAAATGAGGACCCTTTACAGCACCCTTAAAACTCACAGAATCCCACTATATGTTTTGCGGAACCCCTGTTGAAGAGCTCTACCCTAATTAGATAATGAATTAATTTGTTGTTGTTAGACCATAACTTTTGAAACAGAAAAGCTGACCAAAGACTCAAAAGACTTAAATGTTAGCCTAGTTTGCAATAAAAACTTGATTGAATTACTTCCGCTGTGCAGTTGGGCCCAGGCCTGAGCCAAAATGGCCTTAAACTTATCCCACTTATGACGTCACTCACAAAAGACTTGAAACCCAAAACCAAACAATTTTTTCTGTAGCGTAGACAATTCGCTGGCCATCCACGGAAGATTGACAATATCATTTTAACTTGTGGAATTTCCACGTGCCACAAAACGTAAGCTCCTGGGCCACTTTTGACCCATGGGCCAAGGGTTGCTCACCCTTTCCCTAACTTTACACCTAGACAAAAGTTGAATACGGTTCGAATGGCAAAATAATCTTAGCAGACCTTTCGCTGTTTGCGGCAAAATAGACACTACCATTTTTAAAGCAATAATTTCTAATTATCACATTAATTCAATATACCAGGGGTATTAACTTGTCATTTTAAGTTTATCAGAATTTTGGAGCAGCATTTAGGTCAGGAAAAATTTGGCAGCATTCTGCTGCACATTTGCCAAAAACTGGTTGGGAAATTTTAGATTTCACTGGAAATCTCTCAATATAGTTACTGAACCAGAGGGGAAGGTTGGGTTATTTAAGTTCTACCAAGAATTTCTTTCTTAGTCACCCGACTAAAAGGGGAAAGCTCTGCCAAAAGTTTCCTATCTGACCACCCAATCAAAAGTAACTGGTTTCGTTTAGGAATTTCAGTACCCAACCTAAAGTAGGGGTTGTCACATATCTTCATTGTTCAACCTATTAGCTCCACCCATTTGGAAACATCTTCTGTCAAAATATTTCTGTTGGCAGTTTCTAATTGGTCAAATTACAAGGACGACACTTTGTATTGTCTAAAGTACCTCTCTATTAGGGAAATCCCAAGGAAACGATTCTGATAAATGAAAAGCAAAAAAGTACAAAATAAGTATGATTACTTATTGATAAGCTCCTTTCACAAACCAGATGATTTTCAGTACCACATGTCGAGTCAACCTTTATGTAAAACAATGCATTTGAACTTTAATACACAATGATAAAATTCACAATATCATTGTACTAAATGTCAGATGGTGAATTGTTCAAGTTCAATTCTTTTACATGGCAGACTTGCATTTCACAATTGCAGTGTCTTTTCTTTCAAGTCAATAGCAAGTTCATTCAAATCAATCAGTGTCTGACTCTTCAATGTTATTTCTGAACAGTGTTTTACTAAAAACTCATATCTACCAGTAAAATTTCGGAGCAACTCAAGAAAGCCATTTGAACAAATAACTTAAAACAGGTCATGGGGAATGCAGAGACATTACAAATACAACTTTTTAACCCAAAACAGTCTACAGCAGAGGTGGCGAAACTGTGACTCGCAAGCCACATGCGGCTCTTTGTACATTTGCATGCGGCTCTTTGAGCTGTCCCAAAAAAATATATATTTGTTTTTTCTTCTTTATTTCTATTGCAAAGTATAGAAATATTGTAAAGTGTTACTGTGGTAGCTAGTGTGCCTTACAGTATTATTTTTGTAAGATGTTCCAAAAAAAATTATCACAGAAACGTAGATTGCAAATAAATTTATTTGTGTTTTTAGATTTTTATGTTGCGGCTCTTTGTAACTTGGGTTTTACAATATGGGGCTCATGCATAGAACAGGTTTGGGCACCCCTGGTCTATAGCAAGCAAAACTTTGCTGACACATCATTTTTATTACTGTTCACCATCTGCTTTTTCCACGGACCAAGGAAATCTTTTAATTGCATGAACACATTCAAACAAAAACACATTTCAAACAAAAGTGTTCGACCACATAGCCAAAAACAAGATTATATCGAAGTGCAAGGATACATGTGGTATTGTAGACAAGTTGAAATGACAGACAAGAAGTAAATAACTTGACACAGAAAAAACAATAGCACATGATGACGAACAAACAAACAAAGGTTGTCATGCCCATTGTCATGTGTCAAAAATAACAGTCATAAAAAGAAGGAAATGAAAGGCATGCAACATATGAAGAGTTGATCAACACAAAGATGAAGGAGTGAGGTCAACTTTTTGTACTTCTGTATTGTGTTTTATAAGGGCCATAGACAAGCTGGGATATTTACAATTTGTTTTAGTTGAGGGTTTGTTGAAAATTAAGAACAGGCTTTGCAAAAATCATAATTTTCATTCAATGTCTAATATTTTCTATACAATGCTGCGTGCGTAAGAAAAATTGATAGCAGTTGTAAATCTGCCATAACCTGGAGTCATGATCATAGTTTGCAGTACAATTAAAAATGTGATTTATGCAGATAAAAAGATTGTTTCACCTAAGCATAAATTCTTTTTTTGAGCAGAGCATGTTGTTTCAAAGTGGATGTAGTTCTTATCTTGGAGATTTCCATCATTTATTTCAGTTTGTTGTTGCCAGAGCTTTTTGTAAACTAAAATTAAAAAATGCTTTTCTCAACATGCAACACGTTAGAAAAAGAACGATTCACCTTTGAAGATCAAAGGTATGAGTGGTTTTGTTAATCTTTGTAATAAAATAAGTAAATATTTTTGCAGGTCTTTTGATATGTCAATTACTTTTGTTAAATAATGCAAATGCATTACTTTTCTATGCATATTTTCATTCTTTCCTATTTATGCTTGACTATTTTCTTACCATGTTGTTACTGATGATAAATGCACATGAACTGGAGCAACTGTTAAATGATTAGTATTATGATCAACACTTTAGCTGTACATTTGAAGAGGCTATAATAATTGTGATGTATAGCAGCCAAAATGTAAACAACAATATATGCAGATAAGATGATTATTTATTGCACTGTTTATCATAAGAACATTTTTTTGCTTTATTCAAATAAAGCAATTTGGTAAAAATATGACATACCCACACACTTTTATGCACATTCTTCTTGCTTTTTCATGTAAAACATACCATATTTTTCAGACCGTAAGGCACACTTAAAATCCTTCAATTTACTCACAAATCGAAAGTGTGCTTTAAACATGCAGTGCACCTAATGTATGAATATGCTTGTGCTTTCTCACCAGTATCAAATTTATGTGGTAAACGGTGCTATTTATTTAATTGCTAGTTGGGATTGTTTTTTAAACACACCATCATGTTATGTAATTAACCAACAACAATTGCAATGAGCAGCACATGTGGTTCTGTGATTAGCTAGCAAATACCTTAATGCTGAAACGCAGATCATATTACTCTGCGAGGCTTCTTCGCACAGAGCTGTATGTGTTACACCACAAAGCTCCTGACTACATTAGCACGCACCAAATCAAACACGCGCACAGCTTTTAGTTTATTCTATTCGTGTCTAGCAGATCAGGCATGTGTGACAGATTAAACTCCCTCGTATCTAGTCTGCTATTTTGTGCCTTATAATCTGGTGTGCCTTATGTATGAAAATAGAACAGCTAGTATTCAAAAATTGGAAGTGTGCCTTATCTGTTGCGCCTTATGGCCCGTAAAATACGGTAACTTTACTCATATATATTGCTTAATGGTTTTACTCATGTATCTAACGATTTTAGTCATTTAGCTCACAACCTGATTAAAATGTCTTCAGTTTTCTTCCCAGTGTTGGATTACTATTTGATGATTGAGTGAATGCAGTTATAGCTGGTGTGTTGTTTCAGTGCTTGCTCCCTGGGTTGTCTTTGCTTGTCTATTAGCACTTGCTCTGCACTGCACTGTGACTAACAATTTTTGTGTTATTGTGTTATTCAAGTGCCCTTGTGACACTGACTATGAGTCTGATGCAAAGAAAATAAAATTAAAAGAATTAAATTAAACAATATAAGATGCATATACAATAGATTTTCACATCTGTATAATTCAAGAAAAAAATTAACAAAGTGTGAAGTGCAGTTATGTATAGAATAACCTTGTGCATTATGTTATTGTGGTGGCTGGAAATTGTTTGCAAACTAATATTTGTGCTTTTTTTCTTGTATGTGTGAAATTGTATGAAGTTGACTTGTTACTTGATAAAGATATCACACAACATTTTACCAGACATTATTCAACTGGATGCTGTTTTCAAAACTCCAGTTGTTGCATCACAATCTGATGGATATCAAACGTATCAGTCTACATTTACATGAAGTTTTGATTGTTTTAATTTTGGTGGTTTAATGTTGTATTTGTTTTTTGAGCTAGTATCTCAGATATTGTTGTGCTCCTCACAGCAATTATAGCACTTCAAACATTTGAGTCATAGGTTTGAAACATAGCAGCTTCTTGTCAAAATTTGGATTTATTAATTCTATTGATATGTTGTATCAAAGTTTTTTTCTAAGATAAGGTCATGTTGGCGGACACCTAAGTTAAGTTGCCTATAATTAGAAACTTGAAGTTAGAATCAAGCAGATATAGATTAAAAGTTCCTGATTTCTGTTGGAACATAAACATTACTGCAGTAAAGCTTTGCTAATTTCATCAACGCCTTGTTTTGGAATACCAATTTCATGATTAAGCATAAAAGATAAATTCCAAAATAAATTTAGAATAATTTACATTGTTGTTGTAAGGTTTTCAAAACTACTTCCCTTAATACAAAGGTTTTATTACATTTATTGAACATAATGCTACTGGATGTGTTAGTTTTTGGCAGTTGTTCTATCACTAGGTACGTAATTGCCATTTTGTAGTTAAACTTAATTTCTAATAGTGCTTGTGACATTCTATGTATTTTGTTCCAATACTTCTCGAAATCATTTAATATTCAAATTTCTTCTTGTTACCCTTTCCTTAACCGAATAGACTTGATTATTTTCATGTGAACTCAGCCTAGGTTAAGATAAATGTTGAGAAAACATTTTTCAAAATTTTTCATTTGCAAAGGGTAGGTATAGATATTGGGAGAAAACGATCAGTATATATTATGAGTACAATTTTTTCTTCAGGTGAAACATGCTGTTTTTTTAATAATTAAATTTTTCTAAATGTAATATCTAACTCTACCTGGGCTAAAACTGAAAATGTCATGCTTATTCATGAAAAAATAAGAGAACCAAACAGAAACACATGACATGATTTTCAATTTGCTCATCATTTACCAAAGACTAAGTTGAAACAAATATAACCAAAAAACTGGATGCCAAAAGGTTTGGTTTCAACTAAAACTCTACTTGTAAGGAAATGCTTTTTCACTCAAAATAAGCACAACCAGAGTTTTACCATGATGAAATATCAGGCTCTACTGATATCCTAGCTTTTAGTATACATATACACAGATATTTTTAACACACTTTTTGTCATATTTATTTCAACTAACATTAAAAAATCAAAATGATGCATTTCGTAAATTCCTTTATTTGAGAACCTAAATATAGTTTGTCTGTACTTTGCTACCATACACCATTGAAAATACACAACACAGGGCTAATTTTGGGAGAAAGTTTAGGTATTTAGAAAGTTGAAGTTGATATATTATGTTAAACTAAGGATTCTATCTCACCCAGGTAAAATTTAACCTTTGGCAGTGGTGAAAATATATTTGAATTGTCTCTCTGGCATTTCACTTACTTTCCAGAATTTTCAAAATTTTATAATTGATGCATTTGTAGTGTAGATATTATTGTTATTTACAAAGAAAATGATAAATAGCTCCTTGGTTTTTTCTAACAATTGGAAGTCTGTAGAAAGTTTTATATGCATTGACAAAATATTGGACTTACAACACAAAAATATCTATTTATTATGTTTTTGCAATTGAAAGCTTTTGTAGGATCAATGCAAAAACTGCCAAGTATTTATAATGAAAAGTGTTTTCAAAAATTTGCATACCAATTTTCTTTGTCACAAAATGGAAGAAAGCCACTGCTGATCCTTTCAGTTCAAATAATTTTTGTTCGGAAGTGACTTATATGAAGCTTGATCATCGTTAGTTGTGCTGACAATAAAAGGTATATTTGCTTTTGTTTGAAGTAGTGCACTTGTTAAAGCATTTTGTTTATGGAAGTCTAAAAACACATCTTGTTGCATATTTACCATATCTTTTTCTTTTGTAGATGTTTGTTGAGAGCTCTTGCAGTAAGTATGAATGGCAAATTAAGCTGCATGCTCTTTGGATGTCTTTCTGACTTTTATGAATCTTACATTGATTTTTGGTATATGGTAGATCTACTGATTTATGATGTTTTTTCAGTTCATAATAGAAAGAAGTATCTTGATTTTTTCTATGCCTGATTAATTGTATCTTTCTAGTTGATAGTTGTGATGATGTGCTAACTGTTGAGTAGTTTGCAGCTTTGTTGTTTTTGTTAGGAAAATAAAAGACATGTTGAAGTTTACATGACTCTATTAAGATTATCTTGAGAATTCCAAGGATTCTTCAAAGTTGAAAGTGGCGTGTAGTTTATTCTTGATACATGTAATGTTAGCCCTTAACACCTTTGTTGCTGGGACAGTTCACATGAACCTTGGTTTCTAGCATCTCCATAACTCACCAGGTGATTATGCTAGAGAGCTGTTTAAACCCTCAAAAGACTCAGCGAGTATTCTAGTTCGCAATGAAAATGTTTTTTAGGTTTTGGGTTTTTTTGTGCATGATGTCATAAGTGGGGTAGGTTTAAGGCCATTTTGACTCAGGTTACCTGGCCTTGGACCCCAATGGCTAGATCAGCGGTTTACAATTGAGGGTGTGAGAAGGGACTTCTTAGGGTGAAAACTTCTCTGATGATACAAAAAACAATACATCAAATGGTGCAAAAATGATTTTTTCTTCCAGAGGGGGGTGCCGGCTTCAAAATGAATAGAGAACCGCTGTGCTAGATGGAATTTTTTGACATATTTTTTTATCGGAAACCAGGCTAGAATCCAAGTTTTGAGCCTTTGATTAGCTTCTTGCTGTTTCTGGTTCAAAAGTTATGGCCTAAAAATAACAAATTAATTAATTATCTAATTAGGAGATTAAATAATTTGTTTTATAAAAACTTGTGTCACAAAATTCCATCTAATGGTTGGGACCAGGGCCAAGAAACATGAGACAAAATGGCCTAAAACCTATGCCACTTATGATGTCACCCACATAAAACCCAAAACCTAAATTTTTTTTTCATTGCAAACTAGAAGACTTGCTGCATCTTTTGAGGGTTTGAACAGCTCTTTAACACAATCGACTAGTGGATTATAAAGTTGCAAAGTGGTGCAAAAATAGCAGCTAATGCGGGAGCTCAAAGTATGAATATATTGTACACCAACAGTGAATGTGGTAATGTTAGTCAAGGCTCTTTCTAGCGTGTTTGACCACACATTTATCAGTTTTTTGAAAGGTGAATTGAATTGAGCTGAGAATCGAAAACCGGGTTCCTAGAATCAGCGAAAATCATCATCAGGTCCCTAGATTCAGAAAAAATCGGGTCCCTACAGGTCCATATCAGGTACCTAAAATTTTCCTTCAAAAACTCTATTTACAATCAAGCAATACTGATATCAATTACAAGGAAGATTGGCTTGTAATCTACAAATTGTTTTTTGCAGTTTACGTTAGAAATCCCAAATTTTTGTTTGAGTACGTGCTTTTATTTCGTGTTCCTCACAACATAGTCTGTTCATTTGATTTATGGAAAAAAGCTTGCTGATAAACATTCTAACACAACGTGTTTAGTTGTTTTCAATAAGATTAATTGTGTGAGTGTACTGATTCAAGTTAGTCGTACAATACTAACATAAAATTTTCAACAGAGCACAGCATTGGCTGCAAATATGCTTGAGGCATTTGTTGAACTGCATGTGCAATTGCCTGGAAGTTAAACGGATGTGTACTTTATTTCATCATGTGTGACACAAAAAATTTTTAACAACAAAACTTATTGCCTCATTTTTTTGTGTCAGCAATGTGTTTTGACTAGAGCTTGACCAATAAGGCTTTTTTGGACCAACGTTTTTAATTTTTCATTGCTGATAAACAATGTTGATACCAATATTTTTGCATTTCTCGGACCTGAATTGAAAGACATTACAGTGCATTTCTTTCTTCGGTATGTAGGCCACAGTCAACCACCACAGCACATACCCTGATTTGTTTGCAGGTGCAATCATCTGCTTACCATGCAAAAACCTGCAAGTGAATGTTATATCATAGAGCGGTTTATTGAGACTAATCGTGCAACGGTCTGTATATTATGCAGCACTTGATGTGGTCTGGCTATGTCCAACTGAAATGTGTTGCTAGGCCAAAACTTAAGGCACTCTCTTAATGAGGGGCACCCATTGAGTGACTTATGTTGCTTTCCTGCTGACGAAATTTTAGCAGCAACTGATAGTATTTGATGCTAACAGCTATGATAACTTTTTGGCACCTCTAATTACTCCATAACAGTGATGTCATAGGCGAGCTTAAAGGGTCAATAGAACAACTGTGGTAGAAGTTAGAAAACAAGAAATGAGTTTTACATTGAGGTTTCAGAGGATACATGGAAATCTGCAAGTATGCAATGCAGATATGATGGAGTGTCACTGAGGAATGCTGCATCAAAAATGTCAAATTTAAGATTATCAACTAAAGACGAGATTTATTTATGCAGGTTTTGCTCGTTGACCACCATACGTGCAGGTTTTGCTCAATGACCACCATACGTTCATTGTTGGTCTGCTTATATTTTCGTTCATTTGACCTATTCAGATGAATCGTGACGTCATTTTGCAGATAATAGATGTCTACGTGAACTTTTGTCTTTTCGCTAACCTAATTAAAGAACTACCACAAGAGGTAGTTCTTCAAAGGTATGCCGTAGTTACTAGTTAGTTCATTTATAAGCTGTTATGTTCATATACAAGCTGTGATTCTTTGCAAAACCAATTCATTCCTTTCAAGTTTGCAAAAACTTTCCCACAAACTATTTGGCTTTCCTTTAGAAGCGATTTAAGTAGATTTTTAATCATATACATTCAGTTTGAAGATGTTAGTAATCAAAGAAAATCAGAAGCTCAGGTCCATTTCTTTTACAACAAGGCTCAAACAACACCAACTTGCAATTTGTGCTCCGGTATACAAAAGGAAGTGGTTCAAGCACTAAAAGTTTAACCATTTGAAATCAAAGCACAGAATCGACGTAACCCATGAGAGTGAAGACCACAACTATTGCGGCACAGGAAGAAATCCTATCACAAATTGTGAAAAAGGAAATGAGTCTTTTGAGGCCACAAAGAAGAGGTCTAATAACTTGAAAAACTGTTCCATGCCTTAATTACAATCAAGCCCAAATCAGTGGAACCAGAGAGGTTTTTTTCAGCCATGAGACTATTTATCACAAAACTCAGAAACAGACTGAATGATGAAAGTGTGCTTTGATTGTCATGCGTCAGTATTATAAACATCACTGAAAAACTGTGCTTAATTTAATTAACAATTCGCTAATAAATTGTGCAGGGACCAACAGCAGTAATTTCACAATGATATTGAATTTTTATCACTCAAAATTGCATTCATTTCAAAACCCAAAAAACAGGTTTTTCCGGGTTTCTTTTCTCTGCTACCCGAAACCCGGGTTTTTAAATTTTGCCCTGAATTGGAAACACTAGATATGCTGATACATCAGTCGAGCTCTAGTTTTGACAATCTGTTGTCTTATTCAAACAACCTAGTGAGGAAATTCTGGATGTAAATGCAAGTTTCTATCACATCATATTGAAAAATCCAAATTAATCTTGTGCTGATGAATGGTATGTTTGCTTACAATCCAAAATCAATATTTGTGTATGAGAAGTGCATGGTGCCTGTAGCGTGTGTTCCATCTTCTTTTACAAGCATCATTAAGCCAGAAGTTCTCTAGCACCGTGGTTCACTACCTTTTCTTGCAATGCGGACCAGTTTATTGTAGGTGTTATTTTCACAGATGTGCCCTCAATGTGTGGCAAATAAATACAGCAAACATAAAACAATGAATGTTCAATGCATGTAAATTTGATATAACTGAGAGTCATTGACATTGGAAAGTTACTATTTGTACACACTCAGCAGCCTGTTATGAAGTTTTTTTGTCCATGTGTATCTACCTTTGAAAATGTTAGAAAGACCCTTTAACCATACATTAATCTGCACTACAAGTGGTTGTAGATATAAACCAGTAACTTTGAAAGTACCCTGAATGGACTATGGTGTACTAATGTGTTTATTTGATGAAATAATGTGATTTGGACAAATGAATGATGCATTACTGTATTTTTCAGACCATAAGGCACACTTAAAATCCTTTAATTTTATCTAAAATCGAAAGTGTGCCTTATAATGTGGTCTGCCTAATGTATGAATCTCGTTGTGCTTTCTCATCTAGAACCAATTGTATGTGGTAAATGGTGCTATATAAAATTGTTTAATTGCTAGTTACGGTATTTTTGTAAACAGACTGTCATGTTATGTAATAAACCAACAATTGCATTGAGCATCGTATGTGGCTTGAAGCTAGCGCATGCCACAGGTCATATTACTCCGTGGGGCTCCTGACTACATTGGCGCACACCAAATCAAACATGTGCACAACTTATATTTTATTCTATTGTCTAGCGCATCAGGCATGTGTGACAGATTAAACTCCCTCATGTGTAATGACATATTAAACTCCCAGTGATGACTCCAGCACTCAGAGTTGTTGTGAAAGAGTTGAATACAGTTTGGCTTATCAAAGCTTTGCTTCATTTAATGCGCCTTATAATCTGGTGCACCTTAATATGAAGAAAGCACAGCTAGCATTTAATTTTTGATACTGCACCTTACGATCTGAAAAGTTGGTCGTTCCAACTTCTAAAGCATGATGTTGTTGCTTGGGTGTCCTGCAACTGACTGTAAATATTTTACTCCTTCTGTGAGGCCCGGCAACAATTGTTTCATAAGCCATTACTCTGTCACAGCCTGGTAGACGGGGACCACTGACCTAGCAGATCCTGATATGGTACTGAGCTTAACCAGCCTGTTCAGTATATAAGTTCGCTATTTTCTTGTGTTTTATCAGTTTCTTGTTTGCAGTTTCCAACAGATTTATTCAATAGAAACATTCCCTGTGAAAACTTCAAAGAGGACTTCATATCAGTTGCAGTAAGTTAATATTTTTGTTGGCATATTGCTCTGTTTTAGGCATGAATAAAACTTGCAAGAGCAGCAGCTGGATGATGTAAGGAAAGATGTTACCTGTTGATTTTTGCCTTCGTTCTTTTTGTGGTACTTGGGGTTTCTTGTTTTTTGGTTGTTAACTGAAGTTGGTGTCATACTCTTCTGCAACTACATTGCTACAAGAGAGGAGCTTGAATACCTGAGTGAACTGTGGGACTATGCTGTTGGAAGCTAATACTCCCACCAGTGCCTTCCATGTCAGACAGGTGGAAAAAGATAGGTCTGAACAAATGCAATTCTAATTCTTGTCTAGTGCAAAGCTGAAGCAGACATCATTTCAGTAATCACACAGGAGCCTTTGAGCACGTACTACTGCGGGGCAACCTGCTTTCATCCAGTGGTCATACTCCAACATTTTGCTGGATACAATGATGGTAAGGCGTAGAGGAGATCATCTGTCGTTGGCAAACATCAGTTCTCAATCTTCCTGTCCTGGTACTTGGCACTGCTCATCACAATTACAGTTAAAAAATCTTTAGCTAAGTTCCTAACAGACCAGGGTCCACTTGGTACCTTGGCTGCTGGTCTCGATTCACGTATGAGGCAGGAACTACCTGATTGCCAGCATGCAACAACGTTGGATTCCTGATGCCTGCTATTCCGCTAAGGCTAAACCATCGGTTCGGTTGAAGGCAAAGCTACAGCAAGAAAACCCCGCTCTCTGCTTCAAGAGCTGCAGGTTCTCCTACACAGAGAAGTGTCACTGGTGGGACAAGACAAGTGCTCACAATTAGGAATACGCTGATCACGGTGACCAACGTGGTCTCTACAGTGGCATATAAAGCTCTTGGCCCACCTCCCTGAAAAAGATCCTTTGTACTTATGAGTGTTACGACTGGCGAAGCATAACCGTACCCCTGCCCAACTGCATATATGGGTCGAACATTGCAACTCCATGTACGATCGTGCAACAAAAATGTCAAACCATCAGTGCTCTTCCTTTGCTCTAGCTGCCTGTTATTCACGATCTTGGCAGGTCTTCTGCACTTGACGAAGTGATTCAGCCATTGATGTTTTCAAGGTAAAAGTACCTGGGGAAAGACACCATCCTCCCAGAGAGAAGTGGTGGTAAACCTCTGCTGAAAGTTCTTGTTCACATCTTTGTGAATTGATGGAAGAAGCGCTGTCTTCTTGACGACTCTACAAATGCAAACAGCATCACCTTATATCAAATCAAAAGAAGATTATTGGGACTGCAACAAGTGCAGGGGTTTCCCTCCGGAGCAATGCTGGCAGGACGTTTGCTCGTCTTTTTTTGCTTGAGGTCCGGCGGATTCTTGACCACATTTACTCTGTCAGTGCGTCTCCTTCCAATCCAGATCCACTGCGGATGTGGTGTTCTTCTTTTGGCAGCTCTAGGAGGATAGTACGGAGCAGTTCTGCCCAATATATGCGGTGTTTATTGACCTCGACAAAGCCTTTGACACAGTGATCGTTTCCATCTCTTTGAAGGCTGACCTGGAAAATACTTTCCATTTTTGTTGTGATCTACGAGGACTGCAACGCTACTATCCAGTTCAATAGCGCCAAGTCTTTTCCATTCCGGATTTGTCGCGGGTTGAAATAGGGCTACGTTTGACAACAACTCTGTCTGAAATATTTATCTCAGTTATTTTGGCCCACACATTCCTGGAGGAGGTCGTAGTGCTTTTGCAGTAGTGGCTGGCTCTTCGCCTCGCCCGGCTGCAAGCCAAAACTACGATCGAACATGTGCTGGTTGTCGAAGTGTTGTACGCAAATGATGCTGCACTAGTTGTCTATTCAGAGCACCATCTTTGAGCATTGCTTCTCCCAGGCTTGCGACTATTTCGGCATGTTCATTAGTTTACGGAAAATTGTCGTAATGGCGGTTGGATCTCCCTTGTCCACCTTGCATCACCATCAATGGCACACAGCTCGAAGTCGCCAGCAAGTTGTTTTACCTGGGATCTGTGGTCAGTTCTAACGACTCGGACAACGAAATTGGACAGCGCTGCGGTAAAGCCGCAACGAAATCCGGTGTCAAGCGAAATTTCTGACCTCTGCGAAATTTCTGACCTGCTGTTGTTTGTCAGTCATTGTGCTTCTCAGAATAAAGAAATAAAGTTTGGTAATTACTTTTTTGATGTGTGTTGTGTGAATTAAAACTTTTTGGTTGGATGTCAGGCACCCACAACAAGCTATAGCACGAGAATAACTTCAACCACTGAAAATTTTTGGACTTAGTCCGAGACATCAATTATATTTTTCTTTTTCTCAACCTAACTCAAACCCTAACCCGACGCACTTACCAAAACACGAATCCCTCAGCCCTAATCATCAATTTTCTTAGCGTATTTGATATGTAAAATATTGCTCTGTGCATGCGCACGTGACGTGAAATCAGAAATTTCGCTTCACACCGGGCGACTCGCGTCACCCGTGTGAAACAACCCGGCCTTTTCCATAAAAGTAAAGACTAAACTCTACTGCCCATGCATCTTGAGCGTGCTTCTGTATTGCAACGAGGCATGGTGCACGTACCGCTGTCATAAGCGTGAGCTTACTACATTCTACTTTAGATGCTTGTGTTCCTCACTAGCGTCTCATGAAAAGATGGGATTCGAAACTTCACCATCCTGCATATTACAGGTTATCCCGACCTTATCTCCACTTTGGCACTTTGTCATTTATGTTTGGCATGACGGCGTCAGGAAAGGAATACGGGCGCCTGCCGAAGGACATTGTGTGTGGTCAGTTGAAGTTTCATGGTGCTCCACGCAGGCCAGGCAGACCAAAATTCGGTACAAAGACATCATAGCCAAACGTCATTCGGCAGGAGTCAGTATTCCCCTGCAATCCTGGGAGACGATATTTGCGTACCGAGAGACAAGGCATGATGTCCTTGGAAAGGACTTTCAAAACTCCATCAAAATTTATACTTCTTAGGTAGATAGGCGCCGAGTCTGTCGTCGACAACGACCGGACGAACCAGGCAATAAACTGACGTTGTTTCATGCAATACGAACAGAAACGTGAGAAGTTGGCAGTTTTACTCCAATTGCGGCGTTATATGTTCTTAAATTTGATTTATAATTATTCAGTCCTCGTTAGCTTTTATGATTTGTTGTTCTTTGGCTGGAGTACGCGTCATGTTTCACATTAAAAAATTTCTAAGTTTTTAAAAGCTTGAAATTCTGCTACCAGGCGATTCTGGAATGCTGTGAATCCAAGTTTTTTTATGGTGACCTACACTTCACTGTCAATTTAAAATCAGCTGCTTACAACAATGAAATTTTGAAGAAGAGCGTTATTCTACTCTCCAATAACAAGTTAAGGTAGGTTACCTGCTTGGTCCTATGGTCAGTGGAATTTTTTTCTGGACATTATTGCTAGTCTGAGAAAAGTTGCAATCCTCTACTGAAATTCCGTGTATAACATTGCTTTTGACCGTGACGTGATGGCTTTCGTGTTATGTTTTTAGTTTTGCAGATCTGCAAAATGCACGACTTGCTTTTGAGGCCTACGAAGAATATGACCAAAGAGGTTTACGCCTTCACGAAAGGACGTTGCTTAGAACGCTGAAGTTATGTAACAGAGTAATATCTCCCAAGAAACTGATGCGAAAGGTAATAGAATGTGCTAAGTAAGTGATTCCACGTGTGCAGGGAATGTAGTGACCTGCTTTTTCACTTGACGTATGATGTCTAACTTGACTGCGCTGCAATATTTCTCGTGTTAGACCGGTACAAAATTAAGTTGAAATTGTGATGGAATTGTAATCAAAGCATGCTATAAAATGAAGGCAGAGGATTGCAAGCGGGCATCAGCCCGATCTGTCTTCAAGTTATGTCGCCAATTTTTTCATGCGTTATATATTATTCTTCAAGGTACCAAATATACTTAATGTTCTTGTTGATCAGTTTTGATTAGATCATGTATGAAGCAATGTTTAGGTCTTTGCTGCTTTTTAGTTACGTCACGTTGAGTCGGCATTCAAAGAGAGAGGACGAATCCAGTTCTATGAATTTCTAGATCTGCTGGTTATGTAAGTATGATGCTTTCCTTGCTGTGTGGTAAGTTGTTGTTTCAAATGCCATTCACTTAACAACAACTGTGCTCTGTTGATCAGCTGTGATCACGTCTCCAGTGTGGAGCTGAGCGATGCTTCAACAGAGGTTTTGGAGAAAACTTGGCGAAATGTGTATTGCGTAAGTACAAGTTGACTTGGAAGCTGATTATTGATATGCTGTTGCACTCTCTTATTTTTTTGGTCATAGACAGATGTTTTTAAAAATGACCGTAAAAAATCAAGTCAATTCGGTCATAATGTCTGAAAAGGTAGACTAACGAATACTGTTCCGGCGAGTTTTAATACTATTATCCGACAAATGACCAAAATGTCCCAGGTTGCACTAATGTAGATGCAGAATGCAGGCGCTAACAACTGTGTGAAAGTGGTATTTGCATGATATTAGCTAACATATCTGTAACTTTCCTTGAAGGTTTGTTTGTTGTTGCTCGCAAGAAGTATGGGTTGTCAAACTGTGCTGCTTTAATCGTCGTCGGTTATATCAAACTGTGCTGTATGTTATCATTTGCCTGAGTGAGGTTTTCGCATTGTCTAACATTCTACATGCTTTAGTGAAAAAAAACACGTTTTTATCTGTGATTTACCGCTGTTTTGCTCAAGTCGTACGCAAATACGTTTCAGTAAATGTCTGTGATATACCGCTGTTTTGCTCAAGTCGTACGCAAATACACTTCAGTAAATCACCAATTGAAAGAAAATTTGGTACACACCATACATTAATTTCTAGTGTTTGTTATGGACTCTTATATATCATTAAAATGCAAAAGGATATACTTTCAGTGTCGGTGTTCCGTGACTGGCCCATTTTATAAACGCACATTGATGTGGCTTGTTTGGAGACCAATTGCTTCGTTTTTACAGGGTTTCATCCACTTAAATTCGCATTTCTGCTTCAACAGATCCATAGGTTGCTTGCCGGATACGGACATCGGAAACAGATGTCATAATGATGCAAAAACTACTTTCTGTCTATCGTGTCCGACCGTTTCGGATGTTTTTTGGGCTTTGGTTTTAAGCAATTATTGCCAAATGGCATTGCCCCGCTTAATTGCTTTTATCAAAATGTAGGTCGAAAACTTCAAAACCTTCATCGTCCCCAAGGAAAAACGTTTGTGGAAGTTTTTGAACGAGAAATATAGACGAGAAGAATTGGAAGATGAGCCTCCGGTTTTGTTATCCTGCGGTTTTGTTGAAAAACCCATTCCCACTGAAGAGTTTTCAACACAGGTGGATTCTAATTTTTCTCTCTTGGTTATGGATTATGTATGTTGTTTATTTCTCAGCGTGGTGTGCGTTGAAATGGGCATCACTGGACAGATGTAAAAGCACTATCACCACTGTGTCTAGGCCTCGTTTCTGAAACAAACATTTTCACTGCATTTTGTTGAACCTACTGTAGGTTGCTTAAGCTCCCTTATTATCGTTGCAGGTGAAACTTTCAAATAAGGATTATTTCACGTTACAGAGAAAGTTGAAAGAGTCCAGCAAACAGGTGCGGTTCATATGACAATATCCGAATCGTATTCACAATGTTCTTGTAAGTTGCTTAATAATTATTTTTGCATGTATGCTTTTTGGGAAATTGAACCACTGTCATTCAAAATCGTGACACAATTGTACTTCGTTTTGTAACCGATTTAGAAAAGCTTACCGACAATTTCTGCTTTGTGTAATGCGGTTGTAATGACGTTGAAGCTGAAGTTCGGTTTAACAACAGTTTTTGGATAAACGAATAAAGGCATTATTGACCTGACTTGCGATTTCATGTGAAAACGGAAGTTTTGCAAGATCGAAAAAATGTACAAGCACTTCAAGGTGCATGTCATTTCCGTGCAGCTGTTGAAAATTGTCTTTGTTTCTGTTCTGCTTCGCTGAGTTCAAGACTCCGTAAACCTTTTGTTTCGATTTTCTTCATGTTTTTGTGAAGAACCTCTTGAGTTGGTCGTTAGTGACTTTGAGTGTCGTTTGGTTAAAAGTGTGTAGTACTTCATGTGGAAGATTGCTGAAAGTAGTTTCACTAAAATGAGAATAGTCTAGTTTTGCAACAGATCGAATTGCGGCATGATAGCGTATTTAATAACTTGTCACGTGCCAGTTTCATCGTTGAAGGTGTGGAATGTTAGCAACCGGTTAAATATACAGGTTAAAGTTAGTTTGTGAAGGAAGAGGTTCGGATAATCAAGCTAGGAATAATTTCAAATAAGGGCGTAAAGCTGAAACAATGTAGTTTGTTCATGCTGAGATCTTAAGGAAACGATGGCGAACTTAGCATTGCTTCTTTTTATTCCTGGTTACAACAACTGATTGCACTAACTGCATAGATAGTGCCTGTATTTGCTCGCCAGCTTTGGATTTACCATCAAATCATCGGTTGCGCCATGCATAAGGTAGGCACTTCCATTGTGGACTGAACATGTCAACGTCGCAAATGCTTCACTGGTGCAAAGCATGGCCAAAGGTCTGCATGGTGGGCCACCGTTGTTTTGCGTTTTTATCATGCGCTCTTAAATTTCTACGATTAAAGTTTGCCTCCACAAAAGCGCAATATTAACGCTGCAGTTTAAAGCTCACCCCGTCGAATAAAGAATGTTTGAAAAAGGCGCAATCACCAGAAAATTAACGCTCCATCGTTTGTTTTTAAAAAATCCGGTTATATTCCACCTGCAATTGACGAATTCTCCGTCACAGCAAAAAATGAGCCATGTGCATATAAAAATGCTCTCAACTTAAAATTGTTCGTCGTGGTGTGGACTCTTTCTGTTCAGTTGCGAGTGGCAACTCGTTTCTATGGCAACAGTAGCAAAACAACATTTCCTACAGGTTCGCTTGGCGAAAGGCGGTGGGTCGCAACGACGCATGCACCAGAAAACGCCCCGAAGTCCTGCTTCCACTTCTAACAGGGAGTCATCCTCCCGCGGTGAAGCTTCAGGTTCAGATCTGGCCTGGCCAATGTTCTTTCAGAAAGGTACGTGTTTCTTTCACTAGCACTTCGGTACACCGGCGCCATTTAGTATGGAACTATTCTATTAACAGCGCTATATCCAAGCTATGTTGTGCCAACATCGCGCAACTAACAAATGATTGCAGTGCACGGGAGCAGCTTGTCAATGGCTTTGTCCAGCTTAACGCTCAATGTTGTATCAACACATCTTTTCTGACACAAGATTTTGTTACGTTAAGGCGGGGATACGATCATTGTTACAAGCTCTATTTGTGATTCAATTGTGTGTTGCCGTTCAATTCTCCATGTGTATTACGCTTAAACATCATAAAAGTATACAAAACTAAGGCTCTGTGAAGTGTTGAGCTGAACAACATGCCACACAAAGTAACTATAGTAAGTGAAAATGCTCCTTTTAATAATAAAAGCCAATGCTGTGTGTTTTTGGGGCCTGTAGACACTTGGTTCCGAGCAGATGAAATGATCAAGGACATTTTATGCGTTTTGACATCGATGAGCTGTGCATTTTCGACTCCTTCTTCGCCAACACCTATTCTTTGCTCCTTTGAAACGGGCTCTATAGACGCACGTGCTGGCTTGAGTTGGTTAATACATAATTTTAATGTTCGTGCATGAGTTTCGCAAACATAATAGCTGCGTGTTTATCCACTGTTTGTTACAGCGCTGCCTGTGGCACCAACATATTTTGTTAAATCTTATTAATTCGACAGGAGCACAGCGGAGATTTTCGCCTTCCACCACCACCACCACAGTGACAGCCGTACCAACACACAAGTGAGGAGCGTGTTCCACATTAAGTTGCTTGTTTAGCGCATTTGTTCACGTTTCAATCACTGTAGTCCGTTTAAGCAATGAAAAGCACTTTAAAAGTATCAGTGAGCAAAACAAACCCTTGCAAAAACGTGATGTTAAAAATGTCTTTTTGAATAGCCTTGAAGCAAGGTGAAACTTGTGTAATGAGGTCAATTACTTATTATCTCAGATCTTGTTTTGTCTAAGTCTGTTTGTTTGGGAAACTTCCAACTGAAACAAACGTGTTTGTTGTCTCTATTTGATTCAAACACATGTTTTCTGAGGCAGATCAGCCCCAGTTGGACCTGCCAATCAGAAACATGAGGATAAACCTGTTCGTTCTTCTTCCTGTCCTGCCGTGGTCAGCAGTGCGTCACGTGATCAGACGACCATCCAAATGAACCACCTCAAGTTTGAGATGCACACAGAAGTAAGATTGGCTTTATAATAAAATAACGCTCCAGTTAATTGTGTTTGTATGATACTTCATCAAACGGTGCGTTTTGAAAGTAACCAGTGACGTTTCTGCAAAGTGAAGTTCTTGTGTTCATGAATGACGTATTTTTATCGGGTTACGTTTGAAACGCAATCATTTATGCCAGGGACGGAGAACCTGCGGCCCGCGTCAACATTTGATGTGGCCCACATCAGAATTTTCGTAACCCAAGTTAGAGTACAACATCGCGTCAAAACGAAGCTCCATGATAAGCAGGCACTTAGTACGTCAAGAGAAGTCGTCCTCATTGTTAGATAAAGGTAGAATTTCCGAATACAATTAATTGATTTTCCGGCCCGCCAGCGATCATGCACAGTTCACGCGGCCCGTGATAGTAAATAGGTTCCTCACCCCTGATTTACGCGTTTGAGGTTAAGTCATCACCGTAAAACTTGACCACGGCAACTTTGGTATTTAATATTCGACACTGCTTATGTGTATAACTCTTCATCGTGGTGGGTACAGGCTGCTGCCCAAATTAACTAATTTCAGATGGATTAGGATGACATTTACGCTTAAATTATGGTTTGCATTGTGAAATTCTGTTTCATTTACATACGATAATGACTTGTTTCCAATTCACTGTTTTAAAAACCTACTCAGCAAAAAGCTATTTCAGTTTGAGGAGCTATTCACGATCACTAAATTCTTTCAACCTGTTCTGCAGTGCCTTTCTGCAAAGCACAATGTGTGATTGCAACATTTCAGTTTAGTGCTTTCCACTTTTTCAATTGATAATAACAATCATAAGTGTGGCGGACGTGTTGTCACGCCAACCTACTGTCACTTCACTTCCGAAATCGATAAGATAAAGGCTAACACCGATCATGATTGATGTCGTTCCTGCTGCGCAGGATCGTCGATGGGCGGACTATTTCACTTCCGAAATTTCTCAATACTTGCCAAACTACGACGAAGTGATGGCCAGGGTCCGCAAACCTCCCGCCGCCCCGGTCAAGCGGAAAGCGTACCGTCCAGAAAGGCCCTTACCTTCTGCCATCCGCAGGCTTTCCGAACCCAAACCGACGTATGTTGAACAATGCTTTGGCATTTTAAGTTAACTTAAGCTAAGCATTTTAAGTTAACTTAAGCTAAGCATTTTAAGTTAACTTAAGCTAAGCATTTTAAGTTAACTTAAGCTAACCGCGTCAATGAAGTCGCAGTGCTTGCAGCAACACTGTCGCGGAACGACAATTTTGAATGATTGGATTGAAACTTCGACCTTGTTGCGAACGTTTTGCTTTGCATATTTTATAGCTTCAGGAAGTGGTTTGAACGTCGACTGTACCGTCTGTAATGCAATGTACTTTCTGATGAAAGGATTGTAAAAAATACATTGAATTTCGCCGATCACGCTGCCAATGTACGCTTTGAGTTGATCAATACTGTAAGTGTGGTTGCTTGTTGGCCGTACAACTCGCGTGTTGTAACGGTAACGGTGGCGTAGTTGTTAGCTCCTCATCCCCCTGAAAGTCATTCATTCCAGTTGGAGGTAAACAGGCTCCCGCGAGGAACGGTTGAATCGCGCGCTTGTGCATGCAGCGATGTTGTTGTGCTGTTGAGAATTGATCTGGTGTGTGTTCATGCGAAAACGTATCTTGGGTGCCCGGCGCGAAAGACAGCATTACTCCTCTGAGCCACCTCGTCGCCACAAGCAATATTTCTCTAAACCTTTAAACTACAGTGATCGGCAAACTTTGGTTATGGTGGCCCAAGCCAGCCTGTCAATCGTAATTAAAGACCAGTTACCTGTTCCATGGAAATGACGCGTTGATGTCATAAACCGTGTAATGACAAATGCAATGTTCCGTTAACGTCAAACAACGTTCCATAGTTGCTACAGTAGCCTATTTTTTGCCCACGCAACCAGCACAGGACTGTAACTCTTACATATCACGTGCCCCACAACAGAAAGTGTTGCGCAGCCCAATAAAAAGTGCGCAACGGCCCACAATTGGGCCGAAGCCAGTTTGCCGACCTCTACTTTAAAGCCTTACTCTCGCTGTAATGCCGATGAAATTATTTTGGGCAGGCTTTGCGCAGTGACTGACTTCTTTTGCATATAGAGTAAATTAACTAGAAAAAACTGGCAGCTCCATCACATGGAGCATAGTAGGATTCTTTCATGCCAAGTTTGGAACACTTAAGATTTTTTCCGGTTAGGACAATGTTATGAAGTATCCAGTTTTTCTTTCTTTTTGCAGATTTGATATATTTTGTTTCGATTTGGGGCTTACTTATTTTTGGTGTGTCGGGACTTGTTTGTGTGTTGCGATGCAGAAAGGATCGTATAAGCTGAATTTCCTTTTGGTGACGTGTTTTTGAGGTTAAAAGTTGTCTGTGCATTTTATACTCAGTGGCGTAACTGACGGGGAGGCAGAGGGGTGAATCGCCCTTCCTGCCAACCTAAATGTAAAAAACGGCCCCCACTCGCCTTATATTTTGGTTTTATTATTCTTTTGGTTTTCAGTAGGTTGTTTTTTGCATTTTTCGGAGTATTTTCCGAATTTTAATATAGCCATCCACATCTGGATTCACTATCATTTTTCAAGATTTTTTCTTAGTGTTGGCTAGTGGGCGCCCAACAGTGGCCAGTGAGCCCCTTTCAGCTAATTTTTCCCCCTGGTTCAAACCTCCAGTCACGCCACTGTTTGCACTGTGGTGCAAGCAAGTTCGATTGCCACTCAGGACAATTATACTCGGTGTTCCGTTTGAATTAGCGGCGCTCGTTCAGCAGGTTGCATTGTCAAGTGCCTTGGGCGCAACGGAAGCTGACTGCGTTTTTCTGCTTTTTGGTAGAATGCCCGGTAATCACGTGACGCACTGTGACGCAATCACCATGGGAATGGGAACTGATGAACACGCAGTGGCGCTGCAGCGTCACGGTTGTAAGTATGCTCCGCGTACATCCTCCGCTGACAGGAACGACACGAGGAGGTGAGTTTTGCTTTTGGAAGGTGAACTGTGAATAGCGTGATGCAGACTGTGAGGTTTTCTTGTCATATTACATCCAGTTTTTACTGTGAATCTTGATCTGCCATTTTCTTAACGTTGTGAGACCGTTGTTTTTCAAAACTTCCGGTTATTTGATGGCTTCCAATTCCCGGGCCCAGGCGACCTTTGTATAAACTTTATCGAAGATCATCTATTTCAAATAACCCAAATAAAACCCAAAATTTTTAAAGGTGTAACGCTTCTTTACGATGTGCAGGGTATTACATCTAGTTGCGTTAAGCTGGTTTGCTATTTTGCGGTGTAACTGACCTTTCGCAAAGTAATTTATTTAAATTTAAAACGGAGGTTTTATAAGCACGCTTGGATCAGGTTGTTTAGTTTGATCCACCTGCAGTCTGACTGAGCACCTTCACACTGTTCGTGAAAGTTTCTTTTTCAAAGGCTGCTACCAGAAGTTTAACAAACGCGGCCGCATGGTCTTGCTGTATCGCTTCATAATCTGCTTCCTTGTTTTGCAGAAAGCCAAAGCATTGCGTGCGTCAGTCATGGCGCTCGCTTGTCAAACGCAAGACCACCTTCCTCGAAAAGTTGCTCGAAGATGTCGACCGTCAATCCGCTAAAGAAGCGGATCGCCTTCAACAGGAACCAGCAGCAGCTGCTGCTGCTGATGATGATGATGAGGACGAAGGTGACTGCTTTTTTTCTAATAAGTAGGGCTGTTGTTTACCACAAATCATGTGCTTCCTTAGTGATTACTGCTGACCTGTTTCTCTTCTCTGTCTTTCTTTCTCTTCTCTGTCTCTCTCTGTCTTTCTCTTCTCTGTCTTTCTTTCTCTTCTCTGTCTTTTCTCTTCTCTGTCTTTCCGAAGTCGCAGCCATGGTCACGGCACCGGAGCAAACTGTGTTTCATTCACCCCCCGCTCTTTCCTTCAAAAAGTTTTTCCCTTCAACTATTTCAGGAAATATAAAAAGTAACCCCATTCACAGTCACTGTGTTCGATGTCGTGGGTGAAAGAAAGCTTTTGTTAATTTGTTTGGCATTTTCAGCGACTAAAACTTCAGTACAGCAACAGGAAAGAAGTAAACTGCTCAAAGTAGCAGTCTAACAGTGGGGAGCAGCAAAGCTGTTGGATGTTGCGAAAACAGTCATTTTTACAACGTCCAACATGGTTTTATTCAAATTATTCGGCTTATCGACGTTTGTTGTGTCTAATACAATGTTGCAAGACTCCCAAGTTGTGTTTTGCTCCAGAATAGCTGCGTTATTTTTCAAAGACATGCTTCTGTTTTGGTCTTTTGCAACTCTCTAACTAAGCAAAAGAATGGGCAGAGAGGATTGAGCCTTGCAACGACTCGATGGTGTTGCAACGTCTCGGTTAGCGTGGCGTTAAATGTGCGATTCACCACGAAAGTGATGTGCGCGAAGAATAACACCCGTAAATATGTGGCGCGAACAATCGTGATCTCGTCAGGTGATCTTTATTGTTGCTTGCTGCCACAGTGTAAAGCTTTGCGCACTTGCCGCTCGGGTTCTCCGATCTCCACACTGGTATCAATAGAAGATGTCTCTTTGTTGATTCTTCCCGGACTTAATCCTTTGTACCTATAATTGGTTATGGGGATAACTTTCAAACTTTTATTTTGTATTTCTTGAATTAGAAGAACGTTCGCCTGATGAAGCCAGTTTACAACAAGTGGTTGAACTGGATTCAGTTGCACCTCAGGTTAGTTATAAAATGGGTGTTTGTTTTTCAAGTCGACTACTGTCTCCATTTTATGTTTGAATAAAGAATATTTTTTTGTCTTGGTTTTGTACTTCTTGTGTTAAGGTAAACCCAACGCATTCGTCGAACTTTGACACTGCCGTGTATAGCTGTTGTTTTCTCGAACAACTTCCTTGCATTCGCGGTTTCATCATTCTTCTGCAGTTTTTCCACATTGCGCTGACAGGCCACCCTCGTTAAAAGTGTCGACAACGTAAAGAATCAAAGCAAAACGAAGTCTTGGTAACGCAGAGCTTTATTCAAATTCACACCGTTTGAAAGCAGCATTCGTTCGCACGCAGGAGGATGCTGCCGAAGCTGAAACTGATGACGCGTCCAACGGGTTCGATCTGTCCATCCTGAAAACTCGCGACAAGTTCGCCGACGCACTAGCGGCGATGAACGACGACGTTGCGCGCATCTACCTCGACCCGTGTCGTACAGAGCATTTGGAGGTATATGCTGTGTTGCGTTCATGGCGTGCAAAGGAGGTCGCTGATCATATTTTGCACTTTGCGGACTGAGCGTGAATGTTTTTTTTATTTTTATTTGCACCGCACGTTTGATTATTATTGACCGTGACGTCAATGACTTCGCTAGCCAAAAATTGGGGGGGGGGCGGCAAAATGTTTGATTTTAGGTGAATAGCACTGTTTTTTGGGGATATCGCCTCTTAAAGGACAAAATGACTATATATGCTAAAAATGTTTGGTCCCCTAAGCCCCCCTGGCTACGCCTATGCGTGACGTGTTTAGGCGGCCATTAATTTTTCTCGACTCGGACGACTCTGAAGCATTGGAAGGCTTTTTCAAGTGTCATTTGTTCCTGCAGTTTGCTTGGCCTTGTGTTTTAAAATGGTTTTAGTTGTTTTTATTACTTCTGCTTTATACATGGGCGGCTGTTGTCGCATTGGAGAAGTTGTACAGTCGTTGGGCCACGGACCCTCTGTTAGTTTATTTATTGGGACACATGCTTGAAAAGGCTGAGAACCCCTGTTTTAAGCCATTTGCTGCTTTGCTGAATCGTGTATTCTTTTCGTCAGCTCGAACGTTGCCACGAAGCAGGTTTCAAGTGGACATCGCGAGACCTGCGATATGAACGATTTCCGCGGCCACCCAGCGGCCGTTCGGTTGAAGTCCAAACAACTGAAGTCACCGAGTTCGAGAAGTTTCTCGGAGATCCCGAAAACTTGAGGTGAGAGAGCAATGATGACTGCGCATTCCCACCGCCATGAACTGAATCGCACCTTCGCGATTGCTTCCGACGTGACCTCACGCGTTTGTTTACGACATTGACTTCTTGCGAAACCTAGGTCGTGTTTTTCTGTATAGCCGGAAAAGCATCACCAGCGAGTGGTTGGTGCAATTGTTTGCCATCACAACGTCATAATGCCCATTTTCAGGTAATGCACACGGCTGTATCGAAATTCTCAGAGCCTTGGTCACATTTTGTGCATTTCTACGTAGGTTTTACTCAATTTATTGTGTTGTTATACATTGTCATCTCCCAGCGTTTGTCATTTTACACTTCTACGTTTTTTTCTGTGGCATGCTGTCACCCATTTCATATAACGTGATGGTCGGTTTTGCGTTTTTTTTGTCTTTGTACGTCATACTGCTCATTGTTTCTTGTTAATGGTAAGTTGCATGTCATATGTGGTTAAAAACATTGCCCTGAGGTAGCCTACTTGAATAGGTGGGCGAAACGTCGGCAAAGTAATCGCGAGAAGATCGAATTTATCTGCTTGATGTGAAACCCGGTGGCAAATGCTACGCAACAACACAAGCAGCAAAAAGAACATTTTTTCAGAACCTGTTTGCTGGTCAACTGTCACGCCACACGCCCTTTCAACCGCATTGTGCAATCAACCGCTCAGAACAGGCACTGTTTTGCCCGCTATTTCCATGACATGCATTCTATAATCTGTTCGTATTTGTCTGAAAGCCACATGTTCTTTCTGTTATCGTACAGAATTCCCGATGACGTTTTCATTGGCCGCACCGGGAAAAGTCGTGCTGAGCTGAGGAGAGCCAGGAAGTCGTTTGCGAGGTAATTGTGACGCAACAATGACGGTAGTGCACTGACTCTGCCTCCTCGTGGAACAATGTACCAGGAGCGATAGAAATTTTTCTTATCGATCTGTGCTTTTGCATGTGATACCCGTCATCTGTTGCTTCTTCGTGCTGGGCGCAAATTGGTCACGCGAATGGCAATTTTGTTGTCAGCAGTTGCGTTGCGTAGGTCTTTTGTAGCAAGTCTTGATTAGCAAGCAAGTCTAGATTCCAACTTTATTTATTCCTTTTTGAACATTCGCTGCGTTTCAATCGCTTAATAACTCGAAGCACATGAAAACCTGTGAAAAGCATCCCTTTCTCAATTGTTGTTATTTAAATGTCAGGAGAAAGCCCAGTTCGTCTGAGGGTAATAACCAGTGTTCACACTGAAAGTCAAAAAGATTTTAATGCAAATAAGTTTGAAGTGGCTTCTTCACATTTACGATTCGACTAAAAGCGCTTTTCTAATTCCACAATCTCTCATCGGGGGTATCCTGGATAGGCATTTTTGCGTGGCGCTGTGGAAATGGCTTGCAAACAAACCTTTACTGAATCTTCTCGGTTTCCACTTCCAATTGAAAACCAACACGTGAGCTTACACGACTTGATTCGTAAGCAATTTATGGTTGGGTAGTTAATTGCAAGCTGATTGTCAGCAGCAAATCGATGAAAAGTCGCCGGGAAACCTCGTGCACGTGACATTGCTTTTCTTTTGCTCGGCAGAATCACAGAGCGATTTACTGGCGAGCAAAAGAAGAAAGTCAAGTCGATGTTGCGGGGATCAACGCCGATTGTTGCCCAATGAGCGGTCCAGCTGACTTTTCCGACGAACCTCTGCTTCCCAATATAAAGCTGCTGCTTTGAGACCTTTGCAGACGTCACACGTCCAATCACGAGAGTGTTGTTTACGAGCTTGTGGTGGCGAACACGTCGTTGCTGCTTGAATTGATAAGCATCTGAACATCTCTGATCATCTCCGCCTCGTTAACAAAAAGATACTTATATTTCTGAAACAAATGTATTCTAGATTGACGTCTTTTCACACGAATAGCTGACGGTAAGCGTTTGAATTTGTTGGAAGGAGTGTTAAATATCCCATTTGTCTTCCTCTTTTACCTCCTAGATGCGCTGACACTATATTGCCTATTCACTGTCGAAGACCGATATGCGGTTATGTTCCATACGCTTTTATTCCACACAATGGTGAATTTTCTGATGCATTGAAATGGCATCAGCTGTTGCAGAAAAGTTTCATATTTACTTCAACACCTATTCAGCTGCGGTTTTGACCAGAGGTCGGGGCCAGTTATTTGTAGTTCCCAATTAATCCTTACTTCCGTGAAAATAATGCTTTTGTCAATGTCATTGGCTGAATGTAGAACATGTAGGCGCTTACTGCATTTCACATGCAGGCATAACGCTGTTTATTGCGCACAGAGACAAATGATATGTGTTGTGTTTTACTCTATACCTTGCCCGGTTGATATCCTCTTCAGTTCAAAATGGCTTTTTTTCTTCCATGAGCTGAGACCTCTGGTCTAGTTACTGTTTTCACAGTGAGCTAGTTTTGGGGTGTTTGCTTGTTCAAAAACGTGTTCTAAACTTTTTTGTATTTTTATTACCGCAATCCTTTAATTCTTTCACTGTGTTGTAAGGCTGATGCTTTTTTGATATCTGTCTGCCCTATTTCAATTTTCATTGCTCCAATCAAGTCAGAGAACATTGTTTTTGTTTCTTGGGTTCTTGCTGCCTTGTTTACTGGGGGTATGCAAGCGCCATTTTGATGATTATTCCAAATCACTGTCGTTAGTCCTTTGTCTCAGCTTCGACGCAAATCGAATTTCAAGGCGCTTTGTTGCTGAAGTGATTCTCAGTGAAAAGCCCTTTTTCAGAAGTCCCCGCAAATTCTTGCACTTTTTGAAGCAACTCGAGCACCTCATATCGCTGCGCCATGTTTTTCTGCACGTCCTCCCATGCTTTCCCGTGGTTGCAAATCCACACACGCTGCGAAAAAGCGCCAGGAATTTTCACTTATGTTTACCGCACCTGAGAACCACTTTCGCGAAAAGCTTGCATTGCTTGATATGCAGTTCATTTGAATAAAGACCCAGCTATTTCTTATCAGTTGCAGCGTGCAGGTGATTGTTTACGGCCCACGTCGTTTGGTTCGTTGACCTTTCTGGTAACTTGCCTTTGAGCAGTACTAGAACTTTGAAACGCAGTGGTAAATAAACAACCTAGACATGGTTGTTACTGCTTGTTGTGCGTTGCTTCCAAAGCTAATGTTGACAATATGTCAGTTCAGGGCAATTTCAGATGTCCTGGGAACAAAATAAACACTGTTGTTATGTGGCTTGTTTTCTTCCCACAGCTTAAACATGTGGTGCGTGCTTTGATGTTTGTTGTTTGTTTGTACTTGTTCCCGAATAAACTGATACTGAAAGAAATCGAGTTCATTCCTGTCGACCGGCATCGCATTTCTAAAAATCGCAACCTATTCGACTCAAGCCCTGGAATAGTCTGAGACAGTAGTTGTCAACCTTTTTACGTATCTTATCCTTTTATCAAAGAAGATCACCAGATTTACCCCCTATACGCTCATTGGTGCTTATTTCTTAAAAATACGACATTAACAAACCCTTAGCAGTTTAAAATCATTTATAAAACTTTACATTTGCTGCAAGTTATGGTCCGGTGAATGTATCCCTTTGGAAGATGAATTGTACACCAGGTGAAGAACCACTGGTATAAGAAGTGGGTGAAACAGCGGCTGAATTGAAGAAAAGCAATCGTTTTCGTGTGAGAAGCGTTCAAATTTTTTTGACTGGAAAATATCACACTGATTTTAACTGATAGGGTAAAGTTTGAAACTTGATACGAGTTTGAGTTTTAACGGCCTTTCATCGAACCGCAAATTTTTTTTAAACAGTATTGCCCGCGATAATTTCCGGATTGCGACACCAAATAGTTTTTTTGTCAACACTTAAGTAAAACTTATGATGATCCACTGGATTCAGTCACTGTAGCGCAAAAAAACGCTTAGGTTGCGCCTCGCGCATTCAACTCAGAGAATGCCTTTGCAGACATTTGCGGTTAAGGTTATCGCAAAGTCTTGCTTGGTTGATAAAGAGCACTCCAAACACGCGAGCTATCTTGTTCATGTTGGAAGTTTTGACGTGTGCGTTCGAAGCGCTGTGTTCTGAGCTGGTACAAAGTGGAGGCTGATGGCAGCTGCGTTCTCAACATTTGACAACCGTTGTTTGTTGGGCAAAGTTTTGCTGAGTGAATATACTCCAGGACCAAACAGCGGCACGATGAATCAACTTGTTGGGAAGTGTATTTGGATGACATTATTTGGTCGTTGGGAGTTTTCACGCGAAAAACAGGAACTTTCACGAGCTCACAAACAAACTGACAAGTTTTAAGGACAAGAAAACTTTTCTCAGTGAAATTGTTGATTGTTAAAGATTTTGGGTTGGGCGAAAATCTTTTTAGGCAAAAATGACGTTTTTTTGGTGTTTTTATTGAAGAGTTGTAGCGGAGTACATTTCTGTCATTAGGTCTGGAGTACCTTTGCTTTTCGTATTATGAGAAATTCTTCGACCCTTCCTTGCATAGGAATGGGTACAACATCACTTGAATCCAACCGCGACTTCCACAGCTTCTGATTTGCAACCATGCTTTAACAAAAAAAATCACAAGAAAGCCATGCACTTCTGCAGACTTGCAGCCTGAATTGCTGGAAGGTTCACACGAGAGGCTATGACAAGCATATCGTTTGCTGAGATCCGTTTGCGCACAGCTGACTGACCAGTTTCGCCAGCGCAATAATTGTTCAGCAGCAAGCATGTTCAATGCGGCCTCAAATGCTTCCTGTTGGAATGCCCTCAAACTTTGTTGTTCGCACTGCACTCGTTTGCAGTGAACGGCTGCGGCATAAAAACCGCAGGACTTTCTGCATTTTAGGTTCAGTCGACTGCCATCAACATCTTGAATTGTTCGAAGAGTTTGTTTGTCGCACGTATCAAGCAGTTTACAACTCAACGTAAAAAAATTGCGGAGAAAACTGCCAATTGGGCATGCAACTGAAAGGCATTTTTTAAGGTTTTGAAAAGTATTTCGCGAAAAAGAGAAAGGAGTTGGTTTGCGCAGATTTTCATTGCGTGTGTACTTTTTATTGGAAATTTTTATGCTTTGCAATCGCTGTCGTTTGTGCGCTTTAAAAACGACGGTGAAAATAGAACTAAAAATTAGCTTGGTTCCAAAAGTGTAGAGCCTGGATTTGTAGGTTAAGCTTATTTATACAGTGCTTATATGCAAAACATTTTCAGAAACAGTGCGACAAAACATAAATATCATAACTGAAAGCTTTCAGCTTGACAAATTCTATTTCTAAGATTGTGATCCAGTTACCGACAAACGCGTTCTAGAAGTATGGCATTGTCACCGGCTGATTTCCCGGAAACAGCTGCTTCTTTTGCCTCTCATTAATGCATATGTCTTCCTCCGGCGGTGTTAAAGTGCCTCACCGAGGTAGGCCTTTAGCTTTGAAATACTGTACAAGGTAGGCATGCCATATTTTTGTAATTGAAAACCGGGACGCTTCAGAAGAACGAGCCTTATCAGATAAATGTGGTTCATATCTTACTGAGCATGTAGCCATTTTGGATTACTGTAGTTGAGGCACCAAGAAAAACTAAAATAATGCATTTTACTTAGAAACAAAACAAAGTTTAGGCGTTTGTAAATTTACGTATTCGGCCAATCATACTTTTCTGTAGACAAGTAGACAAAACTTTTTCAAGAAGTCTTTGTTCGATTTTATTTTCTCGTAAAAATCACACGAGGAAAATTCAGATGCTATTAATTTTACTGGTGATAAGGGATTTCAAATTCTGCTTCTATTATCAGACCGCATGTTATTCAAGATAGAACAAATTCTCTCAGTGGGAGGTGGTGTACCAAGTGTAGGACCAGTGGC
>JGI24158J21664_10000589_pt1 | contig 34700 bp, 22 predicted proteins | sample Ectturendosymbi3_FD_21664 | JGI IMG/M metagenome (IMG submission 21664)
GTCAGCAATGAGAGCTGTTTATCCAAATGTACATGCACTTATAAAATTGATGCTGACAATGACCTACACAACTGCATCTGTTGAGCATTGTCTGTCAAGATAGAGATTGTCAAAAACATACTTGCGAAATCACTGTGGATAAGAAGTACGATTGTTCTGATTTTGCTTCATGATGTAAAAGTGAATTACAAGAAATCAATATGAGACTTCTTGTGCAGCAAGCAACATCGTCAATTAATCAATTCTATAAAGGCTCTTTATGGAATGCAATGCTTGGCTTGTATTTTGTTCAGATAATGAGACCACAATTTCTCATGCAAGCTGTCGTGCCTTTCAGTATGAGAAATTCCTCATAAAATTATAGTTTCAGTGGAAACAAACCTGCATTACTTGGGTAACATTGAAGAATGCCTGAGCTTACTTAACTTTCACCATAACCTAATGTCAACAGCAGATAAAGTTTAGGCTGAAACTGCAAAACAATTGCAATTTGAAACAGTCCTATCACCATGAAGTGAAATACTGTGAAATAACTCTGCCTGTGTCTAGGCAGTGTACGAGCTTCTGGATCTGGCACTGGCTGAGTAGGGATTCTAACACATGTGCGTTCGACGCAATATCAATTTAGATTGTTCAAAAACATAGATTGTTTCAGGTCATTGGGCAGGCACTATTTACAGATAGCAGGGACATTGTTCACTTATGATGTCAGTCACAAACAATCCGCACCCCTCAACCAAAAAAATTGTTTTTTAGTGCAATCTACTAGACTGGCCGATGCATTTGAGCCGTTGAACAGCTCTCTAGCGCAATCGGCAGAGGAGCTGGGGCGTTGGTAAAGCAACCGAAAACTGCTGTTTTATAGGCCGAAATCGAAGTACAAATATATCGTAGGCCGGCAGCCAACGAGTTAATCTGTAACAGAGCACAACCATTTCTTGTGTTTTTTCTTCATAATTCTTGAATAAGTTTTGTCTAATTTAACACCTTCCCTACCAGCTATGTGAATTTACGTTCTTACATGCCATGGGTTTCTTACCAGCATTTGCTTACTTACAGTTAGATGCCGTGAAAAATCTTGCGGTTTGCAAAGCTGACATTTACCAGTAAAGAACCATTGGTGCACAATCAACTGGCTAGTAGAGAAGGTGTTAAGGAACTATGAATTAGGATCTTTAAATTTTGACAATTTTTTCCCAGTATTTAAGTTATTTCCTATCTTTACTACTCACTTTAACTTCTGTTTGGTGAAAATGAAAAACTTAGTGGTTTGATTTTTATTGTCCGTAAATGAGATCCCAAAGGTGGATGAAAACATGAATTTCACCTATCGAAATTTCTTATATATTTTTGCTAGGTTGTTGTGTTTTAATCAATCGTAGATAAATATATGTGGTCATGGTCCCTCCTAGTAAGATAGTAGTTTTCCAAATATATTATATCAGAATGTAAGCTTCAGTCAAACAAGGTTGGCAAATAAGGTTGTAATGTTAAAACGTTTTAAAGAATTAGAATCAGGAACAAAGGCGGGCCATAACCTCCAAGACTGATACTTGGTTGAAACATCAAGATCAAGGCTGTCATAAAAGCCAAGAATGAAACCTGAATATTTGAGACTAAGACATGCGACCTAAAAAATTCTCAGCTTTGCCAAAATTTTCCCTGAATTTTTAAAAATTAGTTATCAACATTCCAAGTGGTAATTTCATCAGATTTGTCACAGATTTACCTTATCTTAGGGGTTTTTTCTTCCTGAAGATTCGACAGGTGATAATGAGGTTAAATTATTGCAGCTTTACCAAGATATACTGATGGAGCATTCACACTCTCAAAATAATAGGCTCAAGACCATGACCCCCAGCCTCCCAGACCAAGCCTCATAAAATGGGTTTTGAGAGTTGATGCATTTCTCAAGACCACAATTTCAGACTCTTTACTAGAAATTTAGTCAAAAAAGAGGTGAAAATAAGGCGTGATAAGCATTGGAAAGACATGCTGTGAAATAACATTTATTTCATGTGTGTCTTTGTGTTGGTATGGAATGTTCATTTTGGAATATTTTATTGCTAGATATTGTGCAAAGATGTTGACTAGCTAGAAAAATTTTGCAGGATTAATTTGCACCAGTATTCTACATATTAGTGCACAACTCATGTCACGAATGAAAGTTGGGAGAAGAGTAAAACATATATTAACAAAACAGCACTAGTAGCTAGTGCCAGACATCTGGAACTATAGTGCTATGTCCACATCAGTGGTAACAATTTTCCTCGAGCATATTTTCAGCAATAGCATCCAACGTGCGGAACAAAACTCATTCATAAAGTTGCTATCTGAATGACAAAAGTGAAAAACTGTCCAAAAAAGGTCATTGGTGAAGAACGGTACACAGTCCTTATATAGAGATGATTTTGCAACATGTGTAACGCTGTAAAGCCAATGTGGCTAAAGTGTGGTTCATTCACCATGAATGGAAATGAGGAATTCAGCCAAAATCTATCAATGGAATAGTTTCGCTAACAGTTGTCAGATGTGTGAAACTTGTGTGATGCATCAGAATTGCTTGTGTTGTCACCAAATTCCAAAAATGTTGATCTCAACAAAAGCAATGGTTATTTTTAGGCCTCATCCAACTCCTGAACTAAAAACAGTCCTTCCGTGTGTAGGGGGCCACAGCAGAATTTCTGTGCACCTTTATGCCAAAAAAATACTTTTTGACATAAATACCTCATCGTAGAAAAAATGAGAATTGCTTCATGATTTGATAGAATCAATACTGCTTAAAGAGTAATCAGAAGGGTTGGGTATTAAGGAAGTAACGTTGCATTGTGTATTTGAAAATAGTAATGGTGTTTTTTATTAATTTATGAAAAAACTATGATTTATTGGCACATGCTTGTAACCCATAGCAAAGTAATTCCATAATGTTTGTTGTGGGCTGTGATAAGCTGTACTCCTGCATGTACTATGGTGCCTATCTTATTGTGCATTAGGAAAGAAGGGCTGCCTCAATCACTGTTTTTTCTTGCATTTTTCACTTGTGGCAAAGTACTTTTAGCACTAGTGAATGTATCACCACCAGCTGAAGGCTGGTAAGTGCTTAGTTCTACTAAAGACCATTGGTCACAACACCTGCAAAGCAAATTGTGGGAACAAGAGGTATGATGAGAAGACACATTATACAGGAGAGTTCTTGCATTGAATCTACTGCATTAACAGACAAGCAATGGTCAGTACACCTGAATAGAAGAGGCCATTTGTTCTGCTATCACTTTTTGTGAATGTTCTGTTATCACTTTCTGTGTAAAATATTTTGGCCATTTCTGCCTTTCCACCCTCAACACCAAGGAGAGTACACCCAGAGACCAGCCAAGGATCAGATGGAAGAATTTTATATATGACGTGGCTTAGTTGTACCTTGTTGTAAAATCTATAAAACTGTCAAGATTTTACAAAAAGCTGTGAGGTATTTCAAGACCTCCTAGGGCTGCCGTCACCATAACTCTTCCATAGGAAACATTGGTTTCAAAATGAGTGGATAACAATATGACCTGCTGTAGAGAACGTTTAACCTACAAAAATGATACAATTGCCACATTTTGCAATATTTTCAGTAGATCTTCATAATATGAATGCAAATTTGGGGTACAGGACAATTACTAGTGCTGTTCCGCAATAATCAAGTTTTTTATGTAACAAAAGCAGTTGTGATGAGTATTCCAGCTATTCTCATGCAACTAGCTATGCCATCATGTTGAAGTGACAAGTTCAGTTTCTGGTCAAATTGGAAGCACTGTAACCTTGAGTAGAATGAGTGTTTAAATTTTTAGTTTAGGTCAAGTTTGTCAAAAGAAGTTAGCAGTGTCAGCAAGGAAAATGACAGTTTAAATCTACAAGTTAAAAACAAAGCAGCATGAAAGGCATACCTCAGATATATGACACACTAAGAGAAAGTTAACCCAGTGTAAACTATAATGAAAATTGATTCACAAGGACATGTGCCCTATTTTTTTTCAAACACATCTAGTCCATGAAAAACTCCATCAAAAGTTCCAAATTTTCATATGGTGTGTGAATTGAGTTTAAACAGCGTTGATAAAATTGTTGAACAAGATGTAATAGTTAAGTTGGCATCCTAACAGAAATTATGTTAAAATTTGTGAATTCTAATACTTTTCACCTCGACTTATCAGTGGGCAAAAAGGTAATGTTGCATTTTTTACCTTTGAAAACCACAACTGTTAAGCTTAAAGAAAAAAATATATTTTACAGCATGCACTGCACTTGATAAAGTCTGTTTTAAAGATTTCTGTACAAAAGAGTTTTAGCAGCTTAGCTATGTAAATTTAGTAGCTCACTGTTTATGTTCGTGCATTTCGTTGTGTTTAGTGTTCCAAGTGACACCGCTTTGATCTTTTCAGGGGCACTGTATTTCAGCCAAACACGCAGTTTCACTTGCATTGTTACCAAATCTACCATTTGGTAGCAGTTAGAACGTCTGTCTTGGTGGAATCCTTTTCAATTTAACATCAGTGTTGATAAATATGACGCCCTTGTTTTTTTCTTATTAGCAGAGATTTGTTGAAGCTTTAGCTGTTGTGTCTTGCGCTGCCTTAAGATTTATATAAATGAAGATGGTAGAGTCTCTGTCCATGAAAACCTTCTTTTCCAAAGCCTCAATCGAGCCGCTCGTGATAAAATTTTTCACACCTTGAATATGCTGTTAAAATATTATCTTGTAAGGTTTCAGTAGTTATACCTTGGAACTGTTGGTGTGAATCTCATGTGCCGCAGCTTTGTGCGAAAGATGATATTCGAGGACAGCTGCAAAAGCTTCTCAAATCCATAAATCGAAGAGAAGAGTCTTTCAATTCTTCGGCCGCTTCTAATGATGTGAATGGTTCAAGCGATGAAGATAATGAAGAGTGCGCATCGTTTTCTGATCCACAAGGTATTTGCCTTTATTCAACTAGGCAGTGTGTTTGTTTTTCTTAAAAATATTTGGAAGGCTGTTCACGAAAACGTTGCAAATGTCCGTTTCGCATTATTTGATTGGTGGGACACAAAGATGTCTGCTTGATTTGCAACATTCAACTGTCAAGATTCGTCTAACATTTCTCAAATTACTCAGTTATCTTTTTGCGTAATTTGAACTTTCGTTCCAGAAAACAGCGAACAACCGCCGACAGACACCAAGAGGTCAGATGAAGATAATCCACCTGAAGGCGATTCGCTGCATAAAACACCACATCAGCCACTGGAAATTCCTGAGAAAGATCCAGGACATACTTCCAAAAAAGGTCAGAACCGCAAAAGCTTTTGTAAATGTTTTTTACGTTGTTACTCTTGCTTGCTAGCACAATTTTCAGAACAACGCATTAAAGCTGTGTCGAAGTTTTTGAACCTTTCAGTTTGTTTTAAATATCTATTGATAGCCATAAAAATCTGTTCGTTTCCTTTCGTCTTGAGCGCTAGGAATGCGCAACAGTGATGTTTGTTACTCTACTTGTATTTTGGGATACTTTTCGTCTTAGGGAAAACTCCGAAATTTCGATCGAAACTGAGGAAATTGTGGAAAAACAAATCATTCGCTGTTTCTGCTTTTACTGGACACAATGACGTCGTGTGTGATGTAGCTGCTTGCAGCGGTTGGCTTGTAAGTGCCAGGTAATGCCGGTTTTTGTGTATTCACCGTTATTTGTTGTTTTCCGACTTGTCAGCATTATGTTTTTACAATAAACGTGAAGGTATAAAATGGCGCCCAATTTACGACGTGTTGATCGCTGCAAGTATATCGTGAAGTTGTGGCAGCGCGTTGTGTGATCTGCTGGGAAACTCGGCGATTCCGCTTTTGTTTGATCGAGATTAGAATTTCCATTTGTTCATTTTGAAAACGTCTTGAGCCTGAACTTGTTTGAACCAACGAATTGCCCCGTGCCTTGCCAGCCAGTTGACTCAAGTTGTAAAGCAACCGATTGCTGCTGTGCCGTTGTTACATTGGTTCGGTTCCACCCATCGGTTACGACAGGGGTGGGCAACACCGCTCGATCGCCGAGTCTCAGTTGGTCAATGGCGCCTGATTTTGCATTGAATTGACAAGATAAGTAAAGAACATTTTTCAATCAATATTTGGGGAAGTACATAAAAATGAAAAATATTGCATTTGATGACATCTTGTACTTGTGACATTATTACCGACCGGTCGATCGCGAATTATCATGAAGTTTCTAGTCGATCTCAGTCGAAGACAAGTTGGCCACCCCTGGGTTACGACGTTGATCAAGTTGTCTATCAACCAGCTTTGAAACATGTTAGATGAGTTGTCAGTTGGCCAAACGCAAGGAAGTTGTTGCGCGGTGTATGTAAACGGAATATAGTTGTGAAACGGAAATTGTGCGTGGCATGCTTTCTCTGTCACCTCGTTTCCAAGTTTTTTTTGAGAATACAACAACTGCCCAAGGCCTAAACGGTTTCTCACCATAGCGCTTTTCTGTGAGTGACAAGTTAGCTCGCATGATTCGACTTGTTTCTTGGCAGTCGTGACACATCAGCGAAATTGTGGGAAATCTCAACAAAACGCGAAATACGCCATCTTTCCGGCCACACTGGCTCCATCACCTCGTTGCACTTGCTGAGCCAAGAGGAAAGCGACAGATTTCGTGAGTGATTAAGTGACTGGTGTCATGACTGTCATGTCTAACCTTGTGTGGTATTGTGTTCTTTCAGGAAGTGGTTTAAAATCCTGCGTTACGTGGGTTTGAAAATCTGTCGAAAATTGCCTGTTTTGTGTGCATGTGTGCATCGTTGGTGATTTTGTGCGTCTTGTACGGTATGCATTTTCAATAATGCGTTAATAAGTTTATATCTTATTTTTCTGATATTATTATAGCTTTATGGTCCATTGGTATTTTTCGGCCAAATATCTTCTAGTGAAAAAAGGACATGAGCTTTGTGTTAATGATTTTAACTTCAGTCAAAAATTTTGAAGTGGTTTTCAGTAGTCTGCAGAAACGTCTTGTCTTCTCCACTCGCATAACAACATTCATCCAAAGCCCGGTTGATGAACTTCTTAACATTCTTTTTTACTTCAAGCGAATGTCTTTTTTCTGCGTTAAAACCAAGGTGTGACATTTTTGCAATTCATATTTTACCTGCCTGTGCCAAACAAACAAGCAGTTTTCTGTTGTTCGCCTGCGTCATTATTACACGTTCAACTCAGGTACCGTACGCAGTTAAAATTTCGTAGTCATGTCGCATACTGGGCAAATAATCGGTCACTGTTGCGCCGGTTACATTTTCAATACGTGCGTTTTCAGTGTTGGCTCCAGCTCCACTGCTGGGTGATGTGTTGAACAGCGGCTCATTTTGCTGCGAATGAAAACCAGCGGCAAGCGTGTCGTCGTAGCAGCACAATAATATACTCGTATGTAATTTGTACTTGTCGTTTGGTTCCTGTTACATTGCTTAACCAGAGAACAGATGCATTGCCTAACCAGAGATTCATCACTTTATTGTCAGGAAATATTTTGCAAAACCTTCAGGGTTTAAAAATTAGAACACCTTTACCGCAATTAACACGAAATTGGCTTCGCCCCTTGATTTGGGCGAATGCCTTGTGGACCAATTGAGGCCAACCCAGTTTAAAGAGCGCAACACACAAATTAGATTAAAGAGCGCAACACACAAATTAGATTAAGGAGTTCAAAACGCAGCAGCAGGCATAAAAAAATTCCGGTATCATTTCAGTGGTAAGCGTTTTTGTTTATCACTACAGTCAGTTTTCCACGTTGGTCAAATCGTTTGAGGTTAATCAAGATTTTAGAAATATCAGGTTTGCACTTTTCGTAGTTTTCCGGAAGTTGAACAGTATATTTACGGATGCCGTGGCTCTCTGTCAAGTGAGTTTTCAAACTGGTAGTGAAACAACTGGTGACAATAGTGGTCTGCAGCTACAAGTGCGATACCTTCATGTTTTTGCGCATTTTGCTTCCTGTGGAGTAAAAAAAGCTTGATTGCTTTTGGTAATCGTGAGACAATATTTTGCAATGCACACCTTCTTTGTAGCAGATGGCCATTGATGAAGGCATGGTTTGAATCCACAAATATTGTCCTTCGGCCCGCAGTGCTGGCTTCCAACTTGCTTCGAAAATTCTACCTTGTGTTATTTTGTCTTGCGAGCGTCAACCAGATTGATGGAATGTGATTGCTTTTAATCGACAGGATCCATGATCGTAGCTGACTCGGACAAGGAACTGATGCATGACCTATCAGTGAAAGAGTACCCGCAAGAGTTGCTGCTCCTCAGCGCCTCAACCGACTGTTACATTAAGCTTTGGTTGTTACCTCAAGGATGCTGCATCAAGTCGATATACACGTTTTCTCCCATCACGTCGATTTGCTTTTTCGGGCAAGTTGTCTTTGCAGGTATGGTTTTTCGCTTCATGGCCAAGTAGTTTTCAATTAGGAATCGCTGCTTGCTCTGCAAATTTCCAACGTTTCGAAGCAATCAGCTTTGATGCATTGAGCTGCTCCGAACTTCCTGGGATCGTGTGAAACACGCATGAGTGATTCCAAACGTCGCGTGTCAGTGCGAACGAGTGGTCGATGATTTAAGTTTCTTTTTTGCACCATGTTTGTTGCGTAAAGCTCATTGTGAATCACTCGCTAGATTCATCGCGGTGATGTTGTTTCGTCAGGCACGGATTCTGGTAAACTGATCGCTTACCACGTCACTTCCGGCGAACAGCTCTGCGAAACGATCGCGCACAACGACACAGTCACTACGCTGAAGGTACAGGACTGAAGCGTTTTTATTGGTTTGTGCTGATGTATCTCACTCAGCCTTGATTACGAAGCGCTCTATTGCGCTTCAACTTGAAAATAAACAGGCTGAGTTTGCCTCTTTATGCTGTATGGTAACAGATACTGCCTTTAGACGCGAATTCTTGAAATTAAAAGCAACGTTTTGCGTAGCTATTGAAATCGTGCACATAGAAAACATATGCTGGTCAAACTTTATGGAGTCAGCTCCCCCTCCTGATACAGTCAACGAAAGCTAACAGGGTATCCGCATTATCTTCCAGTACCTGCGTTATAGTCTGGTCCAGCCGAGAAGAGCTCCAAATGTCTCTTGCGTCCTGCAGTTTCGTCGCGCGCTGAGCTGCAGTTGGTTAAATCGCTTATCTATGACTCGGCATTCCCGTCGCCACGGAGGGCGCTTTGTTGGGCTTAGCCCTCCCTCAACAAAGTTCCAAGCCCCCAAAATTGAAATATGAAACATTATAAATCAATGGAATTTTTTGTCAAATTTGAATGTCAAGTCCCCCTGCACAAACGTAAAGCCCCCTATCGACGTCTTTCTGACGATGGTTGTATGACTCGTCGCTCAGTATCAACCGCCTGCGCTCGCGTCGGCTTCAACGGACGGCGATCTCAAGCTGTGGGACGTGGAACCTTCCGCCCTGGAAGCGTCGCGGCCCAATGTCGACCTAAAGTGCAAGTTCGCGCTCAAAGACACGGAGCATCACATCGCCGGGCGCCAGATATTGTGCTTGCAATTCCACGAGAACTTTCTCTTCTACGGCGACGATGGCGTCAACTTGAAGGTGTTGGACCTTCACCAAGGTATGTTGGCTGAGCGCGACAGGGTCGGTTTGCGCTGTTTTCATCGTCTGTTTGATTTTACGAAATCTATCCCATCTTGGGACTCGACTCAGTTTTTTTTTTTAATTTTGTGTCAGGATCGCACCAAACTTCTCTCAAACGCCCCCATCGGTGAGATGCACGGAACCCCACACACGTATTTTTATCCGAGAAAAAATTTGTAGTACAATTTTTTGGTTTTACTATGAGATGGCAGTTTTTGATTTGATGTGACGACAACCTCGTAATTTTTAGAGTAGTAGTCCAGTTTTGATCCGGTTCTATCCCCGTTAAATGGGGTTGGCCGGATTTACTTCCTTTCTGACATGATTAGCTTTACTCCATCTCTCCATCTTGCTCGATCAAGAGCGTCTTCTGCAACCCAACCCCTCTAATCTCCTCTTCTACTTGCCTCCTCCATGTCTTCAGGGAAGGAGTGGCCCGCATCAATTTCCTTTACGCAAAATATCGTACAAACTATCGTTTCTGCCTTGTGGATGTATGTAATATGCGTATATTAACACTTTCTTGCCGTATCACTAAAGTCTTTGGCTTACCCTTTTCGCGCTTTTGTTTCTAAGAGATCTTTTTCTTATTCCAACAATTTGCAGGCAGCGAGTCAATGTGTTTCATTGTGCCTGCTCGCTCTTCTGTTTCAGGTACAGTTGACAAGTACGCTAACCACAAGTCGTATGGATTCACCGACTTTTGCTCTGTCATAAGTGATCTTTTATTCACCTCATCATTCGATTTGGACACGGGAGTGGGAAGCATCAACGGTTGGTGTGTTTTGTGCTTTGCCGTTTAAGCTGCTAAGCTACAGGTGTTTCAGATGCTGAGTAACGTGCTTGGGATGTGCGCGAGCAGTCTAACGTATTTGCTGCGAAATGATTTTGAAAGTTTTTGCACTTGCTGATGAAGCGCGTATGTATGAATGAAAAATAATTCTAGTATCGTTCATCCGAATTGAAAGAAAAACTGCCGCTGGGATTACCCTTTTTTTATCAAAAATTGTTGAACGGTGATCTGTCGTCAACTTAAATTAGTGTCTTTTTGGCCTTTTACTGATGTTAAATCTTTGGATTTATACCAAGATGTTCTGTATGCAAGATATGTTTGTCGCGCCATGCACTTGCATCTCGATCCGCATATGTCAGCGAAGCAACCAAAGTGCGGTCTCCGTGTTTTTAATGCAAATCACAGAAAGTGTAGATTTTGTGGCGAATCCGTCATCGTTTTGACTTTGACAGCGCTTGTGTATGGCGCACTGCCACACCTGCTGTCCATACATAGACTTCTACTGTGCCTTGTTCGTTCGGATTCAAGCCACATTGCATTTGTGTAAAACAAATGAGTAGATATTTCGTAAACCAAGTAGCAGAAATTGGGCGCGTCGCACGTTTCGCTTCAACTCCGAATTAGGAAGATGTGAGAGTGCGCATGTTTTTTTTCAATTAAGCTGATTGTAATGGCACTTAATACTTGGTGCTTTTTACGTTATTTTGTCCGGTTGCAACATGCAACAATGAGTTGTTCAAACCCGAAATTGCAGAACGTGATTAGTGCAGTATGCAAACTAGGTCAGCTGTGCCCTGTAACGAACGTGTGGCATGAAGGTTAATTAGAAAAGAACAAGTCTGAAGAACTCCGTCGAAGCTTTACTGAAAAAAAACAAAAACAATCTGTTACCAACGTTTGTTTTCTTGCAGTTCGTAGCATCAGCGGCGACCCCCCGATGACGTACGCCGCGACCCTTGAACTCGCCGAGCTACCGAGGTTGGCATGCGTTGCAATCGACCCCACGCATTCCGGGACATGCTTCTTCACCGGTGGCTCACAACTGCTGATGTGGAAAGAAGTCAACCCCAGCAAGCATGACGAGTAAGAACAGTTCTTGTTTTCTTNAATGCTTAGATTTGATTGGTCGCAATCGGTATCGGTCTTCTCCCAGCCTCTTCTGCAGTTACTCTGGAAAACCTTAACANCAGTTGATAGCATTTCATAGTAAGGTTGGTTCGTACTGCTGGATAATGCAAGCCATCGCCTGATACGCTGAAGTGGCTCTGAAACATGTCTAACCTCAAGGCCGTTACAGCTAACTGCGCCGCTTCTTATTGCTGCAATGTCATCCTGGGGTTTAAAATAAACTGGAATTCGGAAACCGAAGCATTAGATTATTCCCAGAAGTATCTCCGCTGAGTTTTTGTTATGTGACCACAGATGTGATATGCCATTTTCAGTAATCATATTAGAACTGCAACTCAATCTAACGAAACTTATGTTAAACATATCGGCGACCAACAATCGTCACAGACGACTGAAATAAAAACTGCAGAGCAGGAACAAACTGAATCTCAAAAAATATGTGCGTCTTCTTGACACTATACTTGTAGACCTACCAAAGTTGCTGCTTGTCTGCAATCTTAAACATGCAAGAATTCTGGTGCTTTTCATCACAGCTCTTCTGTGCAATCTTTTTGTTGCAGTGAGAGAAATCAAGCAACAAAAAATATATTTTAATAAGAAAATGAACGGAGGTTGGCGCGAAAAGATCAACTAAGACCAGCAGCAACCTGATCGATAGAAGAGTTGTTTTTGAACTTGTCGTCACGTGCTGTAATTCTTAACTTTGTTTTGCTCCAAATTTAGTTGCTTTGTTATTGAGGACAAAACCGAATGCAGTTTGGAGTCAACCCACAGATAAGCTGAGATGTGCATTTTGTTCAAGTCAGCAAATATCGATTCGAGTACATGTTGAAGTGACGGAAGCTGCTAGTGCAGTGGTTCTTAAACGGGGGCGCGCCTCCCCAGGGGAGCGTCAATAAATTTCCAGGGGGGCGCGAGCCCTCACTCGTTCTACAACATGGAAAGATTTTGAACGAAGAAGTGTTCCTTCCAAGTTACTTATTTAATTTCAGGAGGTTGAAACAAAGGACAATTGCTTTAAGGGAGGCGTGGCAGAGAAAACGTTAAGAACCGCTGGGCTAGTGGTGCGCAGTCAAACCACAAGCCTGTGATTGCGAGCCCCATGTTCGATACATTTTAATGCTTTATGATGGTAAAATGAATGAATGAATGAAGGCAAGGCGCTATGTAAAGTGTTTACAACGAATGTGTTTGTGCGTGCGTGTATAAGCGAGTAAACACGTGCTAAATCCTTCTCTTACGATTTCCACAGGTCGTGCTCATTGGACAAAGATGGTGTCGCGTACCTCAAGGGCAAATCCATTGCCGAGTTAGGAAAAAGTTTCACGCCATCCGACGTCGAATCCGAAACAAGCGAAACTGAAGCCGAGCCCAGTCATTGGTGGTGGTCAAAACCGGTTGAAACCAGTCCTAAGCGTGAGACAGTCAACGAAGATAGCGATACCGATTCCGACGATAGTGAAACTTCACACACGAAAACAGAACTTGTACAAAGCAGTTGGCTAAGCTGGTGTTCTGTCGTTTGATTGTGACGTCATAAACTAGCCGCTCCGAAGAAACGTTTTCTTAGCTCCTGCGAAGCAGAAACAAAGTGATATGTGTAGAAAACGTTTAAGTTGCCTTGCATGCAGCCATGTCTCAACATTATTTGCTATTCTCGTTCAGGTCGTCACAACGCGTTTCTAGCGATGGTTCGTTTGCGGTTAGAGATGTACGTAGAACTCAACAAAGGTGCCAAGTAGTCGGTTTGCTCATCGTTCGTTGTTTCCACTGGCCATCCGCTGACGCCACACTGGTACTTGATCTGGCCAGTGAAGGCCGGTGTTTTCGAGAGCGTATTACCCTACCTCAGCTGCCGTGACAGGGCGAAGGTTCGGTAGTTCATCAAAACCTTCTTATCTTTTCGTCGTTTTACAGCCTACCCACGTCTTGAGTGTTATGGTCTATCTGCGTCTGTGCATATTCTATAAAAATTTGAGGGTATACTTTACGCTTGTTGCTTTTCCTTTTTAAAATGCGCTTGTTATGCCGAGGTCGTTTATTCAACTCAACTGCGTTGCTCAGACCCCAGTATCATGGGTCGTGACATGTCTTCACGTAGAACAAGCTGGTCCGTATTGTGCTTGTTCAAAATCTCGCTCGCAATGTGTGTTCCGAGTCTAACTCCCCGCCGTGTGTCGTTTGTGGCGCTTCGCGTGCTCGGGACCTGTGCAATCGTCGTTGCGTCCGAACATTGTGAGACTGAACAGACGCGCTTGTCGTGTTTGAGCCGATGGTAGCTATGTGGTGGTTATTTGCACCTGCTTCTGAGCAGTTTTCACGGTTTTTTTTCGTGCGTATTTCTTTGCGTTTGCTTTGAGTGGAATCACGCGCTTGGCTACTGGCGCGTCGCTCATTTGTGAGGCACAAGGAGATGCCAGATGAGATACTTGTTGCGGTTGAGGCAGAGCTCACTTTCACATCCGTGCCAGTGAAACGAATGCTCGAGAAGCGAACATTTCGCCGTTGCTAAGCGACCAATGTATGTTGCAAAACGTGTTACATGACCGACCTCAAGGGTTCTTGAGATGTAAAGTGCGAGATATTTCGACATGGTTCGCGAAACAATTAAATGCCGATGCGATCAAACACCAGTTGTGCTATTAACATTAGGTACGATGGTTTTATCTCCTTTTATGAAGGCGACTGCATTGAACAGTTTCTGCGATTGCTGGTCATGACATTTACCAAAAAATTGCGTTTTTGTTCTGCGCAGAAATTCACCAGCGCGCCTTTGACGGATGTTTATCCGAAAAACGTTTCTTTTGCAGAATGACTCGTCCTGTTACTATACATAGTCGTCGGAAGAAGGGGTACGGGGCACCCCCCCTGGATTTTGAAATTTTCGGAAAAAGGTTATTTTTTTAGTTTTGAGTGGGAAAAAGCAAATTTCACCACTTTTGGCCCCCCTGAAAAAATTTTGCAAAAATCCCCAATGCCCCCCCTGGAAATAACCCTTCCGACGGCCATGTTACCATATCAAACTTGTTTGGTCAGAAGTTATGAATTTGGCCTTTTCCTGGTCACTCGTTTAATCGCAAAGTGGTGCGACTTACTTCATGCACTGTCTGCATTCAGCAAAATGTTTGTGGTCGTACCAGCACAAAGCTTCCTTTGCCGAGCTATGGCTCCCACGTTTTCACTGTCGCTCATTGACTGCTGTGCATCCGTATTTGTTTCTTTGCCATTAGCTTACCCTAGCTCTGTGAAATTATCTGGAAAGTGAAGTTTTACTGCACACCTGTCCAGACAACAGAGAGTGTCTTGATCGTATTGCGCATTGGATAGAAATCAATCAGCGACAGAATGTCTTGTCGAGATCACGTTTTTTCACTTTGCAAATCTTCGCTTGTTGGTGTTTTTATTTGAATTTTCATGAATCGGTGTTATTTGTTTGCAGACTGTCTGAGAGACATGAGTAAGTTCCATGTGGATACGTTGATAGAGTTAGACACAGTGCTGCACGCGGACAGTGTGGAGTGGTGTCCCGCGTCGCCATGCCGGGACATACTGGCCGGAGGCACATACCAACTGGAGCAGGCCCGTAAAGAACGAATCGGGGCCATTCGGCTGTACAAGCTCGAATCCCAGACGGCCTGCAGCTTGGCTGAAATTGCCAAAGTCGAAACGGCCGGAGTGCTGGACATGAAATGGTGTCAGCACCAGCTCTTCGGAGACTTGCCAGCTCTGGCCGTTGCGGACGCCTCCGGAAAACTCACTATTCACGCATTAAAAGAGAGCGAGCTGGAAGAGCGGCTGTCGGCGAACGCGCCTGAAGCCTGCATTGCTCTTTCGTTGGACTGGTCTTCCTTCTTAGAGCGCACCTTACCGCCGTTGGTGGCAGTCAGCTACTCGACTGGCGAGGTCGCCCAGTTCAAAGTGGCGAACCACGGCCTGGACCTGGAGCGGTCGTGGAAGGCGCACGATTTCGAAGCGTGGATAACAGCCTTCGACTACTGGAACACGTCGATGCTGTACAGCGGCGGCGACGACTGCCTGTTCAAGGGCTTCGACTTGCGGTCGTCCGCCAACTCGCCGGCGTTCGTCAGTCGCGCGCACGACATGGGAGTCTGCAGCGTGCACTGTAACCCGCACAAAGAACACCGTCTCGTGACCGGCAGTTACGACGAGCACGTTCGAGTCTGGGATACCAGGATGATTCGAAAAACGCCGCTGTCGGCAGTTCACGTGGGTGGCGGCGTCTGGAGGTTGAAATGGAAACCAGTGGATGGAGATTTAATAGTAGCGGCGTGCATGCACAACGGCTTCGCTGTGCTGGATGCCACTGCTGCTGATTCTCCAAAAGTTTGCGTAACGTACCAGAACCACAAGTCGCTAGCGTACGGCGTGGATTGGTGCTATTCGTCATTTGCTGACCGCGAATGTCAGATCTTAGCTTCTTGTTCGTTTTACGACCACAAACTATGCTTATGGACGTACTCGTAGTTGGATGGAAGCTGAACTATAATAAATTTTATAGTTTTTCTTTATTTCCAACGTTCCCTCAAAACGGACATTCACTCCCACTGTTACGGAAAATGAGCATGTCTTCTTAAGTTCATAAATCTACCCAGACCAGGCGTTGATCGAAAAATCGAGCGCGAACAATGTTTATGTTGGTCTATTTGGCAACAAATTTTGCATTGCTGGCAAACTTCCCAGAAATCGGTGTGTACAACAGTAGCGGCAAGTTGAAACAAGCATCCAGAAAACTTTAGCGGTACGCTTCAGTTATAATTTTTAGGAAAACATTTTATTACTTGAAAAAGGACTGTTTTGTATGCGGCTTGAAGGTCATGATTTGCCTTTTTTGAAGAAACTTTAGCTACAGTTGGCTAGACGTATGAAGTGTAATGAAGTCGTACGCTTAAGTGAAATATGTGATTAACCAAGCGGTTTCAACAACTCGGTTGAACGCCCAAAGGCGGTTTTCTCGACCTTGCTTGAAGCAATGGTGGTACAGGTTTTCTTGGTGTGTAAAACTTTCGGCAGCCTTTTTATTGCACATTGCAAAACACAGTTTAGCTGTGTTCCACACGCTATCTTCCTGTTTTATGAATATACGTAAAACGTTTACTGATATGCGAAAGATTATTGAGCTCTGTTGATTTTTGNGAACTATTGAAAAAAAATTTGAATTTTTTCAATAAAATTGCCGGTGCGTCCTAGACAAGGTCCATTCGAGCACCTTTCCCCCTGAAAAGACCCTTTTTTATTGTACATATGGCATACATAACACCAAGATAATTTTTTGGACGAGTTTATTTGAACACGAAGTTCATGTTGCAGGAATCTATATCGCCTTGAACTCAGGGGCGCAATGAGGGGTGGGTGAGTGCGGCAATATTCCCCGGGCGCCAATTCACTATGGGGGTGCTGAATCACTGCAGGGGCGCCGAAAAGTCCCAACAATGTCACAAGTACTTTCTTCATTACACTAAATTTGCCTTCGAAAGAATTCAAATTTGACCATAGGGGCGCCAAACTTGGACCATGGGGGCGCCGGTTCGACCAGGAGGGCGCCGAATTTGTTTTTTTGCCCCGGGCGCCATCTAATTTCGTTACGCCCCTGCTTGAACTACTGACGCAAACAGGAGAAAAATGGTAATCCGGGGCACTAAACTAATAGGAAAGCAACCAGCAACAATAGAAGTCACTCTTCTATTGCTGTTATAAATTCAACGTTAGATGTGGCGCAAATATATCGCCACATTCATAAAAATGCTATCTAGACAAGCAACATGCTTTACAGAGTTCATACAAATAAAAATTCTAACGTAGGTATCAAAACTTTGTTACAGGCCCATAGTTAGTCTGGTGTCGAAAGAGTCGACGAAGTTCTACATGCACAACAAACCATTGACGTTCGCGAACGCAACCATGTTGGTTATGGTGCGTACCAGCTGAAATCTGCTTGGTGAAGGTGGTGGGTCCAGTAATCGAAATTTGACTAGTTAACTAGGCTGCCAACGCTAATAGTGCTGTCGTTCCGGCTGCGTTTCCTTACCTGATTACACTGGGCAGCTGAATCATGATTTGTGAAGGCTTTGACATAAGCCCATGCTGGTAAAAGCGGCGCAGCTAGGAAAAATGAATGAAAATAACAGATGCAGTAGTAACCTTGTACTGCACATGTCAAAAAGCTCGAAGCAAGTCAGAAAAGTAGTAACCTTGTACTGCACAAGTCCAAAAGCTCGAAGGGTCAAATCAACATAAATTTGTAGCGGGCCATCAATTCGACGTAGAGATTTCGTTGGACAGCAGTTTGGAAGAAATTGTGGAATGACAAATGCTTGGTATCAGTTTATTTAAGAACAACTATAAACAAACATCAAATCATGCCACAGAAAACAAACCACATTAGAACAGCGTTTATTTCGTTCCCAGGGCATCTGAATTAACCATACGGTTTTCTAGTCAGATGCTTATTCGAGCTTTTGCAGCATTTTCTACAATTGAGCAAGTTCTCGCGGGCCGTATGTTGTGCAGGCCTGCCTTACAATTTTGTAATGAGCTTGGTAAAGCATGTCTTGCTGAACCTGACAGCCCGCTATTGCTAAGACTTGTAGCCCAATCACCTTGGCAAGATCCATTCCAGCGCGTACCCTCCTGTACAAAGATTCCTACTCTACGTATCATCACGTTGTGCATTAGTATACGGAAATACGAAGATTTGTTGTATATCACAAACGTTTATTAGATAAATAAAAGTGTTATTAAATTGCGACATAGGTTACCTGGAAATTCAAATAAATAGGAAAAATACAAACTCTTCTGCAGGAAACTGAAATAGTGTAGTAGCCTACATCTAAATTTTTATAAACTGCGTGAACATGTGTTCCATTCACTTTCATCATGTTCTTTTACTTGGTGTGCGTTCGTCACTTTCTAAACCATAGACTTGTATTTTTGGTGCCTCCTTTGAACTAGCGCCCTAGGTAGCCGCCTAGTTCGCCCAATGGTATAGCGCCGGCATTGGGTTCACGCAGCGTTATAGCTATTGGAGCTATTTCAAGATTATTACCATTTAGCACACTATTTTCCCTTACCTCAAATTGTGTTTTTCGACTGAACTATCTGACAACGAGTGAAGATTATTGTGCCTAGGGAAATAGGCGTGTACTTTTCCGCATCACGTTTGCTCAGCAATGGAAGGAAAATTGTTTGAGCGACTTGACAAATTTCCGAAAAGCCTTGCGTTTTAATAGAAATGACGGGCTGTTCGCAAACACAGTGACCCTCTGCAATAAACTACGGCAATATCCCAAACAGCAGAGGAAAAGGATCTGTTCATACATTTATTTGATGCCCATACTCGTCGTCAGACATTGTCATAATCAACATCGATAATGTCATCAAGCTTACAGGTACTTTCTAGCCTACTGAAATTATCAAATGAAACTGATGACTCACTGTTTTTCTTTTGGGTTGAGGCAGGCAGGCGCAGTCACTCCTAACACCCCTCGCTTGGACATCTTTTGACCTATTTGCGAGACAAGCTAAGAATTTGAGGAAGCAAAACATCTGTTGGCGTAGTCAATACGCATGTGAGAAGGTGAAAGGGATCTTCAACGATAAAGCATCAGAAAAAGAAACATGGGTGTGGTGAGAAAAAGTGTAATCCGCGCAAATGATGAAAAAAACTTTGGCGGATTACCATCGAGCAAATATGATATGTGTAGGCCTAATGCAATTCTGCATATGATGAGTGTCTTTTCTGTGCAAGTCCTTAGTCTCAGAGAAATTTGTGATAATTATGCTTATGCTGTATCCACACCAACTTGACAAATTTGGAATCTCAAATTGCTTGCCCAGCACAACATTTTTACGCAGCAACCAAAACGACAGTGAAAGTTGTTTTGACCCACAACTTATTTTTTTCTACAATTAGCCTACTGTTTTCATAAAACGTTGAAACAACGAAAGGCTATACAGTGACCAACTTTAGAAAAATGCTGTACGTATAAAATGTTAATTTACCATTCTACTAATTTGTCTTGGACTGACCGGATTTCACGAAACTCCCCCACAAATCTTAAATTTACTAAAAGAAACTAGACTTTCACAGTTTTTTTTGGGAAACCTCCCCCATCACTCTCTCTAGTTCGGGCTCATTGCCTCCTGATTATGCTCTTGAACTGAGGTAACTGGTATAAGACAGCTTGTTATGTTTAAATTTAAGCAATTCAGTCCTGGCATTAATAACCTGCAATCACAACCGTAAATACAAAAACTGTATAAACCGATCCTTTTGCCGTTCACATTCGGTAATTCAAATCAAAACAGCGCCTTACGTTTTTTTCCCAGAAACGCAACATAGAGCTTAGAGAGGAGGAAAAGAAGTAAGAGGAAAAAAAGCATATTGGTGTTCTGTAGTTTTAAACAGCAGGGTTTTTCACATGAAAGTTTCTTGAAAATTTGAGTTTATTATTAGAGCAAGCTTGGCAAATCGAATTAGGTATCAACAAACGTGAGACTTAGATTAGAATCGAGGAGCAGGCTTGGCCCAATTTTTGAGGTTATGGCTGTTTTTGATTTTGAATGGCCATAACTTTATTAAAATGACATTTTGCTTTCACGTAGCCTTCGTGCTTGTATCAGACACAAGGTCCATCTCACCTTAGTTAAAAGCAGTGGTGTTGTGCAGCAGGACAGAACCGTCGCTAGGAAGTCGTCAAAAGGGGGGCTTTACATTTGTACGGGGGGCCTTTATGTTCGTGCAGGGGGGCTTGACATTCAAATTTGACAAAAATTCCACTAATTTATAGTGTTTCATATTTCAATTTGGGGAGTTTGGAGCTTTATTTGGGGGGGCTAAGCCCACCAAAGCCCCCCGTGGCGACGCGACCCCTGCAGGAGCGTGCCGTAGCTCCGTCACCTCCACCAGTGAATGATGGGTCTTTGCCTACAAATATAAACGAAAATGCCTAGCAGAGCTCCGGCACCTATAAAATTGCCACTATACCCCTGGTTAAAAGAACACAAGGGTACAGAAACGGATATAGGCCTACACGACGCTTCATAGCGTGGAGTTAGTTGATAGACATGTTGGCTATCAGTTGCTTCATTTTTTTAATGGTTTTATTATTAATTCAGTTAAAAATACTGTAATGCAGGGGATTATATATCATTGCTTATTTTAAATACGCACAAAGAAGCAGCTGCTTCAATGAAAGAGACATACAGTTGTATAGTTCCAACCAACTGCTCCTGTACGACAAAGCCCACTCCGCGCTCACCCGTTGTACGTTCTTTAACGCCTGATTGAGCTGTGCTATCGCGTGTAACCGAGCAACGAAAGACGCCAGTCACCAGTTCTGTATGTAAGCAGTGCTTCGGAAGCATGATTGTACGGAGAGTTTACGAAATTTCGTCTCTGATCACTTCTATGTAATACTTTCTTTTGATAAAAAAACTGATTTTTTCAAATATATGTGATTTTTACTGTTACCAACAGGGCTTCATCACCTACTGTAGACTACTAGTACTACATCACGATTCTCAACTTGAACATCATCCTCACCAATCGTGTAACAGTGTTCTTATTCTACTGCTCGAAGTCAAACAGAGTTGTAAGATAGACTGATACTGTGATGTATAACAGTAAGCTTTGCAGGACAATGAAAATTAGCATGAACGACTAATTTAGGGTTAGGGTTTCTGCATTTTTATTCAGTCAACAAATGAGAGCAATAACACTTTGACTGTACAGAACAGGGGGACAACAAAACTTACAGAAAACACAAACATTCAGATGACCGATTTTTTTAAATATTTGGCAAAAATTAAAGTCTTACTTGAAACTTAGTTGACGTTTTAAGTTGTTGGCTGTACTGCATTCCATCACAATAGTATTGTGAGCAACACTCTGGACAAATTTACCTGTGAGCCTGATGTTTCATTTCATTGTTTGTGCCCTTGTTATTTGAAATGCACAACAGGATCAACAAATGAATATCAAGTTTCACTTTGACACAAAGATCCATTGTCATGCTGGATTCTCACGAGTGTCTGTAGCCAAGACAAGATTGTTTGTTTTTCAAATGAGCAAATGAAAATCATAATTACTTTTGGTCACCATCACATAATGTGGGTTACAATGAATGGCAGCTCAGGATCATTTTCGAATGAGTCTCAGTAGGCTTACTCCTTCAGAGAGACAGGGCTACTATTATTACAGTGGAAGACAGCAAAATTCTTAGCCATATCTGTAATGAACCTCAACGCCAAAGCTTAAACTCTTCCAGCATTCAATTTTTGATAGCCTTAAAACTAGATTTAATTTGCGAAATGTTGAGAATGAAATATAGATTCAAATTGTGATTGCTTGTTTTATCTGCTAAGATAAGCTTCATCTAAGCTAGAAACTTTTGTACAAAAGCAAAAGATTACAATATGTTTGGGGTGTATTGTGTGTATAAGTTTTGATGCCACAGTACAGTATCACCAAAAACATGCACAGCGCTCTTTAATCTTTCTTGAAGCTTCAAATTGTGTTAGTGTGATGATATCTAGTTATTGTAAGCTAAGACAGAGATATTGTATTGCATGAAAATTTGGTAAATTTTAGTTTGATTCCATGATGTATGATCTAGTTATTTTAGGCTAAGACAGAGACATATTGATATTACATGAATGTATGGTAAGTTTTAATTTTATTTTATCTACCTTTGCATCACTGTTTTAAAAAACAGTGTATGATAACTTTTTTGATAATGAAAAGGCAAGATCAAAACAATTTCTAAAAAGTGTTTCAAAAAAGTATTACAATAGAATTAACTAAACAGAGTGGTTTCAGCAAATTAAGACAATGATGTCCCACTACATCTAAGAGTGATTTTTTAAGAATCTTGCTATAGATGTAAGTCTCTATTTTAGTTTCTGTGAGCTGCTACCTTTACAGAATCTTGTTGCTTATTGTGTTGCAGAGAAAAGTAATTTGACATTCAGATGCATTCTTGAAACTTCTGTGAAGTTTGGTCTGTTTCATTATTGTTTCAATATGTTTTACAAAAACAGAGGCATTTCATGCAACTGGTGCTGTTTGTGTATGTTTTAACCCTTTTATAAACATTTAAAACACTTTGTGTTTTAAGCAACTTTCTATCAATGAAATCCAGATTTTGCGGTTCAGCAAACAACATATTTAAAATATGTTGAAAGTAGTTATACTACAGAAAATGCATTGAAGCTTTTGATTGTTTATTTAGAGTTTTGGCTCAGGCACATGATGCATATCAAAAGGATATTTAAAAGACCACAAGAATTTAGAAATCCTGAGCCATAGCATGTCACAGGGTAAGTGTTAGTCAGTATTAACAGGCAATACTGAAAAGGAGCAAACACTCAAACAATACACCAGCAACCATTGCATTCAGTCATAAATTTAGAAGCATTACATAATGTTAGAAAATGGAGATTTGCAAAATGCATTAGACAGTTGAATTTAGGGAATAAAAGACTTAGAGTAAGGTGCATGTTGTTGAACAAAAGCATACAAATGGTTTCCAATCAAGGCGTCAAATATCCTGACAAAACAGATAACCTGATGTTGGCAAACACTTACATTCCTTGATGTGTAATGCAAATTTCAAAAGGCACTATTGTAGGCAAGGCAAAGGTGTATAATATCTGACTGTGTATACTTTTTGAAAAGCATACATTGGCATTAAATGGGCACGAATTAGTTAGTGTAAAATGGCATGTAATAGACACAAAAGCGTAGTTCTAACTGCAGTTGAGTAGTGAGAAAATGTGCCTCAGAACTTGTTTGTGGCACAATAAAGTGATTTCATTTGTCTCTGAATGTCATTGTCATCTTTTAGTGCGGCATGAAATACCAGTAGCCATAGGCATAACCAGGGAGCCGAAGCATCCATGGCCTCTCAAATTTCTAGCATATCTTGTTGTTTTGTGCTTGAAGAGGCAGTGTCCCAAACCAAATACTTTTGCTAACTTAGAGTCAAAATATTTGGGCCCTCCCAAAATTTTGGGCTGGCTACACCACTGCCAATAGCACATGAAAAATTTTGGCTAGTTCCACAAACTAAACATGCACACCATTCAGATAAACATCTGGTGCTGCAGGTGTTTATATGTTTTAGGAAGAGAAAATACACTGTGCATTGTTACAATCAAAATAAATTATGTTCAACAGAAAGATCAGAACATATATTCAGAAGGTGTTGATGAAATTAATGCTGGACCAAACACACACATATTGACGAACAGTTGGTGATTCATATCCATTTCTCCCTGTGCATATCACACTGGCTGAGCCCACCTGGGTTGAGAATTCACACTAAACAGAGAATAGATATGGACTCAGAACTCCTTGTCTGTTTGAAAACTGAGTACAAAACATTGTGAATGGTGGTGATTTATTTAATAATCTTTAGTTTATGTGAACCACGTTATAATTTTCCATATTGTTCATAACTTTCTCACAGATCTGCAAACTCAAGATTGAATTTTTTGTTGTAAAAAACAAGTAGTTCTGACAATTCATGTTTTTATTTTTTCATCATATTCATAGTTAACTTTTTATTTGGCCATACCTTGAAAAAAATTCAATACAAATTTTATTTTTAATGAAATACTTTGTAAACCATCTATTTCTTATTAGAATATAACAAAAGCATACGTATGCGAGCTGCAGAAAAAAAACACGTAATTTTGAAAATTATAAGAGATTTAACCTTACTGAAATAATGTTTCTTAGTTTTTCATATGATTAATAAAACTAAAACTACTAGTTCGCCAGAATATGCAATTGTTTTGTGATGACAGCATGACAAATTGTAACCTTTGCATAAGTTTTGATTAGTTTTTACCTAGTATGAAACGCCACTTTTTATATGCCCTGGGTGAATTCAACGTGAATTCAACAATTAGCTACTAATTTATTTCAATGGGCTATCATATCCAATTTGGACAAACCAAGAATTCTTTAGTTTGCTCAGATTTAGTATAGAAGTTCTTTCAATATTGTTTGATAGATAGGCCTCAGTATGATAGGCTGCTTGTTAAATAAAAGACGAAGTTAAAGAAATATACACTAATTTTCATTTGTTTTTTTTTATACTGAAGGTAGAAACAGTCACAATGTAGTTAAGTTGTCAAGTTAGTTGAATGACAACCAACCATGTCAAGTGTGCGACCACAAAGTGCAGCTCATACACCAGAGACGGGGGAATCGAAGTTGCAGTTGAATTTCACTTCTCCTCGAGCTGCACGGTGGGTGAATTTCAGTATTGGCAGCTTCTAATTTTTTGATTCTCTGAACCTAAGCAGATTTATCCTATGAGAAGATTAAATTGTGTTTACCTTGAGCAGAAAATAGTAGCATGTTTGTAACATTCAGTTGGGTATGAGTGCAGTTTCAAAACATGCAGTGAGTTTGTATGACAATGTTTTTTTTTGACTTTATTACAAAACACAGTATTTGCATACTCTAGTCTTTAACACATACTTTTGTTCCTTGATACTACTGATACTACGCCCTGTTGCAAAACTTTGACAGACTTTTTTAACCCAACAATTTTTAAGGCTTTTTGATGTACCCTTTTGTAATGAGAAAGCAAACTCATTACAAAGGGTACACCTTGTTTTGTAGCAAAAATCATATGTTGCATTATCAAGACAAATAAATATGGATAAACATTTTTTCATTTTTTTTTTTTTCATTAGTGTGTGATTGCTAACAGACTTTATCTTGTATCTGACTGATTGGAATTTTATTTGTAATTAATATCGTTATCCTATTTCAAAGTTATACTTTGTTTGATGAAAAGACAAGTATATTTAGATAGATTGCCTTGAGTTTGTAATCTGCTGAACTCCAGTATAAAGGCTATGTTTCTTCTCCATTTTTAGCGTTCCAAATCGCAGGGAAACCAATTTAAACCCAATCAATTCAGTCTTAAGACATATCTTGACCCAACATATGAGTTAAGTTGCTTAGTTATGCATAAATATTCATAAACAAACTCAAAATGTTGGGAGAAACTGAGTGTCAAACAAAAAATGCAACGCTCCCAGATACATTGTTTCTTTGCAATAACCACTAAAGATTGTTGAAAATCATCTAAACAATCAGTTGCTTGATACTGTTTAGTTACAACTAGCAGCTGAGATTATTTTGATAAAGCCTATCACATTCTTGACAACTAGTTTATAAGCCTCATTAAATTGTGAAAGTTTTGTGACTGACAGCGCGCAGTTACACCGATAAAAACTACGAAAGCTTTTTTCTGTCGCTGTGTGTTGGTGTACACTGTACAGTATGTAAGTGTTCTTATGAAATAGCTATACTATAACTATGCCGTTGTATCTACAGAGCTGGATCAACACCACGACCTGCAACTGCCGGCCTACCATCAGCGAGATCCACTGGTTCTGCACGCAGTCCAAGGCCAGCGGTAAGCCTGTTGTGTTCGCTTGGAAAACTTAAATTGTTTAATGATTTGACATTACTTGCAGGTGGCAAACTAGTATTTTTGCCTTCAACATGATATTCTACGTGTCAGATACAGACCCATCGCCAGAAAGTTTTCAGAAGGGGGGCTTGACATTATAAAATTAACCAAAACCACTTATTTATAGTGTTTCACGTTTCAATTTGGGGTGCTTAGAGCTTTGTTAGGGGGAGCTAAGCCCACCAAAACCCCCCGTGGCGACGGGACTGGTCAGATATAGTGCACCACCCATAAATTGGAGATGTGGTCAATCAAGACCGTAATTTCCGAGCTCAAGACTTGGTTAAATCTTCGCAACCCAGATTTGGCCAAAACAGCCAAGGTCGAGACCTGAAAATTTGGTAGTTTCGACCTGAGCTATAGTGTCGAATTTCTCGCATTTTTAGCACGTTCTTCGATTTTTCCTTTGCCGAAAAAAGAACCAACAGTCAAAGAAGCTATACCAAGCTGTATCGATAGATCATTTAAAGTCTCGAGACAATGGGCTCGAGAGCTGAGACCTTCGAGAGAAAAGCCTCACAAAAATTGGTCTCAAGACGCGTCTCAAAACCGAGACCACGTCTCGACACTCCATCACTGCCACGAAGTGATAATATTTGGTTTGGTTCGTCTCGTGCTGATAACACGAAACCACGTAAGCTACCTGACAAACGGCGAAGATTGACTAAGTACCTATTCTGAAATCAGCGACTAAAACGGGATTCAGGAGGTGCAAATGTTGTAGTGGTATTTTTAGCTTAACTCTTTTTGTACAAAGTTTAAAATTTGATTAACGTTTATTTTTAAATGTGAACAGAACCCTGCTGAAGATACAGGTCCACACAGAGATGCCTTTGCATACTTTGATTCATTCAATAAGGAAGAATTGCAGGAACTCATTGCGCAAAGCACGGCCAGCTGGTTGCTATCTCCTGACTTCAGGTATTTTTGCGTATTCGTGCTATATACGACCAGCGGCGTGTTTCAGGCTTAGGGCACCAGTAGATGAAGTATATTGCAAAGAAATGGTGGTGAATCCGGATGTGGATGTCTATACTGAAACCATAAATCACCGGAAAATACTTCAAAAAACGCAAAAATGCGACAACCTCCTGAAAAATAATAGAATACTAACACCGAAATATAAGCAAAGTGGGGCCCATTTTTACATTTAGCTTGGCCGGTTGGAGATTCACCCCTCTCCCCCACGTCAGTTACGGTACTGTTCGAGTGTCCAAACATTTTTCAATATTCGAAGCTTTTCTGCCTTTGAGTAAGTTTTTCTTACGCAAAGTGAAATTCATTTGCTAGCATTTTAGCGCAGAGCTAGATAGTGGCTGGTTGGACGTCTGAAATTCTTCTGCAAAACCCTCTAGTAGCTTCTGTTTGCCATTACTGCTGCGCCCACTTTCAGAACTAACAGAACTAGCTGCCTCCACGTCAGAAAACAAAATGACATTTTCCATAGAATCATCTCGATATTTCTTATAATAGAAATCCAGAAAACTTTTAGTTCTATTTCCCTGCTGAGACATCAAATGCGTAAACGTTTCTGTGTTTAAACAGTTCCTGAGCAGTGGCGTAGCCAGCCCAGAAATTTTGGGGGGGGCAAAATCTTTGATTTTAAACGAATAACACTATTTTGTTTGGAAAAGCGCCTCTCAAAGCACAAAATGACTATATTTTTTACAAATTTGGGGGGCCATGGCTCCTTTGGCCACGCCTATGTTCCTGAGTTTGAGTTCGTTTAACGAGTTCTACCATGCTAAAGTAATTGATAATGTCGCTAATACCCTCAGCGCGTGCGCTGATCAGCCATTGCCGACAAAATAAAGACAATTGTTACGGACAAAGTGAACTATCACGTAACCCAATCATATAAATGCGTAGTTGACGAAACGTTATTGGCGTGATTGACAGGGGCCAGGGGTGCGAACCGCCCCCCCTGCAAGCTACAGTAAATGCAAAAACCGGGCCACCCCTTAGCTTACACAGTATTCTGGTATTTAGTATTCTTTTGGTTTTCGATCAGTTGTTCTTTTTTAGCGTTTTTCGGAGTGTTTTCTATGATTTGGGGTTTTAATCCATCCACATCTGGATTCACTATCATTTTTCAATTTTTCTTCTGAGTATTGGGCAGTGGGCCACCGACAGTGGCCATTGGGCCCACTTCAGCTATGTTTCCCCATGGCTTAAACCTCTAGTTACGCCACAGCGAAAGGTCTGCAAAAAGTGGTGAGGTGGTTCCTGCATACAGACGATAACCCAGACTCCCACCAAAACCTAATTATTTCTTGTGGTCCATTTACAACGTTCCTTGAAATTGTCATGCAAATTCATTCTGTGGTATTTGCGCTAAGTTCTTCCTTCGCATGAGCAGCGTCCCTCAAGTGATCCCTACAAGTCGGCCCAATCGGCGAATACCCTCTGGACCGGTAGACACCAAGTCATCAAGGGAGTTTGGTGGTCGGAGGGCTTCACAGTGGTAAATAATATGGTGTGCTGGTTGGCTCTCCTCCGCGCATATGCACGAGGCTGTCTCTGTCAACCCCCACTGACCTGACACATGTCAGAGCTGAAACGTCCGACTCCAGTTCTGAGCCTGTTTAAAGTGACCCAGAGGTTACAGGGAAAGTTGGAGCCGGGGGTAAGGCCGATGTGCGTTAAGTTGTCAATAAACAAGCAAAAGATATACGTAAACATATATAATCTGTTTTGCCTGGTAATAAAGTTTTTGTAACATATCAAACTCAAGGGGGGTTCAACTCCAATCCCCTGCGTACGTCTTTGGTTATTTTTTCATTTGATTTGCTGTCGTGTCATGTTGTTTGTTACTCTATGAGTAAATATTCCTGCGTGTATACACAAACAAAGATTGATTGAGTCTTTGTCCTTATGAACAGCACCATCTAAAATAGTAGGATGAAATGAGACTAGAAGAGGATGCTTCATGCAGTAACTGACAAAATCATAACACATTACGCTAGTTCTGCAAATACTAAGCTGCAATTGATCCAAATGGCGTGATTAAAAAAATGTCACACAATTTCGTAATTAAGGATGTTTATTACAAAACCTTCATTAAAACAGTTCTCTTCAGAGCCACGTTTGCTGTGCTCTACATCTTCTTGAAGCAACATACAAAAGTGAAAACTTGTACGTTTAGCATAATTAGCCAGGTCTGCAAAAGCCAATCCTTAGTGTCTAATACAGTTCGGGGAAAAAACTCTTCTAAAACAATTTTAAAACTTGAAAAATTCAAAACTGTTGCCAAGAGCCAACGTTCTTCGCAAGTACGGCGAAGGTACGATCGGTCACACAGGTAGGCCTACTTACTACTTACTTCATGAAGTTTTCAATTTGATGGCGTTTATTCTAAAAAATGTAGAAACTGTTTTAAAGCTTTTTATTAGTGTGCTTCAGAATTTTTAACATTCTCGAAAATTTATGTCAAATAGGCGCCCCCCTTGCTATGGTGAATTATAGGAATCACAAAAAATAAAGACGTAGCGTGTTGTGTAACGTCAAAATAACGTAAAAAGTACTCGATTCCAATAACCATTAACCAAGCAAACATAATCATCTAAATTTATTCATTCCGTCTGCATTTTTACTTTCTGTGTTTGTGCGGGCGCAAACTGCTTTCACAAATTACCTCTATGTGGCGGTAATACCGTTTGCAGGGGTCAAGCTAGCCTTCCGTGTGGTCTCATATCGAATTTATCAGTGAGCCAGGAACAGCATTTGACCGTACTACTACCCAAAGAAGCTGGCGTTCCGAACCTCGACTATCGCGAGCTTCACCAGGTAAGCCTCTCGTGTCACAACGAATGGGAAATATCACCAACGAAATATCAGCTGCATTTTTGGAGAGCCATGATGACAAACTGCTTTAAATAGGAACAGTTGTAGCATTTTGAATCACGTGATTCTATGCAGATTGTGGACATTTTCTCACGATCTCCACTAGACAATTAAAAGCTCTTGATTTCCTGCAAACTTTGGAGAAAGCAGACGACTGGCCTCAGCTTTCATGACTTTGCGATGATTCATGCACATATCTGTTTTCAAGTAACTTGTCGCTACAAAGATGACGAAGTCCAGCCAATCAGCAAGATTTTAAAATGGGTTTATGAAACTGATTTCATGTAACTCTACGTATCCTCAGTCCTGAAATCGTATCCAAATAGAATTCCTCTATTTGTTTGTCGTTGTTAAGTCTCTGGTTGTTGGCGAGTTCAAAATCCTGTCAGCATCTTCGGCTGCTGCATTGCTTTTGTAGCTTGGTCAATATTTTATCGTGATCAATACTGTTTCAGATCGTCAGGGATCTTACTTCCGGTATTTTCGGCGGAAACCAGATGCCGTCACTTTCCTTGGAACCGAACTTTGATCTCAGCACCTCTTGTCAAATGCCTCTCGTTTACAAGGACACAAGAGTAGGTGAGTTTCCTTCACTGTACTTGGGCTTTACCATCAGTCTCNCAGCCAAACAAATAACGTAAAGGTATATAAAAGTGTACTCTCAGGCAAGTCTGCTGCTCAGGAACAGTAAGTCGGACATCATCAGTTGGCTGAGTTATGCAACGCTCTGCGCTGCTATTATTGACTTTTAAAGTCTTGCAAGCATGCAGGTGGCTCGAAGTAGTCAATGGCAAAAGGTTCTTTTTCTAGTGAAATGTGCATTACAGTCGCTAATGTTTTTCCCAGCAAGGGCTGTTTGGGGATTTATCATCGGCACATTTGTGTTACTGATTTTACGAAGACGATTGGATTTTTTTCGTGTCTTCCCCGGAGAGCTGCAGGCGCCATTCATTTTTAAAGTGTTCCGTGATTGCTCGAGCCAGGGAGACATGTGGGGGGTGGCGCCGTTACCGGGAACTTCAAAGGTGACTTTGTTGCTGAACGAGTCCAAAATTGCAGGTGATATTAAAACACTGTCACTGTTTTCGCGATGGGCCGAGAACGCACGTAATCAACCGTGATCTCCGATACACGTATCGTGCGTTGAACATACGGGTTAGTTCTCATAAGGCGTGAGGAGGGAAAGTGTGGCGTGCAGGTAGCTTTCAGTCCATCTCAGTTTATTCAAATAAACGTGTTTGTAGAACATGCATTCTGTTCAACGAGCTTAGTCTAACTTGCGATCTGCATTAAAAACAATGCACTCGAGGATTAGAAATCTTAAATAGAACAATATAGGAATGCTGCTCTATGATAAACAGGCGAATACTGATAAGTTTCTGAAACACAGTTATATTGTACGAAACGAAAAAAGTCATTCGAAACCTGCACCAAACCTGATTAAGCACATAATGCATCGGCCTGGGTGTTTGCAAAGTGACAACACAGGCCAAGCAGGGCAAACGCAGCGAAAAATCAAAGAAGATTTACACGAGGTTTGGCGACATTTCGCCACAAGTGCTCCGAATTTTCTTCAATCTGCAGTTCATTTCCTCCAATTTCTGACTTCAAGACGCGATTAAGCCGCACATTACATTTTGATAATTAAACTAACCAGACATGTGACAAAAAAGCGCGCATTTTCATTTACAAAACTCGATAAAACCCCTTGCAACATTTATGCAAAAGTAAGGATTACAACAGTGTTAGTAGCAATACATCCGTATTATTAAAAACGCCAAAGAAAATGGCGTTTTAGAGCAGGGGTCTCAAACTCAAATTGCTTTGAGGGTTCAAATGAAGACTTATATAAAGTAACCGAAAGCCGCATTATGACACTGGCGCAACAATGGCAGTACCTGAACCTGTCTAGAAACAGCTTTTACATCTTATTTCCTGTGAAAGGTATCGTGAGTTATACGCAAATCATTTCTAGCGGTCTCTAAAGTTCTTGTTTACTCGTTGGCCGAGCCTTTTCAAACACCGGTAAATAAACTAAATAACTTAAATGTTAATTATTTGAAAATTCCCCCAAAAAGCATTGCGCGCCGCACAAAATGCCCTCGCGGGCCGCGTGTTTGAGACCCCTTTCAGAGGCACTTTAGGCCAGAATCTGTTCCAAGTATGATTGTACCATACTTTCACATACCCAATAGGTATGGGTATTATACCCATATATCCTGCACTGGAGCAAATATCAACAATAGCTTTTGACAGTTGACGCACAAGTGGGGAAGTACTGAAACAAAATCAGACGGTAATGGTCGGTACGGAATAATCCACCGACCATCATCAGCCCTTGGTTGCCAACAGTTGCTTTAAAAATCGCACAGCAAGGGCAGAACTTCATACAAATACTTTACAAGGGGTCAAAGTTCGTTCGGTGATCACGACCACCGAGTACATTTAACAGAGAAGAGGATGTAGAAAAGCACAATAGAAAGACTCAGTAGATGAGCATGAAAAATAACAGCAGAGCACACCACCTCCTGGCTGCGGGTTTTCACAGACATGTTAGCGGATTCGTTAACGGTACAAGGGTGAACACTCAGTGTGGTTGCATGCGGATGGACGAGAAGGCGACAGTTGATTGTTCATTTTTGCTATTCGCATACATTGAGCGCTTCTCACTTCGCTGCCAACGTTGCGGATAATAGCAGCGCGTGAGCCAAGCCGCAACCACTTCCTTGTAGACGCCGGTAAGGAAGGTAAGTTTCGAACGGGCGGAAAGCGCCAACCCTGCGACTACGCACCAATAAGATGTCCGCACTCACAAGCATCGTTAACATAAGGCTCTTCGTGCATTTTTGCTACCAGTGCAACTGCTGCATTTTGAGGAGCTTCACCTTTTGCGTTTCGATTTCCAGCCTTTGTTTTTCCACCTTCAGGATATCTTGCAGAACGCGAAGGATCTGTCTCTGTATGTCACAGCTGGACTCTTCTGCTTTGCGCTTCAGTCCGCGAGCGGGCGTTGCGATTTGCTGCGGCGACGATTCCGATGGCGAGGGTTCGGACTCCGTCGGGTCGTCCAGACACAGATCGGGATGCGCCTGCGATCCACTTGGAGTTCCGGCTCGATCGTGCGGAACATCGTTATCGGTGACCTCCACGGTCGTTTTCTGATCTACGCGCAAGTCCAGTCCCTCTTCCGGCACTGCGGCCAGTGTAGCATTGGAATAAGCGAGGCCAAGCAAGCCAGGCAATTGCGTTGGGAGACCTTGCTTGGAATCCTCTCTCAGGTCTAGCACTGCAACATACAGTGGAGATTGTCAAACTCGGATTACAGTGGTTAGAAATGAAAGAAGCGTGCAAGCTAATTCAAGCGTGATGCAGACTGGTCAAAATTGTATGGCTATGTGATTCTAGCGTTGAACGTAGATGATCAGTACCTCGCACAATTCAAACTCCACGGCCGCATTGCTTCCACCATTGCAGGCAGACTCGATCATTCAAACAGCGCGCCGTTGCTGTGCGACTGATTGTTGTTCAACAGGCATCTACATGCTTTTGACTTCGACGCAGCACAAACCTAAGTTTGCCTTCTGGCAGGTGTTATTGACGATAAATTGACTCACCGACCGCACAGTACACTGCAGAGCAGAATTGTAAACAGGCCTCATTTTAAAGCCCGAACCAGGTCCGAGCCCGACATTTATTTTTGAAGCCCAATTTAGGCCCGAAAGTCAAATTTATCCAGTGAGTCAAGATATGCGCAAGTGCGGGGTATAAAAAAACGTAGTGTACGAGTATAGCTGCAGGTACACAGTTTTATCACACCCAAAACAGCAACCACCTTGACCAAAACATTGGCTTAGATAAGCACAAACTTGTTAATCAAAGATAAAATTGCGGAATGGTTTCTCAAGAAAAAACTAAAATATCACGAACCTATGCACGATGGCGCTATAGGTATAAAAAAACTATCTAGGATAGCGCTATAGGCATGAAAAGCCGGTTTGTAGGCTACCGTTTCTTAAAACAAGCCAAGAATCGCGTAAGTGATTGATTTTTTCGAAGCAACGCAATCGCGTGGTAATTTCTGCACTGCTGTTGCCTTCCGTGTGAGACTAACTAATCCGAGCAGAGAAAAAAATTCAACTGTGTTTGCAAGTAGAATCAGCTGAACAAAATCACAATCATTTCACTCACAGAAGTCACCGCGGTGGACACAAATGTAAGCCACGAAAGAAAAAAATCGTTACTCTGAATGTTCTAAAAAAGTTTTGTATGCAGGCCCGAAATCGGCCCGAAACATTTTGACAAACTTAAGCCCGAACCCGGCCCGACTTACAACTCTGCTGCAAGGCGTAGCACACTTACCGGTCTGTCGATTTTCCTTCCAAGATGCATTGCATTTGCCTGAACAAAGAAAAGCTGATAAGTATAATATCATTTCGACAGTGTTTTCGCAAGGTGAAGTTAACGTCCATTGAAATAATTCAAAGGGACTGCTTACAACAACAATTCAAATATCAGTCACTTGATCCTCGCACACATTTTTCTACAGACAAAGACTACTACCTGGAAAGTTTGTGTCAGCTGATACCCAAAAATCTCTCACTAAAACAGCCACGCGGGAAGCAAAGTTGGGGTTCCCAACCTTTTTCTTACCATGTACCCCTTCAGCATTCCGACATATGAGCATGTACCCCTACAGCATTTCAACAGATAAGGATGTACCCCTTCAGAATTTTGACAGATGAACATGTACCCCTAAAACTCCTTATGACAAAA
>JGI24158J21664_10000590_pt1 | contig 34659 bp, 17 predicted proteins | sample Ectturendosymbi3_FD_21664 | JGI IMG/M metagenome (IMG submission 21664)
GATCATGGCATGTGAACTCTATTGTTGCTTGCTGTCACAGTGCGAAGCTTTGCGCATATGCCGCTCGGGATTTCCGATCGCAACAGTAGCTGTTCGCCACCACAATAGACCAATCACAGATAGGATTGCTCTACCTGGTCCTGCCCTCACACACAATGAGTAATTAATGAATTACCGATCAGTCGCCGACTCCTGACTTGCATAAGTTTCTTTTGTAACTCGTTTGGCCCTCGGTTTGGTTAAAAAAACAGTTTTTTGGCTTTTTTCTGAAATGTTTGCACACCACTGACCTATGCATTGCAAAGTTTCGAAATTCGCTAGCTAAAGCAGCACTAGTTTCCTCTGCGAATGCCGGGTACTGTGCATTTGGTTTTGAACTTGCATCAATCACGGGGGCGGGGCTACGAGTATGAACTTCACCCTCGACATGCCCATCGTTTCTGTGGGGAACATTCATCAACGCAGCTTACCAATTGATTCCTTACCAGTATCTTCGCCCAGTGGCGTGCAGAAGGGGGGACGAACGGGGCCTCGGCCCCGGGCATCCAAGGTAGGGAGGCATCCAATGGGTTAAATTACAAAAGTTAAAATACTGTATCTAGATTAATTTTCCTATCGTAAGGCTACCAACACATGCTGCATGGATTTAATTTTTCGAAACTTTTTTTTTGTCAGCACTAGTTTTTACATATTTAAGACAGTAATTCTCACATTCTTGAATACCAGGGACCTATACTCTAGGTGTGCACCACACACACACCCAATCAAACTGATAGTGGCGTGACTTTTTGCAGATCGGGCGATCAAGAGAAAATCACAAAGATTGGGAGATAAGGATTACGGACGTTTAATTTATTTTTTGCGCCAAGCTTCAAAATTGTTCGATTTCAACTTGCTTGATTGTTGATTTGGCTGACTTTTTGGTTTCCCTTTTCGTTTTTTGATGTGGCAACCATGGGTGTCCGCAAGGAGAAATAACGGGCATTTTCCCTCCCCTGGAAATTGGGTTAAGGAACCAAAAATTTTAAAACCAGACGTCAGCAGCTTAATTACAATTAAATAATTTAATTCTTGCAGTGACAGTTTATTTGCCGGTTCCGGTGTCATGTAGTGATGAACCTGTAGTTCAATCATGTCCCCTCCTTTGCTTGCAGAGACAGGTTGCGAAATTTGCTAAGGGATTGCTCTACAGTGTTGATGTTTATTACGTGACAATAACATGGCAACGAATCTCCCGCTCTGGCAACTAGAAAAACCTGAATATATTGGTATTATTTGCCAAAATCATTAAATATTATTCCAAACGCTTTCGGAGCACAGGCGCATTTTTGAATAATTCAGGGATTATTGTTTTCAAGCTCATCTAACTCGAATTTACAAACCTGTTGTATTTCGACGTTTTTTTCAAAAATAAACATATTTTCCCTCCAAAAATGTAGGAGGTACGCACAATTAAGGCATTAAAAGGCTGGAAAATGCAGAAACTCCGAAATTGCAGTTGTTGCGGCTCCCTATAGGAGAGATTTTATTTTTGGCGATCGGTTGAAAACCAAAATTGTATTCTGCGCGAAGCTTGTGTTTCTACATGCAAAACAAGTAAATGAGGTTGAGACATGAAAATGTGTTTCTTTTCGGTATTATTTAATACTGTTGATGACCAAAAGGTTACAATAGCCAAAATGGCAAAATTCCTTAGTATGAACAATCGAGGTTAAACATGAGTCATGCACGTCGACTCAGTTTGTCTTATCAACGAAGTCCCTTGTGGGACGCAGTTACGAAGCTTGCTCGTCCATCAAAATGCCAGACTTTTTTATGCAAAAATGGAGAACTCACGCACAGATTTTTTTCACACGCCAGGCATGCACTACCATCTTGGCAGTACACTCCGTTACTCAAAGATAAAAACTTATGTATATTTCAATAGGACTGCTCGACAGCACGTTTAGAAAATATCAACTACTCAGGGAATCAGGTTAATAAGTGTATTTTAAGTCTTTTTAAAATTTAGTTGAAAACTGAATTACGCATATTGTCAAAGACTCCAGAACGAGGAGGTTGACTTCAAATTACAGTAATAAGCGTTTTGCCACATGTGACTGTCGAATGCAGACATCTTGGAAGGTAATGCAGTGAGACAGTGACTACTGATAGCGGTAAGCCACGTAGTTTTATACTGTATTTAAAGAAGCATTGCTGCGCCAACGAAGCGCAATTTGTGTAGCTGTTGCCGTAACAGGGTGCATTTCCTTTGTGGTGTAGAAAGGGTAAAGCGTTGTGTATTGTGCATTGCATCGTCAGCAACCTGAAAAGGATAAGCAAAATGTCGACATTTCACCCCTGGAAAAATTTCTGCGGACGCCCGTGGGCACTGTGGCAACCCTGTGTGTACGCTAATACAACCGCACACCTGTGCTTGCAATAGATGTATCGTTTCCAGCTTCGTCACTACTTGGTAGTTCAGACAGATTGATCATAATGGCTCACACAAACCCGTATCTGTTATGTTCCCAGAAGTTGTACATATAACAGCCATATAATAAAAAAAGGTTTTCTTGTGAACTTTGGGAGCATTCTCAATTCTTGTGTAGTTTAGCAAGTTTCAAACTGCGAAATTTCTGACCTATTATTGTTTGTCAGTTATTTTGTTTCTCAGAGTAAAGAAGTAAAGTTTGGCGATGACTTTTTTGATGTGTGTTGTGTAAATTAAAACTTTTGATTAGGTGTCAGATACTCACAACAAGCTATATTACTGGAATAGCTATAACCACTGAAATATATTGGACTTAGTCTTAGATCTCAATTATTTTTCTTTTTCTAACCCAAACCCTAACCCGACACACTTACCTAAACACCAAACCCTAAGACCTATCATCAGTTTTCTCAGCGTATTTGATATGCAGAACATTACTCTGTGCATGCGTACATGGGCGTGAAGTCCGACATTTCGCTTGAGATCGCCGTCCAAGCCGCATACCTTATCTGCTAGACTGCTATTCGATGAGACATTCGCGCAGCCTGACGTTTTGCCGTTGTGAACTGCCTTGCCGCAGCGTTGAGTGTATTTCACTCCACTGTTTTAATGCGCAGCCTTATATTTTTGCAGTTGTGAACTGCGCTGACATAGCACTGAGTGTGTTCTCACTCCACTGTTTTAACGTGTTTCCGGATATTTTTGCAGTTGTGAATTGCTCTGTCTTAGCGTTGAGTGCTGTGTTTTGCTCTGGTCTTCTAACTTGCAGCGCTGATAATAATGATATATGTTCATTGCAGTAATACATTGTACAACCAATAAGGAGAGTACGTGTAGAATAATATGCATGTTGTGTCAAAAAACTTCGCCAAAACGTTGGTTTGCACACGTGGATATGACGTCATCTTGTGACGTCACAAATAGCGTGTATCCAGTAACAATTACCATCATACGCCTCTGTACAACATTAGAACTTGGCAGGGGGGCATACAATCAAGAAGTCAGCCAGGGCATCAACAGATCTCTGCACGCCACCCCGCCCCACGCTGCTTGGGCAGACACTGATGGCACAACGCCGGAGGAAAAGAGCTTCAACCCATCGTCCAGCTCCACAGTGTTAGAGCCACGACGCTCAGTTAAAGAGATGCCAACAATATCCAGGAATATCGTTTGGCTGCCTCAACCAGTTTGTGCTAGTCTGCCTGTAAATGAAGTGATGGTTGTGATGTTACGGTTGCTAATCTCTAAATTATGGCAAGATTGCAGATTTACGCGTAGCATTCATGTCTCCCAAAGTAGAAGCTCTCGGCGCTGTTTCCAGTCGCCTTCCCGTATGCGTAGCGGGCACAAATAGGGGTCTCCATGCGTAGAAGTGTGGTGGAAGAAACTGCTCTAACTCTTTTGAACGAGCCCCACTGCCTGAAGACTGAACGCGGTCCTTCGTCACGCGCTGATGCGCGATGGTATTGATAGTTTTTTCGCATTTCATGNTAGTAACTATCCAAATTATACCATTGCGCAAATCGGTCGCGCCACTTGCGCAGCAACTTTTGCTGAAACATGGGGTACCACAGGAAAGCGTTGCTGCGGGACCACTGGTCTAGAGAGGTCATGCATTGAGTCCAAGCGCAGACTTGCAGCAATCACTACACCTGAAAAGCAGAGGATGTGTTTTGCGCAATCGCTTTTCGCTTCTTAACGGGACAGGTGTACGATGTTTTGGTATCTTCTGCAGCATGAAACTCTCCATCAAAAAGTTGCTATAAGCAGGCCCGTAACCAGGGGGCGCAGGAGGGGCGAAGCCACCCCTACAAAATTTTTCGCCCCCTCTGTGAAAATGTGTTGAGCATAGTTGAAAAATATTGGACATAGTTTAAAAAATTTGGGTACCTCTCAGAAAACTCTTTGCCACCCCTGGTGTCCCAAGCTGGTTACGGGCCTGGCTATAAGTAGAAAGCAACTGACGTACAAATTAGCAGTTTTATGAAAATCAGGCCATTCGCTTTTAGGCTATTCTGTATTCACATTCAAGTGCATTGAAGAATTTGTTGTATTTTTGTTACATATCTGAATATAGTCAACGGAGGCAACCAACTTTAAAATGCTACTGGAGAGTTATTACCGGACAAAGTGTTAGGAGCCTTTATTTCGCCTTGCTTTGACTTAACACATCAGGCAACCTAAACACATCAGGTCACTAAGTTGGGAAACTGACCTGTGCTCCTGCATCAACTAGGTTAACTCATCAACTATTAAGGGCCTCCGTGGAACTGTAAGCTACAATACGTACCTCACAACATTCAAGTCCCTACACAACAAAACATGTGTTTGATTCATGTTGACAATCTTATCTGTCACCGTGGTTTTACGAGGATTAATTTCAGAACGTCCTTGTACTAACTGTGGGCTGCAACATTTCGCTCATAGTTCTTTGTAGGGCACGTTACCTCCTTCTGTTGTTCAGAGTTTGTTCAAGGGCGTATATGTTTGCATCTAAAACACGTCTATGTTTTGAATGTAAAATAAATTTTGTTCGGGGAGTTGTATGCTTGTAATTGCTTCACTGCTCTTTGTCGCAAGCAAGCGGTTGTCGTCGTTGATAATCACCTTTTCAAGGTGACGCCAACAACATCACTTCCTGCAAAAATGTCTGCAGTAAAAATCTTGATATTGCGCAATGATCAAGCCGCAATCGAAACGTTATGGTCACGTTTAGAACAATTTGATTCTGACTGCAAGCCACGAATTGTTTCTCCAGCTTTGCATGACTTCGTTGAAAAAATACCTGTGGACAAGGAGACTTTTCTCTAGTCGTTTTTTCCTCAACATGTCGCTGATAAATTTGGCTTGTTACTACAGCTATGTGCGGAGCAGATTGAGTTTACATTAAATGCCATTGCTACATTTTCGTGGAATCAACTTTCAAATAGACAAAGGTTTCCTAGTCTTCTTTTTCTTGTAATCTTTTCATTAACATTTTGATTTCGGAAACACTTCTATAAAAGTATAAACCATCTGTCAATTAGTAGCTGATGGCTAACCAGCAATTGAATCGACGTTGGAAGTAAATTGACGATTACAACCCAATATGATGCTTTGTTTCCTTTTCTAATACAAAGGTTTGCGCTGTAACCAACAGGAATGGCTTCCATGCGGAAGCTTCCAGGATTCAACTGTAAATTAGAAGTTGCTCTCATATCACTTGAATGGCTCTCAAGTACCACAGGTGGAAAACCCTTGATATATAGACTACTGTTAATAAATATTGTGTACTACTTGCTCAGAACGTAGTTGGAAAAAATCTTAACACCAACTTCTGTTATCAGTTTATTTTTATCCTGCCCATTAACATCTTTTTAAAATCACCTGATGTACTGCGCAACCTTCAGAATTCCTTCCAAAATTTGTGGTGGAAACACAATGCTTAAATTTTGGATAGCACAAAATGAGAACATGCTGCACAATCAATCTTCGCTTCATCTTTTCAACCAATTTCCGCTCTTTGTAATTTTGCCATTCGCTTAATCAAAGGACAAAGCTGTTAAATTCATTCATGTGAGTTCTACAACCACGAAGATATCTTCATAAATTCTCCAAAATCGCATAGTCCATTCTCACGTCTAATTGAAAGACAGTTGCTGCTCTGATGAAATGTCATCTAGCAATCATGCTTTTTAAGCTTATTAAAAACGAATTACAGCGCAGGTTTTTAAAAATGCATATATCTTTGTTTCATTTCTATATTCCTGAAATGGTTGATTGAGGCAAAAGTTTTGCACAGTTTCCGCTTTGCATCTTATGCAAACGCTCACTTTTGTTGCCATTAATGTTGACTTCACAAACGCAGGTAAATGTGTCAAAAAAGCAGTAGCCTGACAAAAATACTTTACAAAATGTCAACATGCATCGTATTTGTGACATTGACAGGATGAGTGATTCGCTCACAAATAACGACACGCAGAAGGTTTGTTCTTTTTGTTTTGTTTCCAAACAGCTGAGGTATACTCACTGAGTTCTACAGAAAGTCTGACACATAGCATCTTCAGCGGCGTTTTGAAAACTGCAAGCAAAACAGAACGTATTGTAAATGACTAGCTGGAGAGCGCAGAACCGGTTTTTCTGCTTTGAAACGCCAGATCGCCACACCCTGACCGGCGTACCTTCGTTTCAGACTAAAGCGAACAAAGGCTAAGCCAAAGGCCCTTCAGCATTTCACTCGTAATGGTTGCCTCCAAATTTGAGGACTGATGATGTATTGAGCTACTTGAAATCAATTTTAGATTAAAATAATTTGCTGATAGTAATACGTCACGAAAGCAGAGCCCGGTCGGCTGATTCCTCAAAAGCTTCCAACAAACCTAGAGGTTGTGATTAGGTTATAAATGGTAATCAATTATGCGTTTTCTATCGTTTTTCAAAGGGCGTCACTGACAAGCACAAATCATCTCGTTGTTAAAACCATTCTAATTTGTCAGTCCATAGCCTTCAAATAACCCTGTTAATCAAATCATCAAACGACGTTGATTCTTTGCAAAATCGTATACCGAAACTGCTCAAAAATTGTGGCAGACATTTTTCACAAACATGCAGCCTGAAGTATTTCATAAACGAAGTGGAATAGTTAACATTGCAAGAGAATCGCCTGAACTTAGTCTTTATATTTGAAAGGGGAGAATATTAACTGGTTCTTCGCGTTCAAAATTTTTTATGTTACTTTTTACCAAGCGTTACATATGCAGAAAGAGGGAAAATTATTTTTTGGTCCAATTTCATCACTTACAAAAAAAACAAAAATGTGCACGCCGTGGTCTTCCACCTAACGTAACTCGAAATTTCTATGCATAGAAATGTTTAAGCAAAAAAATGCTGGTGGTGGATTGTGGAGCTTGCGTCAACCGTTGAATGGTGTGCAGAGGAGGCTTTCGACGTTGCTTGTTCTTTAGGGAAATACCCGTGACAGTGCAGTTTTAAGCCTTTGCAAATGTCACGTCTGTGCAATAAGGCAACCGCAACAACAAATCACCGACTAGCACGGCTTCGCACATGCAAGGACGACTTTATAACAATCATCGCTGCAGGCTAAGAAACGACCGAAAATTTACAGATTAAACATCCATTTATTTAAATAATTTTGACAGTTGATCCATGTCGCAGCTTGTCTCCATCTTTACGGGAATGTATCAGCTTCTCGGGTGTAATTGATGAGGTACTGTAGATAATTAAATTTTCATCATTCTAAGCAAGCCTATGAAAATAATTTTTAAATGCTTCTAAATTATTTTGAAATGATGGCCGTACACAAAATACGAAACGATGAGGGTACGTTTATTGTATATAAAGTTGACGCAAAGTTTGCAATCAGAAACCAAATTTTTAATGCAGTACTGGAAGTATTTGGAAGCTGAGTTTAACTCTAAGCATTTGCGGTGATCAAATTTAAAAGAAAAATTTGTACTACAGAATGTAACAGACATGTAACAGACGAATTAACGTTACTGAATATCTTTGAGAAGGTCGGCCACAAACGTCGCTTCCTTCGATTACATTGATTTCATGTACGATTTTTCAAAGTAATCACCTTTTGTTAATTTTGGGTTGCTGATGATATTTTATCCAGGTGATATCAAAACGTTTTTCTTTCCGACGCTTGCAATCGATTTTTGACCAGCTCCTTTTTATTAAAACCTTAGACCAGGGGATCTCAACTGGGGGTAAATTTACCCCTGGGGTAATTTTACTTATCCTGGGGGTACATTTAACGATGCTGAAGTTACAATACTTTGTTTTTTCTACAGCGCTAGTGAGTAAACAAAAACAGGGGGTAAATTTTATGTTAGGAAGCTGGCCATGGGTGGCGGAACGTTTTTCAAAGTGGGGGGCACAAATAGAAATCCAAAAAAATATAGAAAATTTTAGTGGTTTGAATTGGCAACTTTGACGACACAAGCATTGAAATATGACGTTACTAACTTTTGTCCGTTTGTCTAAGCAATTTTATGCAATGTTTTATGAGCCCTCAACGACCCCTAACTACAGGCGCGTAGACAGAAATTTTTATAGGGAGGAAAACAACAACCAAGTACCAACATTTTAATATTTAATGCCCCTTGTACTTGAAGCATCATCAATACAACGTGCATTTGTCTGGCGTTTTTTTCCTGAACGATTGTGTTCAGATTTCAGCCGGAAAATAAAAAGTCTATTTTAAATTGAATTAAGAAGTTTAAAAGTTTGTATTTAGTTGACAAGTTTGAAGTTTCAAGGTTCATTTTGGACTTAGAGCCCTCGTTTGCTCGTAACAATTTCCTGCAAAAACCCTTGAGAAAATCTTGTTGCTATAAGTGCAAGATCTGCTCCATGCTTTTCCAACCAATATTGCAGTTGAGCAAGAAGTCATCGTGGCCGCCATTATGATTGCGATTTTTATATTTACACGCTTCCGATATACACCAACACAAGTTCAAGCAAAGCCGAGTAGAGACTTTGCTCTAAGACACCGACTTACGAACCAAGTCTTCTACAAAATGTACGCACATATAGGACGTGGATCCCGTTGTCAACCAATTCATGAGCGACTAATTGACGCATGTAGCTGATAAACTTAAACGGTAGAGCAGGGGTCGGCAACCTATGGCTCGCCAAACAAAATCAGCCGGCCGCAGCCCCTTTGAAAATTGTAGTAGAGTAACTATATGGTCTACTGGTATTGGGCTATATTATACTTTATGAATCTGCCCTCCCTGCAGCTTCTTTTATTGCATACATACTAAGGGGAGACTTATTTTGAGAAAACGCACTGTGCTACAATTGTGCTGTGTTTCATATTTCAGGTTTTCACTATGAACTGTGAAAATCAGGAGTTTGATCTGATTCAAATTCCATCAATTCCCAAGTTTTAACAACATCATAAACAGCAAAAAAACGGAATTCTTGGAAGAAAATTAGTACGGCCCGCCATACCCAGCAGAATTTATTTTTGGTCAGCGACGAGGAAAAGGTTGCCGATTACTGCGGTAGAGTCTCTCCACGCGGTTTGAAAAATGTTTGGATTCTGTAATGACACGCTATGGAATGCGACTGGGACAGCACGTTTGTATACTATTTAGCCCTACGCTATAAGCTTGCTTCCCTGAAACGATTAGGCATTTAACTAGCTATTTAGAGTTAAAAAGATAATTCACAGATATGATAAAGACAATTTTGTAATTGGGGAAAGTTACGCATGTCCTCTAAGGTCTAAACAAACTTGCAATGTTTGACTCACTCAGTCTACACAAAGGATGAAAACAGTTGTGTAGTTGCGAAAACCAAGCCACAATCGGTTATTACCACGGCTCCGCAGTTAAGAAACACTTGTCGCCGCGGATTGACACAAAGTGTTGGTTGGTTGATTTATAGCCATTCTAACATAACACCTCTTACCTCAGGTAAAAGTCATCCTAACTACACTTCATGGTCAGTTTATTGCTTTGATCCGGTTCAACTAAGTAGAAGCTAAAGTAACATAGCTTGCTAAAGCAACTTCGTTAATTTGCACTGAAATATTTTTTTGGCTTGCACATCAAACGCTTGATTAACCTAAATTTTTTGGTGCAATATTTCGGATTTGGGGTGGGAAATTGCCTCCGTTGACTACGCGCCTGCCACCCTATCTATCTACGCTACACTGACTTGAGCACATAAATGCAACTAATTTTTTCGTACTAACTGTGTTACTTAAACATATTTAGGTAAAATTCGAAATTTAAAGTGGGGGAGCCTAGGACCATGCGGCCCCCCCGGTTCCGCCACCTATGAAGCTGGCAAGGGGTAAACGGGAGAAAAAAGGTTGATAACCCCTGCCTTAGACTGAGCACACGTTATCTTTCGAAGGTCACAACTAAATCACTGTCTTTTTTGCAGACTGTTTTGTTTTCAAAGACTCCATAAATTGCAAAGGCAGTGTGTTTTTCGTCTCTTAGAAATGTTAGTGGAATCACGCCGACAGTTTTTACATAACTGTTATAAATCAATGCTTATCAAGAAAGAAAGTTTTTTAACCAGTAATTTGTTTGATGCGACGTGAGAACAACTAAACCTTTTTGTGGAGATTTTAAGAAAAAAATGCTGCAGTTTCAGTATTTGCCAACACCAGCATAACCCATCTACTTCAAAGTAAGCAGAGGCCAAACTTCAATAGAAAAAGTGCTTATCTGCTTTGAAACTTTATTCACAATCACGCAATTACAGAAAACGAGCCAATGCAACAATGTTATACTTTATTACATAGTTTAGAGGGTGTACTGCTGTCAAGAGAGTTTTTCAGTAAGTAGACAGTCTCAAAATAATATTTTCGTTATGAGAGGGCAAGTACTGCCCTATTTCCTTAGAAAGCCATTTGCCAGTGTCACCATTTATCAACGCCCAAAATTCTCTGTGGTGTTTCCGAGCTTTCACTCCATTGACGGATATCAGAGACGGACCCCATGAAGTCATCTTTGTCTTGAATCTGCAAAAAGTCATTTTTATTCAGTATAATGTGGAGACTGAAGCCTTTTCTTTCAAATCTCAAACTTTTGTATGAAGGTTTTAGTCCAAAAGTTAATAAATAGCAGATCGATTTACAGCACACTTAAGGGCGATAAGCTCAAACATCTTTCTCAGCCAGACTAATACCAGAAGAAGCGCTAACCTTTACAGCAAAGGTATAGAAAACACATCACAAAATGGAAAAACAGAAACTGTGTTGGAGGTTCTAAACTTTACCCTGCTTGTATTTTAGAAAAATTCTAGGAAAGATTGGTCAGTGATTTAGGAGTTGAAGGTTCTTTCGCCTCACGTTCGTTTCATTTCTCAGTGTGAATCGAGCATTGCTTGAAGGTAGTTTTAAGCAAAGACACTGACGCGTGAATACCATGAGTGAGTCAAGCTTTTGGTGTGTACAAACGCTTGACTTGACAGGTATTCAAGCTTCAAAATTAGGGTCACCTCATGAATCTTCACAGTCACAGGTTCCTTCAGCCTGTGACCGTTAAGACGTTCAACTCAATCTAGTTCTGTAGACATGTCTGTCGGACCAACACACTAGGAACGAAAAGATTTAATTTCACGGAGTGATTGTATAGATCCTTAAACATCGAATCAAATTTTGATTAATTTTCACCTCAAACAGAGAATTTTATGTAAGCAAGGTAAGCCAAAACGTTTTGCGAATGAAAATTATGTTTTGGTAATTCGGCGAATGCAGAAACGCATTTGTCGAAACAGTTCCAAGACAAGTTAGCATCATAACTTTGTTACGATAACCGTTTGCAGAGCATGCACTCGGAGTCAGACTGTTTTTAATCGAAGTTCTAGGCAATAATTGTCATGCTTCAAATCAGACTCATTTTTCTAAGTTATATATCTTTCTGTATGCTCGTCAGATATGGTTGAATAAATGATTTATTGATGCTTTTGCAAATTCAGTGCCAGCAGCAAAGCTTCAACAGAATACCACCAAACAACGACCTAAACTTTTAAGTTCTGCATACGAAAAAGTATGAACTGCGATAAGATGTTTTTCGGTTTAAAAGTTGATATTTCTAGCTTGGGCTGTGTAGAGCGTTTGTTCTTTTCACAAGAAAATTACTTGAAAATTTTAGTTCGCCAAATTACCTGAAATTTCCGAAACACTTGGCGTATTGCATGATCTGCAGCAGGGTGAAGTCCTTGGGAACGTTCAGCACCTGAGCGCGAGAGCTTTGCAGCCCATGCAAAGAAGCATCAACGGTGAGCGTGACGTTAATACCCACTCGGACAAAAGAATCAGTTTCGGCCTCGATGATTGCTTCGCATTCATTGGTGCTTGCCGGCCTACTGGTTGTTGAAGGAACAGCAGAAACGGGTCCTGCTTCTGTGACGGTACATGAAGATTTAGTAAGTACAAACAGCAAGGTCTTTCTTCAGTAGCGTAGCCAGCCAAAAATTTTGGGTGGGGCCAAATATTTTGACTTTAAGGGAGGAACAGTATTTGGTTTGGCATACCGCCTCTCGAAACACAAAACGAAAAAATATGCTAGAAATTTTTTAGGGGCCCTTTCGTCCCTCCCTGGCTATGCCTGTGACTTTGCTCCATGCTGCATATTTCAAGGTTTTCGGGCGTCTCTCTCGCATAAGGTCGCGTTAGGTCAAGATTTAATGAAAATTGCCAAAACGCGAAAAACCGATTGTTTTGCGACGCGCCATGTCGACCATGAAGATATTAAGCTTGGGCAGGACTGTCAAACCGGATTTGCTGCCTTCGGCGCAAGCATGTGCATGTCACTGTAGGTTCATGCGGTTTTGTAAAGACGAGAATTATAACAGCTAAGTCCATCACGAATTAATATCATGAAATGAATTCTTAACTTCACAACGAGCAAAGCTTTGTCAAGGACACTTGAATCAACCCTCCTTTAAGCTTAGAAGAAAGGTTACGATAGAAACCAAAACTAGGCACATTTTTGCTTGCATTTACATGTTCAGTTTTCTAATTTTCCCCGTAAAGCGAGAGCAGGTTCGGGTACCAGCAATCCTGGCAAGTCAGAAATTAATGACATGCCGCGAGCTGAAACACGTGCAATCAAAACGTACATTTTACGTCAAACGTAAATCCAGGGCCTATACGAGTGGGGATACAAGAGGTACATCGTACCCGGACCCGAGAGGTATTGTGGTCCGGGGGATGAAAGCACGCACACTAAGTTTTCTATAATCCAGCCCAAAATTGAGGGTCGTTGTTTCTTAATTGCTACGCTGGTAGCTATAACGAGTTTTCCCTCTGAGATCTTAAGAAATGCAAAATTGTCTAAATAGTATTTTTCAAGAAAATTTATCCATGCTTTTAGCTGCTTTCGGGAAATTTCCTTTTGTTGTCATCTTCCCCTAAGTTGAAATTGTTTTTGTCTATTGAGTATTAAGTCATACACAGCAAGTAACGTTGAAAAGACGATACAGCAGAGTTCACAGTATGTGGGTATATTGCGTATCGTCCGAAGATTCCATGCAGTAAATCTGTAATAAGCTGCGTATAAGAAGCGCTGTCGCATCTCTAGTGATTGCACGGGTCGCTAAAATGGCTGTAAATGGCAGGTTTTCATGGGCCGGTAAACCGCCCAAACACTTTTATTCTTTCTTGGGTACTGTTATGGTCCGCTCACTTTTTTCAAGTACTTACGAGGATGTTGAAGATTTATTTTTCAATAACGTACTGTAAGTTGCCAACAGCGTCACCCACTGGTGGAATTTGTGTCAGACCTTAAGAGTTTTTATGAGCTTTGTGAGGCGTGATGTGAACGAACAACACATAATATATGCTGTGTGTGTTGTGCGTTCGTTGTGCTGTGGACCGTACGCTTTCCGGTGGTGCGGGGGTCATAGTATTCGTTAGTAGTGCGTGCAAAGGTCTTAGGAAGCTAGGTTGTCTGAAATTAAATCATTGGAAGTACAATATAGACTAGTTCGCATTTACAGTACTGCATAATTGATGGGGAAGAGCATACAAAATTGCAGGCCAATCAGTACAAGTGCCATAAAACCGAATTTTGAAACAAATGACTTCTACCCATAGAAGATCAAGTTCAAACCGTATTGCTAAAATATTTAAAACTTTCAAATAAATTTGATTTATATCAACTCAATTTCAAATTGAATTTGCCAAAGTGTATCTTATGTACAAGCATAATAGCAAAATAGTGCTTTTTTCTCATGAGGCAAATAGACACTGCCTTCTTTATGGGCCGGGCCGGGTGCGGGCCATAATTTATTAGGGGTTACGGGTGTGGGTTGGGTTACGGGCTGGTTGTGATGTGTATGGGTCGGTCCGGGTCATAAAAATGTGAGCCCGTGACATCTCTATGCATTTCACAGAAGCTCGGGTATTTAACAACACCCAGCGCCGAATTTTACTGCGAGATGGAGCATTGTACAAAGGCTCGCCAATTTTAGAAAAACGCAGCGCACTTGCCAAAGCCCCCAAGCCAATCTTGTGTGATGCACAACAGTCAGAAGCAGTTAAACTCTGCGCGTTACCGTTTTAAGACGTACGTTTACTGACAGTTCACACATTTTCGTAATAATTGCACAAATATAAGAATGGCTGTTTTACGTAATTGTGACAATCGAGCAGCTGTTGTCACTTTTATTTGCCACCGAAGTTGCATGCAGATGACTTGATGTCACCTGTGATGCCATAAAGCCACATGTGATGTAACGAATTGTTTTCTCTCAGTTGATGGTATTCAGGGCCGCAACCAGGGGAGGAAACTGAGCAATTTCCCCAAAAAATGTCAAAAACAATGCTAATTGTTAGGAACATCAACAAGTTACAATCCTTTTTCACCTCCGGAACTGTTACAACAAAAATTACAATGATTTAGCCCCCCCACGAAACTATCAGCTGGTTGCGGCCCTGACGGTAGGCCTAGTAATGCGCTTGCGACCAGATACACGATCAAGAAGCTCGAGGTTAGCAACATTACAGAAATATAAATTGGTGTGTGCGATAAGATGAGCTAAAAGCAACATCGCTTTGGTGTGAAGTTTGCGCACCAATCGCACAAAATTTGACAGTGAATGATGAAACTCTGGCAAAGTTGCTTTGTAGGAAATGTATTCGTTAAAATTGGTTAGCCACTTTACATGGCTCTTCGGAGGGATTTACGTAACTGCTGAAGTTCAGTTATGACCACATTAAGGTGTTCAGCAGATGCACAGAAGGAGCTTGATTAGGCTCTCATGAATATTGACCAATTTCTCAGTCGCAGGACATAAATACACATTGTACAGCGTCAGTGCATATTCTTCCGAAATCTGTTAAAAAAATTATTATACGTCCATGAACATTACTATAGTAATGGAAGTGTGGAACAAGTTGCATTTCTTTTAAATTTCGTTCTCTTCTATGTAGAATCGCTTTTCCCTAATTTGTATACGTCCTAGGCTATTCATTACCAAGTCATAATTATTCAGAGGCTTTTGTTTACTGCTATTATGCAAGTTTCGATGAGGGCCTTAGAAGTTAGGGGGGCCCGGTATCCTTATTTGTATAACCACTTAAATGTCTCTCGGAGGCCCGCGTGAAGCTGAAGTTTTGATTGGTTCGAAGTTACTAGTACACAGGTCTGGATCAATAATTTACCAGGTTCAGTACAAACCCAGCCTTGTTGCAGACTTAAAACACTTTTCCCTCCCAGAGCAGGAAGTCTTTGGACCAAGAACGCTTCCGGCTCTTTGTCGGTAGGTTCACTTATCAGTCGATCAACAATGACGCTGAAAATACATACAGTAGATTTGCACGTTTCCCTTCATTACATATCAAGCGCCTTCACTTCAGTTTTTGTTCGATATCAGTTTCCCAGGCGAAGATGGGATTTCACTCGAGTCTTAACACCTGACCTTTACTAGCTCAACGCTGCTCTGCGGTAGTGTTGAGCAACAGTATTGCTGAACAACTAAAGGTAAAGTGTAAACACTCTTGTGCGAACAAAGAACGTGTTACACCACATAAATTTTTCAAGCGAAGATGAATACTACGGAGCAAAAGACTGCTTACATTTTTACCGCGCATAGGTTTAAATATAACTGATAAGAACATGTGGCAAAACCGCGGCTAAGAAAGCCATTTCATCATGTTGTTATTATACGCAGTGCAGAGTCATGCTCACTTGCAAAGTTGCCCCAACGCATGGCCTGAGCCGTTCTTGAGAGCAAGCAACGCTTCAGCTGTTGCGTACTTGTTACCAATGTAGATATTGTTTCGCTCGTGTACCACTCTTGATACCAAGTAGTTCCTCGCTTTATGTGCAGCGCGGTGTAGGCGGTGTCGTAGTACTGGATCAGAACGGACCCAGTTCTCTTTTCGAAGGCACTTTATAGCCAACAACATCTGTGAGGTTTCGTCTGCCAAGCAAAAGATGATCATTCATCAAAACCTTTTGCAGAAAGCCGATCAAGTTTCTCAACTTAAATCAAGCCACTTTGGGTGGTACAAGCTGACGTTTTCGTGCAACACAACGTTGGTTTGATGTGTAGAGTCTGGATTTTATACACGTCGACTATATCCACTAAGTGGTAAAAATTTCAAGAGGTAAAAAATGTAAGTAGTCACTGCTCATCTCCTCCCAACAGAAAGTATGTGTGCTTGTAATAAAAACGTACAAGAGTTTATCATTACGTGTTGAAAGAAGGATTTCAGCAATCAGTACATGGGCGGCAATACACTAATCAGTGCAGTTTTTCTGTGAAAAGTGTACGTTTCACGAATGGTAAAAAGCCTTAAGGATGAAAAAATATCGCTAAGGTCTTGAATTACTTTGTATTTCGCATCCTTTGTCGATTGCATAGGAAGCGTGGAGATAATACCATCCCAGTTGTGCATTATAAAAATACCAAGGAAGTTTACGACAAATGCTGTGTTAAAAAATGAAAAAAAATGTCGGAAAAGCCGAATCGGGAAAACATTCGTAGATGTCCCACTGAAATCGGAGCTGTCAACCACTTTATGTTCTTGGTTGAAACTTTTTTGCAAAATTATGGCTGCATGTCAGTGTCAAGTTTAAGTAAGTGCGCCGCCTTGACGGCAAATACGTTGCTTGCTGAATTTCAAACAACACGTTTTCGGACGTTTTATTGGTTGTGAGGTCCGCTTCATCACTTGCGAACAGGCATCACTTGACACGGCGAGATTACTAATGCACACAAAATATACTGATTCTTATTTTTAGATGCAGAAGTAGGGAATTTTTTACCGACAAAAAGCCAAAATTCTACCCTAACATAACTACTTGACAAATCATGAAAGCACTAGCTTTTTGCAACAATCTTCAAACAAATAGTCTGTAGTGATGTATTTATTCCTGGTTCACTTTGCAAAATTAAACTGAAACTATTTCATGGGATAAGGGTGCACACTGTAAAGATCAGTGAATGCAAACTCTTTTTGATGATCAACAACTGACAGCTAACGCTGAAAACGTTTGAGTTAAATTTTTGATGCCTTAGCGCCTCTGACTATTCGGGGCTGGAAAAGTTCAATATTCGATCATGAACAAGAGCTACAAAGTCAGACATGTTAGTGCTACTCAGAAACGTCAACCTGGCGCCACGAATCAAAAAAACGCTCTCAAGAAGACAGCACTCTGTGGTACAGCTTTAGTTTTTGAATGAGAATGCATTAGTGCATGTACATTGTAATCATGGCATCGGAGAATGCAGTCTGGGCGGGTCTTAGATAGCCCCACCCCCATTTTGTTATATAAAGCCTTGGTGGTCTGATTTTTCCCAGAAAAACGCATGGATTGTCATGCAAGCTCGGAGGCAGTAACCGGCAATCGAGATCAAATAACTTCATCTCGACTGCAGTTATTGCGCCTTATGTTCGTATATTTTACAGCGAGACCTTACACGCCGTCCACCAGGTGCCGCTGTCACCGCACGACAACCCAAAGCCGCAAATCATTTGGAAAATTGACAGCTGCCCAAAGCTCCGCATCAACGAACACTGAAGGTTCTACGTATAAGAATGCATAAAGACATCTCTTTTATTATCAATCTTGACCAAATTTGGACCGAAATTGGATATGGTTACGTGTCCTCCATTAAATGAGTTGTTTGATTTCCAGAAAATTTTTCCTTCTGCGCAATGAAGAAACAATGAACCTAGAAAGTAAAAATTGAAAGCAAAGCTTTTCTCTCCGGTTTGCCACATTTCAAAATGCAATAAAGCCACAAGCACGGTATGCAATGTGCACCCAAGTTAAAATCCCCAAAATTTAGTGGGTTTGTTTATTCTGAACAAGGGGAAAATGGACAATATTTTTCAAAAATATAGTAATGTGCATTTTGTTTGATTAAAAACGTGATCAACGAAAGATGGCGCTGTTGAGCATAAACGTACCTGTCATTGCTGAGGTTTACATTGAAGTGCGAGCTGTTAAAGAACAGCAGCTAGCTATTTTCACTGTAACTGTGCTTTACAAACGTCTGGTAGGGAGTTAATACTTCTGCACCACACTGCACAAACCTCAATTTACAGTTATGAATCAGAACGTTTTACAAAAAAGAAGAAAAAAACGTCAGTTGAATTAGTAAATTTAACCTGGTTTCCTCGGAATAGCAAGATGTCAGTTGAATTATGTTAAAAGTAGGTCGATTAGAAAAAATGTTTTTAAATAAATATGAACTACAAGCTGAGAAAATCACTTGATTATATATAAATCAAGCAAAGTTTCATTAACAAAAAAAGGTAGTGAAGTGGGACTTTCTAGGAACCTGCCTGCCATGCTGTGCTCTCATAATTCTGTGAGAATTTTGACTGCAGGTATCCACACTTTAAGGGGCAATGTACCACAAGTGCAAAGCAACGATAGATTATCAGCAATTTCACAACTGTACAAGTAGAAATTACAAGACTATGATGTTCACCCAAGCGAATGATATCGGTATGAAATGAAAAACATGAACTACGACTTTCGAAATAATTTGATTTGATGCAATTAATGGTCATTATCTAAAGTTTATCAAAATGAAAATGTACGCTTGATCTTCTTGTGCTTGTTGAACGAAGGGATGAATGGATTCCACATATATACCAAGCAGCTGCTTGTGATTCAAGGAGGGCAATATTCTATAATTATAGTTATAACTTCTGCATTCTTTTCTACGCAATGCTGTATGATCTATTAACTGTGTGAACCATTACTTCGTCACAAAAAACAATAGACTATTATACCAGTGCATTTAATATTTTCACTGGTCTGCGGATCCCTTGTCTATCCAGGTACGTCCTAATCGTCAATTCCCGATTACTTGAAGTCAGTGTACGTGAAGGGTCCTTTTTTTAACAGGAATGATACATTGCACGAGTGAATATATTGCTTTGAAAATCGACAGAGAGATTGAGAGAAGTGCAAACATTCTCTTGGTATCACGAAGTCTTGAGGATGCACAGTATATCAGGATCTTATCTTGTTGGATTTTCCAGCGCTACAGCACTGAAAATAAATTTAGTATGCTTTGTTTCGATTGAAACTAAGTTTTTGAGGCTGTGGCACATGTTTCTTCAAATGCAACGCAAGGTGCGTTCCACTTTTTGTAAGGTGGTATGTGGCTTGCTTCTTTTTCAAAAAATAAATAACTACAAGACTTAGCCTGCTGCAGGTTAATCAGATGAACCAGGTTTTGTATTGTAAAGCGGTCTGAAAGGTCTTCTGCAGAGGTCTTACAGATTCAGTGCGTTAACACTTTGATGGTTTATTAAGCGATATGGAGCGTTGGCTTTCAGAATGTTTCAGTCGCAATTGCAAACTCTTACCAACTGAATGCCCGAATCTTCCGCTCCTAGATTGCAGTTGCAGTATTCTATCCAAATCGCATTCATCGATTCTCACGTTGCTCACACACTGAGCTTGAATGGCAAGTCCGAACGAGTACCAACCGTCAGCTGGCGGTCGCGGTCTGCTACCTGCATGCAGTGCGCAGTTTGACACAGAGAACCGCAAATCTCAATCGTTGCTTCGCGATATGGTTCTGAAACCTGGCGCAAATCTATATCTAGGCCGATATTCATCTGAACTCGTTAAATGACAACTGGTACTTGTGGCATTGTAGTGTATTTTAATTAAAAGGGTGTGGAGTTCTGTTACTGCCAGCTTGTGCAAGCGTTGAGTTGAACGAATAGCTTTTTCAAGCTGAAAAGATATACAGCATATGCCTGTCGAACCCTTTCAACTGCGCAATGCTCTTGGTATCAAGGACCTTGCCAAATCAAAATTACCGGTATCAACTATGTTGAACTGTGCGCATTCTCTGACAAATGGCACTCGACGCAAACGGTTGGACAAGACCGCTCATCCACAAATTTCAATCGCATTAGTGGTTAAATATAACTTAAGATAACGGCAGTTCTCTTTTTAGGCGATACGACCACATTTTGAAAATGTTTGCAGAACGAGAATACTCAGTATTTCAATGTAAACACCAACTGCAAACACTAACGCTCGTATTTCACAACCAAGCGTTTTCAACCTAAAAATATGCGGAACGTGATACGTAAGCCAACTTTGCTAGAATTGGAACGGACTAAAGAATAATAACATTGGTTATTTTGTGAATGCCGACCAGACGCTTTTTGTTCTGTTGTCATTTACTGACCACTCAGCTTATAATGGTTTGAAGCAAGCTAGAAACGAATTTTGAAAATGATTATCCAAAATGAACATTTACATTACATGCTTGATATCTCTTTTATGTTTCGTTGTTGTTCATCTTATTCTTAACAGGGGTTGGATGTTGCTACTACTTTGGGGCCAAAGCAATACCATGTCCATTGATATAATAGATACAATTTAAAATTTTGATAACGTTCCATAGGTCTTTGCAAGACGTTATGTAAATGCGCTTTACATATGCATTCGCACGACATGTTCAATAAGTCTCCCAGTGCAGTGGCATGGCAAACAATACATATAATCTGGGTGCATTTCCCGAGAACAAACGAGTCGTTTGGCCCTAGATGAAAACTAAAAAAATATTTAATTACGGATAATGTAACATGATTCAAAAAAATAGAAACCTTTGTGATGACATTGCCTTTTCAATCTCTTTCTCAACTTTTCTATGATATTGACTCCATGGAAGTCTTCGGGGTCTTGGCAAACGGATTTGGCTGCCAAAGCATGATACGCAAGTCTACCTACGGATGCGTGGCTAGAGAATAAAAAAAGATGTGTTTCGATTGCCAATCATTGGAATGGCCATATGAAGAATCAGTCTACCGGTCAGACTATTATGAAATTTTTCTGCCAGAAAAAGAACTAACATCGAAGTTGACAACATGGTCACCAGAACCAGACGAACCGAAGAGTAAAGCAAACCATATTTTGAGCGCCAACAAACACGAGCACTGAGAATGTAGTTCCAGAAGTGCAAAAACACCCAAAACGCATTCAGTGAATCTCTTGCCATGCACAATCCAATAACCCGGAGCAAAAAATCAAGCGCTAGTGTAGTTAAAAGGTGTTTCAAATATTTACGCCGACACTGACGTTTGAAAACTACATTATTTTTTACCGTCACCTAACGAATGCGGAAAGCAAAGATGAATTATATTGCAGATACAGGTGTGTAGTGGGACGGGAACGCTTGGGAAGGCGTTCCCACACCTTTTTCACGTTTTGCTTTAAAATGAGTTGGAAGCTGTTTCAAAATGGCTATTTTTTTATGCGTTCCCACACCCTTTTTGTTAGCACTACATCCCAGTGCGGATAGCATACAAGAGTTTAATGAAAAGGCATTGCTTAAAGTACAGTAAAGTTTAAATGCATAGCATATTTGAAAACGACAAACATTTATATACGTCAAATGCAATTGACGTATAAACGAATAGTTTGGAGGAAATTAAGCCATTCTCACCAGCATGTTATGATTTGGAGACATATGTACCCAGGTGTTTACACAATCTGAGCAGAGCCACGTTTGAGCGAAACATTTAGAAAAACTACCACGTGTTGGCAACTATATGGTTTTAAGTGAAAATCTCCTTACTTACAAAGCATGCCGTGTTCGATTCGTATTGGCAAGCTAATCTGTCACCAAAGTTTCACTAGGATTATTCTCAAAACGTCCTTATAGTAAATTTTGGCTACAGCAGTTCACTCTAAAATCTTTAAAGGTATTTTTCGTTTTCTAGAGCACGTTACCTGCTTATGTTGTTCGCGGTTTGTATCAAGGCTTCTACGCTGGCGTTGCGGGTGTAAAATAAATTTTGCTTGGTCAGTTGTATGCTTGTAATGGCTTCACTGCTCTTCGACGCAAGCAAGCGGTTGACGTCGTTGATAATAACCTTTTCCAAGGTGGCGCCAACAACATCACTTCCTATAAAATGTCTGCGGTAAAACCTTGACATGGCGTTCTTGAAAAAGCGATGATGTTAAATACCTCAACAAAACATAATGTGCAAGTTTACAAACAACGGCAAAAACTGAACAGTTTGAAAGGATTTATTGTCAAAAATTGAAATAATGGAAAAAGATTTGCCGAAGGTCTCAAGAAACCGTGTCTGAAAAGCTTTTTATTCCGCAGATTCGAAAATCATTCAGCTTAGATCCAAGGAAGGCTCACATCTTCAAAACAATATGATTTAGATACGAGTTGAGTTCATTTTTTCTCATAGAAAAACATAGGGTCGATTTAAGTTGCTAGAAAGCGTATTTTTACTAAGGTCATAATGATAAAAAATCAAATTTTTAATATCTGTGGACATTAAAGCGTTGTAAATCATTTGTTGGGCCTTGTTCGTCTTTCAAATATTTCATTTCTAACCAAATATACCGGCCTCACAATATCGCATTGGTAACGACGTCGATATTTTCAAGCATATAGCCGGGCTCAACGTGTAAACTATACTTTTGACCCCAACTGAGTCAAAGCCAGCGAATGCATCTTGATTTTCCGCTGTCCGCGCACTGATTTTGTAGACACCAAGTTCCGTAATAAGTATTTTTAATTTTAGAAGTTGATGCAGCGATAGACTTTCACAAAAAAATAAACATTAAGTTTGAAAGTGTAAACTTGTTGGCTAACATTTCCGCTCTATAAATAATTTGAGGATGGCAGTTTTCACGTTTTTAATGTTTTTTTTTCTACTTTGATTTTCTTCCTTGTATTAAAACTTGCTTCACCATTTTGTATCTGTGAAAATGTAGCTCAAAGTAAACCGATGTCTCGCTTTGGCGGCAAGTTCATGGTTTGACAAATGGATCGAAGTGTTTGGTGACTAACTTTTCGCTAGAATTAGCAAACCTATTCGTGTGCCTGATATTTGCACAATTTTTTTACTCTTTCGAAACGTTGATTAAAGCGCCTCATAACCCTATATTTTCACAAATAAAATAGCAATTTGAAGAATCACGTTGTTGAAGCAAGTTTTACCAAACATCTGCATTTCACGTATGGTTGACTGTTATATTAGCAGAAAAATGATTGAAGGCAGTTAAAAGCAAAATGGAACTGCCTGGAAGGGTTCAGCAAAGTGCANAAAATTCATTGGATGAACTGTCATTGCACTATTTGTATTGCAAAGATCCTTTCGATNAAATGCAAATAGGCTACTTTATGATAAAATTAAAACGTGATCACGAATATGCTTTATGATCACGCTCCAATTCAAGCTACTGAGAATGAGACTGCGGTTTATTCAAGACATTGATTCAGTGTCGTTCAACTCGTATGTTACAGGCAAAGATTTGTTTATTTGTTTAAACTTTGCATGGTCTTGCTGAAAACGTCCTTCCTTCACAGAGAGACTTTTCCAAGATGTTCTTCTACTGAATCATGTCGTGGGTAAATTTGGTTTGTTATACAGCAGTTTTAGCAGCAGGATGAAATTGAATTGAAACCTTTGGTTTCCCTAGACCTGACGATACATGCTGCTTTTTGTGAATCAGCGTTTATGTATATTTCCTAGTATTTTTTGAATGGGCACTACTTGGTTTCAAAAACAATTTGCCAAATCATTGTNCAATTGGTCGTTGATAGCTNAACAGGAGTTAAACAAAAGTGGGACAAAAAGTAAGGAGTACCTCTCATTATAATGCGATATTTCCTTTNTTATGCGATTTATGAACTGGAACTAACAGGAATTAATTTTATGCAATGAACAGAAATTTGACTGTAAACCAGAAGACAGTGCACAATTTTTTTTACTCTTTTCTCATTTACAAAGTACGAGAGAGTCTCATTCTTTAGAGAGTCTCAATCTCAATGGCTCTTATCACTTGCAGAACTCTCGCGCACACAGGTTGGGAAACACTGGCGTAGGTATATCTTTAAACATGGTTCTACAGTATGCTGTTTAACTGTGAATGTTTTATAATACTAGGTTTTGCAGAGCACATTCTTTGGATAATTTTTTTGCACCACTGCACTTTTTAACTTACAGTAGATCTATCTCGCCCATAAACATCTTGATTTTACTTTCTCTTTCATTATTGAATTCGATGCACAATCACAAAATGCATTCGTGACCATGAACATCATGATTAAAATCGAAGAACATCTGCGCTCCATCCAGGAAAGACATTTTTAAAACTTTCATCAAAATTGCAACCGGTGTTTGATCCAGAATTTATTTAAAATTTCCAAGCTGCGCTTTCAGTTTTCGACATCGAGTTGCATTCCCGTTTATGCTCTTTTCGCGTCAAATTTTCTGTTATTGTCGACATCCTCCAATGATCAATCGTTCGATTAAGAATCTTAACAAAGTTTTGCAAAAACATCGACGATAATGTAAAACGTGCGTTTGTTAGTAAAGTTTCTGCTGAAAATTTTCTATCAACAAGTTTTTGCACAAAGTATGATTTTTGCTTGCTGGAAATCTCAAAATTGCGATGCAAGCACAATAATTAAACTTTTGGGAGAACGAATATCAGATCATGCTGTACAATCAATCTTCACTTAATCTTATCAATAAATTTACCCACTCTGCAGTTTTGCCATTCGCCTGATCAAATAACAAAACTGACATATGTGTTCATATAAGGTCTGCAACCACTAAGAAATCATTGCAAATTCTCCATAATCTGACCTTCCGTTCTCACATCTAATGAAAAACAGCTGCTGCCTCGATGAAATTTCACCTATATAGGAACCATGCTTTAAATATATCAAAAATTAATTACACTGAAAAGTATATCAAACTACATGGTCTGTGTTTCATTGATATTTGCCTGAAGTGTTTGATTGAAGCAGAAAAAGCTATGGAAGTTATTTTGTATCTTCTGCTCAATTTCATTGCCACACATACTCTGTAACAAGTATATTAATGCAGATCAAATAAACTGTTGCAAAACGTTCTTGCAGAGGGCATCGCTGAAAAAGACCTGCGTTATAAACGTACACTTACAAAACCAGTTCTTTAACCACAAAAACACAGGTTCATTAAGTTAAACTTAATCTACTTACCACATACTGGATACGTGCGATTGGCTGAAATTACTTTGCCAACAACAAGAACGCAAGCGCAGAACCACGCGTAACTCATCTTCTCGACCTTTAACGGAGATGTGTTCACAAATCGCGAAACAAAGCGTATTTGTGGAGTTTTACCAACGTTGATTAGTGTCAAAGTCCACTGCAACGAGTGCTGCACTCCGGATTAGCGTCACTAATCGGTTTTCGCGTCAGAGAAGTTGCAATCTCGGCATTTGTCACGAGGGACATGCACGTACAACAACTAATGTTATTGGCATTTAATCATCTGTCAGTCGTTAATGAAGCTAAGCAGGCGAAAATACACTTCAGTGTGATAAGTTTTTGCAGGTTGATCAAAATATTTTTAGGTTTTACTACAAAAGTACAGCTCTGTTAAAATTGAAGATGCATATCATTCGTATACAGCGGGAACCGTTTAATGTGACTACCTTCGAACTAGGCCAAATTGGTCATACCCAAATGTTCACAACAGCCCAAGCCGTTATAGCCAGAACGTGATCTGCACGGTTAAACATAAAATGTCGAAAACACACATCGAATTCTTTATTTAAGTCAAATAATTATCCAAAACGCATGCCGATAAAACATGCAGCACGCGCTTAGAAAGCATGCAGTGATCATGGATGAAACAACCCTGAAACGCCCAAATCCAATGACCCAGTCCGTACACACTTGGACTACAAGATAATTCTTGTTGTACGATTTGACGAATTAGAGCGAAATACTGTTAATTCTAATCTAGTTTGTGAAAAAAAGCTTCTGTGTTCTAACTTTACGTCTCATTTCCGGTTTTACCGAAAAATACTATTTTTTCCAACAGTGTTTTTCAGCAAGTGATACAAGAATTCACCACGCACAAGGAAAGCGCAACGAAAAGAAGGAAGCGTCATGCCAGAATTACATTACATCATAGCCTTACAGTCACAGCAGGCCTTGCGGCGATTGCAACAGTCCCTAGCACGTGCGATCTACACATGACAGCAACATCCGGTCCGTCGGAACGAGTTTTTAATTAACCAAATGAATTATGTAGCGGGAAACGCGTCAAACATGGAGCACGAATATTTGCCATTGCGGCATTGCCATTATCATACCAATAGATTGCGGTTTGGTATGATGTGGATTTGCATTAAACCCCATTTAATTAAATGTATTTTTAACTCAGAGTTCTATTTAAATTCGAATTTTTCGCGAATTCAGTAATTTTAATTGTAATCTACTTTCAGAAAACTGAGTAGTTTTTAATTTCATTTTAGTTTAATTCAAAAAATCTAACAAAATCCGTTTGTCCTAGTCTGAGTGCGTGACGTGAAGAAAAAGTATGAGAGAGATGGAAAAGGGCTCACAATATCTGAAGTCTGGCCATATTATGATGTTTTAAATGTCCAGTTTTGGGGAAGTTTGGGTATCCTGTGTTGAGTTGAAGATATCCTCAAACGCTTCAACAGAAAGGTCAACATGGTCTTTGCAAGAGCACTGGTCTTTTCTGACATTTGAAGTACCCAAAGCTGTTGTAAGGCCCTCACCAGTCACCACAGCAAGTGCGTTGGCAGGCGTCCCATAAGCTGTAACACAAACGGTATTCACACAATGCTTCGTTTGAGTAGCAGGTCAGCAGCAGCACGATTTTCCACACGGCCGGCCCTCTATCAGTGCCTCCCTCCCAGCTGATACAAGAGGCAGTAGCAGAGCTCTGCAAATAGACACGCGAGCAAACACAAACACGATGAGTTAGGAACGAGACAAGACGAAAAAAGCATTTCACGCATGAAGTGCATTGTCTGACGCAATACCCATTGAACAAGGCGTGCTTGTGCAGCAAAATCAAATTGAAAACCGCAAAATGCGCGCATCCGTTTTTGACGAAAATGTTAAACTGCTTATGCGCCCTCTACAGAAGAATTCCTCACCTTGGAGAAAGAGGGTATACATGTTCGGGAGGGCAGACGCGCAATATGTTCTGCTTTCCAATGTTTGCAGTAATGAAAACAGATGGCACGGTAATGAAAAATCCGGAAGAAAGACAAACCATTTAAAAAGAAAGTCTTCGTTGAGTGTTTCTGCTCCCCGACCCCGCCTCGCGCGCTTATGCTCTTAGCAAGATACAACACTGATCACCAGATTTCGCGTTGTCCCTTGGAGAACCGTGTGCAGAGACAACCAGATTCACGAGGGCCCACCGTGTGGTACGGTCCTGGCAAAGGTAGGAAACCTCACCTTGGTTAATGTCCACTTGATCGAGGTCGTTTCCAACCGGATGTTACGGGATCAAAGTCGTGGACAATGCGGGAAGGTTGCTGCTGTGGCATAACGAGAACATGTCCGACACAACGAACTCGGCAAGAAGTTGCGAGGCATGACACAGAGAGTTGATACGTGACGGCACGTATCATTGCGTTTGAGGTAAAATCCCGCCAGTTAATATTTAATATAGATCTGAGAGCCCTGCTTTCGAATCCATCTGGCCGGGAGGAGGGATTCTTGGTGAGAGGTCAGGTCTCTACGCCATATAATAACACAAACAGAACCGCTGCACTGTGTATATGTGACTTTGTGGTGCCGGAAATGGCTTGCTGGCACCACAGCAGGTTACGACGAGCCTACATGACACTTTACGCCAGGGTGGATCTTCGATCGATTTTCCGGTTTCAATTCGCTATTGTTTACTGTTGAGCCCACTTGTAGGCGAATGAGGTCACGAAGTCTCGGATTCGGATCATCGGATTTCTGCTAATAAATTCCTGAATTTTTGTGTACTTCCCTTGTTGGTTTTTAAAAGTTGTAATTATAATTTCTAACAGCCCTTTTGTTCATGTCGCATTTGTGTCAACTCTGGTTTTCCAAACTTGATCAAATGATATTTGGTACTTTGAGTTTTCCTGGAACAAGGTGGTACATGGTGACAGCACGAGACCCACAAATGGTACGCGATCAGAAAAGTACTGGGAACCACTGGCCTACACGCACCAGCCTGGTTTTCGTCCAGTTTGCTTGTAGTCCTGGGACTCCTAGCTTGCTTGCTGCGCGATTACAAATTGTGAGGGCTGCAGGGATGTCATAGATGTTAGAAAACAAATTGGTGTCACCGGTAATGGTTATTCATGCATTTTAGTGACTCAGATGAAGAAGTAACACGAATGCACGAAAAGGAAAAACAACAACAGCAAAGTTCAGAAATTAATTTCATATTGAGGAATGATTCCTGAATAGACTCTTCTAACTACACAATCAACTCCATTTGGCTGTCTAAAGAGCAGGCTGCGCAAATGTGTAACTTAGGTCGTAAGCATCAGAGGTATTTTGCTGCTATACATTACAAAATAAGAGAAGGCTAGCTGGCCTAGACATAGCACATTTTTTACAACAATCACTGCACAAAACATGTTTATTAAGTGGAAGTCTGACTTCTGGACATATACAACTAGGCATGTAGGCAGGGCCGCATAAATGAACGCGAGGCCCATCAGGCATAGACGTAGCCAGAGGGGCCTAGGGGGCCATGGACGCCACCAAATTTTCGAAACATGTAGTCAATTTGTGCTGTAAGAGGCGGTATCCGAAACAAAATAGTGCTATTTGCCTAAAATCAAGCATTTTGCCCCCCAAATTTTTTAGCCCCTCCCAAATTTTTGGTATGGCTACGCTACCGCCATCAGGGCAAAGTCGTGACCGCGCGGCCACCGAAACGCTTAACGCAACTGCGCAGTTCGCTCATGTCTGATCGTCTGCTTGCAGAGGCAGGTTGCGAAACTTGTTAGCGGATTGTTGTACTCTTGGTCTTTATTGCGTAACAATGACACGGCAACAAATCTTCAAGTGTTCACTTCAAGTTACGGTAGTAGGCGTTTTGCCGCATGTGACCAGGGCTCCTACTGAATTTTTTTCCGTCCAGATCTGTTTTTTTAGTCGACCTGTCTGTCCCGGTTTAGTTATGAATAATCGCCGTTAAATCTGTGTTTTTTGAAGTGACAAATTTATCAGCAACTTCAATGTGTTCAATAATATAGAGATAACTGACATTACAGCGTTAACATGCGCACATCAGGTGAGAAAGTACGCATATCGGATGAAGAGCTTCTTCAATCGGTTTCATATTCTCATATAAGATCATTGTCAGGGTCATATACAGTGGTGTGTTTAAGAGAAGGCAAGCGAGGCATTTGCCTCGCTTGCCCCTCCCCCCTTTTCAGGGGCCCCCATCAACGTATTTCGAGCGTAAAAATTCTTCATTTTTGTATCCGCTCATATAATATTTTCCGAACCACATCATAATTCAGTAATTTGCCTTCAACTGGGTCCCCAAGAGCAACTGCAATGTGTAACTAGGCTACTCTGCTTTCAAAGAGGCCCCTAAAAACAACTGCAATGTGCAGGCACTCTGCTTTACAAGGGCGCTCAACAGCAACTGCTTTGTGTAAGTACTCTGCTTTCAAAGGGACCACAATAGCAACTGTAATGTGTAAGTCCTACGCTTTCAAAGAGGCCCACAATAGCAAGTGTAATGTGTAAGTAGGCTCAATATGCTTTCAAAGGGGCCCCCAATAGCAACTGTAATGTGTAAAGTACCTTGCTTTTAAAGGGGCCCAACAGCAACTGTAATGTATAAGTAGGCCTACGCTACTTTGCTTTCAAAGGGGCCCCCAACAGCAGTTGTAATGTATCAATACTTTGCTTTCAAAGGGGCCTAAAATAACTGTAATATATAAGTACTTTTCTTTCAACAGGCCCCCCAACTTCACTGATTTCTAGTGCTTCATATTTCAATTTGGGGTGGCGAGACTTTCATTGGGAACTAAGTGGTGACAGGACTGAATTTTGGGCCCCTGTGACAGCGTGGGTCCCCCCAATTGGGCGGTATGGAGTGCGGCTGATACGGCTCTGTACTTATCAATATATCGTCCCCGAAGTTAAACAACCAATTTTTTTTTAATTTCGAAGCTTAGCGCGCATGAATACACTTTTGGATTAACCACAACACCTAAGGCTGAATTATTTTGCTGTTGCAAACGCAGAAAATTTATAGGTCAAAATCTGTAAATTATAAAGACAAATTTTAAGTTTTTACGTCAAAAACTTGGTTGCCCTAGTTATAAGCCATTTGTCTTTGGAAATTTGCTTTTGTACACATTCCTTGGTAGTTGATCATATAGGCTGCAGTGACAATGTCAGAATTAGTTCCATATTGCTATTTCTTCATAGCATGCTGTGTTCAGTGCACATTCAACTGCCTGAACTGGAGTGTTTTTTTGGTTTTCGAAACGCGACTTTTGAATTTGTAAAGTCATGATTAGAAGCTGTACGCCTAATGAAATATATTGATTGCTGGTTGAGAGCATAAGGCTTTGATCCCCATAGTGATGAACTCTTTTCAGGATTGCGTTTATTTACCTCGTTATTTATATGATTTAGTAATGAAGATTCGTATGGACAATGGTAATTTCAAACTCAGGGTTGAGAAATCTGTCAGTTTGCAGTTCATCAACGAGATGGAGATTCCCACACCAACTAACTTGTACGGCAATGCGTTGCCACGCTGAATTAGTTTGTACAGAATTCGTCACTTTTTCGTCGGTCCCGGCAGAATTCCTATATTTTGTGTACATTTCTGTTCGTCTTAATTCGTCACCTCTTTCTATCCCTTAGAAGCGTTTTGTTCGGCTAATACGTCATTTGCAGTTTCGCTTTTGATGTCTAAACAGCTAGAACGTGTGGGAATTCAAACAAATTAAGGATCTTTATGTGAGAATTGTTGCACTTCGCAATTTGTTTATCGAATTTATACACGAAAAAGTGCAGACAACGAAAGTGATCTGCAAGCACTTACCCAGCTGAAGCAGGGTTTTACAATTTTATCATTTCTGCCAGATATCGTTAAGCAAGCACCCCTGGATTATTGCTGCGAAGTGCTTGCAAATTGAACGACGTTGAAACGCATTCCACGCACATGAGGCCCGAAAATTGAGGGATATCAAACCCTCTTTTCAGACCCACAACCTGGGGTGACCTCGTTTGGTAAGTAACCGGGGTTACGCCAGGTTGTTGGCTTTGTGAAAGGTAATAGATACAACTATACTGATAACACAAGGTGTAAGTTAGCCTGACGATTCATAGGCAGCAATCTGAGAAGTGTGGCAATGTGGATTGCGGACTCACTTTCGTCTTGTCTGGCCCTTCCATGGATTCCACCTGCAAGCAACGCATTTTGCGGACGTGGCGCGTGGGGTATTTGGCATAGGAGCCATTTCGTCTGGCAATTCTCAAGTAGACCTCACTTCCAGCTCCTGATAAACTGTACTTTATTTTTAACCGAAAAAAAGCTCAGAAAAGGAGCTTAACGTCCACTCGTAACTCTTCCAGTCGCACAGAGATAAAGCAAGCACAGCATGCAGTACTGTTTCAGTTCAGCAATTGCTTAATTAAAATAACAGTAAGCTTGTCGCGGAAATACTATTGCACGGAGCAGGATATAAAAACTAACAGTTCTCATGACGCTGGTACAATCAGAGCGAAACAGCTTCATGTCACAGGGCGTGATTATTGGTTAAACATTCACTGTTTCAAGTTTCTCACTGTTGTCGACGCAGTCAATGAAGCGTCAGTGAGGTCTCATCGCCAAAATAATTGGCTCCTGCCACTTGACCTTTTCAGTCCAACAACTGCATTTTTGGTGTAATTTCATAATTTCATTGAAGATTTTGCAAACGTCGGAATTGGTGATTAGCCCATTTGTTACTTGTTGAAAATTAAGAGTTTGGGAAGGTACAGAGGAGATCTTGTCTCCTTGATCCAAACTCCTCAATCTGCAAGCATTGTTTGACTACAAAGGTTTGGAGAGCCATTGTGAATTTGGCATAATGTGCAACTTTCCCCGCTCAACAAANCGATATCTGGACCTTGACGAACAGCGTGTAGCGCTACTGTACCTGAGGAGNACTGCACGTTATTCAGCACAGCACTCGTCAGACTTCGGTCAGCAATGACGCAAACAAACACGACACGACTGAAAAACATGCAATATGGAAAACCCGCGTTTCGTTTCAGAATTAGAAAACGAAAGTCACGAAAATTAGAGTATTCGTCCCGACGAACCGCTTTTCGGTTGGTCAGGAAATCACGCGGTGTTGACGTATGCGTTGCAAGTGCGAGTAAGTGCTCCTATCGTCAGGATGAAACCTGTAGTCGTAGTTTCTTTCTGCTTGAGGGAATTTCATAAGAAGTTGAAAAATTTTGGATGCTACAAAAACGAATTATAATATGACGTGTGGAGAGATCGTTCATACGTTCGTACAGCAATCTGAACTCACCGCAGTGGGAAATAGAGGTTTGGTGAACACAGGAAGAAAAGAACAACATAGTGGTCGAAATTTTCGCATGCTGAATGGGACTAGCAGGGTTTCAACATAACATGCAAATCGAATAAAATAACACAAAACTATACTGCAGCTTAACATAATTTGAATTTGTCGACAGCTAAGGTGCCAATCATAGAGTTTCTTCGCATAGTTGGCCCGGCTTTACCAAGTTATGGTAACGTTTCTAAAAATCACTCACACATAAACGAATAAAAATTTGAGCTACGACACTTGGATCCAGCAACTCATGGGCCATATGGCTAAAGCTCACAACGATCTGAGATGTGCTTCGACCGATTAAAGTTTTTGGAAAGTGCTTTGGATTTCAAAGACGTTGAAAAAAAAACGTTTTGTACATGGTCAACAGTACAAAAATTAACAGAGCTGAACTAGGATGGAAATATGCCACAAATTTAAATTAGGAAATCAAGAAACGCAGAGTCGCAAGCATTCCATGTACCGGCAAAACAGACAAAAAAGGCGCTCGCCAAGGAATCTGGCTGAAACAATGAATTACTTTCCGCTATTTCAAAGTCAGAAACACTTTTACATTCATATCATTAATTTGTTCCAGCAAGAAAACGTCAACGACATTACGCTAATGTACTTCAAGTGCCTCAGCTTGTGAAAATTTCACAGCAACAGACGCGCCATGATTTTTTCTGTGATTCTTGCACAACACAAAGCTAAATCATTAAATTGATGACACGCAGCGAATAGAATGTCGGTGCTTTGATCTACAAGCAGCATCGCGAAGATGATCGATCGAATTAAAAACTGGAATGGATGATTGTCTACAGGCGGGACGACACCAATGGTTGTAAACCGGATCTTCTCGGCCTCGTGAGAAACCGCTTGATGTCGCTCGCAACTCTTTCCGGGTGACAGAGATGGACGAAATGGTCTCCTTCCACTCCGACGACCTCGTGATGCTGGAGAAATGTAAAAGTTGGACAAAGGTTTGGGTAATATATTTTGTACAGACTACAAGAAGACAAAATCCCCACTGAAATTAGCAACACAACCCGGGAGAAATGGCCGTAAGAAAACCACAAAAGTTTGAACGGGAAACAACTTTTAAAAAAATATTTTCCGAAGTGCTGGACGTAGTGCAAGAAAGGCTATCGACCTTACTTTGTCGAACTTTGAAATAACTGTGGATTGCTTGTGACATACAGGGGCTGCCTGCCTGTTGTACCCATTCATCAAATCTTCGAATGATCGAAAAGTTTAAAACTTCGCGAATTTCCAGCCTCCGCTGTCACTCCGACTCCGGCTCCAGATCCAAGTGCGGCTCAAAAACAATCCAAACATTTCTCGGAGTCGACTCCGGAACTTTCGTTTCATGTCTTTATCTTTGGTTCGCACGTAACAGAGCCGCATGGCGATGTAATCGTGACCATTGAAACGAGGGCGTATGACAAAATCAGCTGAAAGCTCACCTTCGATGACGTGAACCTGTTAATCAGGAGATTTATGTCATGGCGATGACGGTGTCCGTCCGATCCCGTCCCGTTTTTGGCCCTGGGTTGACATAAAATGCTTAATCGCGTGTCGCGAGTTTATAATTGCACCGTTAACAAGACACACGCTCACATGATATGAATGCATTCCGCTTCCACTTTACCCAGATAGACTTTACTCGATTCGAACGAAAGCGGTGGAATTATAAACTTGGTTCGAATGTCACGTGCGTAGCTGTAAGAACCTAGAAATGAATTTCTCTTAATTCTATTAATTGTCTAAGCTGCTCAAGTATGTACTTTCCACGATGGGTGTAAGCAAGGAATCGATCAGCAAATTTTTAATAGGAAATCGATTTTACGTAAAATTACGCATCCTCAG
>JGI24158J21664_10000591_pt1 | contig 34642 bp, 20 predicted proteins | sample Ectturendosymbi3_FD_21664 | JGI IMG/M metagenome (IMG submission 21664)
AGGTTAAGTGAGACATCCAACAGGCGTTTAAATATGTGTTTATAACTGCTTGACAACGTTTACGTATTGTATTGCTGCTTTTTTATATTTTTTCTTATCATGCTTTCGATTTTAGTGCAAAGAAAAATTTCGGCACTTTGAAAACCCCCCATGAAAATTTTCTGCGTACGCCACTGAAAGCGAGGCTTTAGCAACCGGAAGAACATCAGTGGGATCACCTACAACCAAAGAAATTGTTACAATTACTGTTGTTAGTAAAAGCGTAAAACCTTCGAAAAGGGCAAAAGATAGGGATAAACTAACAAAAAGTAAATCATAAAGTAACGGTGAATCAATCAAGGTGGAAGGTACGTCATTCGAACACCTGTCGCATTTTTTGCTTATAATATTTTGCGATTTTGTGAGTGTGTTTAATTGTAAGTTCAGGTAAATGCCTTTTGACTTGTTTGTTTTTCTTGTAACATCCAATCTTTATCACGTCATTGAGTAGCATTCGCTGCAAGCAAACTGTCAATATCGGGACTCGACCTGGTTTTGCACTGGTAAGGTTGTGATTTTCCAACGGTATTTGAGTTTCTTCAATGCCTTACAGTTTTTACGTAAAAAAGGCGAAACCTGATCAAGGTTAAACGCATACAGGACTGTCTGCAAATGGGGAAAGCCTTATTGAAGGAGCGGGTAATAGCAAATAACTGTTACATCTGTTAGTATGCAGGCTATTTTATGTAAGTGGAGAACAGGGATTAACTGCAATTGACCTTGTTGATTTCACTTTTAATTTAATTCTAATTTTTGCGTCGGACTCATGGCCCATATCACAAGTGTGCTCGAACAGCACAATAACACAGAAATGGTTAATCGTAATGCATTACAGAGCAAGTGTCATAGATAAACTCAGACAACGAAAGAATTGACTATTAAAATACAATGCATGTTGACATTCAGGCAAGAAAAAATGTTTCACATGTAAGATTCGCATGACAAGTTATCTGTATTTCAAGGTTCCTTTAAACCTAGGAGCTTATCGCATCCAAGAATGTTTTGTAAAGATTAGGCCTACATAGTCGTATCCAGTACAGTTGCTGCTTACGTTAGACTGACGTTGCTGAATGATGTCATTGTCAATAAACGAGTTTCTGCGAATTTTTGCCAGTAGCCTTGAAGTACAAAATGCCGTGAACATTCTGATTGACTTACCCATCTGGGTTCAAAAAATGTTCAATAATTTTCTAAGGACAGCGATCATCGCACGCAGAAAAATCTAGTATCAAACAAGACTTTTTGAAAAGCGGATATTGTATTTCTTATGTCGTGTATTTGGTGGAACCATCCGTGCAAAGTTATCAGTTCTCAAGTATTGCGATTATTGTCAAGCAGCAGCGCACTTTTAGCAGTGATTGCAATTAATTACGCCGCAGTCTGTTTAAATGGCAACTGCGAACATGAACCACTTGACGCATGCAACGTGACAGCCGCAAGCTTAGGCGATGAAAGTTGGCTTTAAGTGCGTTTTCGCCGACTTCGATGTAGATGAGCAAGATCTAGACTTCCGTAATGAATGTACGGTTGTGCTGACAATGCGTTGTCAAAAAACGTGCGATCGGTATGATCAAAGCATGCAAGAATTGTTCTACATCTTCATTTTAGCTTTTGTTATAGCAGGTTTGGATCATGACTTAGACTTACAGTAGAGTTTAGGGGAATGCAGTTGGAGAATGGGGCGAAGCTAGGTGCTTAAATTTATCTCGCTGAAATCGTAGCAGGGCTTGACATATTTTTCTGTTTAATTCGGAGCATTTGCAGGCCAAATATCTTAGATTAACTTTTAAGGCTTTCTTAGCTCAGATAAAAATCATGCCTGCAAGAAATATTTCTTTGTAGTTGCTATAGTCCTTGTAGATCTATAAATGTTTTCAACACGGCAGTGGAAGGATCAGGTTTATTCTAGTAGAAAATGGTTGTGAAACAGAACACAGGTGTTGCGAAAAACAATTCAAGTGGCCACAGGGAAAATGTGTTTGTAACTGTTGCATATAAAATAAACAACGTAAGGGAATGATTTAAAACTGTTCACATATGCAATCCAACAAGAATACAAAACAAAAAGTCGTGATTCTGGCTTCAGTTCTGATTTACAAGCACTTCTTCATCGACTTTGTTAGTGCAAGCGTAAAATCAAATAGAGACCAATTTAGGATGTGATAATCAATTTTTTTTAATTCATCCGTATCAAATACATTCATAAAACTACTGACTGAAACGAAATCTTGACGTTTTTTCGTAAAGGTCTCACCTTACTAATTTTCATTTCGTTATTTGCACGTTTAAGTTCAAGAAAACCATTTTAGTCATAAGAAAAATGTTAATGAGTTCTTGTCAAATAATATGAGGTAGTTATATCAGGGAAAAACATAAGGTAAAATTTTGAGAGATTTCATTATTTCTTACCTGTATGTATTGAGTTAATTCAAACTTTGAAAAAAGTGCTTTGTGCTGACAATGCCTAATTTCACCCCTCACATTACAGTCTATCTTCCTGCAAACTATGGTCATCGTGAATTGCTAAAAATGTATGATTGGATGTCCTTAAATAAGCTGATGATCTTTGTCAGAAAAGGAAGCTCAATGAAATTTAGCAAAAGATTTCACGTTTACGTTGAGCATACATGAGCTCAAACTTGAGCAATCCACAAAATATCTAGGCATTTTCAGCGATAAAAAAATGGGTTGGTCATCGCATCTTAGCCATGTTGCAACGAATGTAGCTTTTGCATTTATTCTTGATGTATAAGACTAGAAATATTTTAAATATAAGTATACTCAAATTGCTTTACTGCAGATTTGCATACAGTTACTTATTAAGTTATTGTCTTACAGCTTGGGATCTACAAACACGTCACATTTAAAATCAGTTGATGTAAAACAAAACCACACATTGCGTAGCAACACGTTTAGTACTTATGTTGCACGTGTAAGCCTTGTTTATAAAATATCAAAATTTCTGAAATTACAAAATTATACAAGTTAGCCCAATTTAATGCTCAGATTTCATTACGGTTTAGCGCCCAGTAAATTACGGTACGCTTTAGTGCCCAGAGACAGACAAACAAAAGATGTCTTCGAACTTGCTGTCAAGTGGATTGTGTGTTTGTAGAAATGATATTTTCACAATTACATTTTTCATTTGTAATGAAAAAAGTTTGCATTGAAATGAACACACTGAATGTAATGAAGTCGGCCACTACAGTGGCTGGCAAACATTTGAGCGACCGTAACTTCTGAAGGGATTGAGCTAGAGAGTCACTAATGGTACCATTGGACCCGTAAGACCGCACCGCACATTTTGAAACCGGTCGCGCCCACCTCTGACGTCATTGTGACGTCGTTTTAGGGGAAGAAATGTTTTTCGCGTAGTCTAGGAAAACCAGCTGCGTCCATTCAAACAGCCATACAGCTCAAACCAAACACGTTGGAAACAAACTTTCTACATAAAAAATGTTTGTAAAGACCTTGTTAGTTAATGCTCCAAATTGCCATCTTTCGCTTGTGCTTGCCTCAGTAATTCAAGGCGATACAGTCAACTGCAACATGACTGGGCAGTTTTCAGGGTTTATTTTTAGTCGTAACTTCCCAACCCCTTAGGCTAGGAGGCTAATCAAGGTTTCTGAAGCTTCAGAATAGCTTCTAGAATTTTTCAGCCACGCAACAAGTTACTACCTCCTGTATTTTGTTCTCTGGACCCCAAAACGTGATCTTGAAGTCAATTGTTCTAACGTACATTTAAGTACCCCCTAATTTTTTCCCCAAAAAACGGCCCTGATCCGACTTTTTTGAAAAGATCCTGGTTTTGAGTATTCCGGCGGTCGGCGAAGCGCAAGAACCGGATCGGAAAGACTAAACGGGGATGCGCCAAACGTGTTTTTGGATTTTCTCTAAATTTGACCAAAAATTTAGTACGGCAAATGGACAAATATGGATTTTTCCCAAAAATTCAAAACGTAAAGGTATGTTTGCGTCATTCTCATTCGATTCTTTGCCATTTCGTGCATCCAGGGATGTTTTCACCGGCTCTCTAGGTCGATCCGTGCAGGAGTTGTGCCTGATCTAAATTTGGGGATGTTAAAGGGTTACGGGGACGTTAAAGGGTTACAGGACAAAATTAGTGAAACATTCTCACTTGTTAGTTTGGGCAAACGCAGTGGTAATTTTCCAGGTTGTTTCAACCACTCCCATGTTCCACCGGCGCTTTTTTTCTTTGCTTATAGAACCCGTCATTGGGCCATTCAAGCTTGCATGATACACTACCACAAACCGTTCTCAGTGCAATGTAGTAATGAAGTAGACTGACAGCATTGCACATTCCGTAGTTTATTATTTTTCTGAGTGAAGTATGTAAACTTTTGCGCTTGTTGAGACAGAAACATTATTATAATTTTTCTATTTAAAAGCATGGGCGTCGGAAGGGGGCAGGGGAGGTCAAGGTCCCCCTGGATTTTGACAATTTCAGCAAAAAAGGCTGTTTTCTTAGTTTCGAGTGGGAAAAAACAAATTTCACCACTTTTGGCCCCCCTAGAAATGGCAGGCATGACTTACCCTTAGATGTTTTCGTTTCTCGGGAAATAACAAAATATTTTATTCTTGGCAAATAGCAAATACGTTACTGACTCCCTTTGCATTCGTTGGAACAGCACCGTCAAGTAGCATTAACACTGCACTGGTGTTAAAAAAATCTCGTGTATGTCAAACGCTCGACGAACGGTAATCAAACTTGTTTTACTGTACGTCTGTGGTTTCAATGTTGAAAGAAAATAGGTTATATTTAGTACCTCGTATTTAGATTCCGTTTCTTCTAGGTTCCGATCTTCCTATAATACAGATAATTTAAGACGCTTACCAAAATGAAGAATAGAAAGTCGAAGAGGCAAGCATGGAAAAAACCATGGGACTTTATTTTTACTGCTGCTGGCTTAACAATTGGCCTTGGAAACATTTGGCGCTTTCCTTATCTTTGTTTCTATAATGGTGGTGGTGAGTTCTTTTGTTTTTATTTTATGAAAAAGCATCAAACATGTGACTTTAAGCCTGGTGCAGTTTTCTTGCAAATGAATAACCTTGCACGAGATGAGGGCATGAGCATTTTCTAACCGAATTTAGCATTAAGTGAATTGAGTTTGCATATGAAAGCAACTGTAAAACTTGCAGCTAATTTGTGTCAGTTTGCTGTTTCAGGTGCTTTCCTCATTCCTTACGTTTTCTTTGTGGTGTTTGTCGGGCTTCCACTAATTATTTTGGAAATTTCCGTGGGACAGCGATTTCGTCGCGGTCTTTCAAACAGCTGGGGATTAATTCCAATTGCCAAAGGTAATAGAATATCAATATTTAATTGCATCAAAGTTTTTCTCGAAGAAAAAAAAAGTTTGCATTGAAATGAACACACTGAATGTAATGAAGCCGGCCACTACAGTGGCTGGCAAACATTTGAGCGACCGTAACTTCTGAAGGGATTGAGCTTTTTCTCGAAGAAAAACTTTGAAACAACGAAAAATATTTCAAGCGAGCTGTATCGAAGATATGGAAAAATTATTTATGTACCGAAAGTTTGGCAAGTCAAGCAAGTCCAGAGAAGTTTTTTTGAAAAATAAAAGAGTTTGCCAAATTCTTCTGAAATGTACATTTTCAGGCAGCAGAAAAACTTGTCTCTAATGCACTTATAATATTATCTTTGACTGTATACAAACGCAGCAAGGTGTTCACACGCTTCATACTTTGCCGGTGCAAAGGTTTTATGAACACATTAACCTACAAATGTCAAGATATTTAGTTACATACTGCCAAGATCATGAAAGATGCTGCTTTCACATCATAAACCAATCAAGTTTCGATATTCCGTAGTTACATAAGCATAAGAACTGGGACAGTGGTGAAAGAGCTACGACAAATGCACACCCAAACTTTTGATTTGTCAAAATTTTGAGCAAAGAAGCTTCGAAATTTTCTTACAGTGTTGATGAAATTGTAGTTCCATGTAATTAGGTGTTTAAATAATAGTTTATTATGTCATATACAATATACAACACATTAACTGTATATAAAATCAACAAACTATTTCTGGTAACTTCGTGTTTTAATTGATGAGTAACTGACTCAGTTGAAAGTTTGGCAAAAGAAAGCATTGATTTATGCGCTTTATTAATTACACACTGAGGTAATCGAGTATGCTGTAGGGCACTCACTTTTTATTAGTAGAGTCCATGCCAGGCAAGTACAGAAAAGCTTTTGCGCTGTGATTTTAACTACAGTGTATGGATGAACACATTTTACTACACAGTTTGTTGGATGTGCATATATGTGCAGTTGAACAGATAATGTTGTGAGACTTGCGGTACGGTCATAATATAAATATTATGATACATGCACATATACCTATCACACATATGTATATATGGGACGATGCATTCCTTCCTGACAGCAACAACTGGAATGTGAATAGAAAACCTCAGAACTTTGAGGCAGATGTTCAAGAATACTGAGCCAGCAATGTTTTTTCACAGCCTAGAGTGCTATTTTTCAATTGGGTTATTAAGAACAAAATTTTAAGTATACTAAATTTTCTATTTTAGGTTTGTGGCACATGGTAGTAAATAATACAACAGACCAATAGCTACAGAAAGTTTGAAGGGAGAAGGTTTGTTGTATAAAAATTTTTCGGGCAAATTTGGGGAAATTTGGGCAAATCTCCTTTGCACCCCAAAAAATTTCCTGCTCCTACACCTACAGTGTGTGTTGGGATAACTGGTTTGAAATGATTCAAATGTGACTTTGATACGTGGTTCGCTTAACTTCTCCAAAATAGATTAATTTCGCTTTCGTAACTTCATGAAAATTATTGCAAAACGTTATAAATGCTTTGAAAATGCTGTCCAATGTCCGCAATTTAGAAATTGCGCATCACTGGAGACAAAGCAGTGCGGTTGGTTGCGTTGTCGGTTTTAATGGAAGTGACTGCTTCAGTCGTACTTCCCTCCGTTTCTTTTGATATTGTGCAAAGAGGGTGGCGACCAAAACTGTGAAGACACATGAATGATGATTGTGGCGATAAAAATCTTTGTAATTTAGAAGTCAAGTTCTGTTTTCTTTTTTACGTTTCTACAGACAAGCATTGATCTCATTAGGAATATGTGTTTAGCTGGCTTCGTTTCATTAAAAGAAAGAACCGAGGATTTCTTTGAGGAATGTAGTTGTTGCATACCAGACTGTTGATATTTTCGCGAAGTTCTTTAATCAAAATGAGTCGTGACAAAATCTCAGCTTCCTATTGCACATTCCGTTCGTAGAAGCGATCAATAAAGCACGTTCGAACATATTTTCCGGAAACGGGATGCATGGCTTCCGTTGTTGTGCTGAGCGATGATTTTTTGGTACAAGTTCTGTTGAGATAGGCCAGTGAAACAAGAAAAGAATGCTGCTTTGCATCATCATTATTTTCCTGAGATGGTTCGGCAACTTTGTGTGGATAAAACACATTATTGTCTTCTCTTGTTACGGTGAGCAGCAACATTGTTAGCCATATCAGGGATCAGGGCGTCCGCAGAAATTTTTCCAGGAGGGGGGGCAAAGTCGACATTCTGTTTATCCTTTTCAGGTTGCTGACGATGCAATGCACATGGACGTTCACAAACGCTTTACCCTTTCAACACCACGAAGAAAATGCCCCGTGTTACGGCAACAGTCCCAAAAAATACGCTTCGTTGGCAGCAATGCTTCTTTTTCACTCAGACGTCTTTTCACGCCGTAGAAAACTACGTGACTTTGTCTCGCTTTATTACCTGCTACGCTGCCACATATGTCTGCCAGTGCTGCCACAGGCTTTTCTGCAAAAATCACTAGATTCACAAAAAAAATTCGCTAGATCCTAAAGAAAATCACTAGATTTAAAATTCTTGCGTCTGAAATCACAGTTTTTCTTTGAAATGATTTAATTATTTACTTCATCACCTAAAAATCTTCACATCATTTGCAAGTTTTTCAAAATAGATCATACTGAAGCCTGGAAAATCTCATACCAAGAATCTTCAGAAATTTTTCAAGAGCTAGAAACGACACCACTCACGGAGTATGTTAGACCAATCAACCTAACGTTTAGGTATTGATTATTTCTACTGCAGTGTTTCTCCAAATAAATGAAAATAACGTCATGGCCAACACTGCAACAACAAACAGCACGGAAGTAAGATGAATAAGAAATTCAAATCAGAAACACTTCGTTCTGTTGGTGCAAATCTTCAAGCAACGATTAACGTAATCAACTGTTTTTTGCTTGAAACGGGCTGAAAAATTGGAGAAAAACAATCGATCGTCTTGAAACACATACTTTGCAAAAATTCACTAGATGACAGTGAAAATCCACTAGATCACTAGGTCAGTCTAAAAATCACTAGATCTAGTGAAAAACCACCAGACGTGGCACCAGTGATGTCTGAGTTCAACAGTCACGTGCGGGAAAACGCTGCCGTAACTTTTTTCAAAAGTGAACCTTTGTTGCCATCCATTTGTTACGTATTAAAGACAAATGTTAGAACAATCAGCTCCCAAGTTTTGCAACCTGCCTCTCACAGGCAATTGAGCGGATTGCGTTAACTGCAAGCTNATCAGTACATGACATCAGAACAGTGAACCGCGGCTCGTGTGCAGTGTGATTGTTATATCGGCAAATNAAACTGTCATTGCAAGAATTAAGTCAGTTAAGCTGCCGACTTCAGGTTTCTTGAAATTTTTTATTCTTAGCCCCAATTTNCAGCAAATGCCCGTTTTGCCCCCTGCCGACGCTCATGGCTAGTGGGTCACCTACAGTGGCAAGTGGGCCCGTTTCAGCTAAGTTTACGCGTCTGGCTTAAACCTCTATAGTTACGCTGAAACTACTGATGAAAAGAAGCCTGCATAAAACAGGGGCGGATCCAGGGGGGCGACTGGGACGATCGACCTTCCTAAAACTCTTAGAAAGTAACTATATTCACCTATGATTTTGTAGAATTCGGAAAGCAACATTCGCGATATTAGGCCAGTTTGTCGTCCACTGTTTTGTCACGCAGTGTTGTGAAGTATACTCATCTGTCTTACAGTAGCGAAGCCGTTATGAGACTTGGCTGCCAAATATTGCTGAAATCGCACCCCCTAACCTTGCTGGCCGGATCCGCCCCTGCCATAAAAGTAGCTTGATAAAAGCTATTCACTCAGTTCAGGAGCATTGTTCACACTTAAAGTCTCACACTATGGAATCTCACACTAACAATGGATTTTTCAAACTTGCGGAAGCATTGCTGCAGNTTCACCCATGCTTTTTTCACACAGTATAATTTAGTGCAATTCCGCTATAGACAAGATGACTGCGTTNGACAGTCACATGCCGTAAAACGCCTTTTAGCATTATTTGAAGTGAACCTTTGAAGATTTGTTGCCATGTTATTGTTACGCCGTAAAGACCAACGATAAAACAATACGCTTGCCATTTTCGCAACCTGCCTCTGCAGAAAAAAGAGTGGACATGATTGAACTGAAAGCTCATCACTGCATGAAGCCAGAATAGTGAATCTGGCTCTTGAGCAGTGTGAGTGTCATACCGACAAGTAAACTGTCAATGCAAGAATTCAACCAATTATTGGAATTAAGCTTCTGACTTCAGATTTTCTAGAAATTTTTGGTTCATAATCCCAATTCCCAGGGGGAAATGCCTATTTTGCAACCCCCGCTTCGGACTCCCTTGTCAGGGATGGTTACGTTGGGCTGAGCTTCATGGAGAGCAGCAAGTCGACATAAGTTTGAGGGCTCGCAGCACGTGAAACGAACTTCAGAACATACGCTATTTCATGAATGCAGCACCAGATACCCAAGCACCAGANCAGCCCCATTCAATTTGTCGATATTTTTGTACATACACTGCTTAACGTCACTTTTGCAACCGTTTTCGTTNTTTCCAAGACTCGTAGCCAACCTTTTATCTCGAGTGCTGTTGACTTTACAGCTCTAACAAAGTTTTGTGATTTATCTGGATTCTTTTTGCAATTCGTTGAAATGAGGACCTATAAATTTGCATTGTTCGCTTTTAATCAGTACCGGTACGCGTCTGGTATGAGGTACGATATATAGACTCCATTTCGACAAATTTGGTTGAACGTTAATATCGGTAATTTTTCCGTCTGGAAAACCTCTTGAAAGTATTGCAAGTAGTCCATTCAGCAAAAAATTATCGCAATTTGCAGATTTGTTGTGCTATTCAGGAAATACTATTCAGGAAAGTCTTGCGTGGATATCATCTTACCATCTGATTTGTTGTACTATTCAGGAAGTCTTGTTTTAACCAAAGGACATTTAAATTAAATTTTGCGGTTCCATGATCAGGATGGTGAGATGATATCCACACAAAACACACAAGTATTCATAGTTATGCTGGCTTAACCAGTTTTAGTGGTTCTAAGCATTCACAATACATTTGTGCTTTTAATTTTTGTCTAGCCATTCTTTAAAAACTGTAACAATGCTACTAATTGGTACAGACTGTTCCAACAACTCCCTGTTGAAGCTATCAAAATCCACGTCAGTGAAGAAGTTGACTCTGAAATTGTGAATGCCACTGTGGTGATCTTGATTTCTATGGTATACACGGAAATTGTTGCATTTCATGTAATACGTCTTAAGGTTTCCCAAAACTTCGTCAATTGTTAGCAGCGTTGTTTTGACACATGCGGTATCTGCTTGTTTCACCATTGTGCCGCAGTACAAACGCTTTCATATACTCGAAAAATATACCATTATGCTTACAAAATCTGTTGGTTGCATCCGAAATTCTGTGGAATTCATATTTTTTTAAGCACATGGTGACACATTTTTCATTGTATATCTGGTTCGTAGGGTGGATATGATTTGCCAAACTTGATGTATATTCATCAGCAGAAATCGTCTCCTTATCTTCAGTGTTCGGCGTCAGTTTTGCCCTTAAAATTCTCCAACAAGTTGTACTACTTTAAATGCAAGAGGCATACACATTTTTGAGCACACAGGAGCGTTTCCTTTTAAAGCAGCGACAGTCCATGGGACCGTTCACAACAGGCCGCATGTAATAGCAACTCTTCCAAGCCTGGAGTAATAGTGAATATCTGGTTCACACACTGGAAATGCGTAAAACGTTCTCTGTCTCTTCTGACAACAACCAGTCGTGCACGGTGGTTATCCGCATTACACTGGAAAGAAATGCATACGTCAACCTTCTTGTCCTTGAGCAGCTTATGACGTCTACTTGCAGAAAAATGCTTATATTTTTTGGGACATAAAATAAAATCATTCAAAAAGAAAGCATCCACTCCAGCTTGCTTCATATGTTTACATTTCGCGAATGTTAAGTCACTACTCCACGCAACATTGAGAATAACTATGTAAGATTGGTCCTCACACTGTAATACGAAATAATTGTTTGAACTTGGTCTAAATGTTTTTTATGAGGCATGGATAACTAACTAGGCTACGCCGTCGGTAGATTTGCCAATGAGATAAATTCCCCTATTCACATCAACGCAATTGCCACATTACGTATTCCTTCATTGTAATTTCCCTACAATGCCAAGAAATGTTTCACTTTTGCATGGTCGTATAATAAAAACGTCATTTATCTTGCATGCCACTTTGCATGCTATTATTACAGAAGCACCGCTTATCTTAATAGTGCTAATGATTCTATTTGAATAGGATTTTAGATGGAGGATGCGTAGCGTTACGTGAAATCGATTTCATAAACAGTTTGCTGATAGACCCACTTGGTCGCCTTTCTGAAGACTAGTTACTTGAGCACAGATATGTTCAAGTTTAAATCATCACATTGTGTAGAAAACAGAGCTGAGTCGACTGATTCCTCGAAAGCTTGCTGCAGACTCAGACTTTTGTCTTGCGCTGGATAGTTTTTATTTGTTGAAAAGCCGTTTCTGTCGTGACTGATGCCTTTTCATTTGGATTATTAATCTCAACTCGTCACGACTTCCTGTGTACTTTCAGATTTTTTATAGAGTCGGATTTCCACCTTGAAGTCCCGTTTGGTTGATCTTAGATGAACTGTCCAAACGGTTTAAATGACTTCTTGAATGCTTCCGAAAACAATTTTCATTTCAATGTGGTTGTAATGCCAAATTGAAAATTATATTACAATTTAGTTTGACAAATTTCGAAACAAGGATAATCTGTCATATCTCAAGACAGCTGATTTGGTCAGGACGAAACAATAGAAAAATTTGGTTTTCGTGAAATACAAAATTCCTATCCAGGGTCGCTTACATTTTGGCGACGACTATATGGCTAAAACGAACATGGATGAAACTCTTATTTTTATTGTAATTGTGAGCAAGACCTCGCAAATAGTCAAGTGGTGCCTATGAGTCAAAATGTTTTGCGATGTTTAGAATACGTTCATCAATTTCACTTCATTTAAGGAGTTTTGATCCGGGCTTTCCCACCCATCAACTGCCCATAGCGAGCATCACGTCCTTTCTGTTTTCAGAAAAAAAGGCCTGATGCTTGCTATGAGAAGTTGATTGCTTTTATATTTCAACTAAAATGTATAGACACTGTTTTGGTAAAATGCTGGTTTATTCCTCTTGCTAATAAATCTTTTCAGCCATTTCTTTGATGGGCTCTAAGAGAAAATGAATGGAAGATTCATCAGTGCTAAGAAAAACACGCCTTTAGCAGCTAAGCACCAAACGAGCAAATTGACAGCAAACAACGAACTCCAAGTATGTGTAAAGGAAAATTAGCTCAAAAACTGCCCTTGCAACGATTCCAGGAGTAACTGAAAATGTTCTCTGTGAAATCGAAACACCGCACTCCCATTCAGCTGGTACGTCGCAACCAACCACAAAGACACTTCAAATGGTCGTCAGAAACTGAGCACGATTTCACGATATTCAGAAATACGAGTGGTCTGCCTTTGCTCATTGCGTGAATGGTTTTTCAGTTACAACTCCAACCTCACCGTGCCTGCATAGCAATCGGGAGTCTGAATGTGGTGTACAAATTGTGAAGGCCATATTGAAGTAAGGAGCAGATAACTTCTCTCCATTGCGTCATGCAGTCACGCGCGTTCGGTGAATTCCACTGCTCTCCTGTTTTCGTCGCCAATGAAAGCCTGAAATTAAGCGTCGGCGTCGTTCTTAAAAAAATTTACAACAGTTGAGCAAAAACTTTCATTATTGTTATCCTGTTGTTTGGTTCTGCAACAACTCCTCTCCATGTCGGACTACCACTCTACACCGCATTGAAAGCATTTTTGACCCGTCAGAAAGCTCCGAACCTTGTTGCCAGTCGTTCCGCAAGAGCTTGTTTCAACACAACGGGATTTTGAGTTTGTGAAAAAGCGCGAAGAAGTAGATTAAATGAGACAAGTTGTGCAATACAACCAAAATAGAACCAAATTGTTGTCTGAGTTGACCCCAGGAAACCCAGGTGATTAACAACTACATTTCGATTTATCGACGGCAGGTGAAGAACAGTGTAGACATGCCTAGGTATACGCCTATGAAGCAACTCAAGCTTATTGCGAAGAAACTGGCGTTCAACCCACCATCAGATCACAAAGACACTCGCAGCAAAAGCCAAATTATCTAGGAACCGGAATGTTTCCAACCCACAAGCTCTCCCAGTGTTATGGTGTCTCGCCGCTACGTTCGTACCAGTGTTATGGTGTCTCGCCGCTACGTTCGTACCAGTGTTATGGTGTCTCGCCGCTACGTTCGTACCGATACCGCGGCCTCCAAATTGGTTGGTTTACAATTGGGGGATGCCAGGTTAGGCGTTTCGTGGCAGTGCCCTTTCGGTCCATTCTGTCTTTCTGCGTGCAGTGTCCATGCTTTTCGCGTCTTTCTGGTTTCGCGGCTGTTGCCTTCTTGAGATTCATTCGAATGTAAAACGAATTCATTCGAGGGTGAAACTAAATAATCCTATCCTGCAAAAGGCAAACGATTTTACTCAGACATGTGAATCTTGGCAAAAATGCTGACATGTTTGAGATCCATGCACAGGAATATAAGTATGATAATAAGTACAGGAATGATTATCCTCCACCAGCTGTTCAAATTCAACGGAGCGCAAGATAACGATAATCGTTCCAAAATTTTATGAACAATTTGTCCACTTCATTGTCTCAGACAAGCGATGTTATGGGAAATCGATCTAAACAATTTTTAACTGATTTGCAAAAACGAGACACTTTTTGAAGTTCAGGTAAAGATTCTCCAAAGACACTAGTCTGCGCGGACGATTTTCAATGCATAATCCGCTCAGTTATCTCAGTTATACGCATGAGGGTGGGGACTGCCCCAAACAGAATTTGTTTCAGAGGCAAAATTCTGAGTAAATACGGTACTGTGATAAATGGCTTAGGAAATTGTTGTGAATTTTTTATGCTTAAACAATATTTGCGACGTTAACCAATTTTTCTACTTATGTTTCGAAAAAATACATTTTTTTACAGGTATAGCATTCGCTCAATGCGTCATCATCCTGCACTCAAGTATTTCTTACCCGATATTACTGATGTGGGCTCTCAAGTATTTGGTGCATTCATTTTCATGGCCTCTTCCATGGTCTCACTGCAACAATGCCTGGAATACTATTCAGTGTGTTTCTCCAAATGTAACAATACACGTGGAAAGAACGAATGCATCCTACGAAAATGAGACTTCTGTAGTCCGAACAAAGAACGGGAGTGTTTCAGCCGGACGAGAATATTGGAAGTAAGAGGCAAGCCCAAGACGATATAGTTGCCCTTTGACTAAAACCATTTTGAGTGTGTGAGCTTTGGGAACGTGACAATACAATGACATGACTTCTCATCGACAAAACGAATAGGAAATGAACAGTAACAATGTGACATGGCTATTGGTAGACATCAATTCTACAACAATACGAACTTTACGAGAATTCAGTGAAACATGGTAGCTGGTTCGATAAGACCTGTGCAAATGATTATATCATGAGCCCAAAATGCTACACCAACCAATATATCATGTTGTGGAATTATCATGTAGCCAATTCTTAATACTGCTGAATTGTCACGTCGCGTAATGTCACATCACCAGTTGCCACTCAAATATGGTATGGGTGTTTCCAAACGTAATGTGTTTGTTGTGGTGGTTGATGGATTGCAGCAGTTGTCTTAGTGAGAGCGCAAAATGGGGATCTCCATTTTTAATTTACGCTCTTTCAGGGTGTCCCATTTTTAGTTTACACGCTTTCAAAATTATGTGCGGTGTTGTTTGTGATAGTTTTTTTGTTATAATTGACTCCATTTCATCGATTTGAAAAATTAGTTTGGTTTACCATGTGACTGTGTTTATTGTTATATTTGAACGCTTAGGCTAATGGAAATCTTTCAATCAGAAGATAAGAAACCACACCAAAAGGATAAAGCATAAATTACGTACAATTAAAGGAGAAGGCACACCACCCAAAACAGCGCCGAATTTAGATGGTAGGTGGCCTGGCGACCCGGTGTGGTGGGAGGCCCCATGTGCGGGTAGAGAATCTTTAGGTAGGTGATGATCGATGAAGTCACTCGTATTTCCACGAGTCATTAATATTTATGACGCAATCTTGTGACATCACATTTGTTAACTCAAGTGTAACAAAACCTTATGATGCAACCAGGGGCGTAACGAGGTTAGATTGCGTCCGGGGCCAGAAGCAAGTTTGGCGCCCCCATGTTCGAACTTGAGGTCTTTCGGAAGCAAACAATCTGTATTGCAGAAAGTATTTGTGACATTGCTTGGACTTTTCGGTGCCTCCCCGCAGTGATTTGGCGTCCCCATAGTAATTTGTCGCCCTGGGAATTGTGCCCCCTTCCCCCTCGTTACGCCTTTGGATGCAACATGATATTTGACAATGGTTAACGATTTGTGAAACTGTTGCAAAACCGGTCACCAGAAGCATCGCATCTTCTTTTTATTTGCTTGGAAAAAGTTTTGAAAATATTTATGGAAAACGTTTCTGGGCGATCCGGCGTTTTCATCATCTTTAAACCTCAGTCCACGCTCAGCAATGAATTTTACGACAGAAACCAAACGTTGCAGGCAGAAGCGATTTCCAAGTAGCGTTCGCATTGATTGACCTGACTGGCTAGCTCTGTATCAATTCTTCATAACGATTTACATCTGCGACTAAAAGTAATCGTGCCATTTATATGTTCCATTGATTGCTCGTGGCTCCCCAGGCGCTCAAGAGCGTGCTTCCAGTCGAAGATTCCTTTTCTGATAAGGAAATGCGCACATTNAGTCGTATCCGCGCACATCAGTCTACAAGTGAAACAATAAACACAAGTTTGTGAAGAAGAAAAACAAAGCCAGCTCTATCACCTACTTCGCCGTTGTGGTTGTGGCGACGAAGAAGACTTGTGCATTTCCGTTCTTTCTGTCTTGTCTGTGTTGTGGAACATCATGGTTAAAAAATAACTTCTCACCACAATGTTAAGAGAACCTGTTTTATTTTTCAACCTACATTCCCGCATTTTTTCCGCTGCATTGGCTGACCAAAACCCGATATCGTTGCCTCCAGTGATAGCGTCAGCCATCTCATCTATCGTGTTTTTCGATGATACTTCTTGACGTTCTTCTGCTACTGAACCACTAGTTAAACCAGGTCTATTCTCATCGTTACGTGGATCTAAGTCTGTAACAAAATAATCTTCGATTTTGTGTCCTCTTACAGGTTCCACAGAAATGTCTCCGCTGGACATCACTGTCACTGGAAAATATAGTAACTTGAATGTCTCTTAACTCAGCTCCAACTCCTTCCTCTCTCATTTTTTCCTCCTTTCCTTTTTATAGTATTTAGAACCACTTGGATAAGCTCTACACTTATAAAGGCGACGATCTCCCTTTCTTCTGTCCATGTTTATTTATTATAAGCTCAATAGGGCTGCCATGTTTTCATTGCAAAAAAGGACAATTTACGACTGTCACGTGCTTGACTGTATTATCTACACTTAACAAGTCAAATAACAAATTAGGCCTATTTATGATAAGTTTTAAGCTTTGAAGTAAGACGTCCGATGTAGACGATGTTTCTGTAAAAACATGCAAAACAAAATCCGTATTTACTCGTCCTATTTAGCCCACGAACATTTTGCAGTTTCTTTAAATTTCTTTAAAAAGTAGAATCGCCATTAGCAATATTAGTAAACTGCTTGCATGAAAGATGTTTTAAATTCCACACCAACGTCACTAGAAATTGGTTCAGCAAGAAGGATTTCTCTTTCTTTTTGGTTTTGTCGCTGCATCAAGGAAAAAAATTTATCCACATTAGCGTAAAGAGCCATAACGCTGAAGTAAAATTGTGCAATCTTTATCAGTTCGCTGAAGCATTCAATGATCTTGGAAGTTGCAAAATATTTTCCCCATCTTTCATGTTCCATCATTTTACAATACACTGCATTTGGTTGATGCTCTTTTTGCACGAACGCAAACAAGTTTTGGTATTGGTCAAACAGTTTACTTCAGCTTCATCAATAGAAACGTTTCTATCATGCAGATGCTGTTCACATGGTTCATCACTTTCTCATTCAGTTTGCAAAAGGAGGAATCTAGTCAAAGCATTAAATTCAGAAAATAAAATGGTCCATTTGGCCGGATGTGCAACACAAGACTTGTACAATACAGATACATCTGACATGAATAAATCACAGTCATGATCCTTGCCTTATTCTCTAAGCTTTCTTAGTGCTGATATACTTGGTTTGTTAAATGCATCTGATTGTCTCTCTTGAATCCTTGCCTTCACAGTGGTGGAACACGATACAACCTCAACAATTGATTATTTTGACTTATCAATATTCTGAACTTGCTCATTAAAAGCAGCCAGAAATGATTGCAAATGTCTTAAATGTATTGAACAGAGTTTCCTCACAGGATTTCCAAAAAAATGTTTCAGAACAATAGTTGGCTTGTCGATGGATATGTAATATGAATGTGAAGCTGGATAGCCTATATTTGAAACATCCTTGGCAAGATGGAATAAAGTGATAGCCATCTGGTTGCGCTGTGAGAAATAAAATTTTGGTACTCAATATCCACAACGTCACAATAGCCTTTTCACTCTTCTGCGCGAACTGTGTAAATGTAACCTCACGTAATGACTCAGCTTCAAAATCATTTAGCCCTTTTCTGAAAAGGGGTAGTTCTGACGTATTCATTTTTAGCATTACTGATAGTGATTAGCTATAATTACTAGCCCTCGATTGATTTGGTGGGTTCGTCAAACCCTAGTCAAATACAGTGACCACGTGATACCTACGTAAACACGCTTCAGTAGCTTCATTGTTTTGTGTGACTTGCAAATAATAGGTACGCGTGCGGTCGTCCTCGCTCTTTTAGCTTTTGCAGTGTTGGGGAAAGGTTGCGATTTCCGGTCCCGCTGGCGCTGACCCGACGTTATGGTTGGTGTGAGGGTGGCTTACGCTGTGGTGACCGTTTTACGGTATGAGGTGTAGCGGCCGCTGCAACTCACTCAGCGCATGCTTCTACGGTCGTGTTAGCAGTAAAGAACGTAAGACGTTCTTCAGGCCCAAAATTATTTTGTTGTGAGTAATTCAGTTCAGGCATATATGAAACCTACACTACCACCCTTTTCATCAAAAATCGTATGATATTAGAGTACAAAGTAACTTAATGCTCAAACTGCTCAATGATAGTTATATTTTCAGTGTAGTTTGTGTGATAAACTTTAGTTGATGGAAAGTATTTTTTTATTTTTGAAAACCGGGTCCGTCACACCCGACGTTTTGGTTAGTGTGACAAAAAGTTGAACGGGAGTATTCCAGGGCTAGAAACTACTACAATAAGCTACTCACAACACACTGATCACCGTATTACGGTTCATCAGCAAAGCTAGTACAGTATAATGGAGTCAGCAGTCCACACTCTATAATGCCAAAGTCAAAGATCTGCCACTGTTATGTAACGTGAAACCATTCCCACCTCTCCAGCCGATAATTAACTCAACCAAAACATATATTATAGGCTAATTAGACAACTTGCAGCACTCCCATAAACTAGGCTACGCCACCAGCTCGTATCTTGTTGCAGTTGTGTAGGGACAGCTTACTGTACATACAAATGTAAGTGCATCATAGTCAGTGACGTAACTGCCGGGGGGCAGAGGGGGCGAATTTCTCCCCTCCCAGCAAGTTATATGTGAAAACTGGTCTCCCACTTTACTTATATTTCTGTTTTAGTATTCTTTTGGTTTTCAGTAGTTTGTTTTTGTGCGTTTTTCGGAGTATTTTCCGATGATTTTGTGTTTTAGTATAGCCATCCACCTCCACATTCACCATCAGTTCTCAAGCTTTTTTTCTGAGTGTTGGCTAGTGGGTCCCGGACAGCCAGTGGCCCTTACCTTACGTTGTCCACCTAGCTCAAACGTCTAATTTGTACGCCACTTATTATAGCTGTGTAAAATAAGAAATGCAAAAAGGACATTTTGGTATTTTCGATTGTCCTCGAAGAATATTTCACTTCTCATGAAAAAAGTGGACATGTACTTCAAAAATAGGACATATACGTAGCCCTACTTAACAGCGCTACTCATATGCGACCTTTGCAAATCTGAGTAAGGCAGGCGCAAAATCTACCAGAAACGAGTGAAGACGTAAGCTAGTGCGTTCTACAGTACGTGACTTGGCCTTGCATTCACTAGATTCAGATGCCTGACCGACTTTAAGGAAAGCAATAAGTGTAACAGTGTTTCGTCACAATATCAAATAATATTCAAATGAAATACTTCCGTCTGGCCGACCGATAACTAATAGCGACTACAAAAAACTTTCCTCGCCAAAAATGGCTGAGTGGCACGCACATGTCGCACATATGGCTCAACATATGAACATGGCGGGGGGATTGAGCCCGTTGCTCCCACTAAATTCAACGCTGGGCCAAAATATAAAGACTCCAAACCAAGATGCGAAGGGCCCCCATTCAAACGAAAAGGATACCTTGATTTTCGTCAAGGATAAGATCTGCCAAAATTGCTCAATGCAAATATATGGGACCCCTAATCAAAATGTAAGAGTTTGAAATTTAAGAATGTTGAGACCGTACAAATTACTATAGTATTGTTTTGCTCATAGTTTGCAAGACTTAGCTGCTAGCCAGTCATTCTTGCTTGGAAGTCTGTCAGTACTAGCTGCGCAGTTTACATAAACAGAATGCCTTGATGAAACCCCGCAACTTACAGTTGCAATCGGACTACGTGGCCAAGAGTTTGAGGTGGTTGAAGTAAAATCTAATACGTTCAGCCTGGCAAGGCTTCAGGCAGTAACAAAGTTTAATCAATATATCAATGCGTGGTCATCTTACTTTCTATCGGCAAGGTCTTGAACGTGTTTGTAGTGCCCTTCTAATGCACACTGCGCCTTGGTGGTAACGTTCACACTAGCATAAGCCTGTTCATTCAGCACGTTTAATAAATTTGCAGTTTTGTGAGGTTAACTATTTATGTTGAATTGCCATAAGTGAAACCAATTACGGCCATGCCAACATTAAAATCTGATTAAAATTTGTGAGTTATATCTGCATGTTCGATTGATTGCAATTTCATAAAACAAACTATGCTTGGTTAGTTCTTCCTGAGATGATTTAGAATAGAGGAAATGCATGTTTATCTGTATTTGAGGACAGTGAAAGGCCAACATCAAGTACGTTTTTACAGAATTTACCTCAGATTTAGGTCAATTCCGTCATCCAAACAGTCAAATAAAGGAATGTCAGATACGGGTTGTGTTGAACAGAATGAAAAAGCATTAACGTGTATGCACGTTCTCGCGTGGTCTGCTATACAAAAATTGAATAACTGCTGATGCAATATTACATTAATTGCTCTCACTTTCTATTCGTGTCAAAACTGAATTTTTGAATTCGTTAAGTTTTACTGTAAAATGTGTTCCATTGTATTATTTGCGCAGTGGATTATGGTACATGCACAGGAAGCATAAGGTATTATATAAGAAGGTGAGTAAGTTGATGTAAAATTGAGCATCAGATATCGCTGTACACAAGTTCCGAAAAGCATGAGCAGTTAAGACTGCGTTTCCTAAAGGTGATGACATTTTTTGGTCTTTCACACAAGAACACAGGGGTCTTCAAAACATTTTGCATATGGCCCCTTAACTGCTAAGACCACTACTGATAAATTGCATTTTGGTTTGCTTTACAATACAATCGGTTTCTTAAACCTTAGAGCGACCGATTTTTTGTGAGAAGCATTACAGAAGCTAAGAAATTTGTCTGGATTCACTTGTTATTGCCTTTGATACTCTGGTTAGCATTTTATTCAACAGAAAAGGAGTTTGATTATATAATCAAAAGGCACAATAATCACTGTACCAGTAATGGAGTCTTTGCTTTTTGGTAATCCACGACAAAACAATGTAACATGCTGTAGTCTTCCTAATACATACTGTAGAATTAATTGTTACTTTGCATTTTGTGTGACATACACATTGCTTTTAATGTCGATAGGATGCTTTTTTGTCCTTTGGTTGTTTGGTTACCGTGACAATAGACAATTTAAATTTGAATGAATCGTTGATATAGGTGTTGTTCCCGTTCGTTGCGTTAAACGTATTCCCCATCTGTTCGTTGCTTTGGCGGTACTTCCTCAAATGAGTTCTTTCAAACGTGTTTTCTGTCCTTCGTTTTCCGCAAAAAATATTTACATACGTATTATTTGCGCAGTTACGAAGTCCTCAGAATTTCATCGGGAATTGAAGAAATCGGCAACATAAAAGGAGATTTAGTGCTTTACTTGTTTATTATTTGGATCGGTACATACCTCTGTACTTTCAAAGGAATAAAGTGGACAGCGAAAGTAATTTTAATATGCTTATGTGTTTAACTAAGTTCATTTCAACAGTTGAAATGAAGTCTTTGAAATGAAGTTGGTGGTGCTCAATAAATAAATCAGAAGCCTTCAGCAATTTGTGTAATAAACAAATATTTCTTAAATACAACTTCATCTTGAAACAAAACACTTTTTCACTGAAATTGAGAACTTGATAAATAAAGTATAGTGTTTGATAGACAATTTTGTGTCTAGATTGTTTACTTCACCGCTACAATTCCCTTCGTGCTGATCACGATCATTTTGGTGCGAGGCGTTTCTCTAGAAGGAGCAGGAAATGGATTGAAGTATTATTTGGTACCAAATATGACAAAACTTAAAGAACCAGAGGTAGGTTGTAAACAAGTTAAGAGCTTAAAATAAGTTTCCATGCTAAATATCTGTATCTTCGCTGAAAACGCTAACCATGGGGCTTGTATAAAACCATTTGGTCCTGTTTCAAAACTTTAGCCGTGTACATGGCTGCTTCCGTTTTTTAAAATATAATTTGAAGTTGTGCATGTATCACATGGGCGGTTCTGGAGCTGATTTTATGACATTATTAACCTTATTAACCAACAATCACCAGGGAAAGGTTACATTTGATTCATCCAATGGTACACGTTAATACAACCCCAACAAGTGTTCTAGCTTATTTTTTGGAGTATTTAACAACACCGGCCTAGAGGTCAGTGAAGGTCAGTCCTTGCAACATAACCTCAATCTACCCTTCTCAATTTTAGACAGTTTTGTTCAGCTTAAACGTGTCTAGTAAAACTGTATTTTATTTTTGAAAGCAAGCTACTTGATATCACCACGTCAAACGTTTGTGAAATATTTTAAATTTTTTCACGTTTAGCAAAGTAGGTTGTGACAGACAAATAAAGTAGTTTGCAGTTACGATCGAGCCTATTTTTTCAATGAATTTCTCATTCTTTGAGTGAAGAGGTAGCATGATCCTAGCGTCAAGCACGAAAAGGTTAGTTCTGGTCTGCAATACAGTATTGCTGCAATCACTCGGTCGGCGTGAAGTTGAAAGCGCCATTCACCAAGAACGGGATGTGCGCGAAGAACACTCACATGTATGTGGCGCGAACAGGCAATATAATAGAATGAACGCGGCGTGTGATCTCTATTGTTGCTTGCAACCACAGCGTGAAGCTTTGCATTCACGCCAGTCGGCCTCCCCGATCGCCACAGGCAGACATTTTAATTTAATATCTGAAAAAATCAGATATCAAGGGTAGGAGATTGACCGCAAGGTTTTCGAGACATCCTCCCCCGCGAAATACAAAGTCGAACGGCACATAGAAAACAAGTCATATTTCACAGAAATACGTTAACATGGACATGTATCTGCAGAGACGGTAACATAGACACAAACAAGCCGCCCTGCAACAAAATTGCAGGCAAGCGGAAAAAAAATTTTTAGAATACGTGAGGATGTTAAATTAAGTAGTTTTTGAATAACCGACTAAATCGAAAATAACTGACTACTTTAAAATCGTTTGGAATATCATTCCATATTGTGGGTCCTCGAAAAGATGTGTGACGTTGTTCATTAAGTGTCTTAGCTACAGGAATTTTACAAGGTAATTTGGAAGTTTGTCTAGTTTCTCTGATTTTAATAGTAGCAGAAATGTTGAAACCGTTTATTACATTGGTTCCCAACCTTTTTTAATCCATTCCTCCCTTTGCCCATTTTGGAATTTTTCATTCCTCCCTACGGAACGTTCATTCCTCCTCTGTTGGGGTAGGTTAGTATTAACTACAATTGGAACAATGGTCTTTACTGACAAGAATAAAAAGTGGGACAAAAACTACTTGTCAAATAATGGCACTAAAGTTTGTCAACAAAACATGTGTAATCCACTAAATAACTTACAAATATAAAGTGATATAACTAATTGAAAGAGCCAATGTTAACTTTAAAACGTACAACGCATACAATGAATAGGTAACTTGGTTATGAAGTGGAAATTCCTTCCCTGACCTCATGAAATTCCTCCCTAAGGAGGAAATTCTTCCCGGTTGGGAACCACTGGTTTATTATATAATCAGGAAAAATATTGCTGAATAAAGTAGATCTCTGAGCGGAATACGCTCTCTACGATCAAATTTGAGTAGACTACGGATAGCTCTATTAATTAACTTTACTAGATGAGCAATACTTGACTAACTTGCTGTAGCCCAATTCAAAATACTGTAATTTAGATGGGAGTATACCAGAGAAAAATAAACCATTCTTAACAAACGCACATCGGCGAAAGGTTGGAGTTTAAATAAAACGCTGGTTCTATTAGTGATTTTTTCTCTGAGTTTTCTAAGTGAGAGGTCCACGTAAGTTCAAAGTCAGTAAGGATCCCCAAGTACCAAACATAATCTACTTGGGAGACAGTTTGCTGAGAACACGATATATTTATACTGTAGCTTTGGCATTTATTACCGAAGAGAATAAATTTAGTCTTTTTAAAATTGACCATTAGTGTGTTTGCTTGCATCCAGGCTACACTCTTAGTTCACCCACTGTTGACAGATTACTCAAGTTCGTGTGCATTCCCACTTGATAAAGTTAAGGCAGTGTAACATATTCAATTTAGTTAAGTAGGGTAGGTCGTTTATGTAAATGATAGGGCCCAGCGTAGAACCTTGAGGACCTCCGCAGGTGACGTATCTTTGATTTTCTATCTTTAGCATGCACACATTGTTGTCTTTTGGAAAGGCAACTTTCAAAGAATTTGTTGGTAGTTCCTTCCAAGCCACATTGACTTAGCTTTCTAAGTAAAATTTGGTGGCCAACGATATTAAAGGCTTTCTTCATATCTAGAAACAAACTACAGTAGCACGTGTAAGTAGTTTTTTAGAATTTTGCTCATAGATATGATCTTGGAGATTCAGTAGTGCTAGAGACGTTGAAAGTCTTTGACAAAAACCAAACTGTTGTGGACAGAGAATGTTGTGTTGCATTAAAGAACGATAGTAAAATAGTGGAGACAAGGTTCTCAAATATCTTTGCAAAGTGAGACACCAAGAATATAGGTCTATAATTGCTTGGTTGCGTTTTGTCTCCGGATTTATAGACGGGTATGACCTTTGCGAGCTTTTATTTTGTTGGAAAAACGCTATCGGCAATGCAGAGGTTGTGCAGGTCAGCTAAGTAGGGTGCAGTTACATGTTTACTAATTTTTAAGGACGAAAGGGGAAGATCGTAAATATCATTAGATTTTGAAGGATGGAGTGAATTAATTTGCAAGACAACGTCTTCTGGTAAAACTGGACTAAGAAAGAAGGTATGTCAGAAGAGCCTGAGGAGTGGGGCAGTTGGGCTCTCCGTGGAATGGAAGAAGCTAGAGCAGGTCCAACTTCAACAAAATAATCTTTAGGAATATTAGAATTATTTGCAATATCTAGTGGATTTGAGGCATTTGTTGATGTTTCTTATGGTGGAATGGTAGTTTTAACTTTTGTCTTATTAATAATCTCATTAAAAATTTTCCAAGTCCTCGAAAGATTCCATTTATTTTCTGTGAGATTTTCCTTATAGTACAAGATTTTGCTCTTCTTTTTGATGAGCGTTAAGATGTTATGATGTTTGCAGACTTTCTAGATATTAGATATGGTGTTTAATTTTCCTTTTGAATAAAGTAAAGAGGTATGTGTTTGATTACACCAATAAAAGTGTCCAAGAATAATGTAAAGACCACCGATTTTGTTAAGTAAGCATTGCTGCGGGGTTAAATTGTACATTTTACAAGGCGCCTCTAGGCAATAGCGTATTTGAAAGATCTAATACATCTTCGGTAGGCATAGCAATACAAAATAATTCGTAGGCATTTCCAGACTGTGACATTTAACTATTTTTTAGATGGTAAAGTAGACAAATCTACATAGCTCAGAAACAGAAAAGTTAGCATTGTGTAGAATTCGAGAAAGTTGAAAAGAAACGATGTGATTTTAAACTACTCATTAGTCAGTGAATATTAAAAAATGGAAGCTATATTACCATCATTTACTAAAGTTCTAAACTTGTCACATCTACAATGTGGATTGGTAGCATATAACAGATATTAACGAAAAAAATTAGGATCGAATTTTCAAGAAACAAGTATCATAAGAAAGCAATTGTGTGTAGCACACGACGCAGTTATTCATAATAAATAAAAGACGAGACACCCAGGTTATGATAAACCAGATGGAAGCACTACTTTTTCAACCAAAAAACGTATTAATAGCAAGATATTCACAAAACGTTTCGTTCATTTGGGTCAGAATCTTGATATGTAACTTCAAATATGAACTAAACTGCAACTTACTGAATGGGCAACGAAACTGAGTACTTCGTTGAATCGATATGATTACATCAAGGAACTACCCGTTCATTGTCGGCGTAAAGGCAATATTCACTGCCAACCAGTTTCCACTGAATTTTATTTACTTGTTTGTATAGCCTTGAAGCTGTCTTTACAAGTGCTTTCCTTTGAACCTGCATTGCCATCGGTAAGTGCCTTGTCTTACCGAAACGTGAGGTATCGGTACTGGCAGATAATCAATGGAAGGTGGAGTGGTTGGATTAGCTCAAGAGACTCCGTATTTTCATCCCCGACACAGGCACCCACCCCCCGGAATGATCCTCCCAACAACAGTGTCGGTCCGGCTTAACCACATCTGCACCGGTATCAGACGTTTTCGCTCCACTGGTATAGGATGTGTCGACCATGTTGTCCTCCAATATCCAACCCACCGACCTCCTCGTGGACTGCACGGCCTGACGGTTCTGGATGATGAAACAATCGAATGGCTGCTCAACACCTGCCCCAAGATTTAGTGCGTCCAAACAGTGGATTGGAGAACTGTCTCAAACGACGAAGTGCCTTGTGATGTCAACTTTCATTTTCTTGGCATCCGGTGCTAGTTTTAGTAAAGATTGTTTATCTCTCATGCCTGCGAGTTTAAGTACAATACAGGCGCGTAGCCAGAAATTTTGATGGGGGGGGCAAACAACAACCAAGTCTCAGCATGTGAATATTTAGTGCCCCTTGTTTTTAAAGCATCATCAATAAAAGATGCATTTTTCTCGTGCTTTTTTCTGAATAGTTATATTCAGATTTAAGATGGCAAATAGAAGTCTGCCTTCATTGAATTGACAAGTTTTGAAAGTTTGTTTTTAGTAAAGTTCCAAGCTTCTGCTCTGGATCAAAGTCACCATTTGCTCGTAAAATTTTCTTGCAAAAGCGCTTGTGAAAATCTTGGTGCTATAAAGAGCAAGATCTGATGTATGCCTTTTGCAGCCAATATTGCAGTTGAGAAAGAAGTCATCGTTGCCGCCATTATGATTGCGTTTTTTTACATTTACACACCTGCTGATGTATGCCAACACACGTTTAATCGAAGCCGAGTATCGACTTTGCTTTAAGACAGCTCCCAAAGTTGGTCTACAAAACTTGCGCGCAAATGTGACGTGGATCTTATCCAGCTCTTGAGCGACTGGTTGATTGTTGACGAATATGCAGCTGATAACGTAGGCCAGAGGCCCTCAACGCGTTTGAAAAATGTTTGGATTTTATGTCATAACGTTATGAAATGCAAAAGTTACACATGTCCTTTAAACAAACTTGCATATGTTTTACTTTGACCCACTCAGTCTACACAAAGTGTGCAAATGGTTGTGGTTTTGTGAAAACGAAGCCACAATCAATTACCACCACGACTCTGCAGCGAAGTTGAGAAATACTTGTCGCCGCAGCTTAACACAGCGGTTGGTAAGTTGATCTCGCCCAGTGGCTTCCAAAGTATTTGTCGATACCCGAACAAGGGTCGCGAAGGGTCACAAAATGGGTCTCGCCGAGGTGATCCAAACAGGGGCTGCGTGTTTTCAACGTTACCACTGCTTGTCTGTGTGTAGCTTAGGTACTTGAGAAAAGAGTAGATTGCTGACATTAACGACGAACCTAGCAACTTACTGCCAAACTCACTCATACAATAACTATTTTTTCATATATTGTTTGAGGCGTGTTCACCAAACGCAGATTTGGATCGTTCTCAAAAATGTTTGGGAACCGCTGATCTAGCCATTCTAACGTGACTGGTTGAAGCCTCTTTTTAAATCCATGAGTGTTTAAATAACAAAATCCAATCGACTGGTAAAAGATTAAATTTTTTTTTCATTTTAGTCACATGCACTTGTTGATAAAACAGATTGCAAGCTATCTGTAATTAATGGCAGTGTCAATTCCCTCAATACTTACAAAATGAAAAGCATCGTTCTACGTTAGATTTTGCTGCTGAATTTTCCCGTTGCAGTTGAATGATTTCAAATTCACTTAGGATAGGGTGACAATCAAAATCAGATGACAAGTTGTAACACTTTAAGACTATGTACAGGTTGGACTCTGATTACTTGACAAGAATGATTTTTTACTCGCCGGCAAGATAATGGTAAATCATTGATGAAAATGTTAAGGCTCCACAACGGCGGGATTTAACTGATGCGAGGCCCTAGGCTAATCTACTTGTGAGGCCCCCTCTCCCATTTTTGCGAGGAAAAATGGAAGGCGTTAATCAACTTGCGAAAATCCGAAATGACGCTCTGAAAGTACGATCAGTAAAAAGTTCCGAATCATTACTGGAGTGGCCACGATCACTGTGTTTGTTGCTGCCTTCGACGCAAAAGTGTTGAATTGCACGGAATTTTTTAAATCCTACGTGGCTGGCGGGAACAGGATTATTAACTGACACAGGCAAACCAACCGAAATCGCCACAATTGAAATATTTGACAAAACACTTTGGCCTACGTTTTTTATGAGTTACATCTGTTTTTCTTATCTGTATTAAAAAAAATAACGAACACACTGCACCTATATACTGTTGTATGTGTGGCGGCATAAAGACTCTAAAGCACAACATGAGAACCACGTTGCAAGTCGCTTACCACGGCTGTAAAAATCTCACACACACGAGCAAAACACGTCACGTAAAACGCACCCAAATAATGGTTGTGACGGTTAGGTTCACGATTCACGTGTTTCTTACTTTTTTAGGCTGGTAAGAATNGAACGCAACTATACTTTCGANTGAAAAGATGAGATTTAAAAACCAGAACCGTCGCCGGAAAGTCTTGAATAGGGGATTTAAATTTGCGCAAGGGTACTTGACATTCTGAAAATTTGATAAAATCTTTACTGATTTATACTGTTTCATATTTAAATTTGAAAGGGCTGGTCTCACCAATACCCACCGTGGCGACTGAACTGGTTTAAATTTCGCTGATGCTGTCATTATTGAAATACATAAAAAGAAATGAAAAGCTACAATCATCGAATCAAGTAGGGCTAAACATAACATAGTAAACAGTTAAAATGGTTTGTCCTGCCTTCTTCATAACAAAATTATCTAACAATTCATTACAACTTGTTTGCCTAAGTTTGTCACTTTTAATGTACCGGAATGCTTAATACGGACAACCTCACCTGGAACATTGCAACCTTTTATTCATTTTTAATTATTTTGAATCGTGAAAAGGATCTTTCGCCTAAGCAGTTTGTGACCATCAAGCTAAGAATAAGGCTTCGTGTGGTTGCATAAACCAAAAACCACTAATCTAAGGCATCAGACCCAAACGCGCTTTTGTCATATTTTTGCTATTTCCCTGTCTCCTTGGGCGAGTTCTGCCGCTGCCAGTTGGCAAAGCGGCTTTGCTTGCTATTCAAGCTCATCAAGATCCTCTCTGATTGGCTTAGCATGGGAGCAGTACAAACTTGCGCAAGTATTCAATAGCAATCTGATTTCTGAATGACTCTTCAGAAGAAAATTCAAATGGAAAGAAATCACATCTAAAAATACCAATCGAGCTTAACGCGATACAAACGCTGACAAAACTACTCTATTGCTCAGTCACCTAAGAAACAACTATGCTTTTATTGTAGGATACTACTGCTAGCCCTACACATAGCTCTTATCTGCAGTACAACCTTGCTCTGATCAAGTGCGGTGATGTAACTAGAGTTTTGAGCCAGGAGGAAACTTAGCTGAAGGAAACCCACTGGCTAACACTCAGAAAATAGTTGAGAAGCGATAGCAAATCCGGTATTGAACGGCTATACAAAAACCCGAAATCACCGGAAAACATTCCGAAAAACGCAAAAAAACAACAATATGCTGAAACCAAAAGAATAGTAAATAATACCAAAGTACAAGCTATGTAGCGGCCCGGTTTTCACATTTAGGTTGGCGGGGGGACGGGGCGGTTCGCACCCCTGCCACCCGTCAGTTGGGCCACTGATCAAGTGCATTTCAAACATGAACAGCCACAAGTTCTTTTGATAGAGTCAGACGTAACAGTGGGTACGATTCAGCAAAAGCAGGACGCAGCCAGCGTGCTTTGAGTATATCGACACAATAGTTGACATGCGGCTTGACCAACCGTCATATTGAGATTCATGGAATCTCGATGGAAGATTCTGGCGTTATCACCACGAAAGTTGAATAAAACTAAATTTCGTGAATAATAGACATAAATTTTTGACGAAGTTTAATCTAAATCATGTAGATTAAATGATCACATACCGGCCATTTTCTTTATGCGTACCACAGTTTGTCGGAGTTCCCCTTGGATCTTGAGGCCCTAGCGTTAAGCCTATACAGCCTATTGGTTAAATCCGGCCCTTCTCCACCACGTGACTGTGATTGAACCGTCACAGTATATGGTTAATAAACGCCTATAATGAATGCTATTGCTACTAAGCAGTGTCTGTTGCCTCATTGCATTACAAAAAAAACTTTACAGGATTGCTTCTTAGCCAAAGTTTGAGTTTCAAGGCACATAAAACATGTATCACCGCTATATTCACGCATTTAGTTTTAAAACTGTGCAAAAATAAAAATATACGATGATCATTCAAGGCTGCAGCTGATGCTGCAGACGAAGGGTACGTTATACAGTATTTGTAGCACACGTAGGCGCAGGGCCGGCCCTGGCAGATGTGGGGCCCAATGCAAGACCTGGGCGTGGGGCCCAATGCAAGACCTAGGCGCGGGACCCATCTGAGCAGTGATTTTATGACGTCATCGTGTTCAGTCAACCGTGCTACGATTGTGGTAGAGCGCAGATATACATTACAGCACTAACACGACAACTGAGCACGTTTGCTAACGTTCGAGAGGAAATTTGCTAGTTCTGGCGAGAACGTTCTTTGTTAACAATGAAATTTATATGTCGTTTCTACTGAATTCTCAAGCGCAAGGTGTATCTGGCAAAAATGAATAATCTACCCAAGCACCAAGGTGCGGGGCCCAATGCAGCTGCATCGGCTTAAGGCCGGCCCTGCATAGGCGTATGGAAAGGCATTGTACTTGGGGAGCGGAAAAAATTTGCCCTGAAAATAACAATTTGACCTAAAAATAAATAATTTGCACAAATTACACGGATCAGCCCCAAGTGAATATAAATTGAATACAATGTATTGAAAATGTTTTCACCGTTCAGGATTTTTGAGCAGCTTGCGCTTGCCTTGGAAAACAGAGTTTTCCCTGAAAATTTTCACTGTATTGAATATACTTTCACATTCAGGATTTTTGAGCAACTTGCGCTGCCCTGCAAAACAGAGTGTGCCCTGAATTCGCTGTATGGAATATGTATTTTTTATCATTCAGAAAATTTGAGCAGCTTGCTCTTGTCCTGAAAACAGAGTTTGAAATTTTTCAAGCCGGGGGCGGATGTCCACCTCCTCGTACGCCTATGGTATCACGCCAGAGTTATCAGAGAGGATTTTTGCGATGGTCTTGAAATTAAGTTTATATCACCATTAGGTTGGATTCAACAAGCTGGTGCGTCAGAAACAGCAGCGAAAAGCGCGACTCCTTGTTTTACAGTACTTTCGGTTAGTGATTCCAAGAGCTTAGGTACAAGCTTGTATTTCATCAGTACCAACTTCCACACGGAGCTTTAAACCTCAGGCAAATGTCAGCCATGATATGAATTCTCCAGTATTTACACTATACACAACCATGGGCATCGAAAGGGGGGCAGAAAAAGTCCTTGGCTCTTCTCTAGATTTTGAAATTTGACATTTTCCTATTAAATTTTTGGCAAATAAATGTTGTTTTCTTAGTTTTGAGTGGGAAAAACGAAATTTCACCATTTTGGCCTCCCCAAGAAAAATCCTTTACCCTGGAAAAATCTACTAATGCCTCCCCTGCAAAAAAATCCTTCCGACAATCATGTACACAACGGTTGATTAACCACGGGCAATGGGTAAACCACAATGCTTTGATCAAGTTCGACTAAAGCAGGGGTCTCAAACTCAAATTGCTCCAAACGAGGGCTCATAAAGTAACCCCAGGGCCGCATTATGACAATGACGAAACAATGGAGGTATCTGAAGATCCTTACATACTAGAAACAGCTTTCACATCTTATTTTCGGCGAAAGGTTTCGGGGGTTATAGGCAAATAATTTCTAGCCGTGTGTAAGTTCAAGAAACTGTTCACACTATGGCCGAACACTTTCAAACACCGGTGAATAAACTAAACAACTAAAAATTTTAATCCTATACCTAAAATGCATCATCGTGGGCCGCACAAAATACCCTTGCGGGCCACATGTGGCCCGCAGGCCGGGTGTTTGAGACCCGTGGACTAAAGGCTGAAGTAGGAAAGGTTCCTTAAGCAGTTTGGTTGATTTGCACTGAAGTATTACTTCGGCTTACACGTCTAAAGCTTGATTAACCTGAAAATGTTTGGTACAACGTTCGGAATTGGGGAGGGGGCAATTGCCCCATCGCCACCCATCTGGCTACGCGCCTGGTACAATTGGGCTGTATTTTTGGTATTCTGACTAAAGCTCTTCATTCTCCGAGTCCTTATCTTTTTCCTAGTGAACAGTAGAGATCCTACGTGGAAGTCAGTGAGCATTACTGAATTTTATTGCATCCACTTGCATAGAGGGAACACGTAAGTCTTCCATTAAAAACCTTGGGACTAGTGCTTCAGATTGGGCATAGTTTTAGATGCTGCCTTTCTGTGTCAGTCCATGAAACAGAACGTAGCACTCTTTTGAGCGACTCTTGAATAATATGCTCATTCTTTCTAGTATTCTTCATTCCTTTCAACTGACATTGCAATGAAGATATTTGATGTTTTTCGTCAGATGTTCTGCAGTGGGCGTTTTTAATGCTATCTCCAATTGCTGTCATATCTTTTAATAGGTCATTTTCAATAGAACCACGTCTCTTGTTACAGACAGTAACATAACATGCAATCCTCTTCAAGGTAGGTTCCGTAATTGCCTGTGACAAGCTTTCAATCGGTTTTCGATGACGCGTGTTTCTTGTATCCATGTTTTTCCCTGAGGCAAACATGTACATCCTGTCAGGTCGACGTCCAAGAACGAATGAAAACGTATACAGTATGCAAGTGTCACTGAGTAATTGCGAATAAGGTAAAGCTGAACAATGCCATTGTGTTCTTCCACGGCAAACGATATAATATTGTTAGATATATCCAAGACCAAAACACTCTTCAAGTGGGAAGACATCCTTGATAGATAGGAAGGGTAAAGCAACAGCTTTGGAATATTTTGTGATTAACCAGTTTAAGTCGTTTTGAAATAACGTTTGACAAATGTAGAAGTTTTGTGTAAGCGCTACGATGCTTATCAGATCTAATCAGAGTTGCTGTGCTCACATAGTAAAAAATATGGGCCGCAGAAAACTTTGTTTTCGTACAGGTTTGGGTGAGCGCTGGAACGCAGGTGCTCTATTCATATGGAACTGCTTCGGGTTCTTACACCACGCTCGGAAGTTTTAATAGCTACCATCAAAATTTTGTCAGGTAAAAACATTTTTGTGTGAAAAGACGCATAGCGTTACACATTGCCGTGTGGACTGTACGTTTTTGAACCTACAAAGTAACACCAAAACACGAAATGATTCAGTTTTGTTAAAAAGCAATACTATATATTTTTGATTTTGATTTTTATTGATTTTTCTTGATGATAATCTGGTATGTGAGTGTCATTTGTTTTTTCACGTACTGATTGAGTGACATCTATCTCCTCATCTTAAATATATTTCAATATCTGAGATGAACAAGGAAAAGCTTGTGAAGCATATTGTAATCTTTGTACGCCTACTGAAACATTGATACAAGGAACAAACGATGCAAATAAAATGGAGCAAGCATTTTTCTGAACCGTTTCATGTGTCTAATGGGGTTGGACAAGGGGGGTACTGAGTCCATACTTGTTTGCTGTTTATTTAGATGATGTGTTCAATGAACAAAACAACATTAAAGCAGGGTGTTATATTGGTGAAGTTTTATTAAATCCACTTGATGTTTGCTGATGATATTTGTGTGTTTTTTCCAAGTGTACGTTGGTTGCAAAGAATACCAGATATGTGCCAGGGGTATGCAGAATCGCATGGGATTATTTTCAACTGCAACAAAACTGTTTGTATGACGATTAAGGCTAAAAGTGCAGAAAAGCACAGTCACTCCATTGTTGACATTGTGTGGTCAAAACGTAAAATCTGTTAACCAATACAAATATCTGGGGATTGTATTGCATAATGCGCTCTCAGATGACAAAGACCTTCAGAAACAACTGCGATATCAATATTGTGCAGCAAACAAAATGCGAGCCTCCTTTTCCCGATGTTCAAATGCAGTTAAAAACGTACTTTTTCGTTCCTTTTGTACGCCCATGTATGCATCACAATTATGGTGTAATTTCAAGAAGTC